>ERZ1026850.53-NODE-53-length-70983-cov-6.100116_pt1 | contig 70983 bp, 95 predicted proteins | sample MGYA00380155_ERZ1026850 | MGnify/ENA primary metagenome ERZ1026850 (study PRJEB33269, sample SAMEA4719791) | human gut metagenome | biome: human-associated habitat; feature: organic feature; material: feces | place: Cameroon | collected 2013-10 ... | reverse complement strand
AGTTAGTATCATCTTTGAATTCTAATTAGGGAGCCTTCAGGCTCCCATTTTTGTTTATGAATATCTCTATAAACATATTGAGGTACACTATGGCATTCACACAAATTCCAAAAGAAGTCGTAAACGTAGGCGAGATTGGTAACGCCTCAACAGGCGATATCTTATATGACGGCGGCGTTAAAATAAACAACAACTTCTCAGATATTTTTAATGCTTTCGGCGACCAACGGCTTTTTGCGGCTGCCGACGGCGAAAACACTCAGATAATCCATGCAACAGGGTATTATCAAAAACTCTCATTTGCTGACTACAGCAGTAGTGAAATAGCTTTAGGAACTTGCCATGATATTTCTACTAATGGACAAAAGCTTAACGTTACCATAGCTAAAGGCAATGTCGGTGAATCTATCTATTTTGTAAACGCTGACGGCTCTATTTCTGCAGAAACCAGCCTTACAATAACAGCTAGTGCTAACGATGGGTTTGCTTCAGGCGGTAATAAAATTGAAATAGTTTCCCCATACACTCGAGTTGAAGTCTGGTGTATTTCTAAAGATACTTCAGGTAATTGTATTTGGGATTACTCTATTACGAGTATGTTCGGCCAACAGCATGTTCCTTTAGAAAGAACGTTTACAATTAACCAAACAGGAACTGATATCATTATTGCCGGCGTAAGAGAATTTAACTCTATTAAGCTTTTGATGAGCTATGTAGCTACTCCACCAGGTAAAAATATTCGACAGTCTTCTGAAACCCTTTTGTTAATTGATTCTAGCATGAATCAGGTTTATTCTACTGAATACGCCGTTATAAGAATGGGCGGCGAAAAAGGTGATGACGAATTCTTTTATAATGCTACTTACTCGGTTAATGCCGCTGGTAAAGTAGTTCTTAATGTGAAATCAAATTACGCTAACGCTAGACTGGCAATTAAATCTATCGGTACTCAGACCGTCGGTACAGGAATCTAATAATGAAACAGAATTTAAATATTGGTCAAGTAGTCGACGACGGCAGCGGAGATTATCTCCGCCTTGGTGGCCAAAAGATTAATAACAACTTTGACGAACTGTACTATCAATTAGGCGATGGTACTTATCCACATGCAGCAGGTGCTTGGAAAACTCACTCAGCATCTACTTCTATTCGTCTTGATCCTAAAATGGGTGATAGCTTCGCAGTTAATACTCAGGCGGCGCGAGTGACCGTTTATCTTCCTAAAGGTAAACCATCAGATTACAATAACGTGATTCGTCTACGCGATGTATGGTCTACATGGCGATTATCTCCAGTGACTGTTGTTCCTGCGTCTGGGGATACTATTAAAGGCTCTGCATCTCCTAAAACTTTTAATACAAACTACCAAGACCTTGAGTTAGTTTATTGCTCACCTGGTAAATGGGAATACATCAACGGTAAAACTATCGAAAAATTTACTAATGGTGACTTAGCTACAGTTTCTAAGAAATCAGTTATTGCTACTGAAGGCCAAACTGATTTCTTGGATATTTTTGACGGTGAAGAATATAACCCAGAATCTCTGAACGTCTATCGCCGCGGTAATATGCTGTTTTACGGTGAGAACGGATTTGATCCGGTTAATGCTGACTACGGTTCTCCTGGACCAAATAATACCATCGTAGCTTTGAATAAAAAAGATGTTCGGTTAGTTAAACCTTGTTCTGCTGGCGATGTAATTATTTTTGAAACCTTTTTAGATGGTATCGGCGTTTGGCGTAGCTCATACAACAAAGTTACTATTATGGTTCGTAGTAACAAGCTCACCTCCGAGAAAACCGTCCAAGGTTCTAAAATCGTAGCCGACCTGAGCACTCTGCGTGAATTTAGCACTGCGGATTTGGGTGTTCTTCCTGGTATAGATATGAACCCGAACTCTATTGAGGTAGAAATAAACGGTAAAAGCCAGGTTGAAGCAGGAACAGGTGGCCTCCCAGAATTTATTTGCGAAGGGGCTCCGGGCGAATCTGCAACAGATTGTATAGATAATGGCGGGACTTGGGTTCAATCGGATTCCGACTATCGTTTGGTATTTGACAGTGATGGTATTAAAGTTTCAGCTATCAGATTTGGTCAGGCATTTGAAGACCAAGATATCATTACCGTTCGTTGGTATAATAATAACATCGGGACCACGATGACCTTGGATGATATCGTTTCTGAGACAGATTTGATTTATATGAATGCTGAAGAAACGGTAGATCTTAAAAACCGGATCGAATACACCGATTATCAGGACCCGAGCCAAAAAACTAAAATTGACGTACCCAACGAGTATGACGTTCGGCTGTCTAACATCTCAGCATTTTTTGATTCGATTTATCCTATCGGAACAATTTATGAAAATGCGCACAATCCGGCTAATCCACGTGATTATATGGGTATGGGTGTATGGAAGATGTACGGCGAAGGCTATTCTTCTGTAGGTTGGGCTTCTGATATAAGCAATCCTTACTTTGCATTAAATAATAATGACCTAGACAGTTCAGGCAGACCATCTCATAGTGCTGGTGGTACAGTTGGTGATGTCGAATTCCAGATTTCGGCAAATAATATTCCAGAACTCAAATCTGACGATACTATTCTTATTGCTGATGATAACGGTACAATAGTTATCGGTGGATGCCAATTAGACCCTGATGCTTCTGGGCCTGGTTATTCTAAATACAGAGAAGGTTCTATCACCGTAAACAAAGGCGCTGGCGGCCTACCTATCTCTAACGTTCAACCTTCTATAACTGTCTATCGCTGGATAAGGGTGGCATAATGATTTTTACTAAAACACGCGAAGGGGCTAAGGTCCCTTCAAGAGAAGCTAACTATCTTCAGTTCGAATTAGACCCTGAAGATATTTCTGTAGGTGATCAAGTTCCTTATGGGTCGGTCACCCTAAAACAAACACAGCACGGTGTTTGGTATCCTAATATCCAGGCAGCAATCGATGACATTCGTGCAATGGTCCCTAGTGATATTGGCGAAGTTGTTACCAATGTCACTGGTGTTAGCCCAGGTAAAAAACAACAAATTACCCGGGCTGTTTTTTCAGGTGTTGTCAAATTAGAAGATGAAACCTCTGAAGAAATAGTTGAGATTCTAGGTGTTGCTGTTAAACTTAAAAATGGTGATACTGCCGAGATAGCTGCTGCTAAATGGCTCAACATCCTTGAGTCTATGGTTGCTGATAAGATTGCTATTGCGGCAGTTTTCAGCTCTGCTTCTACTCAGAATATCGTTGATATTACTCACCTGGATTATCAGAATCACACTTTCGAAACTTTTAAATGGAACGGTATTACAGTTAACTTTAGTGTTTTGTCTCCTGCTAAACAAGGTTACGGAAGTTGGAACTTTTTAGGTAGCGAAGATAAAGTATTTGCTAGTAATACTGTTCGCTTCCACTATTTCCAGAGGATCTCGTAATGGCTCAAAATAACTTTCAGCACTACAGTGATTTAGCTGAATATACAATTTTTAAGCCGGCTAACACAGATTGGCCGGCTTCTGTGGATAATGTCCAAAAAGCATTATCGATGCTTGGCGACTGGTCTCGTACGGATGTTGGTTTGCCTGTAGCAACTCCCACAACCCCAGGTATTTCGGCTATTGCTACTCAAACTGAAGTAGACGCAGGTTCGATAACAAATAAATTTGTTAGTCCGGCTACATTAAAATCTGTAATTACAAGGCCTGACGCAACGACTACGGTAAAAGGCTTAACCAGATATGTTACTAATGCTGAAGCCGCAGGATTTGCAATTGGTAATGCTGCTATAGTTCCTTCTGCGTTAGGCCATGTTTTTACCAATGTAACAGCAAACGAAACTAGATTTGGTACTATTAAACGCGCCACTTATGATATGGGACAAGCTGGTACTGATGATACCACAGCAGTAACTCCGAAGCGCGTTGTAGAAATGATTGCGGCCCATTCATCTAATCCACCGTCATATACTATGGCGACAGAATCTAACTTAGGGTTGGTTAGGTTAGCTACTAGTGCCCAAATTCAGCAAGGGACTTTAGGAGATGGATACGCTATATCTCCTAAAGGGTTGCTCGGTGCTAAAGCCTCTGAATCTAAGTTTGGTGTTATTCGTTTATCTACTGCATCTGAAACAGCTGCCGGGACTTTAGATTCTGTCGCAGTTTCTCCTAAGCAATTGATGGCTCTGCGCGGGTCTACATCTCAATACGGATTAGTCCAGTTGTCTGGTGTTTCTCAGTCAGGTCAAACTGCTGCGAGAGCTGATGCAGTCGTGTTTAAAACAACTACCGTAAATGGCAAGCCTTTATCTGGAAATATCACTTTAGGCGCCGGCGATGTAAATGCCTGGTCTAAAGGCGAAGCTGATAATCGTTTTATGCCTAAAGACAGAATTGTTGGTAATATTACTCGCATTGAAGGAGCTACTTATCTTAACTACAGAGGAAGCAACGGCAGCCCAGATACTTGGTTTTGCCAAAGTCCTTGGGAAGGCTCTTCTACTGTAGGCATGAACGTTGTTTGTAAATTTGAAAGAAACAATGACAGTGGCGATAACCGTATTTTTCAGTTCTATGTTCGAGTTAACGGGCAAAGACAAGGCGGAATGCTTACATTAAATATAGAAAATACTAAAGGCGGAAGAAATGGCCATTCCTGGAGATTCGAGGCATATGCAACGGGTAATTTCCGGTTCGGTAATATTCCTCCAGGAGCTAGAGTTGACCTTGAACCTGTTCAATGGCATCGAGTTTTACACGTAGACATACTGGCCACATTCTGCACAAATTAAGGATTCTTAATGATTATTAAGCTTGAAACTTTACCCAATGTAACTAACGACCCAGACGATTCTCAAAAACGAATTGCCTGGATTAAAAATGGAGAGCCGCTTAATGCGGCTTCTACTCGCTACGGGCATGAAGGTGAACTTAACCGAGTTGGCGTTCAACTCCAAGAGAACATCGAATTCGTTCACCACGAAGTAGAACTAACCGTAGAACAACTAAACAAGAACAGTACTGAAATCGAATCTATTAAAGAATCTTTAGAAATTACTACTGACGTCGATGCAGTAACTCAGGTTTATAAAAACCGTGATGACATTATACTGGTTAATTCTGAGTTAGATCTCCATGAACAAGAAATAGCTTCTTTAAAAGAATCTTCAACAAAATTGACCGCTGAAGTCGGCGTATATAATCCGAACTTAGACCCTAAGCACCGTACTATACGTGGAGATATTGTATTCATCAAAGATGAAATGGGTTCTTATCCAGGGCAGAATAAAAACGGCGAAGTTGATTTAAATTCTCCAGGTTCCGGCATGAAGCTCCGCATCATTTCTAATAGTGATGCCATTTCTAAAGTTACCTCTCGAGTCCAAGACCTTGAAGATAATTTTATTGATTCTGACGTAGGTGCTTTATCTGGTCGAATTGACGAAATTCGTACTGAAATAGGACCTAAAACCCTTGCTACCGGGACTTCTATTTACAATAGACTAATTAAGGCAGACCAAGATATCGGTCTTCTTAAATCTACCCAAGAAAATATTTCTGCGGCCATTAATCTGGCAGGTCCTGAAACAATTTCTTCCAGAGTGTCTACTTTAGAATCACGCACTCTATCTATCGATGCCACCGTTAATTCTGCTGGAACTGGTTTAGTTGATAAAGTAGGTGCTATCGAAGTAAAAATTGGGTCAGCTTCAGATCCATATAGTATTTTAGGTAGGTTAGATACCATTCAAACTAGCCAGGATGAAATTAAGACCGTTGTTGGGTCTGATGCATCATCTGGTATGCGTGGACAAATTGCTTGGATTCAGCAGAAAACCGGTATTGTCGGTCCTGGCGAAACTCCAGACCCTAGTTCTATTGAAGGACGCTTGACCGAAGTTATCGGTGTTCAGTCTCAGCAAGAATCGTCTATTCAAGATATCCAGGCTGAATTGGGTAATGGCACTACGGGTATTACAGGTCAGTTAAACGAGGTTCGTAAAACTGTTTACGGTAATACTAGTGCTACAGATCCTATTGAAAAGGACGGTCTTTTAGAGTCTGTTAAAAAGATAAATTCAGACTATGTGCAGGATGTAACTGACCTGAATGCTTACCTCCGTACAAAAGACCAGTGGATCAAAAAATCTATGGCGATGGGTTCATTTAAAGGTAAAGACCTCTCGGCAGATTTAACAGGCGATGGTTTTGAGTACTCGTTTGGTCCTGGCCTTGTGGCTGCTGATTTTAATAATCAGATTCGTGTTATTAATAGTGAAATCGTTATCGATGACACTGCAATTTATAGTATATCGGCTTCGGTTATTATTGAAAAAGCTCATGCGGATAAAGTTCTTGATCTGGTATTTTACGTTGATGATGTTTCTGTAGAAGTTAATTCTATAGGTGTTAAAACTGTAGCAGGTTACCAAGTTGTTAGCTTTGATTGGCTTGGACAGTTAGAAGAAACAGATCGTTTACGCCTGGCTGTTAAAGCAGTTGAACCAGCTTCTCAGGTTATTTTAAATGTAGAAGCTGTTGATATTACTATAGTTCCAGCGCGCTAAAATTAGGGAGACTTCGGTCTCCCATTTTTGTATAAATATGATTATTATATGAGGACTTTTTATGGCCGGACAAGTTGCTAATAATCCTTCTGAACTGAAGGACCTTATCCTGCGCCGCATGGGCGCACCTATCGTAAATGTTGAATTAACTACTGATCAAATATATGATTGCATCCAGCGCGCTCTAGAGCTCTATGGCGAATATCATTTTAGTGGTCTGAACAAAGGCTACCAAGTTTTCTATATTGGTACAGAAGAATCAGATAACGCTCAGTTCTTGAATGGAGTGTTTAACCTACGCGGCCGTAATGTATTTGCTATTTCTCAGATAGTGCGTACTAACGTCGGCTCAATTACTTCAATGGACGGAAATGCTACTTATCCTTGGTTTACAGACTTTCTTATGGGTATGGCTGGCATCAATGGTGGTATGGGTTCATCTTGCCAAAAAGGATATGGACCGAATGCATTCGGAGCTGACCTAGGATATTTTACACAGCTAATGACATACTGGTCGATGATGCAAGACCTTTTATCTCCTCTCCCGGATTATTGGTATAACTCTGATACAGAGCTGCTCAAAGTAATGGGTAACTTTATGAAGGGCGATATAATCGTTTGCGAGGTATGGACTAAATCTTATAACAATGTAGATTGGGCTGTAGGTAATACTGCTGGGTACGGTTATGCCGGTTCTAATAATGCTAACCAATGGGGCCTTGGCGAAGTATATGATAATCCTAATAAAGGAATCACAGGCCAATTTGCTGGTGAACAGAACCAGAATCGCGAAGGGGCTTATAATAATCGCTGGGTTAAAGATTACGCCCATTGTTTAGCTAAAGAGCTTAATGGACAGATTTTAGCCAAACACCAAGGCATGATGCTTCCTGGTGGTATAACTGTTGACGGGACTCGTTTAATCGAAGAAGCTCGTATAGAAAAAGAAGCCTTACGCGCCGAGCTTGATCTGCTTGATCCTGGATGTCCTATTTTGCTGGGGTAATAATGAGCACTTATAATTCAAATCTATTTGCTAAGCTCGAAGACCGTTCTGGCTATGCTAAGACTAACGAAACTGAGATTCTGAACCCGTTTGTTAACTTCAACAAGTATACTAATACTCAAACTTTAGCTGATGTACTGGTAGCCGAAAGTATTCAGATGCGTGGAATAGAGCTTTATTATCTGCCGCGCCAGTTTAACAATCCAGATCTTCTGTTTGGCGAAGACCCTCAATCAAGCTTTAATAAGGCTTGGATGTTTGCTGCTTATTTGAATAGCTTTGATGGTTATTCTGGTGATAATACTTTCTTCAGTAAGTTTGGTATGTCTGTCAATGATGAAGTTACGTTCACTATTAACCCAAGGTTGTTTAAATACCAAGCTGACGGAAAAGAACCTATTGCCGGTGATCTGGTTTATTTTCCGATGGATAATAGCCTATTTGAAATAACTTGGGTAGAACCTTACGACCCGTTTTATCAGGTAGGTCAAAATGCCATGCGTAAAATAACTGCTCAGAAATATGTCTATTCTGGTGAAGAAATGCAGCCTGAACTACAGCGTAATGAAGGTATCAATATTCCTGAATTCAGCGAACTCGATCTTCAGCCTATTAAAAATATTGATGGGTTGGCTGATATCAACAATGATCAGTACGCCGAAACAGAAGAGATTAATGCTGAAGCTGCCCAATATGTAGAACCTTTCTACGTCAATAACGGAAGAGGAAATTACGTTCCGCCTAAATCTTCTCCTTTTGACGATGGGTTCTTAGATGATTAAATAATCTATATGCCCGGAAACCCCGGGCTCTGGAGATAAAATGTTCGGTCACTGGTACAATTCGTCTTTGCGTAGATATATTGTATTGATGGGTGATTTGTTTTCCCATGTCCAAGTAGCACGTCTACGCAATGACCAAGGCCTTAAATATATTAAAGTCCCTATTTCGTATGCTTCTAAAGAAAAATTTATGATGCAACTTAATAAGTGGACCGCAGTTCAATCTACTGAAGACAAAGCAAAAATAGAAACTATTCTTCCAAGAATGAATCTTCATTTAGTAGATATGCAATACAATGCAGCTTTTAAAACTTCTCAACTTAATAGGACTAAGTCCCAAACTCAAGACGGTAAAACTCCTGTCTCACAGTATAACCCTACCCCTATTAAGATGATTTTTGAGCTTGGAATCTATACCCGCCATCAAGATGATATGTATCAGATTGTCGAGCAAATTTTACCTTATTTTCAGCCACACTTTAACACAACTATCCACGAGCTTTATCCTAATAATATTCAATTCAAGCGTGATATCAAAATAGTTCTTCAAAGTATTGCGCCGGATGAACAGGTTGATGGTGATGCTAATTCAAGACGTCGCCTTGAGTGGTCTATTATGTTTGAAGTAAACGGCTGGCTTTATCCACCTGTTGCTGAACTTGAAGGTGAGATCAAAACGATTTATTTGGACTTCTTTGCAAACAGTAAAGAACTTTCCCACAATGATAATTTTGAATCTGTTGATACAGAGGCAGTCCCGAGGCATATAGAATCTGCTGATTGGGATGGTTCATATGAACAAAGTTATTCTCAAAATATTCCTATTCCGTCAGGAGATATTCCTCCTGGAGTGAGGCGAAATGAGTGAAGTACTAGACATGAGCAAGCTGTTGGATATAGACAGCTTACCGGGAATTGAAGGTGAAGAAATTCCTGTATACGAGAAATTAGAACTCGTTGAAGTTAAATCTAACCCTAACGACCGTAAACCTGACCTTGAAGATGACTATTCTGTAGTTCGTAAAAACCTTCACTTCCAACAGCAGATGCTAATGGATGCTGGCAAGATTTTCCTTGAAACAGCTAAAAATGCTGACTCCCCTCGCCATATGGAGGTATTTGCTACTCTAATGGGGCAGATGACTACTACGAACAAGGAAATTCTTAAACTTCATAAAGAAATGAAAGAAATCACTGATGAGAAAGTTGATACTAAAGGTCAAGGCGGCCAGCAGACAACTAACATCGAGAACGCTACTATTTTTATGGGTTCTCCGGCTGATTTGATGGATGAGATCGGCGATAGTTATGAAGCCCAAGAGCGATTAGAAAAGCAGGTTAATTAATGGAACAGCCAGTTAACGTCTTTAACGATGACCATCCGTTGAACGTTGGCGATAATATTGTAATCAAGCCGCCTAGTTCTATGGCGGTTAAAACAGAAGACGGGATCAAGTTCTTCCAGTCTCAGTGGGACCAGAAATGGTATCCCGAATCTTTTGATGATTATCTTCGCATTAACGGAATAGTCAAGATTCGTCTTCAAGGCGAAGATCCAACTAATTTTAGAACATTTAAAGATAAAAACAATAAGCGTACTCGTTATAATGCTCTTCCGAACCTTAAAAGGGCCAACATTAAAACAGCTTGGACCAAAGAAATGGTTCAAGAATGGAAGAAATGTAGAGACGATATTGTTTACTTTGCAGAAACTTATTGTGCAATCACACACATTGACTATGGGACCATTAAGGTCCAGCTCCGTGATTACCAACGTGATATGTTAAGAATTATGTCTTCTAAGCGTATGACGACATGTAACCTTTCTCGTCAGCTTGGTAAGACAACTGTTGTAGCTATTTTCCTTGCCCACTTTGTTTGCTTTAACAAAGATAAAGCTGTCGGTGTTCTAGCGCACAAACGTAGTATGTCTGAAGAAGTATTAGATCGTACTAAACAAGCTATTGAACTTCTGCCTGATTTTTTACAACCAGGGATCTCTGAGTGGAACAAGGGCAACATTGAACTAGATAATGGTAGTTCCATTGGTGCCTACGCAAGTAGCCCTGACGCCGTTCGTGGTAACTCTTTCGCTATGATCTATATCGATGAGTGCGCGTTTATCCCGAACTTCATCGATGCTTGGCTTGCTATCCAGCCAGTTATTTCATCAGGTCGCCGTTCTAAGATTATTATCACAACGACCCCTAATGGACTAAACCATTTCTACGATATATGGACTGCTGCGGTAGAAGGTAAATCAGGGTTCGAACCGTATACAGCTATTTGGAACTCGGTTAAAGAACGGCTGTACGATGATAATGACCGATTTGACGATGGGTGGCAGTGGAGCCGTCAGACAATTTCTGGGTCATCTTTAGAACAGTTCCGTCAGGAACATATGGCTGAATTCCAAGGAACATCAGGAACACTAATTAGTGGCATGAAATTGGCAATCATGGATTGGATTGAAACTATTCCTGAACAGAACTATTTTTATCGATTTAAGCAGCCTGAAGAAGGTCATAAATATATTGCTGCTTTAGACTGTTCTGAAGGTCGTGGACAAGATTATCATGCAATGCATATTATCGACGTAACGACTGATACTTGGGAGCAGGTTGCTGTATTACATTCCAACGAGATTTCTCACTTAATCCTTCCTGATATAGTGCATAAATACTTAATGGAATACAACGAAGCCCCTGTGTATATTGAGTTGAACTCTACCGGTGTTTCTGTTGCAAAATCTCTTTACATGGATCTTGAATACGAAAACGTTATTTGTGATTCAATGGTTGATTTAGGTATGAAGCAAACTACTAAGACTAAAGCCGTCGGTTGCTCTACTTTAAAAGACCTTATCGAGAAAGATAAATTAATTCTCCACCATAAACCTACCATTATGGAATTCCGCACATTTAGCCAGAAGAAACTTTCTTGGGCTGCGGAAGAAGGCTTCCACGATGATTTGGTTATGAGTCTAGTAATTTTTGCTTGGCTTTCAACCCAACAGAAATTCGCCGATTACGCAGATAAAGACGATATGCGCCTAGCGTCAGAAGTCTTTAGTCGTGAATTGGAAGATATGAACGATGAATACGCGCCTGTGGTATTTGTAGATGCTGCCGATAATAGTGCTTCCTATGCTCCAACAGAGCCTGGAATTTCATTCGTATAAATAAGATAAAGCAAATCACTTTGAGGAATAATCATGGCTTTAATCTCTCCTGGAATTGAGCTCAAAGAAACGAGCGTCCAAAGCACGGTAGTCATTAACGCTACAGGTCGTGCTGCATTAGTTGGTAAGTTTCAATGGGGTCCGGCATATCAAGTTACTCAGGTTACTAACGAAGTAGAACTTGTTGACATGTTTGGTGGACCGAACAACCAGACCGCTGACTATTTTATGTCCGGTATGAACTTCCTTCAGTATGGTAATGATCTTCGTACCGTACGTGTTGTAAATGAAGAGGCTGCCAAAAACGCAAGCCCAATCGCTGGTAATATTGAATGGACAGTCGATACTGCAGGTACTAACTACTCTGTAGGTGATAAACTGACCGTAAAATATCTGACTACAGATGTTGAAACGGAAGGTCGTATTACTAAAGTAGATACCGACGGTAAAATCCTTTCAGTCTTTATCCCAACGGCAAAAATTATCGCTTACGCGAAGTCTATTAATCAGTATCCGGATCTAGGCAGTTCTTGGACTGTTGAAATCGCAGGAACTTCTGCCGGTGTTTCTGGTGGTATTACACTGGGCAAAATTGTTGTTGATTCTGGTATTCTGTTGACTGATACAGAAACGGCCGATGAAAAAATAACTAATACTACCTTCCAAACCGCATTATCTAAATACGGTATGCCTGGTGTTGTGGCTGTTTATCCTGGCGAAATCGGTTCTACTCTGGAAGTAGAAATTGTTTCTAAAGCTACCTACGATGCTAACGCAGTTTCTCTGTTAGATATGTATCCTGGCGGTGGTACTCGTGCGTCAACTGCTAAATCTGTATTTGGCTACGGCCCACAGAGTGCAGACCAATACGCCATTATCGTTCGTCGTGATGGGACCTTGGTAGAAAATATTATCCTGTCTACTAAGCGTGGTGATAAGGACATGTATGGCAATAACATCTTTATGGATGATTATTTCGCCAACGGTTCTTCTAAGTTCATTTTTGCTACTTCAGAAGGCTGGCCTAAAGATTTCAGTGGTATTATTCAGTTAGATGGCGGTGTCTCTGCTAACGAATCTGTTACTGCTGCAGACCTGATGAAAGGTTGGGATCTGTTTGGTGATCGTGAAGCACTGCGTGTTAACCTGCTTATTGCCGGTGCATGTGCTGGTGAAGAAGCTGAAGTTTCTTCGACTGTTCAGAAACACGTTGTTTCTATCGGTGATGAACGTCAAGATTGCTTAGTTCTTATTTCTCCGCCTCGTTCTTCTCTTGTTAATGTTCCGCTGACGCGTGCCGTTGACAACCTGATTGATTGGCGCGAAGGTGATGGTTCTTACACCGATTCGAATATGAACATTAATACCACATACGCGGCAATTGACGGTAACTATAAGTATCAATACGATAAATATAATGACGTTAACCGTTGGGTTCCTTTAGCAGCTGATATTGCAGGACTCTGTGCTCGTACTGACACAACTTCTCAGCCTTGGATGTCTCCGGCTGGATATCGTCGTGGTCAGATCCTGAATTGCATTAAACTGGCTATTGAACCTCGTCAAGCGGCTCGTGATCGCATGTATCAAGTAGGTATTAACCCTGTTATTGGTCAAGGTACAGGCGAAGGTTTCGTTCTGTTTGGTGATAAAACCGCCACTACAGTTCCGACTCCGTTCGACCGTATTAACGTTCGTCGTCTGTTTAACATGCTGAAAACCAACATCGGTGATAGTTCTAAGTATCAAATCTTCGAGCTGAACGATAACTTCACTCGTTCCTCGTTCCGTATGGAAACAGGCCAATACTTAGCGAACATTAAAGCTCTTGGTGGTATGTACGATTTCCGTGTTGTCTGTGATACTACTAACAACACACCTACGGTCATCGATCGTAATGAATTTGTTGCATCGTTCTACATCAAGCCGGCACGTTCTATCAACTTCATTACTCTGAACTTTGTTGCTACTGCAACAGGTGCAGACTTTGATGAACTGATTGGTGTTCAACAATAATATAATTACCTACCGGAAAGACCTGAAGTCATTATACTATGGCTTCAGGTTTAGCAATAAATCCGTAGGACGCCGCCAGGCGAATCCTCTTTAGAGGATAATAAATTATATTAACCACAATTTAAATTATCCCTGACGTCCACAGACACTTTCAGGCGATATAAATAAGAGAGATTACTGATGGAATTAACAGACATCACACGTGCTTTCGAATCCGGTGACTTCGCTCGTCCTAACCTGTTTGAAGTTGAAATCCCATTCCTTGGCCGTAACTTCAGCTTCCAGTGTAAAGCTGCTACTATGCCTGCGGGTATTGTAGAAAAAGTTCCTGTTGGATATATGAACCGCAAAATTAATATTGCTGGTGACCGTACATTCGACGATTGGACTATCACAATTTATAATGATGACGCTCATGAAGTTCGTAAAGCTATTATTGCTTGGGCTGCCATGGCTCATTCTCAGGGTAATGAAATTACAGGTTCTACCCCTGCTGAATATAAGAAAACAGCTAAAGTTCGTCAATTCTCACGTGATGGTAAAACTGTCACTAATGAACACGAAATCACAGGCCTTTGGCCGACCAACGTTGGTGAAGTTGCCCTCGATTGGGATAGCAATAACGAAGTTGAAACATTTGAAGCTACCTTTGCCCTTGACTGGTGGTTGTAATTCTGGTAGGGTCTTCGGACCCTATCGCTATTTCTTAAGCAAATGACCTTACGAAATAGCGATATAAATAGTAGTAAGATATCATTATTGGAGAACGTAATGAATTTCAACATTCTAAGTTTATTCGCTCCGTGGGAAAAACACGATGAGTTCGAATATAAACGACAAATTAGAGACGATTTAGAATCCATTACCGGACCCAAATTCGATGATGGAGCTCATGAAGTAGAAACTAATGAGCAAGACGCCCCGTATAACGCGTTTAACCAGATGATGTTTGGTACGCAATTACCGGGCATGAAAACTACTCGTGAGCTTATTGACACTTACCGTAGTTTGATGAACAACTATGAAGTAGATAATGCAGTCCAGGATATTATTTCAGATTCTATCGTTTATGAAGATGGTCATGATGTAGTATCTTTAAACCTCGACTCAACCGGCTTTAGTGCAAATATAAAAGAACGAATGATGGATGAATTCAAAGAAATTTTGAATTGTCTTGATTTTGAAAGAAAAGGTAATGACCATTTCCGTCGTTGGTATGTTGACTCACGTATCTTCTTCCATAAAATTATCGACCTTAAACGTCCTAAAGATGGCATCAAAGAGCTTCGTCGTTTAGATCCACGTAACCTCCAGTATGTGCGTGAACTAATCACAAAAGAAGAAGCCGGCGTTAAAGTCATTAAAGGCTACAAAGAATATTTTATCTACGATACAGCTAACGAAAGCTACTGTGTAAATAACAAAGTTTATTCTGCCAACACTAAGATTAAAATTCCGCGGTCAGCTATTACATACGCTCATTCAGGCTTAGTTGATTGCTGTGGTAAAAGCATTATCGGTTATCTTCATCGTGCAGTTAAGCCTGCCAACCAGCTTAAATTGTTAGAAGATGCCTTAGTAATTTACCGTATCACTCGTGCTCCAGACCGTCGTATCTTCTACATTGATACTGGGAATATGCCTTCACGTAAGGCGGCAGCACATATGCAGCATATTATGAACACAATGAAAAACCGTGTCGTATATGATGCTTCGACTGGTAAGATTAAAAACCAGCAACATAATATGTCTATGACTGAAGACTATTGGTTGCAACGTCGTGACGGTAAAGCAGTAACAGAAGTTGATACCCTGCCAGGTGCCACTAATATGAGTGACATGGATGACGTACGTTATTTCCGTGCAGCTCTTTATATGGCTCTTCGTGTTCCACTGTCTCGTATGCCAGACCTGAATAATCAAGGTGGTGTACAGTTTGATGCAGGAACTGGTATCACTCGTGAAGAACTTGATTTCCGTAAATTTATCCGTGATCTTCAACATAAATTTGAAGAAATTCTACTTGATCCTCTGAAAACTAACCTTCTTTTGAAGAAAGTTATTACAGAAGATGAGTGGAATAAAGAGATAAATAATATTAAAGTTGTGTTCCATCAGGATTCATACTTCACCGAAATGAAGGATGCAGAAGTGATGGAACGTAGAATCAATATGCTAACCATGGCTGAGCCGTTTATCGGGAAATATATTTCTCATCAATACGCCATGAAAACTTTCTTGCAGATGTCTGATGAACAGATTGATCAAGAAGCTAAGCAAATTGAATTAGAGTCTAAAGAGGCTCGTTTCCAAGACCCAGAAAATGTAGAGGACTTCTAATGGAAGAATTAATGGAAGCAATTAAGGCTAACGACCTCGTTGCAGTACGTAAAGCCGTGGCTCCGCTGCTGCAAGAACGGACGTCTAGTTTAATTGAAGAGCTTAAAGTTGAAATCGCGAGCTCCGTCATGATCGAAGGCGAAGAATCTGAAGAAGATGCAGAAGACGACGCTAAAGAAGCTGACGAGAAAAAAGAAAAGAAAAGTGATGACGACGCTGATGAAGGCGATGATGATGACGATGATGAGGACGACGAATAATGTTGCTACTCCCTGAAAATTTCGAATTAGTTATCGAGAACGTTGAAAGCAAAATTCAAGAAGCTCAGGGCCGCGTCGACCATTTGTCTAAAGCATTCGATAAAGACGGTATAAATACAATTGTAGAGAACATGATGGCTAGTGAAACTGAACTGGCTATTGCAATGGGTGCTCTCAATGAAGATATGCAACTTAATGAATTTATCGTTAAGCACGTCAATAGTCGTGGTGAAGTGACCCGCACTAAAGACCGCAAAACGCGCGAGCGTAATGCTTATCAAACTACCGGTCTTTCTAAATCGAAACGTCGTCAAATTGCTCGAAAAGCGGTCAAATCCAAACGAGCTAACCCGAGTGCAGTAACTCGTGGTGTTCGTAAACAAAAGAAAGCCATTAAACGGCGTCAGGCGCTAGGACTGAGCTAATGTCAAACATCAATGAACAACTCTTAATTGAGAACTGGGGAATACCGGGTGAAATCATTGATGGAAAACCTATGCTCGAATCGTTTGAACAACCTTCAGACGGGACGAGCGGTTTAAAGCCAGGACTGTATATTGAAGGTATTTTCCTTCAAGCCGAAGTGGTTAACCGTAATAAACGGTTGTATCCGAAAGCTGTCCTAGAGCGTGCCATTGACCGGTATATAACCGAACAAGTTAAAACGAAACAGTCGTTAGGAGAACTAAATCATCCTCCTCGTGCAAACGTCGACCCGATGCAAGCTGCTATCATTATTGAAGATATGTGGTGGAAGGGCAATGATGTTTACGGGCGTGCACGTATCATCGAAGGTGACCATGGTCCAGGTGATAAATTGGCTGCTAACATCCGAGCAGGATGGATTCCTGGAGTGTCTAGTAGAGGCCTGGGCACATTAAAAGATTCAGGTAAAGGATATAACATCGTACAAGAAGGTTTCCGCCTGACGGTCGGTGTTGATGCAGTTTGGGGTCCCTCAGCTCCAGATGCGTTTGTAGCACCACGAGAAATTCGTGAGTCTGCAGAAACGGTAGAAGTAACTGCCAAGATGAATGCTGATAAAGCATTTACCGCTCTAATCGAGAGCCTAGAAAAGCATTATAAATAATAATGTAACTTAACAACAGGACACCAAAATGCTTAAAGAACTTCTGATGACCGAAGCTCAGACTATTGATGCTAACGTCGAACTGGACAGCATTTTCGAATCAGTTGAACTGTCTGCCGACGTTAAGGCTAAGTTTGAAACTGTTTACGAATCCGCTGTAAAAACTGCCGCTGTAAAGCTGGCTGAATCTCACATCGAAAAAATCGCTACTCTGGCTGAAGAAAAAGTCGAAGAAGAAAAAGAAAAAGCTGAAGAAAAAGCTGAGAAAAAAATCGCTGAATCTGCCGCTAAATTCCTCGACCACGTCGCTAAAGAATGGCTCGCCGAAAACAAACTGGCCGTAGATCGTGGTATTAAAGCCGATCTGTTCGAATCCATGGTTGTCGGTCTGAAAGATCTGTTCGTTGAACACAACGTTGTAGTTCCAGAAGATGCAGTAGATGTTGTTGCAGAAATGCAAGAAGAAATCGCTGAACAGAAAGCTGAAACTGCTCGCCTGTTTGAAGCTAAAGGTGCTCTGGAAGCAACTATTAGTGAAATGAAGCGTGATGTAGCTATGAATGAAGCTACCCGCGACTTAACTGAATCCCAGAAAGAGAAAGTTGCTTCTCTGACTGAAGGTTTGGAATATTCTGATGCATTCGGTACTAAGCTGGCCGCCATCGTAGAAATGGTACAGTCCTCCGCTGAAGCTTCAGCAATTGTCGAAAGTGCTGATATAAATACTGTTGACAAAGATGCTGACGGTCTTAACTTCGTTGTCGAAGCTGTAGAACCCGAAGAAACTCCTAAACAATCCGGTGGCCTGATGGCTGCATATGTCGCTTCAGCGGCTCGTATTTCTTAATTTAAAAAGGTTATTAACACATGAAAACTAACAAACTCGTAGAAAAATGGACTCCGCTGCTTGAAGGTGAAGGCCTGCCGGAAATCGTAGGTGCCGGTAAGAAAGCACTGATTGCAAAAATTATGGAAAACCAGGAAGCAGCTATTCAGACTGAACCGGCTTTCCGTGACGAAAAAATCGCTGAAGCTTTTGGTTCTTTCCTGAGCGAAGCAGAAATTGGTGGTGACCACGGTTACGATGCTCAGAACATTGCAGCAGGTCAGACCTCTGGCGCTATCACCCAGATTGGGCCGGCAGTAATGGGCATGGTTCGTCGTGCTATTCCTAATCTGATTGCTTTTGATATCTGCGGTGTTCAGCCGATGTCCAGCCCTACCGGCCAGGTATTTGCACTGCGCGCAGTATACGGTAAAGATCCGATTGCACCGGGTGCTAAAGAAGCTTTCCATCCGATGTTTGCTCCGGACGCAATGTATTCTGGTGCTGGTGCTACCGCTCAGGGTCGTGCATTCGCTGATATTAAAGCAAGCACTGAAATCACCGAAGGTACCATTGTTAAGCACGTATTCCAGGAAACCGGTGTTGCTTACTTCCAGGCTGTTGAAACTGTAACCCCTGGCGCTGCTGCTGATGCCGCTGCACTGGACGTGGTTGTTATGGGTCTGGTTGAAGCTGGCAAACTGGCCGAACTGGCCGAAGGTATGGCTACTTCTATCGCCGAACTGCAGGAAGGCTTTAATGGTTCCCAGGATAATCCGTGGAACGAAATGGGCTTCCGTATCGATAAGCAAGTTATCGAAGCTAAATCTCGTCAGCTGAAAGCTCAGTACTCCATCGAACTAGCACAGGACCTGCGCGCTGTTCACGGTATGGATGCAGACGCCGAACTGAGTTCTATCCTGGCTACTGAAATCATGCTGGAAATCAACCGTGAAGTTGTTGACTGGATCAACTACTCTGCTCAGCCTGGTAAAACCGGTATGACCCAGACCGTTGGTTCTAAAGCTGGTGTATTCGACTTCCAGGATCCGATTGATATCCGTGGTGCTCGTTGGGCTGGTGAAAGCTTCAAAGCTCTCCTGTTCCAGATTGACAAAGAATCCGCTGAAATCGCTCGTCAGACCGGTCGCGGTGAAGGTAACTTCATTATCGCTTCCCGTAACGTTGTAAACGCACTGGCTGCTACTGATTCCGGTATCACCTATGCTGCACAAGGTTTAGGTAAAGGCTATAACGTTGATACCACTAAATCTGTATTTGCAGGTGTTCTGGGTGGCAAATACCGCGTCTATATCGACCAGTATGCTCCGCAGGACTACTTCACCATCGGTTATAAAGGCACCAACGAAATGGACGCTGGTATCTACTACGCTCCGTACGTTGCGCTGACTCCGCTGCGTGGTTCCGATCCGAAGAACTTCCAGCCGGTCATGGGCTTCAAAACCCGTTACGGTATTGGTATTAACCCGTTCGCTGATTCTAAACTGCAAGCTCCTGGTGCACGTATTCAGTCCGGTATGCCGTCCATCGTTAACTCCGTTGGTAAAAACGCCTACTTTAGACGTGTATGGGTTAAAGGCCTGTAATTTTAAAAACCTTTATGGGAGAGCTTTTGCTCTCCCATTTTTGTTTGTAGACCTTTTATAAATAGAATTATATCAACCCGAGGAAAGCGCAATGGCTAAAATTAACGAACTTCTGCGCGAATCAACTGTAACGAATAGCATCCAATATGGTCGCCCGAATCTCGTTGCATTGACCCGCGCTACTACTAAATTGGTTTACACCGACATCGTCGCCGAACAACGTACTACTCAGCCTGTTGCTGCTCTGTATGGTGTTAAATACGAAACTCCAGACGATGAACTCTCTTTTAAAACAGGTGCTACTTACGGCGGTGCTGCTTCTGCATCTGACCGGGATAGTATCGAAGAAATCACATCTGCTACGCATCCTGTGACGGCAGGGACACTTTATAAGTATAACAATGTGGTTTATAAGGCCTTAGAAACTGCTGCCCTAAACGGCACTACAATTGACGAGGCGCTGTCTGAGGCACTTGTCACTTTAAAGCTTCGCTTTTATTCTGAAGCTGCAGAAACTGCTAAGTTCGAATCCAACAATGTTGAAATTAGTTCTGCCAATTTTACCGTTAATAAGTGGAACGCAAGAGTTAAAACTCGTAAGCTGAAAACATCTTTGACCGTGGAACTGGCCCAAGACCTAGAAGCTAACGGCTTTGATGCTAATATGTTCCTTGAAGATCTTCTTGCTACAACGATGGCGGACGAAGTCAATAAAGATGTTCTTCAATCTCTAATCACGGTTTCCCGTCGTTATAAAGTTGCAGGCGTTTCAGACAATGGTACTGTAGATCTATCTTACGATAATGCTCCTGAAGCGGCTCGTAAACTTTACCAGTTAGTTTGCGAAATGAACAGTTATATTCAGCGCGAAACATCTTATTCAGGAACTTTTGTCGTTGCTAGTGCTCGTGCCGCAGCTGTTCTGGCCGGGTCTGGCTGGTTAAAACACCGCCCTGAAGATGACGAATACTTGGCTGAATCAGCATATGGATTCCTTGCTAACGGTCTTCCTGTGTTTGTTGACGTTAACAGTCCATTAGACTATATTACTGTAGGTGTTAAAGAATCTTTCGGTGGTAATGAAACCATTGGTTCGCTGTTCTATGCTCCTTATACTGAAGGTCTTGATCTTGATAATGACGAACACGTCGGTGCCTTTAAGGTAGTTGTTGATCCTGATTCTTTACAGCCTACTATTTCCTTAATGATTAGATATGCTTTGTCAGCCAACCCGTATACTGTAGCTAAAGATGAAAAAGAAGCTCGTATTATCGACGCAACAGATATGGATAAGATGGCAGGCCAAAGTAACATGTCTATTCTTTTAGGCGTTAAACTTCCTGCTATTTTAAGTGAGCCACAATGAAAATAGATCGCTTAATTCAAGAAAGTACTTTAACTTCTTCTAATCAGGTCGGGAGACCTGATTTACTGTCTTATACAAAAGCAACTAATAAAAGAATCTTTAAAGCTCTTGTGGCAGAACAACGCACTCGTCAGCCTGTTGCAGCTTTATACGGTATCAGAGTTCTGAACCCTGAAGATAACATGACTTATGTAGGTGGTGCCACATTCGGCGGTCTTATGGGCCCTGAATCTAGAGCCAGTACTCCAGAATTCGCTGGTCAATCTCCATACAATAAAGGCGACTTATTCAAGCACGAATCTGTTATCTTTAAAGCTCTTGAAGATAATCCTTTTGCCGGGTCTACTGAAACAGAACATGGTGAGTTGATTTCTGAAGCTGTAGCCGCCGGAACTATTCGTATGGTTTCTGATGCTGCTCCTACTGCTCAGTTTGAGGCTGGGCACCCTGAAATAGCTGAAGCTGGGTTCCGTATTGATAAATGGCAAACAGTAGTTAAATCTCGTAAGCTGAAAACTTCTGTTACGGTTGAATTAGCTCAAGACCTTGAAGCTAATGGATTTGATGCCCCTGATTTCTTAGATGACATGCTCGGTATCCAGATGGCTGAAGAAGTGAACAAAGATGTTTTGCAATCGTTAGTTACGGTTTCAAGTCGGTTTAAAGTTCACGGCGTGTCGTCTAAAGGTGTTTTAGATCTTACAGATCCTAAATACGATAATGCCCAGGATCGTGCACGTACATTGTATTACTACATGTGTGAGATGAATTCTGCTGTCCAACGTAATACTTCATTCGCTGGGACGTATGCTGTGGCTAGTTCGCGTTGCGCTGCTATTTTAGCTGCTTCTGGCTGGGTTGAAAAACGAGATGACGGCGATGAGTTAGCCTATGGTTATCTGAAGAATGGTCTGCCTCTTTATGCGGATATGAATACGCCAGCAGAATATGTTATTGTTGGTGTTAATGCAGATATGGGTGAAGGTCAGACAGTTGCATCGTTGTATTATGCACCGTATACAGAAGGTATGGATGTAGAAGATGACGTCGATCAGATGGGTGAATTCAAGGTAATTGTTGACCCTGAATCTCTGCAGCCTACTATTTCTTTACTCGCACGTTATGCTTTGTCTGCTAACCCTTATACAGTTGCTAAAGATGAAAAAGAAGCTAGAATCATCGATGGTTCTGATATGGATAAGATGGCTGGACAGAGTATGTTGAGTTCGTACCTCGGCGTTAAGTTACCACCGCTCGAGAAATAAAAATGGGGACCTTTCGGTCCCTTTTCTTGTAACCTAAATAAGGAATAAAATGTCAATTTTTACAATCCAACCTACTACTGAAGTAAAAGACGTTATAATTTCTGCATTTGAAACTAAACCAGAGTTTGACAAATATGCAATTGGTAATATTTTTATGGGTCAACCAGGCGTCGGTCTTCTCAATGAAGCAGACAATAATGTGAAATCGGCATTAGAAGGATTTTACAAGATTGCACTTCGTCAAGATTGCACATCTTTATCAGAACTGGTAGTAAAAACATCTATGTATTTTGATCGTATCAACGGTCTAAACACTAAGCAAATAATTATAGAACTAATTGAATTTATCAGAGATTGCGGATTCCAAGAATCTGTTTACGTTGACTTTGATATGACAAATCCTTCAGGAAGTATTACATACTGCTATGATAAATCGCCAAAAGCAATTCCTGTTAAAGAAGATAAAGATTTTTATTTGACTATTGTTAGTGCTGTTGAAAATAACGGTGGAAGTGTGGAAAAGAATTATTCTATAGAAAAATTGCCGGAAGAATTTGAAGATAAAGAAACCTTAGAATATATAGTTTCTCATATAAAAGAAGGGTTTTTGTCTAGTTCTAGCATAGCAAAATCTTTAGAAGAAGTAAAATCCGATATATATTGGTATGTCAAAACTGAAGAAGAAGCTAATAAAATAATTTCTTTAGGAACTAACTGGCTCAAAGCCTCTGGATTCATTGATGCTCGCGGTGAAGTTCACGGGCTAGGTGGAGAACCAAGTTTTATTTTTTACGCTAAATAACAAAAATGGGAGACCTTCAGGTCTCCCATTACTTTAATCATCGCTAATCAAATTCTGCCACACTTGGCGTAAAGTATTCTGTGTAGTCGTTACAAGCTGCTTCTTAACCAAATCAGGATTATCCGCATCAGTCAGAACAAATCCTTCGCGTCCAGCCTCTTCTAATAAGTCCTGAACAGTCAGGCCCATCACTTTTCCGAAGTCCTTCGGTCTAGGTTTACCGATCTTACTTACCACGTTGTTAATACGGTTAACAGTAATATATGGTTCAAAGTTAAAATAAACTTCGTTATCTTTTTCGGTCAATTCAACTTTAGGTTTAATAGGCTTATCAGATTTAGACTTTTCACTGAACTTAGAGTTCTTACACTTGATAGCCACACGAGTACCATTAGCCAGGAACCGAGGATAGTTAGGCTTCAGTACATAACCTTCTGCCATGTTATCTGTAGCCTTTTCAGTCAACCAGACCCTGGTATTAGCATTTCTGAGGTCTTCGGCTGCAGCTTCATTGTAACGGTTAACAATAATCTGGAATTCGTTAGGCAGTTTAGCAAGTTCATCAAATGAACCGCGGCCCAGCAGAGGTGCAACCTTGAAACCAAAGGTACAACACATCTGTTCCATCATAAAGTCATCTACGAACTGATTAGTACCTTTATCAGTTTTAACCAGGATATCAAAGACGTAGAAGTCTTTCTCACCATAATCAACACCTTTCTGGATACCAGCGCCAGCGAATTCACCGAAGATCTGCATGCTACAGCCTTCTTTAATAGTATGCTGGACCGCCTTAATAGAGTCGTTGTATTTCTTCAGAATAACCGAATAGCCAAAGAAGTCTTCAGCTGGAAGAATAGGGCCTGTGCGCTTAGCGCAAGTGACTGCGTCACGTTCAATGATAATAGAGAAGTTGGTACCATGAATCTTTTCACGTGCACACCAGCCTTCAGTTACATCATAGCCGTGATGTCGAATCTTTTCAATGAACTTACCATTATAGTGGTTCTCAAGACTAGAATATTTCTCAAACATGTTTCACCTTTAAATATCAGAACAAACATAATTAAAAGAGTAAAGACTTCTACCGCCGATACTCTTAGCTTAAACCATTATACCGAATATACTACAAAAATTTTTAAAGCATATTAGAAGGTAATTTCTACCCAGTCACCATCGCGTTGGTCATGCTTCCAATTAACTACCACACCATCATCTTGCATCCATTTAATCAACTGGTCTTTATATTTCTTTGCCGTAGAAGATGGATACCAATTAAAGTGGCGTTTGCCTTTCAGAGCTTGTGTCTTAAATTCTAGCTCAACTTCGTCTTTAGCTTTTTTCAATTCTGTGGTAGCTACAGAGTCCGCTAGAGAGCCATAGTGTTCTACTAATGTAGAAACACGTTGCTCGTTAACGAGTGGCTTCAGCCCGCCGATAGGCTGCCCTGATTCGTCCCACCCTTGAATGCGTCGAGACTTAGTATCTGATTGAAATGCTGAATCATGCATTATAACACCTCATTTTTTCAACTAATTTAGTATGGTCTGTAATAAGACGTTTACGATAAACTACTCTTTCACGAGCCTTTGCGCGCTCTTTTGCTTTTTCAACTCGTATCCATTCCTGCATTGCTTCCTTAGCACTGATACCAAACTGCTTAGCGATATCAATGAAGGTAACACCGTTTTCGTGCATCATATGAATCTTTAATGCTTGCATGGTTAGCCCCATTTGGTTATGATGAGGCTTATTAAAACATGAATTTTTAAAGCAAAAACTCATTTCAAGTCATTAAGTTTCTTAAATGCAGAAGAAACTCCACCTATAATGCATACTAAAGAAATTAATGCTATAAAGACTCCAAAGAAGGTCCCTATAAGAATTGGCTCGGTTATAGCTAGTAGTGAAAAAATGAAGATTACAGATGATATAGCTAAAAAGAAAGCCTCTTTCGCGATTTCTTTCATAAATCTCCCTAAGGGGCCGAAGCCCCATTATTAGTAGACGTAATCGTAGATTATTCCAACATCAAGAGCGGACCTGTGAACAATTCTACCATTCCTGGATTCTTGGACATCAACTTCAGGGTATTCTTCTAACATTTTAGCTAGAGTATACCGATGTAAGTAGTAATCGCTGGCAGGATCATCTAGTTTCCAATCTTTGCCTTCAAGAGTCATTCGTTGGATTTCATCCATTACCCACCACCCCGACCAGATATAAGCTGAGCCTCGAAATGGCAGAGGATGAATATAAGGAAGTTCTCCGTCCGGCTCAGGGGCTACTCTTTTGGTAATTGTTACATCACCAGTTGCAGTAACTGTAACCGGGTTGTAATCTTCTGCGGAAACCTCAACAGAAACCCCAATTACTTGTGACCCGATAGTAGATGTATCAATTTCTAGAGTACTTGTTGAGCCTTCAATAGGGGAACCGTCTTTAGTCCATGAATAAGTTCCGGTTGCGCCTTCTGGGGCTCCAATAACATCGGCTTTAAAAGACGCGCCAGATCCTTGTTCTACTGTAATAGACTCAGGAGTCAAAACAACAGAAACACCGCTCATAGTCTTTTTAGTAAAAACAACCGCGATACCTTTAGTTGCCGTTCCATTATTATAGTCTGGAGCAGAAACTGTTACTTCACAATTCAGGGTGTAGCTAGCTTCTGCTGACTCGGTTAAGGTAATTGTTTTACCTGTTTGGCCTGAAATAACAGAAGAGCCGCGTTTCCAAATATAAGCAATGCTTGCTCCGGCTGGAGCCCCAGCGACATTAGCTGTAACTACCTGAGATTGGCCAATTTCTTTAGAAACAGAAGTTGGGCTCAAAGTTAAAGTAATCGCAGGCATAGCTTTGTTCTGAACGGTCAGAGTGGTTTCTGCCTCGGCGGTTTCTGGATCGCCTTCAGCTGGTGTGATAGTAGCAACTACTTTAACAGTCTTACTACCTGCTGGGCCTGCCGCAATATAACTCATTGCTGCCGCGGTAGAGGCTTGTTTTGTGCCATTTACAGTCCACTCAAACGTTTCTGCACCTTCGGCGGCAGCGCCAGAAGTTGTTGCAGTAAAATTAGTTGTTGCCCCAATGACTGCCGACGCAGCCAAAGGAGCAATAGATACAGTATAAGCCATATGTGGTCCTTATTTTAAAGTTACAAAAGAAGAATTACGAGTTTCTCTAACAAGAATAGAACCATCTCTATAGATGTAGTAGAGTAATCCTAGTAATGTTTGGTGCGCACTTGGGTGTGGGAAACTTGTAGGATGAGATTTCCAATCTGGATTTTCTTTAATCCACTCATAAATCCACCAAGGTAAGGTTGTATAACCAGGATTACGTCCCATCAGAGAAAAATGAGGGCTAAAGTTTTCCGGTAATTTGAAAGAAGTTTCATCGGAGATGATTTTAGCTACAGCTTCTTCAAAGGTATTTTCTGAAAGCTTAGGTTGGGGCGTGTCGAATTTACCAATAGGTGATTCAATATGAATAGCTTTTTCTTCAACAACTGATTGTTCTTGAACTGTTTCTTTGATTTCGTGAATAGATACAGGAATTTCTGGAGAATCAAATAACAGTTTAGCTTCAGGCTTAGCTTCATCATCGCCGAGTACAAAATCATTCTTGCCTTCAAGTTCGTCATCAGCGGCAATAAGGTCGCTAATACTCAGACCTTCATTATCTTCTGGCATAGGCTCTTCGGCCATCTTTTTAAAAGCTGCCTCGATATCTAAGACCAGGTTTTCAAAGCCTTTGCTCTTTTTCAGTTGGATATTAAATCCTTCGGCGTATTCAATAAGTTTAGCTTTGGCTTCTTTTTTATCTTCAAGACCACGAAGGTCATCGATATATTGCTTGTCCATAGTGTCTCTCTTTCTAGTGTATAAATATGTATGTATTTATAACTGAGGCTATAAGCTGTGGACATCAAATTAAAATTTCATGATTTTAGTCATGTTCTAGTTGAATGCGATGAAGGCATCTTCTATGAACTAAGAGACTTTTTCTCCTTCGAAGCAGAAGGTTATAAGTTTAATCCAAAATTTCGTTACGGGCAATGGGATGGGCGTATTCGTCTGTTAGGTTATGACAGATTACTTCCATTTGGTCTGGTGAACCAGGTACAGAAATTCGCCGGCAATATGGGCTATAAAGTTCATGCTGACCCTATGATTTTTGAGAAAGAAGAAATCACTCAAGAATCTTTTGATAAATGGCTCGATTCCAAAGAAATCTATTCTGGGTTGACCAAGATTACACCTCATTGGTACCAGAAAGAAGCTGTGTTTAAGGGTCTTAAAGAAAGAAGGGCTCTGTTGAATTTACCTACATCTGCAGGTAAATCATTGATTCAGGCGCTCTTGAGTCGTTATTACGTAGAGAACTATGAAGGCAAAATTCTAATAATTGTTCCTACTACAGCCCTCGTTGACCAAATGATCGACGACTTCTGCGATTATCGTTTGTTCAAAAGAGACAATATGCTCGGCATCAGAAGTGGCACTAAGAAAGATTCTTCTGCCGTGGTTTATGTTAGTACTTGGCAGACTGCTATTAAACAGCCTAAAGAATGGTTCGGTCAGTTCGGTCTTATGATGAATGATGAGTGCCATCTAGCGACAGGTAAATCTATCTCTACTATTATTGCCGGGCTAAATAACTGTATGTTCAAATTCGGTCTTTCCGGATCTTTGAAAGACGGTAAAGCTAATTTGATGCAATACCAAGGTCTGTTTGGTGATATTTTTAAACCGGTATCAACTTCACAGTTGATGGAAGAAGGCGCTGTTACTGAGCTTAAAATTAATGCTATCAGACTTAGATATCCAGATAACGTTACTGTTGCTTTGAAAGGTAAAACTTACCAAGAAGAGATTAAATATATCACTTCAGTTAAACGCCGTAATAAATGGATTGCAAATCTGGCTGTTAAATTAGCTAGTAAAAACCAAAATGCCTTTGTGATGTTCAAGAACATCAGCCACGGTAAAGAATTGTTCCAGATGATTAAAGACCTTGGCCATGACAAAGTGTTTTATGTATCTGGAGAAATTGATACAGATACTCGTACTGCTCTTAAAAAGATGGCAGAAAACGAAACCGGAATTGTTGTTGTCGCGTCATACGGTGTATTCTCTACAGGTATTAGTATTAAGAATTTACATCATGTTATTTTAGCGCACGGTGTTAAATCAAAGATTATCGTACTTCAGACTATAGGTCGAGTACTTCGTAAGCATGGCTCTAAAGATGTAGCAACTGTTTGGGACATCATCGATGACTGTGGTGTTAAACCTAAATCTGCTAATGCCAAAAAGACTTACACCCACATTAACTATTTGCTCAAACATGGCTTAGAACGTATCCAGCGTTACGCTGATGAGAAATTCGATTACGTCATGAAACTTGTCGAACTCTAAGGAACCATTATGGACTTTAAACAATTTTTATACGAAGCCGCCATTGAAGATTTCATGTCTAAAGTAAACTCTTGCCAGACCCTTGATGGGCTTGGCGAATTGGAAAAATATTACAAAAAACGTGTAAAAGAAGCTGATTTGAAGGATTCTGATGATATCACTATCCGCGATGCTTTGGCTGGTAAACGCACTGAATTAGAATCTATTGATTCTGACGAGGAAGAAGAAAACTTCTAATCTCTAGATACAAAAAAAAAAAGGCTCTCCGTAAGGAGAGCCAAGAATAACCAATAAGGTTACACACTAGATTAAAAGCTGTACTTCGTTAAGCTGCTGTTCTGTATTCTCAGTAACTGGCATCTCAACTACATGGTTATAGCATTGACCGGGATGAACCGGGCCTTTGTCTGATTGAACAACCAATACATCATCGATTGGAGTCTTACAGACGACACAAATACACGACATGGTTGTCTCCTCTGTTAATAAACTTATTTATTACGCTTCACCTGCTTCAAATTTACGAAGTTCAATAACTGCTTTTATCGCGAATCCACGAGCTTTAATAGCATCCATAGCATCGCTACAGAATTCAAGCAAAATACCCCAGTATTGAAGCTTTGTTTCAGTTCCTAAGATAGTTTCGTCAGCAGCCATTACAGTTTTTAGTTCAGACTTCTCATACGAATCCATACACACTTCTTCGCCAGGCTCTACACGTCCCGTGTAGTAATCAAGCCTCTTCTTCATGGCTTGTTTTTTCATAGCTTCAATACGCAGCATTTCTTTACGACATATAGAGTGCTTACGTACCCACCGCCCATAGACGACAGGATTATTGGCAGCTTCATACTGAAGTTTTGTCTGGTCAATAACTAAATCCCTGTCTAATTCGTCTTGTAAATCTTCCAACTTCATTTAATCACCAATCTCAATTTAAAGGACCTAAGCCATTATACACATCACTAACGAGAAGCACGCAATCTGATCTTGATGCGTTCTAAGACGTCAGGGTCGTCGACGATAGAAAACATCACTGTAACGACTACAGCATTATCATCATATAAGGCCAAGACCTCAACACGTAGACGTTCTACTCGTGGCTCGTAAGTTTGAATAGCCGATACAATATTACGCTGGATAGTATCAGCAGTTAATGGAGTCATGTTTTCGAACAGCTCGTCTGAAAGGCTACACCCAAAATCAGGATTGAAAGGGCGACTGCCCTTTCTTGTAGTGATAATTCCTAAGATGCTATTTTTTACTGCTCTTGCTCCTACAGTTCTTGCAACGTCTTTATCCCAGGCCATTCTAAGGTCCGGGTCTAAGTCCGAATACATGTTGTCTATATTCATTGGATAACCTTAAAGAACTCTTTGAGTCCGGTAATTTGGTGTACATGATTCTTCCCACACTTGCAAGAAATAGGAACTGCCAGCTGTATTTGCGGCTTCAGTAGCATATCTTTTATTTTCAAGACATCTTCAGTAGTTATAGCAGAGTAAAGGTCATCTATCTCTTGGTCTGATAAATCATCAACAAAGATTTGTTCACCGTTAACAATAATATAATCGATAGATTTAGCTATCATTAAAGCGATGTCGTTGTCGTCAAATAACTCAGGGTATTTGAACTGGATGCGAAGTCCACCTAGTGAATACAGGAGATCGCTAGAGCCTACGATTTGAATACGGTTAGTATTAATAGGCACGTCGATTTCGTTGCCACAGTCGCACACCCAGGTGGCTGTATGGTTAACTTCGCCTAATGAATGGGCCCACAGATTAACCAGAAGAAGTTCAGACTCATGTTTAGTTAAGCCTTTAGCATTAGTACAATCTTTAATCAGCTGCTTAATTGTTTTATCAAGAACCTTATCAGCTTTAGCTTTTATAAGATTCAAATATTCTTCTAGTGTAAACGCTCGGCAAGAAATATTTTTGCCATTTATAGTTAGGTCAAAATTATAAGTTGTCATATGTTACCTCTAGACGTATTTATAAATACGATAAAATAAGAGGACTCCCTATGGCTAATATCGTAAGATGTGAATTACCAGACGGTGTTCATCGATTCTCTCCGTTCACAGTCTCTGACTACAGAGATTTTCTTCTGGTACGGAACGACATGAACACTAAGTCTCCAGAAGATCAAGAAAAACTTATTGAAGAACTCCAAAACGACTACTTCAGTGATATCCCTAAAGAATACAGAGCATTCGTGTTCTTAAAAGTCTATCTATCTAGTATAGGTAAGACTAAAATTCCGGTTAAGGTTGAATGTCCTAAATGCGGAAAAGCTAAAATGGTGTTGATTAATTTCCACCAAGAAGCCGTTGAGCTTCCTGTAGTTGATGTATCTGGACTTCGGCTTAAATTTAAACATCCATCTAAAAACTATAAAGAAAACATAGCTGGATTAATAACAGAAAACATTTTGACTGTAGAAGATTCTAATGGTGTCTATGAATGGTCTGAACTGTCTACAGAAAACAAAGTTCAGGTTGTTGAAGCTATTGATATAGAAACCTTAGAACTTATAATCAAAAAATTGAACATATTTGACTTTGTACTAAAATATTCATGCTGTGATTCTCACGAGATCCGTTACACGAATTTTATGGATATCTTTAAGCTTCTTCTGAACCCGGATGAAGTATTTACGTTTTATAAAATCAATCATTTGATAGTGAAACAAGGCTACGACCTTTCTTCTGTTATGAATATGATTCCTATCGAGCGAAGCATCACGTTATCTCTGATTGAAAAGGAACTAGCACAAAAATGATTTCACAACGCCTTGGATTTCCAAATATCAGTATTAAGCTTTATCAAAACTATGATAAGTGGCTTGATAATAGCTTCGTTGAACTTGCTGCTACATTTACTACCTTGACCATGAGAGATAGTTTGTCTGGTATTAATGAAGGTATGCTTCAGTTCTATGATTCTAAAAACATTCACAACAAAATGAATGGCGATCAAATTATCCAGATCTCTGTTTCTAATAGCAATACATCAAGAACTCAGACAAGGATCTATGGAATAAAACACTTCACGGTCCGTGTCGATGATAAGGGCGACAATATTATAGCTATCCAGCTTAGTTCGCTCCATGATATAATGAATTTGAAGTTCAGTCGTTGTTTCTTCAGTTCAGCTTATGAAACGCTGGTTGAAATGATAGGTGTGATTTATCAAAAATACCCTAAACTAGCTCCGCCAATAAACGGAATAAACACTTATGTTCCTAGAATTCCTTGGACATCTAATATAAAGGAATTCATGCAATATATCCGAGATGTAGGGCTATCTGTAGAAAGTGACCAGTTTGTTTTTGCTTGGGAAGACATAACCGGTATAAACATGATGGACTACAATTCGATGGTTGCTCAGAACGCTGCATCTTTTGTTGTCGGTGCGCCTCAGACTGTTGGGCAATTCGCAGACCAGTTGCCAGTATCTTTAGCTTGGGATTTTGAATGGCTCGTAAAAGCTAACGCTTATACTCGAAACCCATTCAAAGACGCTACATTCTACGCCCAAAGTTTTGTGGATAAAGAAATCACAAAAATAACCGTAGGTGAAGGTTCTAACAGCGTCTATATTAATAGAAGTGGCGGTTATTCGGAAATGATTTATCGGAATGGCTACGAAGAAGCTAACCGTATTGTTACCATGTCTCAGTATGACGGATACGCCTCAGCTAAAATATACGGTAACTTTGAAGTGACTCCTGGGATGAAGTTAAACTTCTACGATCCTAAAGAACAATTCCGCACTGATTTCTATGTTGACGAAGTTATCCATGAAGTCAGTAATAACCAGTCAATCACTAACATCTATATGTTTACTAACGGTTCTACTATTGAGCCAGTTCAAATAGCGAAGGTAAAAAATGAACTTAAACGTGATTCTGCCTATTAAGAAAATTACAATTGACGGTATTGAAATTTCATTACCTAAGCTTGGACTTAAGCACCACAACTTAATGAAAGAAGTAAAAATGCCAGACGAAAATCTGGCAATTCTTTTAGATTCTATTAAACCAGGTCTAGATGCTGTACAAAGCGATATTGTTCTATTACAACTTTTGGCCTTTAACGGTAAGATTAAAGAAGAAGTTGAAAAAGATGGATTCACTTATCGCTTATCAGACGTGTACGGATGTCGTATATTAACCCATCGTTTAAACGGGCAAGAATATAAATTTAATTCTCCTGAGAGGTTTAGTAAATTCGGTTCTGCCGACACAATTCTTGACACGTATTTTTCTTCTGTCGATGGCAGAACAGAGAAGCCTGATTTTATGAAGCTTCCAGCATTCGTAATTAAATGGGTTGACGGTATCGTTAATACTATAGCTATTCCTGGTCCTAATGGGCCTATAAAAGGAATCGGCAATATAATAAGGCTCTTTGAATAATGGCTAGAAAAGTAAATGGTAAAACACAATCGCTGCGTCGGGTAATTGCCGACGCAGCACCACAAAAACGCAATGAAGCACTACAAGAAGAACAAAACACCTCACTAGGCACTATTAATGGAACTCTTGAAGGAGTTCAAGCTGCCGTTGAAATGGGGGCTGAAGCCACAGAGAATGGTCTTGCTAATGTAGGAAATTCTTTATCTGATACTAACGCCGGTATCGAGCTTCAATTAGATGAACTAAGTGCTCTTAATAACACGGCCTCTTTAATAAGCGACAGAATCACTAAATTAGCCGAAAAACTTGGAGTAAAAGTAGAACAAGCCACACCGCAGGCAGCAAATGTTCCATCTGTCGAGGTTGTGCAGGATTCTATTCCAGATCCGATTCCAGAGATTCCGCCATTAGACGATCTTCTTCAAGACCTTATTCCGCCACACGAAAACAGGCGCCCGGATTCTGATGTATTACCGCAGGATGAACCTAAAGTAACCCCAAAAGATGAAGATGACGAAAAGAAAAAGAAGGATGATACAGACCTTCTTAAAGCTCTTTTAGATACTACTAAAACCGGGTTTAAGAAATCAATTTCGTTAACTGACAGAATTTCTGGTATGCTCTTTAGTTATACCGTGACGGCTGTTGCTAATATGGCTAAAACAGCTGCTATGGTATTAGCTTTGATTATGGCTATTGATATTATCAAAATCCATTTCAAATATTGGACTGATTTATTCAAATCTAATTTTGAAGAGTTCACTAAATTAGCTGGAACTTGGGCTCCTATATTAACATCTATTAGTGAAATGGCCCAAAGCATTCAAGATACTTTTAATGAAGGTTCTTGGACTGGATTAGCTGAAGCTATTGTTAAAGGCTTGGTTAATGTTTTAGATACTTTAGGCGAAACAATTATGTTTGGTCTTTCTAAATTGGTCGCCGCGGTTCTTGATAAAGTCCCTGGCATGGGCGATGCTGCTGATAATATTCGCGGTTCAGCTGCTGATCGTTTCCAATATCGTACTGGTGCTGAGCTTTCTGAAGAAGATCAAGATTACGTAGCTAAATATAAAGATAACCAGCGCTTGAAAGAAGAGCAAGATTCACCAACTGAACGTAAAATTACTGCTTGGGGCGACAGGTATTTACTAGGTAAGATTGATGATGCTGAGTACGAAAAACGTATGAAATTAGCTGATTCTGATGCTAAAGACCCTGCCTTTGAAGGTAAAACCCGCGAGCAGCGTTTAGAAATGTATAAAGCCCAAGGCAAAATGCAGGCTGAATTAAAACGAACTTCTGAATATGCTCAGAATACGCGTGCTGATAATACAGAGCGTATGGAGTCTGCTGCTAATGCTGTTACTAAAGCTTCTAAGAACTTTGAAGAGTTCCAGAAGAATAATCCTAGTCTAGCTAAGGAATTAGAACCTCAATACCGCTTTATGCAAGATGAGTGGAACAAAAAGAGGTTTCCGACTGTTAGCCCAGAGCCGGCAGAAGATAAGCAAGAATCTCAACAAGTTAAAGTTATTGAGAAAATCGAAGCTCAGCATAAAGTTGGCGATAAACTGGCTTCTCAAGCTCCTGTGAGTGTTAATACGGCCATTAACAAAAATAGTACTACTGTTATGCCTATGCAGCCGGTTACTAGTTCTCCCGCTCCTGGTATGGGCGGATTTACAAAATCTAATTAAGGATTCTTTATGCTTTTCGAAGAATTAAAAGAGGGTCTAGAGAATATTAAGAAATCCGGTTCTAAGATTTCTCAAGGCACATCTAATCACACTTTAAAAAATGCTGCCAGCACCGTGACAGCCCAATACCCGGCAGAACGTTCTGCCGGGAACGATTCAAGCCAAGACATGAGAGTTCATGATTTGTATCAGAACGGACTTTTGTTTACTGCATACGATTTCAAATCTCGTGTTTCTCCAGACCTAAGAGATTTCCGAAGCGCTGTTAGTAAGTCGTCTGTTTTTGATGCACCGGAAAAAACTAACACAGGCTCCCAGAATCTATCTAAGGCCCCTGTAGCTAACATCCTGTTGCCTAAGTCTAAATCTGATGTAGATTCTGTATCTCACAAATTTAATGATGTAGGCGAGTCCTTGATAACACGAGGCGGCGGTTCTGCTACCGGCGTTTTAAGTAATGTGGCTTCTACTGCTGTATTCGGCGGGTTAGAATCTCTCACTCAAGGGTGGATGGCAGATAAAGGCGAACAGATTTATAATACTGCTCGTAGTATGTATGCTGGCGCAGAAAATAGAACTAAGGTCTTCACTTGGGATCTTACTCCAAGAACCCCACAAGACCTTATTCAAATCGTTAAGATCTATGAGATTTTTAACTATTATTCTTATGGCGCAACTGGAACATCAGATTTTGCTAAAGAAATTAAAGAACAAATAGATGAATGGTATAAAAGCACTTTAGAGTATGCAACCCCAGAAGGATCCTCTAAAAGCGGGACAATGTTTGAGTCTATCACTTCTTTCCTTACTAATGTAATCGTTGTAAGCAACCCGACTATTTGGACTGTTCGTAACTTTGGATACACCAGTTCTTACGATGGGAGAGAAGATATATTTGGTCCTTGCCAAATTCAAAGTCTCAGATTTGATAAAACTCCTAACGGTCACTTCAACGGGTTAGCTATTGCTCCAAACTTGCCTAGCACTTTTACCCTTGAATTAACCATGAGAGAAATCTTGACTTTAAACCGTAGTTCTCTATATTCTAAAGGATTCCAATCATAATGTATACTTTAGATGAATTCGTGACACAGGCGGCTAACAGTGATTTTCAGAGAACTAACATGTTCTCTGTTGTTTTTGCCACAGCGCCATCGAGTAAAACTCAGACCCTACTAAATGAATTTGGTGGGGAACTTTATAATAACGTAGGTCTTAATGATAACTGGCTCGGATTAACTCAAGGCGAATTTACGAGAGGTGTTACATCCCTTATTACCGCCGGGACTCAGCGTTTGGTTAGAAAATCAGGCGTGAGTAAATTTTTGATAGGGGCAATGACTCAGCGCACTATCCAATCATTGCTGGGGGAATTCACCGTAGGGACTTATCTGCTTGACTTCTTTAATATGGCTTTCCCTACTACAGGATTATTGATCCATTCGGTTCAGATTCCTGAAAATAGATTAGCTCATGAAATGGACACCTTCCATAACAGTCCTAACATCAAAATCACCGGTCGAGAATATGCTCCATTAGTTATAACATTCCGTATGGATTCGGAAGCTAGTAATTTCCGTGCTATGCAGGATTGGGTAAACGCTGTTGAAGACCCTGTAACAGGACTAAGAGCACTGCCTTCTGACGTTGAAGCTGATATTCAAGTTAACTTGCATGCCCGTAATGGATTACCTCACACGGTATGTATGTATACAGGATGCATCCCTGTGGGCGTCAGCGCTCCCCAATTTAGCTATGAAGATAATAATCAGATAGCTACATTCGAAGTCACCTTCGCTTACAGAGTTGCACAGATCGGTGCTGTTGGTAAACAAGCTGCGTTGGATTGGTTAGAAGATAAGATTGTTCAAAAGATTGATACTATTAACCCAAATCTAAGTGCTCAAGGATTAGGTAGTATTTCAAGTAGATTAAGCCGTGTTGCAGGCGTTGGGAATGGACTTAGTAAGATTTTAACCTAAAAAAGGGAGCCTCACGGCTCCCTTAGGGGTTTATTTACGGAAACCAATAAATGCCGTAGAAGTGGCAATTACGCCGGTTTCATCAGCAACCTGAATTTGTACAGGAGCCTCAGATTCAAACTTGCCGGACATAATACCAGCAAAGATAGTATCCGTTTGATTCGGGTTGGTGAAGTTCTGCATCGGGTCAACCGCAAAAAGTTTGTCACCGTATACTTTCTTCAGCTCTTTTACTACAACTTCATTGAACTGCTCTGAGGCCGGGATAACATTGTCGATAGAAGCTTCGATACCATTAAAACGGATGAATGAACGCATTTTGATTTCCTCATTTGTTTGTGTAGGAAGACTATACCACATCCGTGTGGTGTTGTAAACTAGCCTTGTACAAATTTTTCTGGAGTGTCTTCAACATCAATAAACGAAGCCAGGATGCTAAGGATATTACGTTTAGTAGTCAAGAACGTAGAAGCACTGATGTCTGTATCTTCGCCGTCAACAGTAACGATAGTACCAGAACCTACCGGAACCAGTTCACCAGATTCCACCAGAACATCGCCATCATAAACTACCATAGATTCTTCGAGCTGATCCGAAGTCATAACCTCGGCCTGAATGAATTTTTGGTTATCATGTACTAAGCCATCAGAATAAGACGCATCTACAATCTTATTAATTTGAAGCATAGTCCCTCGTGGCAAGATAACTTCCATTTCACCTGACATATTGCTTAAGTCACCTGGGTAAACAACGTTGGTTTTATGAGCGCCTTCGATAGCCCAACCAATCATAACTTTATTAAGTTCTGCCTGTTTACGGTCATCAACAACACCGCTTTCACCATTAGTATCTACCTCGGCATTAAGCCATCCAGCTGGTTTAACAGTTTCTGCACTATTGCCAGGGTTGTTTAAAACTGCTCGGGTATCATCTGAAGTCATTGCTACAGATTGATTACCTTTCCAACCACCAAAAATAATAGGCATCAAAGATGCAGAAACGTAATTCCGGAAATAAAATACTCTATTTTTAACAAGAGATTCAAAAATAGGCTGACGAACAGTCTGAGAACGCCATACGGTAAGTCCTTCCGGCAACCGATCACCTCTCTTAAACGCTTCATCAAGGTTTTTAATAGCCGTTGTCACTTCTTTAACATCTAATATATCATAGTTGTCTTCTTTGTATCTTCCAAGAAGCATATTATTGATATCACTGTATCCAGAACCTACATATTCTCTGATTCCGCGCTTTTCCGCAGGAGTGTATTGGGCAGGGCTGCGAGTCATTGTAATTAACTCAATTCCTGAAGAAACATTTTTAGCATAACCCTGAAGAGCTGCTTTGATCAGTTTAGTCCGTTCAATATTCCAAAGATTTCTGGCCATAGCTTCACGTTCAGACTGCTCTAAGTATTCTGGAGTACGAGTCATGATATGTTCCATGGCTTCATATTCACGTTCAGCTAAAGCATCTAAAAGAGTCTGAGCATAAGCTTGCATACTTTTAACAGAAGTTAATGGTGCATCGCCGATTCTTTTAATAAGCTCTTTAGAGAAATAATCTTCAAACTGGTCTCGTTCACTTAGTTTAATCTTAATTAAAGACCTTAATTGGAAAGCTGCACCTTCTGCTGCTAATTTAGCAGACTGGGCTCTAGAAGCTTTAGAACTGATAGAGTCTAATATTTGGGCTGCTTCAGGAATTTCCTGAGCAGTACTAGGCTTAATGAATTCTATAGCAGAAGCTTCATATTCTTCAAACTTAGAAGGGTCTATGATCACATCGGTAGAAAGAGCCTGACTAGCAGCAACTTGTCGACGAGAAATTTTAGTACGACGAATGATAGAAATATCTGTACGAGTTTTCTCTACATCAGCGATAGAACCGGCAATAGCTTCATCTTTAGTGACTTGAACACCGTTTTTCTTAGATACCCAGACATCACCTACTTCAGAATTAACCTTAGTGTATAGCTCGGTATTGATACCAGGAATTCCAGAAATATCTTCAAGATTCTTGCTCTTACGATAGATAAGAATATAAGTATGCTTGCCAGTAAAATTGTAAAGAGCATCCAGGACTTTAAATTTACCGCCAGTACGAGACATGCACAGACGAGCAATAAGACGCTGCAGAACAGGACCCTGCCCTTTCATCTTTTTAGTCGGGAACCGGAACATCACAGCATCCATTCTTAGCTGTTTTACCTGCTCATAAACTGTATCAAAAATTGTATTAATTGCGCCGATCGGATTACTGCCAAGTCCGCCTTTAAGTTCGGCTGGAGTTCCTTTAGCACTAAGAGACATCAAAATCAAATGAGCATATTTGTCACCCATTTTGACTTGTTTAATAGCATCACCTTCAGACTGATATGACACCATACGAGCTACCAGGTTTTCATTGCCTGGTGCTTTAATAGACCAAATCTGTGGTACCTTAGATTTTAAATTCAAGTTTACGACGGGATAGTTCTTATCGCTATCAGAATCGAAAACTTCATTAAGTTGTTCAGACATAATTATTCCCCTTATAAGATACTACTATTTATGCCCAAAAGGAGCCCGAAGGCTCCTTAATTAAAATGGCCAATCACCAAATACTTCTTCAAAGGTATCAGCTTTTTCTTTGTCAAAACGCCAGCCTTTAATAATTGGTAAGAACAGTCCAACAGTCCCATCTTTGCGACCTTTAGAGGTAGTCCAGCCGTTACATTCACAGTCAGCAATTCTATCAACTAACTTGCCATTGATAGCATCTAGCATCAAAGATTCACGGTCAAGTTCACCACGCTGGTCAATAGGAATCAGAATCCATTCACCGTCAATTTTCTTATGCGTTGTATCCGTGAAACCTGAACCGCAATCGCAGGTAATGCGTCCACACTCAGAAATTAAATTAACACCGCCGATTTTATTTGGGTCTTTAGAGTGCGCATAGTATCCAGAAATTCGCATAGCAATATCAATTACTGCTTTGAACTTGAATTGGTTCTTAGAGCGAGTATCTTCCCATAGGCCGTGCATATTCTTAAGAATAATACCTTCTAGGTCTTGGTCACGATACTTTTGATAAATTGCGCGAGCTTCTTCAAGGTTATTGACCCAGTGGTTCTCAATCAGAATAATCTGACTAAAACCTTCAGACATTAACTCTAATGCACGAAAACGTACATCATACTTAAAGCTTTTGAGTTTACCTTCAGAATAAATCACATCCAGAGGAACGTAATCCCAAACTTGGAATTTCATACCTTCGGCTTCTTCAGGAGTAATTGTGCCCTTCAAAGATTTGTTAGCTAGGCCGTTTGAAGTACTGCGGTCGACGTTAGTTTCTTCGACTTCTTCAACGACATCACCGAATAAGAAGTCTAGAGAATCCTTCTCTTTGAAATTGATTGGAGCATGATAAACTAGCTCACCGTCAATCATCACACCACCGGGATGTTTCTCACGGGCTTCTTTAGTCATTTCCATTAGCTGCTCAGCTAACTTATCAAGACCAAGATAATTGTTGCCAGCACGAGAAAAGAACAGAACACCATCGTCGCGAACTTCAGCAAAGCAACGGGCCCCATCAGCCTTTAATTGGGCGAAAGCCGGGAACTTAATATGCTTTTTAATTTTAGCTTCGTCAAAAGATGAAGCCAACATCTGAGGATATTCTGGAATTAGATTCTTCCAGGTTTTATTCGCGATAGTTGTACCTGTCCCGCATTCGAGATCTCGCATTAAAACACGACGAAAAACTTCTACAATTTCTGGTGAGCAGTCGGCAATATAAGAAGCTAATTCAGTTATAGCAGCATTACCAGTTACTTTTCGTGGCGCTAGCGTAAATTCTGCAAAATCTAAGCAATCTTCTAAAGTTAAAATACCGGCGGCTTGGGTAACTTGGCCGGCTTGTGGCCACTTTTTAATACCATAATTCAAACGACGAGAATAAGCCATCCGGAATACGCGTTTGAGAAGTTCATTATCTTTCTCGCGATTCATGATAGCTTTCTTTTCATTGGTCGAATCGGTTGCAGCTAGTTCTTTCAAGATATCTAAAATCATTTAATTCGCCTTCCACTATGAATAGACTTATTATAAGCTACTTCGTCCAGAAGCAAATCGAGCTTCTTATGGTAAGTAATCAATGCTCTACGACCCTTGAAAGTATTGCAGATGTATTCACTTACATAAATGAAACCTTGCTCAACGCATTCTTTGAAGACGGGTTCATCTTTAGCTTGTCGGAACAAAGGATTTTCACGGAAGAACATATTAACGTGACCGAAGTCACGTGTAGTATGATTTCCATCGATAAGAGTGTGAACTACAAACATAGTTACCTCAGAAGGTTGCTCTTAAAGCAGACGGGCTTTTAACAGTCCATTTGTCTCTGGAATTGATGTACGGCTCCGGAGTAAACGGAACAAACGGGCGTAAAGGTGTTTGTACCCAAGGCTTATTTTTACTGGCTTCTTGAGCTTTACGGATTGATTCCATAATAGCACTTTCCCACTCGTTACGAGCCTTAATATGTTCAGGGTCATTATAAGAATCAATGACTGATTTCTGAATATCAGCTAAAGTTGTAGAAGGACGTTTAGAAATCATGTACTGAACTTCAGTCCAGTCTTTAACAAAATAAGCACTTGTTTTATCGCTGCGTTCGCCGCGTGGCATAAAGAAAACATCTACATCGGTCCCTTTGAATACCTTCAAAGCAGCTTCACAGTGAGAAGGTAGATCATCGATATAACAAACGATTCGATTACCGTATTTTTCTTTAGCTTGAACCAGCAAGGCGTCTTTAGACTCTGTGTGACCACACATCAGGATTTCCTGGAACGCGCCTGGGAACAAGGCGTTCAAATTGAATTGTCTATTCAGCTTAGCATCAATACTATTGCCTAGCGCCGTTATAGCTACAAACTCGTAGTCTTTCTTGAGCTCGTTGATAACTTTCAGAGCATCTTTGTAGGCAGCCAGATAGCGAATGAAATCAGAGTTATTGTATTTCTCAATAAGCTGCTTTCCGGTAGCTTCGTCAGTCTGGAAAATTTTATCAGCTGTACGAAATTTCTCATCTGAGATCATTTCGATAATGACATCGGTTTTGATGCCATACTTGTGAGCGAAGTAAGCCAGGCCTGATTGCCATTGGATGGACACGCCATCGATATCAGTAAGAATAACCTTCTTCATTAGTTACATCTCTCAGTTTAGATATTTTAAAAAGCTCGCTTTCAGCGTGCAGTGAAGTGTTGCCATCAACCCAACTCACATTATACCACGGTTCAATACGGTACTGCGGAATTGCTTCTAAACAATAGACAACAACTCCGGGAATACCAGAGAGACCTAAAGAAACGGTGTCGTGTCTTTTAAAGCGCATAACGATCCTTTAATTTTTTCAAAATCTACAGATGACTCGAAGTCCGTTATAACGATGTAATTTCCTTGTTCGAGTCGTTTCTTCAAGACTTCCATATAGAAGCCTGATTTAGGCAACCCAGCCGTGATTAGATGGATTTCGCCTTGTTTAAAACCATTAGCTACTTGGATCATTGTACTGTAACCCAGTTAGGAAATTCAAAGAACTCTGGGGCATCTACGTAATAAACCACTTTATTACTTTCAACTTTACAGCTAATAACTTCGATCATTTCGTTATTCATCAGGCAACGAGCCAGCCGCGAAGCTTGGGCTTTAGGAACAGAAACACGCATAATATTTTCCTCAGAACTTAGTCTTGAATTTATTAGGTCCTTTAGGCATAACGGCGTTATCACCGTTATCGTCAGAATAACCTACAGGGTGGTCGGTAACTAATTTTTCCAGACGAGCGTGAATGTAATTAATCTGTAAAGAATCTACACCGTTGATAAGACGAAACTCTACAGGACAGTACTTATCGATGTACTTACGGACGGCATCAACAGTAGGTACTTTGCCATCGAAGGTATCGCTAATGATAGTTTCGATGCCTTTACGTTTTTCGTTCCAGAAGCTTGATACGATCATTTGAATTTTACCTCTACAGATGCAGTAGCTTCGATTTTCAGAACCTGAACAACTACTTCAGGGACGGCGTTAAGAGCTTGGCGTTCAGCGAACTCATATGCATCTTTAGAAGTCAAAGGACCTAAAACAGCTTTAGAGTCTTTGTTAACAGTAAGAACATAATAGCCGCTTTCTTCTTCAGAAGGAGCCACCACAGGATCAGCCTCAATCAAATGGAAACCTGGCATATCAGTTTTGTACGCGGTATCTAAGAAGATGCACCAGTACTCAGAAAGCTCGCCGCCATCATCGGCACGAAGGACTTTACCGCCTGGGATTTCGATAGCCAAAATATTGCCGCCTTCATCACAAGCCAGAACCTTAAATGGTAAATTGGTAGGATTGCAGTCAACGAAGGCTTCAGCTATCATACTATAACGGCCTAAATATTCGTTGAACTTTTCAGTTGTCAGTTTAAATGTTTTACCAGTAACGCTCATAATAACTTCCTCAAAGTTGGGGCCGAAGCCCCATTCGATTAAATTGTGAATTCGTTTGAAACGATATCCCAGATTGCTTCGCGTTGTTCTTCAGTAGTTCTTAAACCGAGGACATGACGCAGATAAAGCTTAACTAAAGTTTTGCGGTTATCACCGTGCCATGATGGATGAGTGCCTAAGTTACGTACGCGAACATCATCATGGAAACCAACCTTAATTGTGGAACCAGTCAACTTAATATCTAAAGTTGGACCATTTTCAAAGCTAATGAAAACATAGTTGTCTTCCCAGTACATATCGATCTGAGCCACTGTACCGTTGTTGTGTTTCCATAAGCAGATAGGTGCTTGATCGAAATCATGAACATATTTGCGTTCGAAGTTGGTGAAGTTCATTATTTTATCCTCATTTGTTGGTGTAAGAGTACTATACCATACTCCTACACCAATGTAAACACTTAGTACTGAACTTTATCTACTACAATTTCTTTCTTTGCAGTAAACGATGAAATCTTTTTGATAACCATTGCTTCAGCGTTTTCGTTATCTCGAACGTAGAGAGATGCAACTTCTTCTGCACGTTCTAGAGTCATATCATGCGCACGAATCAAGAAGCCATTACCGTTGTCAGAAGTCATTACACAGAACTTCTCAACCGGAGCAGGAACCTTGACGACTAATGTACCGATTTCGTCGTCAGTAAACAGAGCTTCTGCATAATCGTCGATCATCAGACCAGGATATTCTTTTTGAAGGCGCTTAGAGTTGTAATGTTCACCTTCAACTTTGATGCCTATGACTGTACCGTTAGGCTTTGTTTCGGTGAAGCTAAAAGTTTTACCTTTCAACAATTGAGCCAGAGCATTGTCGATTTCCCAGCTGCTGAGTTCGAATTTCTGGCGAGCTTCTTCTGATGCGAATTTATAAAGTTCCATTTTAGTTCCTTATTTGACTTCGATTACGGTGGTAACGACTGGCTTTGCAGTGCCGTGGAATTTGTATAACTCGTACGTAGTTTCTACTGGAGCAATCAAACACAGTTCTGCAACCATCTGTTTTGCTTCTTCTAGAGTGAAAGCACACTGTTTGCCACGATAAGCAATCGAAGCACGTTCAAAGTTTTTAGAGCGTTCCAGAACAAGATACAATGGCTCAACTTCTACCTGAACTGGTTTACGTTCAACGAAGCGTTCAACAGTGCCTGCTTCAAGTTCGCCAACAGTAAACATCACGTATGATTGTTCACGACCTTTGATGTCGGCGCAATTAAGGTCTTTAGGTGCAATGATTCGCCCGGTGTCAACCATTTCAATAGCTTGAACACAGCCACTTGAATCGAGAGAAACTGGGAACCAAGGACGAGTACCAACTTCGCGTGCCAGGCAGAAATTCAACCCTTTATGGATGCTGTCAGAGAAACGTGCAACAGCTTCATCAGAGAGTTTATAAGTTACATCTAAGTCATAATAATTCATTTCTAATTCCTCAATTAAGGGGCCGAAGCCCCATTCAATTAACCGATAAAGGTCCAATGAGTTAAATCAATAACACCTTTAGCTTTCATTTTTTCAATCAGATCATCAGCCACTTGACGGCCATTTTTGTAGTACGTTACATCTTCCGAGTAACCGTCTTCTTCATCTTCGTAAGTCTCAGAAATGATTTTACCGACAATGATAGTTTTCAGAACATATTCTTCACCAGTGAAGAAGTTAGTCAAACGAATTTTCCATGAGAAATCATCTGAAGGGCCTTCAGGAGTCATACAGTAAACCAGTTCGAATTGCTCTTTAGTAAGCATCCATTGGGCTTCATGAACTACCTGGGCTTTATAACCGTCATGGTCTTTGCACTTAACAGTAGAATTCAGATTGATTTTCATTTTATTCTCCATTTTGTTGGTGTAGGAGTACTGTATCATGACCTAAAGACGATGTAAACACCACTAAAACAAAAAAGGGACTCCTGTAGGAGTCCCATAACTTATGCTTTCGGCTTACCAAAACGAGAAGCATCATCGCGAAGAACCGCACGAGCTCGACGCATGATTTTCTCAACCGTCTGATTGATACGCTTGTTCGACCCACGCTTGTAGCCAGCGCGTTTAGAGGTACCAACAACTTCTTTTGCTGCAGTTTTTGCTTTTGCTTGTTTAGCCATTATCAAGTCTTCCATTTTGGAGAAATACATGGGAGCACGTTCTTCCGAGGTTCAACTTCTTTCGACAGTTCTTTCGGTTGTAGCTCCCGCAAGCCCTCAAAGGGTACGATTTAAACTCTTATCTGTTGCACACCGTTAGCTTAAAGGTTCCGGGTCCGATTTATCGGGGATAAGATATACACCGATGGATGTATAGGCCTTGAGGCGTACTCCTGATTAGCCATCGCCTCAGGGTAGCATGCACTTGCCGTTTATTTTCTAGCTGCACTTTGGTAGCAAATCACCGTTGGTTTCGGGTGTTTTACGTGGGGATAACCAACAACGTCCACATCATACGTTACCCATGCGTACACATGGTGGGCGTACAAATTACTTCAGTGTTACCACAAAGTGGCGAACAGCTTTATGAGCCTTAGCACACAGTGGTTTGGCATATTTCAGCTCATCTTTAGCAGCTAATTCAGCTTCAAGAGCTTTCTGAGCCGGGTTCAGATGTTTGAAATAACCGAGTAGATCAAGCATTGCTGCTTCTACGTCGATGGTTGCGCCGTAGTTCTCATGGCCGTTATTCCAGGATTGACGCTGGATGTCAAGTACAAATTTGATAGTATCTTTCATTATAGAACCTCAAGTGAGGTGAATAAAAGGTGGAGCCTTAAGACCCATTTGGCTTAACGCATCTCCACCACATAGAAGTTAATGTGTCATGTCCTTTTGGAGGTAGTTCTCACGTCACTTCATACTTTTATTTATATCACTTGTAAACACACGTCAAATTTTTATAGTGCACAGTGACGAATTTCTGTTTAATATCTTTAGCTTTAGCCACACCAGCAGCAACCAAAGGATGAGTTACGTGTTTGATATTTCCTAAAGGAGTAGGAGTCAAATCACCGACTTCAACGAAACCTTTAGGAACGTCTTCACCGATAGAATAGATTTCGCACAGTTCAGGAACTTCACCTTGAGCCCGGCGCTGTTCAATGATAATACCGCCGGCGGAAACCTCGGCATCACCGGCCTGCGCAGGTTCAGACACTAAAATAACATACTCACCAAGAGCACGAATTGGTAAATCAGACATAGTTATCTCGTTTGTTGTTAGGATAGAGTAATAATATCAAAACGTTCTTAAAGCATATAACAGATTAGCCGACAAACTGGAGAAGATGTTCTGCTTTCATGCCGTTAACAGAGATCAACTTGTCGATGCTGAAGCCACGCCATTGTTTCAGTTCAGTATCAAACAGAGGAACCATATCTGTAGCTTCTTTACGAGGCTTGGCAGGATTTACATAACTTTCATAGATCTCAGCGCCAACTAGAGAAGAAACTACGTCTTTATCACGAGTACCTTTCATGGTACGGATAGTGCCATCAGCTTTTTCGAAAACAATAGCAGATACGCCCATAGACAGTTTGACTTTCAGGACTTCGCGCAGAGCAATTTTTTGTTCAGTAGTCAATTTCATACTTCTACCTTAATAAAGTTAAAGCGAACAGTGTATGCAGGTTTACCTTCGATTTCAGTAAAGTCTTTCACTTCACGCAGATAAACTACATCCGGTTTAAATTTCACGACTTCAGAAACCAGATGATTTAGGTCTTGAGCCTTGAAAGATGCAATATCAACTTTGAAACGCTCACCGCGTTTTATAGTTTGTACAGAAAACGAAGGAGAGCCGATAACAATTACTTTAATACCAGCAGCTTTAAGCATAAATGCAAATTCTTCAGTTGCATCTACAGGCTCCGGCATCGGCGGATTAATGTTTACGACAGAATCGAATTCATTAAGATTCATTATTCACCACAAAAATTACGAATCTGTTCCCAGTTCAGAGAGTTAAGATTCTTACGGTTATATTCAATAACTTCAATTCCAGCTTCAACTAGAATATCGGCCCAGTTTTCAGGAGAACGGTCATATCGCTCAGCGTAAACGACTTTCTTAATGCCCGACTGAGAAATAGCTTTAGTACAATCAGGACAAGGAGAAGCCGTGCAATACAACGTAGCGCCTTCGATTGAAGAACCTTTACGTGCAGCAAATAAGATCGCGTTCAGCTCAGCATGGATTTCATTTTTAGAAGACCACTCGCTATGAGCCGGGCGGTGTTCTTTAGCCAGAACAACGAGGCCACCTTTACCTGAAATTCGGCCAGACCCAGCATTAGGAACGAACTTAGTCCAACCTTGCTGTGCAGCATGGTCGCAACAGTTAGTTCCACCGGCCGGAGAACCGTTATACCCTGTAGAAATGATGCGACCATCTTTTTCGATAACCGCACCTACTTTCCAAGAGCAACATTTTGATTCTTGGGAAATCAGATACGCGATTTGTAAGTAAGTGCTAGCTTTCATTTTTAGCCTTTGTTATTTAGATTACGGAGAACCATTTCAGTGGTTTCCCAGCCAATACACGCATCAGTAATTGACACGCCATATTCAAGGTCCGTAGAAATCTTTTGGTTACCTTGTTTAAGGTTAGATTCTAACATAATTCCTCGAACGTTAGCCAATTCTGCTGCTTCAGCACAAACTGCAATCTGGTTCAAGAAAGAACCCTGGGCATTAGCATGAGAGCAATCAACCATCAAGTATTGGTTAACGCCTGCCTTCTGTGCCTGAGAGATAGCGTCAAAGACTGATTCTTTATCGTAGTTAGTTCCTTCGGAGCCACCACGCAGAACAATATGAGTACTCTTGTTACCTGGTGCTGAGACAATGCCTACAATACCGCTTTGGTCCATTCCCATGTAATGGTGTGGGAACGCGGCAGATTGCATGGCATCAGTAGCAACCTTAACAGAGCCGTTTGTGCCGTTCTTAAAGCCTACAGTCATCGGCAAGCCTGAAGCGATTTCACGATGAGTCTGCGATTCGGTAGTACGAGCGCCGATTGCAACCCAAGAGAAAATACCAGACAGGTATTTGATAGTGAACGGGTCAAGAACTTCTGTTGCCAAAGGCAGCCCTATTCGCAAAAGCTTGCGACATAGAGTGCGAGCAATACCTAGCCCGTGGTTAATTTCAAATGAACCGTCTAAGAACGGGTCATTGATAAGACCTTTCCAACCAACAGTTGTACGAGGTTTTTCAAAATAAACACGCATACATAAAAGAAGATTCGGAAGTTCTTTTTGGAGCTCAGCCAGACGTTCGCCATAATCAACAGCAGCAACTACGTCATGGATTGAACAAGGCCCTACTACAACCAGCCGACGTTTATCTTTACCAGTCATAATCTTATCGATTTCTTGGCGATGTAAACTGACTTGATTTTGCAGCTCCGGCGAAATCTGACAACGAAACTCAAGTTCGGCCGGGCTTATCATTCTTTCGACTAAAGGTCTCATATTGTTCCTTATTTACATTATTCTCCAATAAGGGCCGAAGCCCTTAGAACGGATATACCGAGGTAGATTGGACGTGCCCATTAGTCAGAAGCTCAATCAGATAATGCTCTTTCTTGCGTGCTTCAATAGTAATCAAATACGACACAGGCGTTTCTTGCCTCACGCTCAACTTTGCGTCTAGGCTGGATTCAGATACTTTATTAATCAAAGCTTGAGCAAACTTAGGAACAGCTACAGCAAATTCTTCAAGAGTAAACGTTTTATTACTGTACATAAATATTAACCTCTTGTGTACTGAAAATGCCCGTTACTTCAACAGCGAATCCACCGCCACCTTCAAAGACAATTTCGACAACTGCTTGAATGCCAATGTTATTTACTTCGAGAGATACTTTACCATGGTTCGGAATAAGCGTATTAATAACACTTGTGAAATCCGCGTGCATTTTAGCTTTCAAGGAATTATCAAGATTGTCAGCGCAGTAATTACCAACAATCTGTAACGCAACAACTTTAACTACTTCAGAATATTTCGGGAACATAGCTTTTCCTTAATGAACAGTGTGTACTTTAACATTAACGACGAAATGCGTATTAACGTCAGAAAGAGGTAAAAATTCAACATGATACTCATCTTTGTAACGAGTGTTCAGATCAGTACGAATACGCGCCAGTTCATTAATTAAAGTTGGGTTCATGTTCATTCCAACGCATTTCCGAAGCATTTTGTAAGCTTCTTCTTCAACTTCATGATGTTTATCGTACATAGTGTTTTCCTCAAGTAGACTGGAAGTACATCATATCATGACTTCCGGACGTTGTAAACTACCACTTAACTCGGATTGAATCGATAGGACCGTAGCGATTACCACCTTGATAGAAAACCTCTACTTCGTACCCGAGTTCTTCAAACTGGCGAATGATATCAGCCATTTTATGATGCTGGTCTTCGTATTCTGTACGACGACCTACGATACCAAAATCGGCAAAAGGACAGAAACTGGCCGAAAAAGCACCGTTTATAGCTCGACGAGCAATGTGCTCAAAAACATCGTTAGGGATAAGAGTATTTCGTTCGGTAAAGGCTACAGAGAGCCTTACTGCATCACTTGCTTTCATTAGAAGTCACCAAAGTTAACTTGCCAGCATTCAACACCGATACGTCGCCACATCTCAACAACCTGGTTACGGTCGTCGACAGCCAGCTTCACATCGAAATGAGGAGCGATTTTGTTCCAGAAAATTTCTTCTTTCACAATCATATCACTTCTCGAATCGCCTTGTTCACGCTGGCATTGCATCACGGCAGGGATGCCCATATCTTCAACCCAACGACGAGTCATGTAGTAATACTTCATAGGCTCTTCAATGGTACCAGATTCGCGCCCACTCACTACGATAATATGATAACCTTGTTTAGCATACATCTGAGCCAATTCAACAACCATAGGGTTGATAACATCAGTGTCGCACTTCTCAAGGTCATACGGAGAACGACCAGCCATCTGAGCTAAGGTACCATCAACGTCAAAGATAACTGCCTTCGGCTTACCAGGAGTACCATTATAAACAGGTTTCTTTTGGTATTCACAGAATTTCCAGAACATCTGACGCAGAACATCAATAGGAACTGCACGGTCGCCACGATACTGGTTACGCTTCAGCAGTTCGAGCCATGGTACATCGAATACTTGGTACTTAATAGTCCAGTTATATTCAGCCGCAAATTCAACCCAGCGTTGACGCGTAGCAGGATTCAAGTTCGTATCAGAGATGATTACACCTTTAACAGAATCGCCACCGTACAAGATAGTACGAGCGGTTTCTAACTGCATTGAAGTTACAATGCCTTCACGCTTTTTTGAGTACTTGTATTCATTACGGGCTTCAAGAGCCATAATGGATACACGATAGTCATCACGGTTAATGTTGAAATAACCTGGATTCTTCTCAATATACTGACGGGCCCAAGTACTTTTACCTGAACCAGGACAGCCAATAGTCAAAATAATGGTTTTCATTGTTCTAATTCTCTAAACATATTTTTAATAATGGTCTTTTGTGCATCAATAAGAGATAAATGCCTTTTCTCGCATTCTTGAGAACATCCTTTCTCTACCAGATCACACAGCGTAAGCCATAATTTATCATACTTGTTAAGAGCAAGTAAGAACTGGCGCATATTCTCTGTCATTTCACTAACCCATTTAAAAAGGTGTGCAATTTGCTAGAGGCTTCGGTCCAAGCCTGATGCTTATCAGTTCTATATTTCTTTAAAGCCGGGAACCGAGAATATTCATCGTTCAAATCATGGCGCTCACAAGCTCGACCATAAATAAGGCATTTCATTTCAACTTCGGAAATAAGACCACGTAGTTCTTCAAGTTGTTCTTTAGTCATTAAAAGAGTTCCTCATACAGGGCTTCACGAGCATTTTTCAAGATTTTACCAGATTCACGAAGATAAGATTCTACATCAGAAATGAAACCATTCGCTACTGCTGCTTTACGCTGGCCGTGCTGAATAGCGGCTTCTTCAAAGCGTTTAACTACATCTTGAACACGTTCACGTTCTACGGCGTCTTCATAAAACTGTTGGTAATCGAACACAGGATGCATCATAGCATACCACTTAGATAAGCGAATGTATGTCTGAGGATTCAGGTCATAGACACGAGACACGTAATCTTGGCCTGGAGCATAATACATCACTTTAGTGACATAATCAATACCGTCGATATTTTTCCATTCGTAACTGAACGTTGCTTTCTTTTCAAGAGGTGTAAGAGCGCAAGAACCAATCATCATGATTTTGCGGAGAGAAGTGACTTTTACGTTAGACAAATAGCTTGGATTGCCTACGAAAGAGTTTGTACGAAGAGTCATAATAAGTTCCTCAAAAATTTTATCATCCAAGTGAGGCCGAAGCCTCACTGACATTTCGGCTCTTTTAACGGAGCTCGATAATAACATATCACGTTGTTAGACTGTTGTACATACCGAAGGATGTCATTAGTCCAGATACGGAAATCTTGGAACTCAACAAATGGCATACCCACCCATTTCTGTCCGTCAATTTCATGTACTTGCCATTCGGCCTGGTATTCTTTAATCGGGTCAGGCCAAGTAGCATCAACCCTCGGTGCAGGTTTCACCTCAGGAAGCGCCTGAGAACATCCTACCAGAGCAAGAGATAAACACACAGCCGATATCATTCTTTTCATCTGGTTGCTTCCTGGAGCTCTCTGGCGAACTCATTAAATGGATCGTTTACTATTTCTTTTACTGCTTTAGGGTCTACTAATTCAGCCTCGCGCTTTTTATTAGTGGTCAAAGTTTTATCTTTTGCATTACGAGCATCGATAGCAGTCTTGTTCTTTTCAGTAAGAGCTTGAATACCTTGCAGTTGGGTAGCAATAAGATCAAGCTGTAACTGCTGGGCTTTTGCTACACCTTCAATCTGGGCTACTTGTTCTTTGAGAGTATCAACACGATAACTCAAATATTTTGTAGTACCAAATAGACCTGCAATCAGTAGCCCAACTATAACGTAAATTTTTAGTTTAGACATAACTTTTTGATTACCTCAACAATCTCATCACGAGACAAGTTGTTGACGAGAATATGCTTAGGAGCTTTGTCTAACTGAGTTTTATAGCCGTCAAGTTCAAAGGCCATATCTTCACCGGTTTTATACAAATGCTTAATACCTAAGCGATTAAACTTGTCAGAAAGAGGGTCACAAATAATATAGCATTTATGACCATTCAGATGAACATTAGGCTGTGTGATATTGATTTTCACTTCAGCCCCGTACTTAGTCAACTGATTTTCAAGAAATGAACGCATTTCTTCTACGGCCGCCGGCATTGCTTCTCGGCGCTCTTCGACTTGCTTGGTCGAATACTGTTTTTGCTTAAACTTTGCAGCCAGTTTTCGACCCATGGTAACGCGCAAGTCCGAGATGAATCCAAGTTTCTTTTGGCCTTTATAGACATAGATCCCATCATGAGAAGTACCTTCGAAGTGAGCAACAACGTCATCGTTAGAAATGTTTTGTAGGTTCATTTTGGTTCCTCGTTTGTTTGTGTATGGGTATCATAACACGAACAAACGAGGTTGTAAACTACTCTTCAATCATTTGGATTTCTTTACTGTAAAGAGCCGGCACGTATTTAGACCAGACTTTCAGAAACGCCTTTTCAATACCTTTAACCATAGCTTCAGAGGTCATAGTGCCTGCGTACATCTGCATCATAAGATTGAACAGTTCAGGCGTACCAACTTTGGTAGCTGTTTCTTGACCTTTAATAGCATAATCTTTACGGTCTCGCCCTCGCATCGCACTGTAGTAACCTTGGATTACTAGTAGAGCATTAGACAAATACTGAATATATTCGCTTTCAAATGCTGCAATTTTAGAGACGGCATAAGTATCACCATTAAACATAGCACGAAGGTCGTCAGCAGCGCCACCTACGATTGCTTCATACAGACGTTCATTAGAAGTAATCGAGTCCTTAGTATGATGAAGCAGGCAATACCAATCAGTTTTGAGCTTGAATCGTTGGCCGCTTTCAAGAACAGCGATATAGCCTTCGATACCTTCTGCTTTGCGGGTTTCTTTGACCCAGGCTTCACCGTCATCGATAACATGAGAAGGAATCAGATACTGGCGCAGAACAGCATCTGCATAAAGGTCAGCATATGGAACATACTCACCTGTATCATTATGCCGCACGTTCAACAGGAAAATAGTAGGCTCTTCATAATACAGAACAATACGATTTGCTGGAGCTGCATATTCTAAGTTAAACGTATAACCTTGTGGTGCCAGCTCTTCCATTTTAAGATACAGAGGAAGATACTTATCTTGATACAGCAAGCGTTCAGCAGCAAAAGCCTGTTCAGAAATAGTAGACGTTTTAGATTTCACAAGAACTTTATCACCTTCGCAATAAGTCGAAATCAGAGAACCATCCGCCTTATCCATAACGTACTGGATTTTAGAAAGGTCTAAGTTCATCGTCAACGGATTTTCATTCAGATTAAAGAACTTTTCCATAGGGCGAGAGGCAATACGAACTGGGCCGCTGTCGTCCATCTCAAACATGATGCCACGAGCTTCTAGAGCGTCATCTAAGAGCCAATCACTGTACGATGCATAGTGATAGCTGAAGATACGGAACTTAGTCCCGTAGCGCCCTGTAACGTCTTTATAAAAGAACTTAGAAGCTTCAGTCTTATCACAGACTGCCATGAGATTATCGTATAATTCGATCATTTCTTTATCCTGTGTTGGGTGTTCCAAGGTGGATTGAATTTCTTGATGAACATAGGTTCCTCAAGGTCCATAGTCGAAATCGACATCTCACCAAGTTCGTTGTTAATGAGTAGGTTGAAACACTGACGTGCATAAAATTCAACCTTCTTACCAGATATTAACGCGTCGAAAATTTTAGCAGATTTGACAGAATCTGAGTTAGTGTCTCGCCTGTTAATAGACGTCCGGTAGTAATTGATACGTTTTCGAAGATTCTTAGTTTTACCTATGTAGACTAGCTCATCATCGACTGCTATGGCGTATACTACATTAAATTTGTTTGGTATCTCCAATTGCTTTATAGTACAGTCTGATTCATCAAGTTCTAGACTAACATACTTAATGAAGCTAAATTCATCTGCGATTGCTTTCATATAACAAAGGGGCCGAAGCCCCTATCCTTATAAAGATTTGCGAATTCCAGCCAGTACACTAGAATCCACATCGTTATCGATTTGGGCTACAAGATAAGAAGAAATTTCTACTTCTTGTGGGGCAGCTTGTACTGTATCACTATTTAAGTATTCACGAATCCATGGAATAGGATGGTGAGTACTTTCAAGAACGATAGAGCATGGCAGACCGACAGCCTTCATACGAGAAACAGTAAGATAATCAATAAACTTGTGCAAGATTTCAACGTTCAGACCAGGAAGACCACCATTACGGAATAAATGAATAGCCCAATCTTTTTCTTGCTGGTTAACTTCCATGAAGATACGAATGGCTTCTTCTTCGCATTCTTTTGCTACTTGGACCCACTCGTCACCGTCTGTGCCAAGTTGCCATTGACGAATCTGGTACTGAGTTCCTTTAAGATGAAGTTGTTCATCGCGGGCGATGAACTTCATAATCTTAGCATTGCCTTCCATGATTTCCATGTTCTTATGGAAGTTGAAAGTACAAGCAAAAGAAACATAGAAGCGAATTGCTTCGAGAGCGTTCACGACGTGCATGCAAAGGTACATTGCCTTCATAAGGTCACGCTTAGCTTGTTTAATCTCGATGTTGTCTGGATTAAAACAGCGGTCTTGAGCATTCAAGTATCGACGATGAGCTTCAGTAACCGCATCATAGTAAACACCAATCGATTCAGCACGTTTCATGATGGCTTCATCAAGAACGATTTCGTCGAAGATTTTAGCCGGATCAGTGAACAAGTTACGCATGATATGCGTATAAGAACGAGAGTGAATTGTTTCGCTGAATGTCCAGGTCTGGAACCAAGTATCAAGGCTCGGGTCAGAAATCAGTGGTGCAAATACAGCAGAAGGAGCGCGACCTTGAATCGAATCAAGAAGACTTTGATATTTTAGGTTATCTGTGAACAGGTTCTGCTGATGGTCTGGAAGCTTTTCAAACTGTCCTCGGTCCATCATTAAGTTTACTTCTTCTGGACGCCAGAAGAATGATAACTGCTTTTCAATGAGGTCTTCAAAAACTTTATGGCGTTGCTGGTCATAACGTGCAATGCCAAGACCAGAACCAAGGAACATTGGTTCTTTCATGATATCTACTTGATTTGTATTAAAAACTGTGGTCATTGAACTTCCTCGTAAATGAATTCGACACCTACATATCTGTCTGGGGCCATGGCTGTGCCAATCTTAATACCTTCCAACAAATTGTAGAGCGATGTATGTTCGTTTCGTTTGATTGGAACGGATTTTAATTTAGCCTGTGTAAGCAAGCGTTTTTCCTTTCCACCAAACTTCAAATAAATGTCATAAGTTTTCATAATTACTCCAATGGCTCTTCCATGAGCCAAATTATACTACAACTTACAAGACGAACATTCTTCTGCTGAAGGTTGTTCAATTTCGTAATCGTCGGTACCAGATCCATCACGGGTATTATGGTAATAAGCGGTCTTACCACCTAAAGACCAGAGATAAAGCATGTCTTTAAGCATAACAGACATAGGAACCTTGCCTTTAGGGAACACGGCTGGGTCGTAACTAAAGTTGGCAGAAATACTTTGACAGGTAAACTTCTGCATAATAGCAACTTGTGTCAAGTACCCTTTCATACCGCGTTTGGTCATACGCCACAGATAATCATACAAATCTATGTTATGTTCGATATTTGGCACGACCTGGTTAAAAGAGCCTTCTTTTGACTCTTTAACTGACACCGGGCCTCGCGGTGGCTCAATACCGTTGGTAGAGTTGGATACCTGGCTAGACGATTCACATGGCATAAGTGCAGAAAGGGTGCTGTTACGAATACCGTACTTAACCAAGTCTTCCCGCAACGACGCCCAGTCGCAAACATAGTTCGGGGCTGCAACAGAGTCAACGCGTTTGTTGTACCAGTCAATCGGTAGTTCACCTCGAGACCAGCGAGTTTCTTCGAAATAATCACAGCAACCTTTTTCTTTGGCCAGCTTAACTGATGCTGTAATAAGTCCGAATTGAAGCCGTTCAAATAGTTCATGTGTTAAATCATTCGCATCATCGTAATTGGCAAAGTTGGAAGCAAGGAACCCAGCATAGTTCGTTACGCCAACACCTAGTGCGCGTCGCTTTTTAGCTTTCAGAGCCTGGTAAACAGGATAATTCTGGTAATCTAAAAGGTTGTCAAGTGCACGAACCATGATTTCAGCCAGAGTGTTAACTTCGTCCTGGTCTTGATAATCAAAGTTATCTAATACATATGCAGCCAGAGTACACAGGGCAATCTCAGGGTCACCGCCACCGACATCTTTTGTAGGCAACGCAATTTCACAACAAAGGTTGCTCTGCTTAATAGGAGCAATCTCAGGGATAAACGGCCCGTGTTTATTAACGTTGTCATTAAAGAACGGATAAATTCGTGCTGTACCAGCACGTTCGGTAAAGAACAATTCCCACAGTTCAAGGGCTTTAATGCGCTTCTTACGAATTGCTGGATTCTTTTCTAACGACTCATACAGCTGTTTGAATCTTTCTGGGTCGCCGAAATAAGTAGTGTACAGTTCACCGCTTGCAACATCTGGGCTGAACAAAGTAATATAATCATCATTCAGCAGTCGTTCAATCATCAGGTCACCGATCTGAAGACCGTAGTCCATATGACGGATTCGGTTCTCATCGATGCCTTTATTGTTCTTTAGAACAAGCAAGTTTTCAACTTCTAAGTGCCACATCGGATAATACATCGTTGCTGCACCACCACGAACACCACCTTGAGAACAAGATTTCACTGCAGTCTGGAAGTGTTTCCAGAATGGAATAACACCAGTATGCTTGACTTCACCGGCACCAATCTTAGAACCTTCAGCACGAATCATACCGCCATTGATGCCGATGCCAGCACGTTTAGAAATGTACTTGATGATTGAGTTAGATGCTTCGTTAATGCTATCTAATGAATCGCCTGCTTCAATAACGACACAAGAACTAAACTGGCGAGTCGGAGTACGAACACCGGCCATGATTGGAGTTGGTAAAGAAATCTGACGTTTACTTACTGCATGATAAAAACGAACAACATGCAGCAAACGATCAGTAGGTTCATCTTGGTGCAGACACATACCAATCAACATAAAAGCAAACTGAGGTGTTTCATAGATCACGCCTGTACTACGGTTCTTAACGAGGTATTTCTCTTTAAGCTGCATAGTCCCTGCATAAGTCAGTTCGAAATCTCGGTCGTGGTCGATGATTCCATCAAGATAACCGATCTCTTCTGCTGAATACTTAGACAAGATTTCCGAGTCGTATAGACCTTCATTAACAACATTAGTGATATGATCAATGAACGCGGGAGGCTCGAACTGACCGTATACATCTTTGCGGAGCGCAAACATAGCCAGATTAGAAGCAACATATTGATAGTCCGGTTCATTAATAGAGATACTGTTAGCAGCAACTTTAACACAAGCGATTTGAATATCACGAGTGCTCATGTTGTCAACAATATAAGGCTTAATGCGTTCATATAATTCGTACGGGTCTACTGAAGTACTAGCCGTGGCCCAAGTAAGGACTTGGATGATTTTATTTGGTGTGAAAACTTGGCTGCAGCCGCTGGATTTTACTACGTTCATAAATCCTCGATAGTGAATTCGTCTTTGAATAATTTATTAACCACCTGAGCAATTATATCACCATGACATGGCTTAGGTTTACATGTGCATCCTAGACGCATTCCACGTAAAGTCTCAAGGTGTTCCTTTTTGATTACTCCGGTTCTGAGTTTATTATAAAACTCTTTCTTAAATGCAAGAATGGCGGCCTCACGACTGCCAGCATTCTTACCTACATCATTTCCCCACATAGTGCCTCGATGAATATTTACATCGAAGTCGGAGTGGTATTTATTCACTACACGACAGACCTTCATGTAATATCAACTTCAAACCAGCAAATTAATTCATTTTTACCAGAGGTCCACTCATATGATTTAATAACAGACAAAACTCTTTGTTCGGTTTTATTAAAAACCACTGTATCATTAATTTCAGGTAACTCACTAGGAGATGCGTTAAGCATTTCTCCTAGTACAGTTTTAGAGTGGTGTCTATTACGGACAAATCGGATATTCATTCGCAGGCCCTTAAAGCAGCTTCTAGAACTTCGATTAAAGAACGAGCATGGTCTTTATCGATTTCAAAACCAAGCCCAGGAGTATTCATTTTAAGACGAATTCTGCTACAATAGTTAGGATAAACCACTGCTTGGATTTTCTCCCAGTGATTATCAGTAACTAATTCGATTTTAACCTGGTGAAGCTCGTCACCAGGCTTATTCATATCACTGCGTTTAATCATACGGCCATCTTAGCTTTAATAGTTGGATGACTTTCATATCCAACCAATTTGAAATGATCTGGGCGAGCAAAAGCCTCTAACCATCTAACTTGAGAACCAGTTTCCCAAGTTTCATACTTATCCGGGAAAGCGATTTCAAGTTGACACAGCTCTTTAGGTTCACGGCGCAGAACTTCTTCGCACTGTTCAATATGGTTCATATAGATGTGTGTATTGCCGCCTGAGAACACGAGGTCACCTGGAATAAGATTACACATCTTAGCTACAATATGCACAAGAGCGGCGTATGACGCAATATTAAACGGTAATCCTAAGAACACGTCCACAGAACGTTGATACCACTGAAGGTCTAGATGACCGTTACGAACGTTAAATTGATAAAACATATGACAAGGAGGCAGGGCCATCTTATCAATTTCAGCCGGATTCCATGCAGAAACAATCTGACGACGATCTGTAGGCATTTGCTTAATACGATCGATAATTAATTTCAGCTGGTCAACACCATAGAAATCTCGCCACTGTTTACCGTACACCGGGCCTAGTTCACCGCCAGAATAGCCAAGATCTTTCGCTTGCTTTTCGTAGTTTTCGTCCCAAATAGTTTTACCTTCAATTAGCGAACCATGAGTACGAAGTCTGAGTTCATTGACATTTGTAGAGCCGGACATGAACCAGAGCAGTTCAGCAATACAAGCTTTCCACGCCAATTTTTTAGTCGTTACAGCTGGGAAGCCTTGAGTTAAATCAAAGCGAAGCTTCGTGCCAAAGACGGCACGAGTTCCAGTTCCAGTGCGGTCATCAGTGTCATAGCCGTCAGTAAGAATGTGTTTAATTAGATCTTGGTATTGTTTCATTAGTCCATCCAGGAATAAGAAGATTCATAACGAGGATACTTTGGTTTATATCCTAGCTTAATCATTTGTTTTGCTTTTTTAGTGAATCCGAGAGAACGTTCACCTTTATCTTGTTGACGTGGAGTCATCGGCCCTTGATGCATCTGCCGACAAATAAAAAGTGCCATTGCACTAGGTACATCATTAACTTTAAGTTTATTGCTCATTATTTTACTCTGCGCATGGTCTAAAATTAATCTCACTACCCTGTTTATCAAAACGACCGGTAATAGAGAACCTAGACCCATTATAACGTAAAATCCCATTAGCAATTAATACCAATGTGAACCGAGTATTCATCAGAACAGAAATAACTACATTAGGCGCCAGCCTGACACGGATACCTTCGTCACGGCTCCAGACAGCATTAGGGTCCAGTTCGAACTCAAGCTCGTACAGCCCGTGCTCTATTGTATTATAATTTCCTGGATTGCGTTTATATTGCTCTATAGTAGGAGCAGGACCTTCAATAACCAAGGCCCATTTCTTCTGGACCTTATCAGCTTCAATCAAAGTCAGTTTCATATGATTTCTCATGTTCAGGAGAAAAATACAGCTTAGAGCCATGTTTAACGAAGCGGCCATAAATGGAGGCTTCACCGTTTTTAACTTCAATATTTTTAAGCTCAACAGCTTTAAGCCACTGGTCAATTTTATAAATCAAGGTGAATGAAGGAGCACCTTTGATTTGCCGAACAGTTGTTTCCATTCCATACGCTGAAGAAAGCTCTTCAATAGGAACTTTAAGTTTATAGATGCCATGCTTCATATTAAAGCGTTGCCACTTTTTCTGGATAACATCTTCTTTAACTAGAAAAATTTTAGCCACGGAATTCACCATACACAGATTCTGTAATTTGAGTCATCTCATCGCACTGATACCAATGAGATTCTTTAAGCATGCGAGTCATCGGCAGTGTGTTTAAGAACTCGAGGGTCATTTGGACTGTCGAGTTCACCCGATGCTTTTTAATGATGCTGGTATGCACAACCAGGTCAGCGCAAGGGACCGCCTGCTCAATTAAACCTTTACCGCCAATGATACTTACATCATAAGTGTTCCGGTCCACTGTAGTGTCCCAGGGATAATCTGCGGTGGCTGTAGAAGTAACAATAACCTCACCTTCTAAGAAATCAGTAAACTCGTCCGGATACATAATTTCATCAGGCATAGTACCGTTTTTAGTTTTAGGTTTACCACGACCAGGACTAATAACTACTACCGAGCGGCGGCCTGGTAGAGGAGCATTTAGAGATTCCCAAGTCTTTGCACCCATAATCAATACAGTATTTTTAGTACGATTACGGAAGTTAATCATATCCTGTTGAATACGACCCCATGGCAATCCATCATTCAGCCCAAAAGCAACTTCAGTATTGCCATCGACAGTTTTGGTTGCACATGTTGCGAATACTACTTGGAGCATTTGAACACCTCAATATGAGTAACATTATTAGGCCAAATAATATCTTGAGGACTGTATCCAAAGATATCACCTTTAACGAAGCGATAGTTATTATTGCGGCCTTGCTCCCAAGTCAAGGATACTTTATGGAGGTCGCCATTGTTGTCTATGACGAAAAATCGATCATCATAGTTTGAATCTGAATAGATCGTATCCAATTCAGCTTCAGTTGCATCAAAATCTTTAAAATCAATTAAGATTTGCATCAGCCTTGTCTCATTCCGCATTTAAAACAACGGCCGCCTAATTGCCACAGACCGCCACCGCAATACTTACACTCCCAATCAGTCAAAATTTTCATTTCTTAGCCTTAGCAAGTTTGAATGCTGCTTTGAAAGCCGGAACATCGTCGATATCAACCCAGAAACCAGAACCGAACCCATCTTCGTAGCTCGGGCAGCCATCACAGTAGTCGTTCCAAGTACGTGGCTCACCGCCCATCGTGAACCCGGTATCCATTTCACACAGAGCTTCTTCAACGCGTTCTAATTCTTCAGGATTGTTGTCATAGATGCAGAACTGCCATTTTCCACGGTATTCAGAACCTAATTTAATGCTTTCACGCTGAAGTTTCATTTTATTCTCCTTGTTGGTGTAGGAACATAGTAACATGAACCTACACCGCTGTAAACTATTTCTTGAAATTTTTTCTAATCAAATCAATCATAGCTTCGAAGTTCTGCCGGTTCACTTCAATTTTCATCGAAATCAGACCTTCAACGGGGTCTTGCTCGCCTTCAGTGACTTCTTCGAAGAAGCGGAACTCGCCTTGTTCCAGCTCGAAGTAGTCATCGTTGTAGCCGTCAGAATCGAAGCGAGTACCATCGGCCATTTCAACTTCGGTGACATAATGAACACCGTCTTCTACCAAAGTACGAGTCGGTGTAAAGCTACCACCATGCTCTTTGATGAATTTAATCATATCATCATTGGCCGTCGAATAATTAGCAAATTCAGCTTCAAAAGCTGGGATAACATGATAGTACTTACCGCTAACTAAAGGTTTCATTTCAACGCCTCTTTAAAAGTTTCAAGGGATACAAGGTCTTCAACTTCGATAAAACGACTGGTGATAGAGCAACCTTCGAACACTTCTACACGAAGATCATAGTACGGTGATTCAGCCATATCCAGGTTCTCTGGAGTAATGCACTCTTCAAAGAGTTTTTCGATATCATCGGTCACAAAACGATTACGGCTTGAATCAGAGTATTCCCAAATCAGTACGTAGAACATTATTTGTTCTCCAGAATTTCATTGATGTAAAAAGGACGAACTTTAGAACCGAGATAGAATTCGTCAACAAAGTCAATCAGATTGTCTGAAGGACCAGTGATTGTAGCTAACTTGGAGTAAGATTCACCTACCATTTTCATTTCAAGCTTAACTTTGTACTGAGAAGCAACTTCTTCTGCACGAGCTACATTGTTGACTACAATTTCTAAAGTTTTCATTTTTATTCTCCTTGTTGGTGTAGAAGCATAATACTATACCTCTACACCAATGTAAACATTATTTTTCGATAGTGCTCAAATAATACAGAACATCTTCCTCATCCATGCCTACACAGTACTCGTTTTCCATAAAGTTGGAGACGCCGCCGGCTGTTCCTGAAATTGTAGCTTCCCAGCACCCAGGTTGATTAACAATTTTGTCAATAACAACATTGAATGATTCAACGGTTTCTTTCAGATATTCAACATCCATTACATCGATAGTTACTTTAGCCATGTTTACCTCCATTTGTTTGTGTATGAGTACTATACTATACATTAAAGTCGTTGTAAACACTTAATGTAACTTTTATTTTTCATAGGCTCAAGATGCCAAAAAGGGAGACCGAAGTCTCCCAATAAGTATTACAGACCAGCTAACAGATCATCCAGATCACCGTCGTCATCAGAAGACGAAGTGTTCAGCGGAGCAGACTGTTTAGGTTTAGAGTCAAAAGCTGCCATATCAGCATCAAAAGCATCAAGATCGTCACTGAGCTTATCAGCTTGTGCTGCTGCATTACCGGCAACCAGAGCAGTACCCATGATTTGTACAAATTTAGCATGGTTTACATCGTAAGACTTGAACTTGTCTTTAGACACGATGTCATTCAACTGAACCATACCATCATCAAGTTGCTTCTGGAAAGCTTCATCGTTGATGTTAGGGATTTCAGACTGAGCACCAAACTTACAATCGTCGTAGTTAGTGAAACCACCAACTTTCTTAACTTTCAGGCTGAAGTGCTTACCTTCAAACGGACAAGTCACATCAACCGGAACTTCGCCAAGATCAGTGTCAACTTCGATCTCGGCGTTGATTTTGTCCATGATTTTCTGACCGAAACGGTATTTGAATACCTTACCTTCATTTTCTGGAGCAGACGGATCTTTCAGAACCAGAATGTTAGCCCAGTAAGAAGATTTGCGTTTCAGCAGTTTATATTCTTCTTGGTTGGTGTTATACGAATCATTAGAGCTCAGGTGTTGACAAACTGGGCAAGAATCATAATCACCGTGGGTAGAAGTACAGTTTTCGATGTACCATTTACCATTTTTCTTGAAGCCGTGGTTAATCAGTTTGACGAACGGAAGACCTTCGTCACCTTTACCAGGCAGGAAGCGAATTACTGCGGAGCCGTTACCGGCATTATCGGTCTTCAGTTTCCATTCACCTTTATCATCGGAAGAGAAAGAAGAACCGCCTTTCAGGGAGGCCAGTTGAGCTTGAAGTTCTGCAGGGTTTTTACGCTTAAACATTTAATATACCTTTTTAATTTAACAGTTATTTACGATTGGTGGTGCAACATGAGTCCTTGCACCTGGACAAGATTTACATTATATCTTACATTTATTTATAGCATCAATAAAGAGCTTCTTGGCATCTTTACCGTCGACTTCAAGCAATTTTCTATAAGCCTTAAGCTTAGTAGAATATGTTTCCCAAACTAAATTATTGGTAGCTGAATCATGTTTATTTATTATATCTAGAAACGAATCAAGCATAATAAACGTTTCGAATGAAATCACATTCGACTGAAGGAGCTTAAAGATATAGCTCGTTTGTACTTTTTCATTATATTCAAAGATTTCTGAAAGCGCATTCACTTCAACTTTCTTAGCGAAATAATAAATGTTCTTTACATCATCTTCAAATGTATTTTTAATCATCTTCAATTTACCAATATATTCACGGTAGAAGACAAGAGCGTCAGCATCACTGATGTCGCCGATCCATGCATCTTGGTTAGCAACCAAGTTACTCATGAAAATTAATGTAAGCTCTTTGAGAGTATGTTTCTCAGAGAGCTTTTCAAAGAAATATTTGTCACGACGCTTTTGATAAGCTTTATCAGATACCCGCATAACCCAGTTGTACTTGATAACATCATATCGTCCAGCGAAGTGTTGTTTCAACATTAAGTACAATAAATAAACACTTTTACCGTTAACATAACGAGCGTTATTTGGAGGCATGCGGAGACGAATCATAATAAGAAATCCAGCGTATTTGTTTTCTGTGTTTTACTCATAGATGGACGAAGCATATATTCATCAACTGCTTCAGCCTTAATCTTTTCAACTATTGTAGAAGGGATAAATCTATTGAAATTTCCTTCTGGAATACTATTTTCTTCTAGCCACTGTGAAGTAGCCTGAAGATAGCCAAGTTCACCTTTAGCAACTATGGCTTCAATAGCGAAGCCATTTGCTTGTTTGTCAAAGAGTGAATTTAAATCGTCGATCTTGGCTTCGTCATTATTAATCAAAGAGGCTGTCATAGGTTTCTACCACTTCATCTTTTTCAGTTGCGAAACGTTCACGAGTACCTTTATGGTACATAGTCAGAAGCTGATTGAACAGTTTTCCTTCTACACCAATAGCTTTTGCTTCAGACCGTTTAGTAGCAACTTCGTCCATATAACCTTCAGCTTTCAGTTTAGCATCACTAGCTTCTTTGATAAGAGTTTTTAGAGTATTGCCATCTTTTGCTTCGTCAAATTCAACTTTTTCTTTTTTCTGTTTAGCCATGATATTCACCTTAATAGAATTCAGCAATATTATTAGTCAGTTTAGATAACCCAGATTTAACGAAGTAAGTATAAATCTTACCTTTAGCTGGGACCACGTAGTTATTATACCGTTCCATGATTGAAGCAACAATGTCATCACGGATGAAATCCATATCAATTAAGATCTGGTTTTCTTTAAAGCGTTCATACTGTTCAGAAGTAAGAAGTTCTTGTAATTTAGTGTGGTCATAATAATTCATCGCGATTTGTTCAATTTCGGATGCTTTAGTAGAAGGAGTACGTTCACCTTCAACCATAGTAAGCCAGTAGTTACCGCGAACTTTAATAGAAGCAACGTTATCTTTACGGTCGCCTTTAACAACTTTAGTCACACAATCAAGTAACGCATCGCCGGATTTAGTTTTAACATATTTTTTCTGCATCGGAGACCATTGCTTCACATTTGGATATTTGTGAAGTTGAGTAAAGTCGCCATCAGATGAAACGATCTGGACTGGGATACCTTGCTCGGCTAAAAACTTTGTTAACACTGCAATATGGTCATCAGCCTCGACTTTATCAATATTCATGACAATATAAGGCATGTTTTTCTCGAGTTCTTCGATGATTTTATGCATAGCCGCGAATAATCCTTCCCAGTCGAAAGGAGATTCTTCACGATCTTTAGAACGGTTCTTCTTATAATAATGACTCGCGTCACGACGCCAGTACCCAGATTTAGAATTATCTACACAAATAATCTGACGTGTGTACCCTTCTTTTTTAAACTGTTTGATGTTCTTACGCATACTATTCAAAACTAGATGACGTAACATCGCTTCAGAAATTTTAGGAAAACCTGCTTTTTCACCGAACTCGGTGAAGGCTGCCGCCATAATAATTTGACTGAAGTCAATAAGCGTTACGCCTTCTTTCTTTTCTTCTTCGCCGAACATAAAATTTAAAGACATTGAATAAACCTATTCAGTAGTAATGGACAGTTCCATTATAAATACTCCTATAATGAAGCATATTTCTAATACCATAAGGAATAAAAATGAGCGACTTAATCAAACAGCATTTTAGAGCAACCAACGGGCTTGATGCTGGTGGAAACAAAGTAATCAACGTCGCTAAAGCCGATCGTAATGTGATGGACGATGGGGTCAACGTTGAGTATCTTATCCAAGAAAACACCATCCAGCCTTGGGCTAACGACCGCGGGTATCCTGAAGGCTTTGCGGTTACTATGGAAAAACGTATCTGGGTAGCACGTGCAGATATCGCGGCGCCGGTCCCGCCAGCAGTAAACACCTTTAGACAAGGTGATTGGATCTCTATGCGTGTGGACCCTAAGTGGGAGCAGTATAGTTCAGGGACCACAGAACTTTTACCAGGGACTTATGCAAACATTGATACTCGTGTTAACCCGGTTACACTGGTTCTTCCTAAGGATAAAGTAGAACAGGGTGATACGATTGTTATCCGTGACATCGGCGGCAAACCAGGTATCAACCAGGCACTAATTAAAGTACAAGACTCTGCGCCTGCCATGATCTTCCAAGGCAGTATCCTTCGCGAACTGCAATTGACTCGTCCTTATAGCATGCTGTTACTGACGTTCACGTCTGCTGGTTGGTATGTAACACTTTCTGATCTGAGTTCTTTAGCTCGTACTATAGATTCTACTACGCTAGATGCTGCTAATGATGTCGGTGCTCAAGTACAGAGTTCAGAATACATTGTACGGTATTATACCTCTAATAAAAAATTAACTGTTCGTCTTCCGCGTTATGCTAACCATGGTGATATGATTACCTTTGCTGAACCGGAAGGCAAAACACCATTATACCATTTTACTATTAAGACTTATGATGCAAATAGTTCTATTGGAACTGAAGGGACAACATCCTGGACATCTAAGATTAAAGGCGGCGGTGTTCTGATTTATGACGGCCCACGTAAGGTATGGCGCATCAACTCTATCGACATGCAGCAACGCATCAAAATCGTTACTGATGATGTAGTGATGCAACCTAACGAAGCTATTACTATATTTGGTGCTAACAACTCGACCGTAAAAACTATTTCTGTTACTTTGCCTACTCTAGTTGCTCCTGGTGATACCGTTAGAATCGGCATGAACTACATGCGCAAAGGACAAACAGTCAATATCGTTACTCCTCCTGCTCCTGCTGGCGGTACTAAAGATAGGATCGCATCCACGGTTGGCTTACTTCAGTTCCCTAAACGTTCTGAGTATCCGCCTGATGCCGCGTGGACTCAAGTTGATAGTTTATCATTCAATGGAACTTCGGATTACCCTCCGGTCCTAGAGTTGGCCTATGTTGAAGCTACACCTAATAACTACTGGATCGTTTCGGAAAACATCTCTAGTATAGAGAGAGTTGATTCTACCAACGATACGACTAAAGCTCGCGTAGGTGTTATTGCATTAGCAACTACTGCCCAGGCCCAAGCAACAAGTGGACACAACGATGACAGGGCTATTACCCCGTTAACTTTGTCCCAACGTACTGCTACTGAGGCTCGTACTGGTATTGCTGAAATTGCTACTCAGGCTGAAGCTAATTCAACCACAGAAGATACCCGTATTATTACGGCTAAAAAATTGAATGATCGTTTAGCTACGGAAACTATGCGTGGTGTTGCTGAAATTGCTACTCAGGCCGAAACTAATGGCTCTACTGTAGATGACAGGATTGTTACTCCTAAAAAATTAGATGGGCGTAAAGCTACTGCTACACTCGATGGAATTATCCAGCTGGTTAATATAGGCGGTACTCCTGCCACAGTAAATAGAGAAGATGCGGGCCAAGGAATTTATGACCATAACGACTTTTCAAAAGCTGTGACCCCTAAAACTCTTCGCGGGTATAAAGCTACTGAAATTGCTTCTGGTTGTGTTTGGTTGGCTAAAGATAGCGAAGTCCGAAATCCGCCAGCTATAAATTCTAATATACCGTTAGTTGTTACTCCGCAATCTCTTCATAAGAAAATTGCAGACACTAGCAATATAGGATTTATTCAAATTGCTACACAAACAGAAGTTAATGCTGGTGTAGATAACACTAAAGCAGTTACGCCTAAAACGCTTAATGACCGTATTGCTTCTGAAACTTTGACCGGTATCGCACGTTTTGCTACTCAAAAAGAATTTGATGAAAACGTCGCTGGCGGTATGATGGTATCAACTTCTAAGATTTCTACGTTCTTTAATAGACCTGAACGAGTATCGGTAAGAACAGAAGCCGGCCTTTCTCAATCTGGGACTTTATGGGGTCAGTTAGTTCTTAACATTCAAGTTCCTACTGAAACGCAACGTGGTACTCCTAAGATTGCAACACAGACACTTGTTAATGCGGGGACGGATGATGTTGATTATCTGACCTCTAAAAAGCTTCAAGCTAAAAAAGGTACTGAATCTGCTTACGGTATTGTTAAATACGCGACTCAAGCCGATACTAATACCGGTACTGCTAATGATGTAGCTGTTTCTCCAGTGCATCTGAAATATGTTATCCAGACTTCTGCTGATTGGCGTGCACAGGATAACGTTCGCGGTACAGTCCGTGTAGCCAATGGTGACGTTGCTTGGACCGGGAATAATATTTCTGGCTCTGATGGAACGCCTAAAGAAGTTAATGGCTATGCGGTTTCGCCCAACGGACTGAAGCAAGCATTAGCTAATTATCTTCCTCTTAAAGCTAAAGCTGATAACTCTGGTTTATTAAATGGTCTTACTTCAGACCAGTTTATTAGACGTGATATAGATCAAACCGTTAACGGCAAATTAACTCTTGCCAAAGCCACTGATTTTAATTCGGATATCAACGTTAAAGGACTTGGTAATTTTACTGGTGGTGAGGTTAAGGTATTTGCTACTTCGTCTACAGCTAATTCTCATGTCAGATTTTTAAACTCGGACGGAAACGAACGTGGAATAATTTACGCTAGGCCGGTAGCTACAGGAAATTCCCAACAGCTTACGGTACGTGTTAAAGGTTCGGCACCTGATACAGGCAAAGAATTTTCTTTTGGTAACAGTGGCGAGTTTATTGCACCGGATAAATTAACCTCTAATGGGACAATTCATTCTGCTTCAGATGTTAACTCAAACACCGTGTACCGTGTTAAAAATGCTTCGCTGGTCCAACTCCAGGATTCTGATAGTGTAGCATCTTTTGGTAATCTTGCTAAGAAAGGAAGAATCTTAACAAATGATGCGAGCCAGACACAAGTTACCGACAACTCCGGAAATTATGTTATTTTAACCACCAAAAATAAAGATAGCATTTTAGATAGTAGGTATGTTTTGTCATCCGGGGATACCATGACCGGCAACTTAACTCTGAATGGATCTGCTCTTGTTATTAATGGTTCTGAAGGTTGGTATGATCATTCCACCACTGCAAACTCTGAGAAGTACGCAAGAGCTGGCTCTTGGACTGTGGAAATCAAAAATGCCGCTAAGTTAGCTTCACTTCCTGGTTATGTTGTTCCTATCAGAGAAGAGAATCCTTTAGTCCCGGGTTCTATGATTGTAACAGGTTATGAAGAAAAAACTGCCGCCGGTGGTCTTTTAGCCCAGATAAGTGTTTCTTCTGATTATACCTATCAGACTTGGACTCCTTATCCGTCTAATGCTGAACAGGCCGCTAAAGCAAGAACCCATACCATGTGGACCAGGGTATATAACCCGTATATTAAGAAGTTTGATAGTTGGATGCGTGTATACACTAGCGCCACTCCTCCTACAGCTGCAGATATCGGTGCCCCGAGTTCAGTAAGTACTTCTGTTAAAACCTTGGAAGTTCAAGAATGGATTAAGATTGGCCCTGTCAAGATTTATCCTGATCGTACTTCTCAGACCGTTAAGTTTGAATGGGTAGGTGATTAATGAGTAATTTAATGGCTGCATTTGGTGAAGATTTTGTCGAGACTAACATCTTGTCAGAATCTAACCAAGTGAGATATTGGATAGAACTTATAGCCACACACGCTAATGCTGTTCCTAATACGCATGTGCTCAAAATTAATCAAGTCAATACTGGAGGTGCCCCAGGACGGGGCATCAACATTTGGCAGATTAATACTTCGGCAGCTGACGGCATTCCTAAAACTATTGATTTAACCAACGGCGAATCTGCGGCTAACACCGCATTCGTTGAGTACATGAATAGTAAAACATCAGGTCTGTATGTAATAATGACTAATCAGAGATGTTTAACTTCTCCTTCTGTCACCGCTTGGTTTAAATCAAAGAGATCAGTTGTTTGGCCTGAACAACATTATACTGAATTATATCCTAATAGCGCTTATTGCGCCATATTTGCTGCAGGCAAAGGATTAATTTTGTATGAGGCTTTCACCGGAAATGACGGAATCGTTAAAGAAGACTCTAGAGCAAAACTCGCAGCAGTTTACGATACCGTAGGAACTGTTGGATTGTGTGGTATTCCTGAAAGGGCTTATGAAAATAATGAGACTTTTCGTGATACTGCCGGATATGAGTATAAAAGATATCCTCAGCAAAATGTAGTTATTTCTAAATTGTCTGACTACGGTTTACAGCAAAACTTGTGGGTTAGATTTACTGCAGATCTTTTTGCTTCACAAGCTTTAATATCTGCTAACTGTACTACACGGATGTCTGTAAGGTGGTTCAACGGAACAACTATGCTCGATTCATTTACAATGGAAGTTCCTGCGTCTTCCGCTGACAAATGGGTTCGTTTTGAAAAGGACTTAAGAATTCCGGCCGGAGCAGATGGTTTTACTGCTGTAGTTTCTAGATACCCTAGAACATCAGTTGTTGCTGAAAGTGCCGTTCAAAACGTCATGATGGTTCAAATTGTAGAACCG
>ERZ1026850.48-NODE-48-length-72124-cov-9.538623_pt1 | contig 72124 bp, 57 predicted proteins | sample MGYA00380155_ERZ1026850 | MGnify/ENA primary metagenome ERZ1026850 (study PRJEB33269, sample SAMEA4719791) | human gut metagenome | biome: human-associated habitat; feature: organic feature; material: feces | place: Cameroon | collected 2013-10 ... | reverse complement strand
TCAAATAATAAATATCACGCCACAAGGCACTTCCAATTTAATTAATATAACCAAATTTAACAAATTATACTTTTTTGCCGGACAAGTGCCAACAATAACACAGCATTTAATTTCGTTATAAACACACCTTTTCGGAACACGGCAAAATAATAATAAAAAAGCCCGAAAACTCGGGCAAATAAAAACATGCTATTTTGTTTTCTTTGGCATATTCTTTCGACTATTATATACGGCAATAACCGTTTGTCTTGCGAGATCGGAATTATCAATATCCAGTACGTAATGCAGTTTTGCGCCGTCATATGGAAACTCTTGTTCGCAATCTTCACCGAGAAGTTCGGTTGTTTCTTTCAAAATCTTGACAAAAACACAGTCGTCGCAAACAAGTAAAACGGGCACGGCTTTATAATATACCGTATATTCGCCAAACATTTTTTTTGAAAGAAATATCGGGCAAATCAATTTGTTCGACAACGTAATTAATATAATTCAGGTCGGCAGCCATAAAAACCTTCATTTGTGTTAATTTTCTCAAAACTATTATATCAATCGGTCGACAATATGTCAATTTACTGGCAAAACGATTAAAAGATATCCACATTTTACGGAAGCGACGTTTCACGTGAAACAACGGGATATTTTGACTGTTTTGATATGTATTGATTTTATATGTTTCGCGTGAAACAATTAGTTGTCCACATTTGTTCCACGTGGAACAAAAACCGTTGTTTTGGGCGGTTTTTAGGCTGTTTTCCTGGGTTTTTGGGCTGTTTTTAATTGTTTTTATCGTTTTGTTTCGTAAATTTCCGTTCTTTCTCCGTGTAAATTTCAGGGTACTATTTTGTGGATAACTTTCGGCTTTTTCGGACAAGGTATATATCGTGATTTTTTGGGAATAATTGCAATAAATTATATTAGGAAAAGGCGGTAATTATTATGAAATGTACGTCGTGTAATAAGTCGTTTTCACCCGACAAAATGTATGTTTGCAAGTCATGCGGCGCATGCTTTTGCGAAGATTGCGTGAAAAACAACCAAAACTCATGCCTGAAATGCGGCACAACCCTTGATCGTTTGAATTAAAATGTGCCGTTTTTCTTGGCAAAAACGGGCGTTTCACGTAAAACATTGTCGTTTTGGGCGCGGTTTTTTATTGTCTTTTTATATTTGTATTAGACGGTTTTTTTGTTTATTTTTCGCCGTGTTTTAGTATAAAAACCAGGATAAAAGTCTATTGTATTGCGGATTTGATTATTCTTATCTTTTCGATGTAGCGGCAAGGAACGTGGGTGATAACGTCTGTTATGATAATTTTACAATCGTTTTGTCTTGAATTATTTGCCGTTAAGACTTTTATTTTTATTATTTTTTTCGGCATAATAATAAACCGCCGTTTCGGGCGGTTTATTATTAGCGCGTTATCGTTATACAAAACGTTATAATTATTGAAAAGGCGTCTTATTTGACGCCATTACGATGTTTTTATGTTTTTTCTGCGAGTTGTTCCGACATTGTTTGCGCCGGGCTCAGACTTTGTCACGTAAAGGTTTTTACCTATGCGTGACAACTTTGCGCCGATTAAAAGCATTCTTTATGCCGATTAAATAATATGGGGCAAAAACGCTCTGATTTCTTCCTTTGCGCCTTCGAGGTCGTGGTCGAGATAGTTCCCGCATTCCTGCCGCTTGGAGCCCGGGATTTCCGTCATTTCCAGACACTTTTCAAAGCACTCTTTCACAATAGGCTTTACTTCGTCAAGCGTGGTGTCGAGCATAAGCAGATAAAAGCCCGTGCGGCAGCCCATCGGCCCGAAATAAACAACCTTGTCTTTGACCGCGCTGTTTCTTATCACGGTTGCGAAAAGGTGCTCAACGGTATGCGCCGCGGCAGTCGTAAGGAAATCGCCCGCGTTCGGTTTTTTGAAACGAAGGTCGTAAGTATAGATATTGTGCTCTGCATGAGAAAGGTAAACCCCCTCTGGGTGTGCGTCGTGATTTATAAGAAAAGATTTGATGGTTTCCATAGTTTTTGAATTTTATATATTATTATATAATATATAAAATTTTATCCTTTGTTTTTTTCGTGATTTTTCGGCTTTTCGCCTTTTTATTTTTCGCGCGCAATCGCGTCGATAACGTCGACGATTATTTTCGCGCAATCGCTTGTCCCTTGGTCTGCGATTTCGTTGAAGTCGGCGGGGCTTGTTTCGTCGGCGTTGTCGCTGACGATTTTAAGGCTCAGCGCAGGCACTCCGTTTTTGTTTGCGATAATGCAAATTCCCGCGCCTTCCATATCGCAAATTTCGGCGTCGAAATCCGCAATAAGTTTATCTTTAACTTCGCTTGACGAAATGAACTTGTCCCCGGAAGCAAGCCTTGCCGTCTTAATTTTTGGAAAATCCTTTTTCACCGCGGAAATAAGGGTTTTGTCGAAATAAAAGTACGGGTCGGGATTTTCGTCGTAATGGCCCGCTTTCACGTTATCGATTGCCGACGTGTCGATTTCGTAATGCACGACTTTTTCGACAACCGCGACGTCCTTGCAGCCGAAGCGTTTCGTAAGCGTCCCGACGAAACCGAAGTTGAATATCGCCCGTACGTCGTATTTCGCGATTAAAAACTCGGTTGCTCCCGCGGCCGATATTTCGCCCATGCCGGACACCGCGACGTAAATCAGGGCGTTTTCGCGACTGACAAGGTACGTGTCGTACGGCTTATTTTGAATTTTTTCGACTTTTCCGAAGGCTTCGAGCACGCCTTTGACTTCGCGTCCGATTGCGATAACCATTCCGAATTTTTTCATAACAGTCCTTTTTTGTCGATATATTTTACATAAGTATACCATATCTTCCCGAAATTTCAAACAAATGATTTGTTAAATCGTCGCGGCGTATGGTATAATTTCGGATTGAAGAGGTATTTATGAAATTCGATAAGAGAAACGTTGCGCTCGCATCACTTGTATTCGGCTGGATTTCGATTTTCTGGAACGTATACGATCAGCTTATTCAATCAATAAACACGTATTCCTTCGCTCTCGAACCGTACGAAAGCGGGTGGATTCTTGCCATCGACAACATTGTGGGGCTTTTTGTTCTGCCTCTGTTCGGCCACTTTTCGGACAGATGCAAAAGCCGTTTCGGAAAGCGCACGCCTTACATTTACGTCGGCACGGCGATATCTCTTATCGGGTTGTGTCTTGTTGGCGTATTCGCCTCAAAAAGGCAACTTGCCCCGTATATCGTGTCGCTGACGGTGACTCTTATCGCGATGGCGGCGTACAGAAGCGCGGGGCTTTCTCTCGTGCCCGATTTCGTATACGAACCCGACCGCGGCAGGGCAAACTCGATTGCGAACCTTGTGTCCGTCGCGTTCACCGCCGTGGGTATCGTGCTGGCGATGGCGTTCATGCCCCTTAAAGCCGCGAAAAACGCGCAATTTTTGCCGATTTGTCTTGCGGTTGTCGGCAGCAGTCTGATAACGGTTGCCGCATACTCGTTCACTTTCAGCGAAAAACGGGTGACGGACGACTTCAATCGTCGTTTGGAAGAATATAAACGCGACTACCCCGAAAAATACAAAAGCGAAACCGTCGTTGTGGAAGAACTTGACAAGCAGCAGATGAAGGGCAATCTTTTCAATAAGATTTTCATTCTTGCAAGCGTGTTCTTCTTTTATATCGCGTACAACGCGCTCGTGTCGAATTTCACCGTGTACAGCGACGTAATGCTCGGCTTCAAAATGCCGCAACTGCCGCTGGTATTCGTCATAATCGGCGCGCTGCCCGGATTTATATTCGCTTCTCACGTCGCAAAGAAAATCGGCAGAAAGTACACGATAACGATCGGACTTGCGCTTATGATGGTCGCGCTGCTTGCCGCGATGCCGTTTTCCAAAAAAGACTCGGGACTTGAACTGAAAATCCCGCTTGTTTTCTTCTTTATGGTCGCGGGCGTCGGCTACGGCTTTGCGATGGCTAATCTGTATCCGTTTTATCTGGAACTCAGCAAAACCAAAAACATCGGGCAAAACACGGGTATCTTTGCGGGCTCTACGACCGCCGCAATGGTCGTCACTCCCATACTCGCCGGCTACGTAATCAAGGAAGTCGGCAAGAAAACGGGCAAGACTTACGTCATCGAACAAATCGTAAACGGCGTCAATACCGAGGTCGTGAAAGTCGGCGATTACAGCGTGCTGTTCCCGTACTGCGCCGTCGCGATACTAATTGCGCTTGTCTGCATTCTTATCGTGAAATCCGACTACGCAAACGGCGGATTGCGCGACCATATGAAAAAATATTTCACAAAAAGGAAAGCGAAAAAGAATGACTGAGTCCTTTTTTACCACGCTTAAAAACGCGGCGGAAATTATCGGCGTAAGCGTTACCGACAATCAGTGCGAAAAGCTTTACAAATTTTACGAAACGGTGGTTGAATACAACAAAAACGTCAACTTAACTGCCATTACCGACGAAAAAGAGTTTATCGTAAAACATATTGTCGACAGCATTTCCGCCGCAAAATTCATAAAAGAAAACGCCGCCGTCGTCGATATCGGGGCAGGCGCGGGATTCCCGTCGATACCCCTGAAAATTATCCGCGACGATATTGCCGTAATAATGCTTGACGCGCTTTCAAAACGCGTGGATTTTCTGAACTTTGCCGTAAGCGAACTTTCCCTTAAAAACGCAAAAGCCAAACATTTAAGGGCGGAAGAAGCGGGCGAAAAACTTTTAAGGGGAAGTGCCGACGTCGTCGTCGCAAGGGCGGTCGGTCAGACGAATATCCTTCTGGAACTTTCAATCCCGCTCCTTAAAAAGCACGGCGTTTTTATAAATTATAAGGGCAAGGATTTGTCCGACGTGGAATCCGCAAAGACGGCGGAAACGATATTACACGCGAAAAAAACCGATGTTTTTAATTTTTATCTTCCTTTTGACGCCGGCGAAAGAAACATCGTCGTTTACGAAAAGGTTGAAGACACTCCGAAAATTTATCCGAGAAAATTCGGCACAATCAAGAAAAATCCGCTGTAAAAACAGCGTTTTTTTGTTTTATCCACTTTTTATTTTCTTATGTTTCACAAAAATAATGTTTCACAAATTTTTGTAAATAATTGATTATTCGCCTTTTTAATGTTATACTGAAAAAAAATACTTTTACATACGAGGTGTTTTATGTCAAACAAAGGTATCGGAAAAGGTCTTGCTGCCTTGCTCGGCAATATGAAGGAAGAAGAAACGATTGCGGAAAAAAGCGAATCCGCCGTATCCCGCGAAATAATGAACGTCGATATTTCCCTTATCGACACCAACCCTTATCAGCCGCGTAAAGTTTTTGACAAAGCCGCTCTGGAAGAACTTGCGGCGTCGATTAAGACTTTCGGCATTATCCAGCCTCTGATAGTTTTGAGAAGCGGCAACAGATACGTCATAATCGCGGGCGAAAGGCGTTTCCGCGCGGCGCGACTTGCCGGTCTTACCTCGGTGCCGTGCGTCGTAAGGGAACTTACCCCGCGCGAAATGAGGGAAATCGCCCTTATCGAAAACCTTCAACGTGAGGACCTGAACCCCGTCGAAGCGGCGGAAGGTATCGCAGAACTTATCAAATCGTGCGACCTGACGCAGGAAGAAGCGGCGGAACGTATCGGAATGAGCCGCCCCGTCGTAACCAACCTTTTAAGGCTCTTGTCGCTTGACAAAGAAGTTCTGGAACTCGTAAGGTCGGGCAGACTTTCGGGAAGCCACGCAAGATGTCTCGTCGTCGTTACCGACCACGAAGTGCAGGTATATTACGCCAACAAAGCGTGCGACAACAAAATGTCGGTAAGGGATCTGGAACAGCAAATCCAGCTTTATCTCGGCAGGAAACTTATCCCGACCGGCGCAAGAAAAGAAAAGCAATCGAAGGAACTCAAAGGCTTTGTCAACGATATGAAACGAATCTTCAATACGAAGGTCACTATCCTTGGCGGCGAAGAAAAAGGACAAATCCGCATTAACTATTATTCCAACGACGATTTGCAACGCATTTATGACTTAATCGACAGTTTAAGGCGTTAATTTTAAAGATAAAGTATGGAAACCACCAGAATAACCTTGCCGAAAATTACATTGATCGGGAAGTGCGGTTCGTCGAAAGACGGCAAAGATTTCGTCAGAGATTTATGGACGGAATTAAATAAAAACTTTTCGGAAATATCTTATCTTGCAAAGTGGGACGAGTCGGGCGCGCTTAAAGGCTTGTGGGGCGCTATGAGCGACGAATCACTGTCTTTTAAGCCGTGGGAAGGCGGATACGAAAATGGGCTTTATCTTGCGGGTGTCGAAGCCGTCGACGACGCCGTCGCGCCAAGCGGCTGGACAAAATGGGAGATACCGTCTTTTGAATATATAAAGGCGAAAGTCGAGTCTACCGAAACTTTCAAGGAACTTATCGGATACCTTATCGCAAACAAGATAAACCTTGTCGGAAGCGTGCAGAATTTCACCAATCCGAAAACCAACGAAAACTTTCTTATGTTTCCGATAAGAAAAGTCGAAGAAGAAAAGTAACAAAAAGGATAAAACAAAACACACTGCAATTTTTCGCAGTGTGTTTTTTTGTTTTGGAATAAGTTTATATCAGTTGATAATACGCACGGGCAAAATAAGGTAAAGATACTCGTCTTCCTTCTTTTCCGTAGGTACGATGACGCCGGGCGCGGTCGAAGTCGTGAAGCAAAGTTTCACAAAATCGTCGCTTATCGCGCGCAGGCTGTCCGAAAGAAATCTTGCGTTGAACCCGATGTTAAGGTCGTGTCCCAGAAGGTCGATATTGACGATTTCGTTGATGCCGCTGATTTCGCTTTCCGCGGATATCGACATTCTCTTTTCGCGGATTTCAAGTTTTACGACGCTTTTCTTTTCGGTGCGGGTTGCAAGCGACGCGCGGTCGATTGCGGTATCCAGCGCCTTTTTATCGACAAACACGGTGGTTGTGAAGTCGGAAGGAATAATCTTATTGTAGTTGATATATTCGCCTTCGATAAGTCGCGTTACGATTTTGGTGTTTTCGAGATCGACCATGAAATAGTTTTTCTCGATGCTCACCTTTACGTTTTCGTCGCTGTCGTCAAGAAGTTTTGAAATTTCGCTCATACTTCTTGCGGGGACGATTATTTTAATATCCGCTCCGCCGTATTCGATTTCTTTTTTGCAATAAGCAAGGCGGTATCCGTCCGACGCGACGCCGATGATTTTATTGTCGGAAATTTCAATGCTGCAACCTTTAAGCGTTGGGCGGTTATCTTCGCTTGCGGTGCAGAATATAATTTTTTCGATAAGGTTTTTCAACTCTTTCTTTACAATATAAAAAGAGTTTTCGTCGTTGACGTTTTTGAAAGTGGGATATTCGTCGGCTTCCATCGTCTGTATATAGCCGTTATTTTCGCCGTAGGTAAGTTTAAGGGTGTTTTCCCCGGACGTATCTATAATAACGTCTTCCTTATCTATTTTTCTGACGTATTCCGTGAAATATTTTCCAAGGATAACAGTTTCTCCTTCAGTGAAAATATCCGCCTTTATTTTCTTTTCGATTGAAAGTTCGAGATCCGTTGCGGTAAGCGTCAAAGTATCTCCTTCCGCTTTCAGTTTAATACCGTTCAATATCGGCATTACTTTCTTTAAGGGAAGGGCTTTTCCCACCTGTGTTAAAGCGTCTGATAAGTCAAGGCTGTCGCAAGAAAGTTTCATCGTTTTCTCCTTAATTATTTATTGTTATTTTATACTTGATGATGATTTTGTTAATAAGAATTGTGGAAAAGTTGAAGGTGAACGTTTCGCACAAGATATTGACAAAATCGGATTTGTGCCAACAACAAGTTGTGGATTTTGATGTTAACAACTTTGTTGAAAACTTTTGTTTGTTGTGAACATATCTACAATCAGCGTTTATAGAGCATGTCTTTTATGTCGTTGATTTGTATTTTTAGTTTTTGTGACGCGCCGTTATTCGATGAAATAAGGTCCGAAATTTTGTCGCGCGCGTGGATTATCGTCGCGTGGTCGCGGCCGCCGAAAATACCGCCGATCGACACAAGGGGAACGGAAAGCATGTCGCAGATAAGATAAATCGCGATCATTCTCGGTTCCACAAATTCCTTGTTTTTCTTTTTACCGATGACGTCGTTTTCGGAAACGCCGAAGTATTTGCAGGTTGTCGAAAGCACGTCGTATGCGTCAAAGTGTTCCTTTTTCGTTTCGATATACCCGGAAAGAGCCTCTTTCGCAATCGAAAGCGACGCCGGCTGTCCCGAAAGTTGGGAATAAAACATAACCTTGTTCAGCAGCCCTTCAAGATCGCGGATGTTGTTTTCCATATTGCTGGCGATAAACGACGCGACGTCGTCCGAAAGATAAAAGTTTTCGGCGTCGGCTTTCTTTTTGAGAATTGCGATTCTCGTTTCGATATCGGGCGGCTGAATGTCCGCAAGAAGTCCCCACTGGAAACGGGTGCGAAGCCTTTCTTCAAGGGGCGCGATTTCCTTTGGCGGACGATCCGACGAAATAATGATATGTTTATCGTTCTGATATAAATCGTTGAAGGTGTGGAACAACGCCTCCTGCGTGCCTTGTTTCGACGCGATAAACTGAATATCGTCAATCATAAGCACGTCGACGGAACGATATTTTTCACGGAAAGCGACGCTTGTTTTGGAATCTCTTATCGACTCCACATAGTCGGCGATATACTTGTCCGTCGTGATGTACATTATGCGTTTTTGCGGAAATTTTGCGTTTATGTAATTTCCGATTGCGTGCATAAGGTGGGTTTTTCCAAGCCCGACTCCGCCGTATATGAACAGGGGGTTGAAACGACCGCCGGGATGCTCGGACACGGCTTGCGCCGCGGCGAAAGCGATCTCGTTGGATTTACCGACGACAAAGTTTGAAAAGGTATATTTTTTATTGAACGAAAAACCCGCGTCATCGGATTTTTCAACCTTTTTCACGACAAGTTCGTCCCCCAGGGTATAGTCCTGCTGTTTCAGGCAATCGGCTTTTTCGGACTCGATAATAATCTTAACGTCCGAGATAATGGGGTTGACTTCTTTCACCGCTTCGAGGATTGTTTCGCGGTAATTTTTCACGATTGTGTTTTTACTGCTCTGACTTCCCGTTTGCAGCACGAGAGTATGACCGATAAAACAAATCGGTTCCATTTTTTCAATCCATACTTCGTAACTTATTGCTTGAAGTCTTGCGGATAATTTGATTTTGGTGTCGTTCCAAAGGGTATTGATATCGATCATAATAAATATATGATAACATTATTGACCGAAAAATACAAACAAAATCGGTATATATTATAAAAATAAAGTATATTTATTTAAGAAAGTTTTTTGCGCTTATTTTATCTTTTTTTCAGCGACGGTGCCGTTCTTTACGACGTACAGTTTTGACAAATTAAGGGGTTTAACGTCAAATTCCGTACACGTAATCACCGTTTGCGTGCGGTTTGCAAGTTCGATAAGTTTTTCGCGGCGCGCCACGTCAAGTTCGCTCAGAACGTCGTCCAGAAGTAAAATCGGGGCTTCGCCCGTTTCGTTTTTGAAAAGAGTGAGTTCCGCGATTTTGACCGAAAGCGACACGCTTCGCTGCTGTCCCTGCGACGCGAATTTTCTTGCGTCCACGTCGTTTAATATTATTTTAATATCGTCGCGGTGCGGACCTTGCGACGTATACATAAGGGCGCGGTCGCGCTCCACCGACGTCGAAAATGCGGAAAGTAAATTATTGTAAATTTCGTCGTAAGTGTCGCCTTTTATCGCGCACTCGTATTGCAGCGACAGTGTTTCTTTTCCGTCCGACAATTCAAAGTGGGAATCTTTTGCAAGGGTTGAAAGTTTCTTTACGTAATTTTTCCTTGCAAGGATCAGATTCGCGCCGACTTCCGCCATACCCTCGTCCCATATCGACAAAAGGGTTTTCAGATTTTCGTTGCGGTTTTCGTTTTTGAGCAGGGTGTTTCTTTGTTGCAGAATTTTGTTGTATTTTGCAAGCGACTTAAAGTAAGTTTTCGATTGTTGCGAAAGGGAAATGTCCAAAAATCTCCGTCGTTCGTCGGGGCCTGCTTTCACGAAACGCATTTCGTCGGGGGAGAAGTAAACGACGTTGACGATACCGATAAGTTCGGACAGTCTTTTCACGGGAAGATTGTCGATTTTTATTTTTTTCGCGCCTTTGTTTTCAATTACGATTTCGATGACGTGCGTGCGATATTTTTTTGCGATTTCCGCCTTGATATACGCGCGCTCGGCGTTGAACGAAATAAGCTCCTTTTCGCGGCTCGTACGGGGGGATTTGCCAAGTCCCAACAGATAAATCGCTTCCAGCATATTCGTCTTTCCGCTTGCGTTTTCGCCGGAAAGCACGTTGATGCCTTGTCCGAAAGTAACGGACGCCGCGTCGTAGTTTCTGAAATTTTTCAGTTGAAGCGATTTGATAAACATACGGTTATTATATCATATCGGAAAAGAAAGTAAAAGAATTTTTAGGAAATATCGGCAAAACGAGCGGTTTCTTATCCGCGACCGAACCGTAAAAAAAGACGTCCGCGCCGCAGGGGTTATCAGAACCGAAATAAGAAAAACGGATATATTCCCCCACGACAAATTGAATTTTGCCCTTAAAAGCCCCGAAAATCCCGTAAAAAAGGACAATTTATCAAAAAGACGCGAAAAACGTTTTGTAATTTATTGATAATATGTTATAATTAATATACTTATTACTTTATGCGTGCGCACGCATTGCGTACGCGGGAGAGCGTATGCGCGTGTTTTACACGGACGTCGTCGCGATATTTGACGAAGGCGTCGGAAATTCGACCTTGTCCATGGCTCTTGACGAAATCATTTCAAAAGGCACGGTAAAGGTACAAAAAACCGGCGAACCCAGAAGCGTCGTTTTTTACGACGGCGAAGACGGAAAACAACATGCTTACATAAGCAATCTGTCGGGGCGCGCGCTTTTTTCACATTTTGAAAAACACGGTTTTATTTTCATATAAACGGAGGTATTATGGAAAAACAAAATTTATCTTACGACCAGGGCGCGATACAGGTCCTCGAAGGGCTGGATCCCGTCCGTAAAAGACCGGGTATGTACATCGGCTCGACCGACGAAAGGGGCTTGCATCACCTTGTTACGGAAGTCGTCGACAACAGTATCGACGAGGCTCTTGCCGGATACTGCGACAAAATCATCGTTTCGATTGAAAAGGACGGCAGCTGCAAAGTCATCGATAACGGCCGCGGAATCCCCACGGGCATTATCCCGAAAGAGGGCAAATCCGCCGTTGAAGTCGTTCTGACGAAGTTGCACGCCGGCGGAAAATTCGGCGGCAGCGGCTATAAAATCTCGGGCGGACTGCACGGCGTCGGCGTATCCTGCGTGAACGCATTGTCCGAATGGCTGGAAGCTACCGTTTACCAGAACGGCAAAATATACAAACAAATTTTCAACAGGGGCATCGCGCAACGTCCGTTGCAGGAAGTCGGCACGACCGACCGCACCGGCACGACGATTCAGTTTTATCCCGATTCCGAAATTTTCGAGACGCTCGATTTCAATTACGACACGATGAAAATCCGCCTGCGCGAACTTGCGTATCTCAACCGCGGGTTGACCATTCAGCTTATCGACCGCCGCGAAGAGCCCGCACGCGACGAAACTTTCCATTACGAAGGCGGTATCGTCCAGTTTGTCGAAAGTCTGAATAAAAACAAAGAGACCGTTTTCCCGGAGGTCATTTATTTTGACGAAAGTTACGAAAACGGAGAGGTCGAAATCGCGATGCAGTACAACGACAGTTATTCGGAAACCATTTTCGCGTTCGCCAACAACATCAATACCGAAGAAGGCGGCACGCACCTGGAAGGTTTCAGAAACTCGCTCACCAAAATCATCAACGATTACGGCAAAAACAACAATATTTTGAAAGGCGATGAAAAACTTTCGGGCGATGACGTCAGGGAAGGCTTGACGGCGGTTATTTCTGTGAAACTCACCAACCCGCAGTTCGAAGGTCAGACCAAGACGAAACTCGGCAACAGCGAAATGCGTACGGTCGTCGCAAAGGCTATGACCGAAGGCTTAGGCTCGTATCTCGAAGAACACCCCAAAGAAGCCAAAGATTTGATTATGAAAGGCGTTCTCGCCCAGAAGGCACGAGAAGCCGCAAGGAACGCGCGTGACCTTGCAAGGCGCAAATCCGCCCTTGAAAGCACCACGCTCCCCGGCAAACTTGCCGACTGTTCGGACAAAGATCCTTCTCTTTGCGAAATTTACCTTGTCGAGGGCGACTCCGCAGGCGGCAGCGCAAAGATGGGGCGCGACAGACGTTTTCAGGCAATACTGCCCCTCCGCGGTAAAATCCTGAACGTTGAAAAGGCAAGGCTCCATAAGGTCCTTGAAAACGAAGAAATAAAGACGATGATCACCGCGTTCGGCGCGGGCATCAAGGAAGATTTTGACGAAAGCAAACTTCGTTACAACCGCATCATCTGTATGACGGATGCCGACGTTGACGGCAGCCATATCCGCATACTTATGCTCACGTTCTTCTTCCGTTTCATGCGCCCGCTCATCGAAAACGGCCACGTTTATATCGCGCAACCCCCGCTTTACAAAGTCACGAAGGGCAAAACCGTCAAATATTGTTATTCCGACGACGAACTTAACGAATATCTCGATTCCATCGGAAGAAAGGGCAACGAAATTCAGCGTTACAAAGGTCTTGGCGAAATGGACCCCGAACAACTTTGGGAAACCACGATGGATCCGAAATCCCGCACGCTGCTGCGCGTAAATATGGACGACGCGATCGCCGCGGACGAAATATTCACCGTTCTTATGGGCGAACAGCCCGAACTGCGCCGTCAGTTTATCGAAGACAACGCGACGCTCGTAACAGAACTTGACATTTAAGGAGAGATGAAAAATGATAATCAAAAATAACGATTCTCAGAAAGATAAAGATTTCGTCGAACATCTCGGGATGTCGAAAATCGTCAAAATCGACCTTGACCAGGAAATGAAAAAATCGTTCATCGCCTACGCAATGGCGGTCAACGTATCCCGTGCGATTCCCGACGTCAGGGACGGTCTGAAACCCGTACACCGCCGTATCCTTTACAGTATGAGCGAACTTAATCTGACCTGCGACAAGCCGTTCAGAAAGTGCGCGCTTATCGTCGGCGACGTTCTCGGTAAATATCACCCCCACGGCGACAGCTCGGTTTACGACGCTCTCGTAAGGCTTGCTCAGGACTTCTCGATCCGCTGCCCGCTTATCGACGGACACGGCAACTTCGGCTCGGTCGACGGCGACCCCGCGGCGGCTTATCGTTACACCGAAGCAAGGCTTTCCAAAATCGCCAACGAAATGATCCGCGACCTTGACAAACGCGTCGTGGACTTCTGCCCGAACTTCGACGACACGCGTGAACAGCCCGTCGTGCTTCCTTCGCGTTACCCCAACCTTCTCGTGAACGGTTCGGACGGTATCGCCGTCGGTATGGCGACGTCCATTCCCCCGCACAATCTCGGCGAAGTTATCGACGCCACCGTCGCTCTTATGGAAAATCCCGAACTGGAAGTCGAAGACCTTATGAAATTCGTTCCCGCGCCCGATTTTCCGTCGGCAGGCATCGTTCTCGGTCGTGCGTCCATTCGTCAGGCATACAAAACCGGTCGCGGCGGCTGCATAATCCGCGCTCGCACCGAAATCGAAGAAATGGCAAACGGCAGGACGAGAATCGTCGTTACCGAACTTCCGTATCAGGTCAACAAGGCGCGCCTTATCGAAAATATCGCCGACCAGGTCAAAGACAAGCGAATAGAGGGCATTTCGGACATTAAGGACGAATCCGACCGTCACGGTCTCCGCGTCGTAATCGACATCAAAAAGGACGCGAACGCGCAGGTCGTTCTGAACACGCTTTTCAAACAAACCCAGATGCAAATCAGTTTCAGTATGATTATGCTTGTCCTTGCCGACAAAAAACCGCGCATTCTCAATCTGAAAGAAATCCTGACTTATTACATCAAGCATCAGGAAGACGTCATCACCCGCCGTACGAGGTTCGACCTTGAAAAGGCGGAAGAAAGGGAACATATCTTAAAAGGTCTTGCAATCGCGCTTGCGAACATCGACGAGGTCATTAAGGTCATCAAAGAAAGCGCCGACAACGACTCCGCCGCGAAAGCCCTTATGGAAAGGTTCCTTCTCAGCGACAAACAGGCGGCGGCAATCCTTGAAATGAGACTTCGCAGACTTACTTCTCTGGAAGTCGAAAAAATCAACGACGAACTTGCCCAGAAAGAAGTCGAAATCGCCAACTACAAGGAAATTCTTGCCGACATCAACAAAGTCAACGACATCGTCAAGAAAGAACTTTTGGAGGTCAAGGAAACGTACAATACGCCGCGTCGCAGCGAAGTTTCCTACGATTATTCCGAAATCAATATCGAAGACCTTATCGAAAAGGAAGACATCGTCGTTTCGATGACTCACGGCGGATACGTCAAACGTCAGCCCGTTGCGGAATACAAGAGCCAGCACAGGGGCGGCGTGGGTATCACCGCGCATAAGACGAAAGACGAAGACTTTGTGGAAAGCATCTTCACGACGTCCACCCACGACGACCTTATGTTCTTCACCAACTTCGGCAAGGTTTACGTCATCAAAGGGTATGAAATTCCCGAGGCGTCCAGGAACTCCCGCGGGCGCGCGGTCATCAATATTTTGCAGCTCGATCCCGGCGAAAAGGTCGCGACGCTCCTTCCCGTGCCCGAACGCGGCGAAGGCTATCTGATGCTCGCAACCAAACAAGGGCTTATCAAGAAAACGGCATTATCCGAGTTTGAAAGCATCAGAAAGACCGGTAAAAAGGCGATTCGGTTGGTTGACGGGGACGAACTCATTGCGGCAATGATCACGAAAGGCGACGAAGAACTTATCATCGCGTCGCACGAAGGCAAGTGTATCCGCTTCCGCGAGGCAGACGTCCGCGCAATGGGCAGAGACTGCCAGGGCGTACGCAGTATGAAGTTGAACCCCGGCGACTACGCCGTCGATATGGCAATGGTCGAAGAAGACAAGGAAGTTCTGACAATCTCCGAAAACGGCTTCGGAAAACGCTCCTCGCCCGACGAATACCGCGTGCAAGGCCGTGCGGGTATGGGCGTCAAAGCGGGCGTGTTCAACGAGGAAACCGGAAAACTCGTGTGCCTGAAAATGATCAACGCCGACAACGATATTATGATTATCGCCGACAACGGCATCATTATCAGAGTCGCGGCGGACGAAATCCGCAAGATCGGCAGGGATACCAAGGGCGTCAAAGTCATGAACCTTAGGGAAGGCAGCAAGATTATGTCGATTGCGGTCGTCCCGCACGAAGAACCCGAAGAAGAAGTCGTGCTTGACGAAAACGGCAATCCCGTGACGACGACCGAAGACGTGACGGAAGTAACGTCCTCGACGGATTCCGAATTCCCCGTCGATAACGAAAGCTCGGAAGAAGCGGCGGAAGTCAACGCCGAAATCAACGCCGTAAACGAAACCGTCTCCGACGAAGAATAACCGAAAAACAATAAAAAAACGAAAGGCACGCTACTTTGCGTGCCTTTATGTTTACTTGAAAAAAATCAAAAAACTTTTGGTTTGAGAAATTGCGAGTTTAACAAGTAAAAAACACTTGGATAAACTCTTGTTCGCTGAGTTTCATCTTTTCGGAAAAATCCGAATACGACAGGGCGTCCAAAGGAATTTTTAATCCGTGTTTTGTGATGCTTATATCATTACGCGGGCGAACGTTTGATTCATAGGTTGAGCCGCAATTCATCCATAGCTTTAAATCATCGCTGTTTTCTGTCTCGGGATACAGAAAATATCCAACACTCGCGTCAAAACGGAACATGTATGCCAAAAGTTGCAAATAATCGTGATTTCCGATGTTTTTAATCGGTTTGTATTTTGCGTCGGCGATTATTCGATTTTCTTTGTCTCGGCTGATAAAATCCGGATAGATTAAACCCGCCGTGTTATTGTTAAAAAGGCGCTGAGCGCCCTTGTTTGCCTTATTTAACGGATGGTAGAAGATTTCGTTGACAAGAGTGTTTACGTACTCTTCCCATAACCACGCGCCGTCAAATAATATGCCGAAGACACGTTGAGAACCGGATCCTATGCTATGCTTCTGATGTTGAAGAATCAGAATGCAAAGTCGTTGCAAAGAGAGATATTCTTTGAAATAAGCGTGGTGTATAATGTATTTTTTATTTTGTTCGATTATTTTTTGGCGGTCGCAAAGTTCATATCTCGGCGTCGATGCGAGAATAAGATTTACTTCGTCCTTAACCTTGAAAAGAAGATGGTTGCCAAAAGGCTTTTTCTTAATAAATTCGATGGTATGACGGATTAGTTCCGTCAAAGGATTGTCATAGGAAAACTCGCGTTGACTATAAGCAATATTTCCCGTAAACGGTGTATTTTTCGAAATATGCCTTGCAACGTCGATAGTTCCTCTGATATTCTCGTCATTGTATTTGTATCGTATATAAGTCTTAAAAATGCCTTTGCGCATAGCCGTTTTCAGATGATACGGAAACAAGAACAGCAAAAAATTAAAAAGGCGTTCGGATTGGTTGGCGTCCGATTTTAAATTGACGATATTCGGAAGATCCAGAACTTTGTCTAAAAGATACTGAAAAAAGTAATCCTCGCCGTTTTTACAAAATCTGGATTCAATAATCAGTCGTTCGTCGCCTATGCCAAGAAAGCCCATAACGTTTCCAGCGCGAAAATCATTGTTTACGCTTTGGAGAATCGTCTGGTCTTGTGTAATATCGTCTGCGTCGCTTATGATTTCCGGAAACACAAAGATGCCTTCGCAATCAAGTTGTTTTAACGTTTTATCTGCGATCTTCTCGGTCAGTTTTTCGATATTTAAAAACAACTCTTTGTTTTGCTGAGAGTTATCCTTGATTCTGAGCAGATTCATTTATATCACCTTGATTATCGGACGGTTGATTTTCATATGCTTTTTTAAATCGGTCAATAATTTCATTCTCGTCGTACATTCCTTGGACGTATTCTTGCAAAAGGGGCAGTAGATAATCTGTCCAAAGTCTGCTGAAATCATTGTCCACCGAACTTAATTTTAAGAAATACGCTGCGCCGATCTGATAATTATCATTCAAACCATCAACGTTACTAATTTCTTTATTAAGAGCGTTCATTTTGTTTATTGCACGGTCGATGAGTTCTTTGTCTTGTAAATCGGAAAGAATTTCTTTGATTCTTTCTTCATCGCTTGCTTTCAGTTCGATAAAACGGAAGCGGCGGCGCATTGCAAAATCGAAACTATCAACAGAACGATCGATATCGTTCATAGTGCCTATGATATAAACGTTTTCGGGGATGAAAAACTTCTCGTCCGGATCGGAATGCAGATTAGAATATTGTGTGGATATTTCTCCGCTTTTGCCGCGATAGCCTGGGTCGATTGCGAAGAACAGTTCTCCGAAAATTTTTGAGATTTTGCCGCGATTAATCTCATCAATGATAAATACGTATTTTTTCTCTTCTTCCGACGTGGCGGAAATCTTCAAATTTGTATTTTTCTTTGCTTTAATCTCGTTGTAAATGGCAAAATCATAAGAATATGCCTGTGCAGCGAATGATTTCCCGAAAAAGCTTGTGATATCTTTTACTTTGTTGAATTTATGATCGGAAGCCATCAACATTTTTCTTATCTCGTCCAAATTTAGGGTGAGTTTGTTTATGGTGGCATTACCCGGTATAGAAATGTATATGTGGTCATCATCGACGTTTGTTATGGTAAACTCGTTGCCGGTGATTGTTTTGAATTTATCCAAACCGAATTTGACATCGGAAAAGAATGCGCTTATCGATTGCTGAACGCCGACTTCTTTTTTTATCGTTTCGTCGGATTTTTTGGAGTTTTCGAGATTCTTTCTGGCGCGAGTAACAAATCTTTTAAACACACCGTCTTTTAATTCGAACCCCATTGTTCCGTCGTCGTTTATTTTGGGTCTTAAACCTTCGACGAAATCGGTATAATCATAGTTCGGGTGAAATTGAACAAATTCGATTTGTTTTTTCTGGTCGGCGGAAAGGTCGTCATATTTTATTGTTTTTCCTTTGCTGACAATATATGTGGCGATTTCCCTTGCACGATACGATTTGCCCGTGCCGGGAGCGCCGCGAAAAATCAAGTTTTTCGATTGCAACAATATTTTGGAATATTTGGCTTGCTCGTAGAACGCAGGAACAGGGGCGGCTTGCTCGTCGGGCGAATCCGCATCCGTTTCGGTTTGCTCATTTTTATAGCAGTACTTTAAAACAAACGAATCACCGGGTTCGCCAAAACGTTTCAAGCATTCTTGGACAAAAAGAACAGTCGAGAAAACATTCCAAGAATAAATAACCAATTGTTGTCCGTCTTTACACTGATAGGCTAAATATTCAATAGTTTTTCTTGCTTTTTGGAACTCTTCTATACTTGGGTAAATGCCGGTGATCAAATGGCCGTTAGTAGGTCTATATACGGGGAAACTTGCTTTGTCTTCATCCGATAACTCGGAAAGTTGCTTTTCATATAATTGACAAGCGAGAAGCGGCAAACTCCTGTTACTTTTCTTTTTTTCGCCTTTGTCACGATGTCGGGTTATTCTCTCGCCGTTTGCCTTTTCAAAGTATGTATCGATTTGTACACAACTATCACCGATAGAAAGGTTATCTAACGAGAAATTTTCGTCGGAAGAAGATACGCCTTCCGCGGTAATGCGCAATTCATAATCGCCATCGAAAGAAAAATCAAGAGACCTTAAACGCTTAATGGCCTCTGCGGGACCGAATCCGTCGGTTGAAATCGACATTCCTGATTTCAAATGGCGCGCTACTGCGATTACATATTTGGGCGGATATTTTTTTCCGTTATCGGATATAAGCCAATATTTTATACTTTCGTTATGAGACGGAATTCCGTTCTTGTCAATATAATCTAATGCTTTGAGAATATCCTGTTTTTGAAATTGTGGTAAAGACATATTTTTCCTCCCTGATTGTACATAAAAACATTATAGTGTATGGATATATCGGATTTCAAGTAATTTGTCGATATAGATTTTAATAAAGAGACACCTCGCTGAAATTTTAAGTATCTTTTATGAAAAATTTTTAATAAAATTAAGGCTTGTGCTTAAAAATGAAAGAAAACGGAGCAGGGACATGAAAAAGAGGATTCTGAAAGTTTTGGTTGTAACGATAATTGCGATATGTTCGTTTTTGCTTGTCGCCTGCAACAGTGAAAACTATAAAAGCGGCGGACTGAAAAAAACGACTGCCGTCGCGCCGATAGTTTACGACGTGAGCGAAAAAGAAAGCGCGGTGGAAAAGGCGGCAAGCGTCGATTTGTCGGCACTTTCAAAAGACGTGAACGCGGACGGAGCAAGCGCACTTTCAAACGACGTAACGACGATTACGAGCGCGGGCAGTTATATATTGACGGGCGCGTACGCAGGGATAACCGTGAGCGTCGGCGACGGCGAAACGGTGCATCTGTTTCTGAACGACGCGACGATATCGGGCGGCGCGGGAATCGCGATTTCAAACACGAATAAAAAATCGACGATTATAATCACCGCGTGCGAAAACACCGAAAACGAAGTGGCAAGTAAGGGTGACGACGTGAACGCAATCCACGTCAAAGGCACGCTGAGAATCAACGGCACGGGCACGATAAACGTGAGCGCGAAAAAGAACGGTATCAAGGTTTCAAAAGGGCTTTCGGTTGCGGATTCTACGCTTAATTTGACCGCCGGAAATCACGCTTTGTCTGCAAGGTTTATTGAGGCGGAAAATGCCAAAATAAACGTTTTATCCGCTGGAAAAGACGCGTTAAATGCGGAATGTGACGATGAAACGCAAGAGTTTACTTTGGACGAAGGATACGTTTCTCTTAAAAGCAGCAAGGTTTTTGCAAGCGTTTCGGGCGACGGAATTCAGTCGGACACGTTCGTATATATCACGGGCGGAAGCGTGGATATTGAAACCGCCACAACGTTTGTGAGTTACAGCGCAGAAAGCATGGCGACATACGACCTTTCCGAGGACGATTTCAGATATATCAAAAGCGGCGATACCTATAAAAAGACCGACGACGTAGCGACCAAGGGCGCGCGATACGCAATGATTCAAAGCGCGAAAGGCATCAAGTGCGGCGAAATCAAATACGAAATCGACGGCACGGAATACGCCGTCACAAAAAACACGAATTACTTTATCGTCATTGACGGAGCAAGCGTGAAAATAAATTCGTCCGACGACGCGATCCACACAAACTCGGGAAACGTGCTTGTAAAAAGCGGCACGCTTGACCTTACGACTCTCGACGACGGAATCCACGCCGACGAACTCGTGAAAATCGACGGCGGCGAAATCACCGTGAACGGATCATATGAAGGAATCGAGGGAGCATACGTTGAAATAGGCGGCGGAACGATTTACATCACCGCAAGCGACGACGGCATAAACGCCGCAAGCGACGACGAAAGCGTGAACGAACATATCATTATCTCGGGCGGAACGATAACGGTCGACGCGTCGGGCGACGGCTTGGACAGCAACGGCACGATTTACGTTTCGGGCGGCACGCTTATCGTATACGGCCCCACGACGGGCGCGGACACAGGGCTTGACGCAGACGGCGGAATCCTTATCGACGGCGGCAACGTATTCGTCGCGTCGTCCAAAGAAATGCTGGAAATTCCCGCGTCGAACTCAAAATCCAACGTGCTTGTGTACGGCGTAAACACGGTCGCGGCGGGCTCGGAAATCATACTGACAAACGCGGACGGCGGCGAAATGGTCCGCATAACGCTCAAAAAACAGGCGCAGGCGATAATCCTGTCAACGCCCGAACTCGCAACCAACGGCACGTACAGTTTGTATGCGGACGAAAACCTTCTTGCAAGCTTTTCGGTGACCGAAACGATAACGGCAATCGGAGTGCAGTCGAACGGCGGACGGGGCGGACAACCCGGCGGACAGGGCGGGAATCCCGCGCCCCGAAATTAACACAGATCACAATCCATAATTCCTTAATCCTAAAACACATCAAAAGACAATACCACCGCGATTGCGGTGGTATTGTCTTGCCCCACGGGTACAAGTATCCCGCGGGGTCCCCGAAAAAAAACCACGCAGAACAAAGTATCTTGCGTGGGTTTTGTAATATGGTTCCCTTCCGGGGGATTCTCACGTCGTTGCAACGCAACTCCTCAGAATGACATAAAGTGCGTTGCACGGAATAGTATAAAGAGAGTGAGTAAAGTTTTCTATTGCTTTTCAGCAAACAAAACCTTTTTACGTTCCGTACGAAGTACTTTGTCATTGCGAGCGAAGCGTGGCAATCTCCCGGAAGGGTAACCGCATATTTTTATTTATTAAATCGTCTTAAAAATTCTTTCTTCCGATAATGTAATCGACGGAAACGTCGAAAAAATCCGCAAGTTTCATCAGCATAATAACGTCGGGAAAGCGGTCGCCCGTTTCGTACTTTGCAATCGTTGACGAGTCGACGTCAAGTTGCTTTGCAAGTGCGACTTGCGAAAGACCTTTTTCTTTCCGAAGTTCCGCAATTCTGTCTTTCAACAAAATAGATTGTGCCAAAGAATCCTTATTCATATTGACATTATGGCACACTGCCAGTATAATAAACTTAATACTGACAATCTGCCAGTGAAATTAAAACAGAAAGGTGCAGGAGATTGTTTCTTGCACAAAAAGGGGAAAAAATGAAATGTCCTTATTGTGAAAACGAATTGAACGAGACAGATCGATTTTGTCCGAATTGCGGGGGAAGAAACGCAAATTTTACAAACGAACAGCTTGTGCGAGAAAGTGCGGAAAAAGAAGAAAAAGTAGAAAAAACATCCGTCGATTGTCCAAAAAACAAAGAAGACTCCTCGAAAGCAGGGTTTATTTTGGGCATAACAGCGGCTGTGTGTATGATTATTTTTTATGCGTTACTTGGCACGTATTTCAAAAACATAATTGAAATCGGGTTAAAAGAAAACTTGGATACCGCAGACGTATGGAAAGCGATTATGTCGATAAAGGCGTTGTTAGCCGCGTGGTTTTTCTGGGTGGCGGCGGTTGTTCAAAGCATGCTGGGAGCGGTGTTTTCGGGGGTATCGTTAGCGCAGGAGGTCGTGGACAAAAGATATTCGTATGCAGGGGTTGCAATAAACATCATAGTATTCATATTGATGCTTATAGTTTTTATACTGTTTCAGCCGGGAGTGTTGGGATAATTTGCCGCCAGAGAACGGCAAAAAATAAAGAAAAAAGGGCTGCAAGAGAAGCCCTTTTTTATTATCGTGTTTGAAATTATATTGAAAGAAACGACAATTAAACATACAAAACAAACGAATAAACGGCTTGTTTTGGTGAAAATTGTTGATTAAAAATTCTTTCTTCCGATAATGTAGTCGACGGAAACGTCGAAAAAATCCGCAAGTTTCCACAGCGACGTAATGCAAGGCTCTTTTTTGCCGGACAGCCACGCGCTTATTGTGTTTTGTTTCACGCCGATTTTCTCGGCAAGGCGGACTTGGTTTAGGTTTTCTTCTTTCATCAATTCCTTGATTCGTTCGGCAACGATGACTTGCATTTGAAACACCTCGGCGCATTTAGTATTGACATATTAGCACCTTGGTGATACTATTTGTAAAAGTAGCCCCTTGGGGATATTTGCGAGGAAGTATGGTTATTTCGTTTTTCGGACACAAGGATTATTATTACGATGACGCCGTAAAAGCGGCGGCGTATTCTTTTGTCCGAAAGGTTGCGAAAGGGCAGGTGTCGTTTTTTGTCGGGTGCTATGGAGGATTTGACAAAATGTCGTACGATTTGGCAGTGCGATTCAAAAAAGAAGTCGACAGCACGGCGAAAATCGTATTCGTAACACCGTATTTAGACGAAAAATACCTTTTATACAAGACCGAAATCGTCCCCTTTGACGAAGTGTTGTACCCGTCGCTCGAAAGTGTGCCGAAAAGATTGTCAATACTAAAACGTAACGAATACGTTGTGGAAAAATCGGATTATATCGTGTTTTTTGTCGACCACGATTTCGGCGGCGCGGCGCAGGCGATGGACATTGCAAAAAGAAAAGGCAAGTCTTTCATAAACCTTGCCGAAAAACAATAGGGAGCGCACAGCGCGGAATAAACTGCACTTTTGACCAAACAATCGCCGTAAACGTCAACTGTTTGTCTTTTGCTTGTTTATTCCTTTTCTCCACGCAAGTACAAAAGTATCTTGCGTGGGTTTATAACAAGGTGTCCCTTCCGGGCGATTGCCACGGCATCGCCGTTGGCAATGCCTCGCAATGACATAAAGTGCGTTGCACGGGATAGAATAAAGAAAGTACGAAAATTTTGCAAATAGTTTCCGGTAAACAAACACTTGTTATATTCCGTACGAAGTACTCTGTCATTGCGAGCGAAGCGTGGCAATCTCCCGGAAGGGAACCTTGTAAAACAAACGCGGTATTTCTTTCAAAACGGAATAAAAACGAAAAATTTTTTTCGGGCAAAAAGGACTTTGTGCGCGAAAAATATTGAAATAAACCTTTTCACTGTGCTATAATTACTTTATCTTTTAATAACGTTGGAGGAAATTATGGCAGATTTTGACTTCAAAGCCGCTTCCGAAAGTATGATGGACTTTATTAAGAAAGTCGAAACGGAAATCGGTCCGCGTCTCCCGGGTTCCGACGAAGAACGCGCCGGCGCCAAACTCATCAAAGAAGAATACGAAAAGAACATCGGAATCAAGCCCGTGTCCGAGCCGTTCAAGGTTGCACCCGAAAGCGGAATCGGCTCGATCCCGTACATCGGTATCGGCGGACTTATCGCGCTTATCGCGTTCTTTATTTACCCGATAGCGGGCGCGGTAATCGCTGCGCTTTGCTTCATATACTTCGCGCTTATGGGCGGTTTCTACACGCAGATTTTCGACTTCCTTTGGAAAAAGAAAGACACCGAAAACTTCTATACCGTGCAGGAGCCTTTGTCAGGCAAGACAGACTATACCATCGTGTTGTCCGCGCACTACGACAGCAGCTGGAACTGGAACCTTGCAAAGAAAAACCCCAAAACGTTCATTCCGAAAATCGTTTACGGCGTCGTAGGACTCCTTTCGATTCTTGTGTTCGGATTCGTGTTGCAGTTTGCCGCGGGCGGGGCGTACGCTCATCCCTTATGGACAAACGCCGCAACCATCACCACCTGGAAATGGTACGCATACGTCGGATATATCCTTCCCATCGTCTGCATTCCGGGGCTTTACTTCGTCACGCAATTCCTGTCGCACGACAAAACCATCGCCTCCCCCGGCTGTATGGATAACCTTACTGGCATCGGCTTGAATCAGGAAATCGCAAAACATTTCAGCGCGCATCCCGAAGATTTGCCTGAAAACTGCCGTCTTATCTGCGCCGCTATGGCTTGCGAAGAATCCGGTCTCCGTGGCTCGCGCGCGTTCGTGAAACACCATAAAGACGACGGCATGCTCAAAAATTGCTATCAGATCAACGTCGACAGTATCTCCGACGAAGATTACTTCGAGGTCATTCAGGGCGACGCCGCGCAAATGTGCAAATTCGATATGGAACTGGGCGATATGCTTTACGAATCCTTGCAGGAACTCGGTCTTGTCAAAAAGACGGGCAGAATATGGAATCCCGTCGGCGGTTGCGACAGCACCCCGTTCTGCCGTGCAGGCGTGAAAACCATCACCTTCGCCGCGCAAAACCCCATCGCCACCAATTATTACCACACTTCCAACGATAAGTCGGATCGCTTAAAGACCAGCGTTTTCGAGGGCGGTATCGAAGCGGTGTATAGGACCATCAAGAAGATCGGCGCAAAAGAAGACGCGAAACGTCAATAATTTGCGTGCTTTCGAGTTTTCGGCAGAACTTGCTCGGTTGCGTACGAAATAGTACGTACGCGCGCTCGCAAAACCTGCCGAGAAACGTCAAAATCCCATCAAATTCTTGACGTTTCGTACAACATATATAAATTAAAGCACCCCAAGTGGGTGCTTTTTTTGTGTTGTTTTCCCCATTCAGGGAACCCGCGCGCCGCTAACCCTGAATTCCCCTTTCACGGTTTTTGAAAAGCGTGGTTTCCAAAAACCGAACAGCGGAGGATTTTCAGAACTCCAAAAGAAACATCAAAAATCTATCGATTTATTTCCGTTTTAACAAAAATATTAAAGCACCCTTTTGGGTGCTTTTGTTTTGAAAAGCGTGGTTTCCAAAACCCGAACAGCGGTGGATTTTTATATTGTATATAAAAAATACATATCGCTTGCAAATATATTTTTGATATAGTATTATAATTATTAGTAAATAATGCGATATTGTTTCGTTACGATATATCGGAGGAACTATGAAAGGCGGTTTTGGAAAATTTCTTACATTCATTTTAGGGCTTGTCGTGGGCGTATTGCTTGTCGGCGGTACGATTGCGGGCGTGGTGTACTACGCGGTGGCGGCGGTTTCCGTCAACGACGTGGAAAACTACACAAAGCAGGAATTCACTTTCATCGACAAGGACGCTGAAATCCGCAACAAATCCATACTTGACATTTACGATATGGTGAAAGGCGGCAACATCAAGGAGACGACGGTGTCCGACGCAAAGCGTATTTTCGGCATCGACATCATCAAAATCCTTGAAAACTCGCTTGAAATCACGGTGGACGACAAAAGCCGCGAAACGCTTGGCGCAATGAAGGTCGCGGACGTTTTCAAAGGCGATAATCTGAAAGTCGTGCTTAACTGCTTTACGCTTGGCGACGTTCTGAAAAAGACGGGTATCGACACGACCTCGGGGCTTGCAAGCAAGCCGATTGTGCAGGAACATATTTCGGAGCCTGTCATCGACGGCTTCAACGCGCTGCTTAAATCGTTGGAAATCAACGAAATGACCATTGCCGAAATGCAATATCTTCTCGGCGTGTCGTTTGGCGCGGGCGGCGTGCTGGACACTGTCGCAAACGTGAAAATCGGCGATCTCAATTCCGCGATAAACAGCATTAAGTTTGAAGACGTTTTGCCCGATTTTGACCGTGATTTTTATGCCGAATGGAATAACACGGGCGCGGTATTATACAAAAAAGAAAGCGGCGGCGAGATTAAGTTAAAGCAACTTATCGAAGCGGACGGCACAAGCGAATTTTTCAAATTCGTAAATACGGAAGCGAAAGACCCCGCAAAAACCTATTATAAATTAAACCGCGAAGAAGGCACGATAAAAGTCAGCGACGACGGCAACTGGGAACTTATTAAGGAACTTCCCGATTTCAACAACAGATACGATATAAGCGGCAAACGAAACCGCTTCGGTCTGGCGTACGTCGTGCTTGTTGACGACAACCAAATTAAAATTACAAAAAGATATGCGGACAGGGCTTGCACCGTTGAAAACGAAGACGGAATGTATTATTTCAAATATACAAAAGACGCCGCCGGCACGAACTATCGTTACGGCGCGGCAATCCGCACGAAAATCGAAGGCACCGACCCCGCGCAATATAAAGAAGTTATCGAATGGCGCGGATACGTTGAGGCGACGGACGGTTTTGTGAACACAACCCCCGAAACCTACGGATACAGCAGCCCCGCGCAATATGAAAAGGAAGAACTTGTTAAGCAGGAAAACCCCGACCTTATAATATGCGCGCTTGTCCACGTCGGGAAGAGCGAGCCCGTCCTTAAAGCGCTTGCGGACGAAACTCTCAACACCCTTGACGGTGCGATCGGCGATATGAAACTCGGTCAGGTCATCGAGATTACCGACGACAGCGCGGACATTCTGAAAAAGCTGAAAGACAGCAAAATTTCCGAAATCGACAAGGACGTCAAGAACGTCAAAGTCGGCGATATTATGAAGGTTGTTTCCGTCACGACCGCAGAAAAAGCGACGGACGGCGCATATATCGCGCTTCCCGCACTTCCCGCGGGCAAAGAATACAAAGGCACGTTTATCACCGCAAAAGACGGGGATAAAACCGTATATCTTGTGAAATATAAGGACGGACTTATCGGCTTTGGCGACAGATACAACATCACCGAAAAGGCAAGCAACGGCGTTGTCGTCGCGCTTGCAGACAAGACCATCGGCGAGTTGCAAACCGCAGGTATCGACGACCTTGTAAACACCGCGCGACTTTCAAGCGTAATGGATATCGACGGCGACGTGTTTGTTTTGGACTCGACTGCCGACGCGAAATTTATCCTTGACGTAGACGCAAACAACAAAAACGGATTTTTCCGTCTTGCGACGGCGGGCGAAACGGCTGAATATAAGAGAGTATACGAAGGCGACGGAAACGCTGTCATCAAAAAACTTTCGACAATCGGCGTAAACAACATTGCCGCCCGTATGGACAACGTTGTCAACAGCACGCTCTTAAAGGAAGTCGTTGAAGTCAAAGAAAGATATAAATTAAGAGTCGCGACGGCGACGGACATCGGCAACACAAGCGTCAGGAAGTATATCTCGCTTGCCGACGTTTACGCAGCCCCCGAATACGCGGGAACGTTCAACGTGGGTTACGTGGAGACCGATCCCGACACGGACATTAAATTCGTGCGCGCAACAGGCACGATTGCGACGGGTGTCACGCAGTACGTGATTGTCGATAAGGCAAGTTCGGGCGTGCTTGTCGGATTGCAGAACAAAACCATCGGCACGCTTTCGACGGGCGTCGACGAAGTCGTCAACGAAGCAACGCTTTCGGACGTTCTGGAAATCGACGGCAAAGTTTACGTCAAAGCGACAGATTTCGACGCGGCGGTTGCATTAAGCCACGAAAAAATCGGGCAACACGTCGCATATTATAAGGACGGCAACCTGTTCCTGGAAGCAGGCTACGTCAGAAACAACAACGGCGATTACGTATATCTTGACAAAGAACAAGACGGCACGCCGGTTAACGACCATATCAAGTTCGGGACGCTTTACAACGAACACGGGGTGGCAGAAGCCGACGGAGCATACTTTAAGTACAACGGAAATCTTTATAAATTGTCCGACTACAAACGCTATAAGTTTGACGGCGAAACAGCAGCCGAATACTATGCCTGCATTTACGACGGCGAATCCGATAAGATTCTTTCAAAAATGGCAACAATGACCGTGAAGGACCTTGCCGACAGCGGCACGATGGACAAAATCGTGAAAGATATGCGTATCGGCGACGTGATGGAACTTAACGACAAAAACAGCATTTTATACGGTCTCGGCAACAGCAAGATTTCTTCAATCGAAGCCGAAGTTTCCGACAAAATCAAGAAAGCAACCTTGCGCGAACTTAACGCCTGGGGCAATCTCGGAATGTCGGAAACAATGCTTGACGAGATAAAAGCCGCAAACGGCGGCAAAGACCTGACGGCAAGAGAGTTCTTCAAAGGACTTAAAGTCGGCGTCGACGCAACGGGCAAGCCGATAATCTATTTCAGCTTATCATGACCTGCCATATCAGGAAATACAGAGAATCGGATCGTGACGCCGTAAGGAGAATTTGCCACCTTACGGCGACCGCGCCCGCATACGTCAAAAATCCGGAACTTGTCGCAACGCTTTACGCCGACTATTATACCGAGTTCGAGCCCGACGGAATCTTTATTCTTGCGCGGGACGAAGACGACGTTGCGGTCGGATATATCCTGTCAAGTCTTGATTACAAAACCTTTGTGAAAACGTTCACCAAATACGTTATGCCGCGAGTCAGGAAACTTTCAAGGATTGAAGCGTTCACGCACTTTTTCGCATTCCGCCAAAGTTTGTATATGGACGCGAAAAAATATCCCGCGCATTTGCATATCGACATTTTGCCCGAGGCGCAACACCAAGGATACGGCACGAAACTTATGGACGCCCTCATGGATTACCTTGCCGAAAAGGGCGTGAAAGGCGTGCATTTGGGCGTTGGCGGCGACAACGCGGGCGGCATCAGGTTTTACGAAAAGTACGGATTTACGATGATACACGACTTTAACTCGTTCGGCAAAGTCTTTGCCAAAACAGTAAAACGGCGATAATTCGCGCCTTTTTGAGTTTTTGGCAAAACCTTACTCGGTTACGTACGCCAAAGTACGCGCGCTCGTAAGAACTTGCCAAGAAACATCAAAAATCCATCAAATTCTCGCCGTTTTATAGGGGATATTTTTTCCATTACGTGCAACGCACTTTATGTCATTGCGAGCGAAAATACGGGGCCCCAAAAGATACTTTCGTACTTTTGGGGAAAAGGAGCACACGAGCAAAAGAGTGAGCATTATCGCCCCCGATAATGCGATTTCAAAAGCGAAGTTGTGCGACTAGTTGACAACGCGCATAATAATAAATATAATATACTAAACTCACAGGCGATGAGAAACAAGAGTAGCGCAGGACGCCACGAAGAGAGAAAACCCTTTGGCTGCAAGGTTTTTTGGATAAATGCGGGAAGTGCGGTTTTGAGCCTTACGGGAGGAAATGCCCGTGCGTGCGCGCAAACGTTATTGCGCTATCCTTGATTGAGGTGGAACAACGGAGTTAATTTCAGCCCGTCCTTAAAGGAAACTTTTCGGACGGATTTTTTATTAAAGGAAGGTAAAATGTCGGGATATCTCAAAAGTTACGTGGCGGCGGCAATGGAAAAAGATCCTGCCGCGACAAGCAAAATTATGGTGCTGTTTACCTATCCCGGGGTAAAGGCGCTTATGTGGCATCGTCCCGCAAACTGGTGTTACAGACACAAAATGAAATTCCTTGCGCGGGTAATTTCGCAACACGTGCGGTTCTGGACGGGCATTGAAATTCACCCGGGCGCGACAATCGGCAAGGGCGTGTTCATCGACCACGGCGCGGGAGTCGTCATCGGCGAAACGGCGGAAGTCGGCAACAACGTCACGTTGTATCAGGGAGTAACGCTTGGCGGCACGGGCAAAGACGCGGGCAAACGACACCCCACGATCGAGGACAACGTCGTGATTGCGGCGGGCGCAAAGGTTCTCGGGCCTTTCACCGTCGGAAAGGGAAGTAAGATCGGCGCGGGCAGCGTGGTGCTGAAACCGGTGCCCGAAAACTGCACCGTCGTGGGCGTTCCCGGGCGCATCGTAAAGCAGGACGGAAAGCGCGTGGATAGCCTAAACCAGGTGGAACTTCCCGACCCCGTGCTGGAAGAACTTCGCCGCATAAACGCAAGGCTAACGCAAATCGAAAACCTTTCGGGCATCAACTGTTCGCGTTATTCGATTGCAAACGAAGAAAACACAAAATCAACCGAAACGACAGATTAAAGGAGAAAAAGTATGGTTAAAGTATACAATACGCTGACAAGAAGAAAGGAAGAACTTATTCCGCTTTCGGGCAACAAAATAAATATGTACGCGTGCGGCATCACCGTTTCGGGCGACGCTCACATCGGCCACGCATATCAGGCGCTCATTTACGACATCATCAGAAAGTACCTTGTGAAAAGGGGCTTTGACGTAACGTATGCGAGGAATTACACCGACGTCGACGATAAGATTATCGCAAAATCGAAAGAAACGGGAATCCCTGCCGACAAGTACGCGGCAATGATGATAAAACGCATCGATAAAGTTATGCGTGAGTTCGACGTGGACGATCCCGACATCTGGCTGAAAGCGACGTGCAATATCGACAACATCATTGACTTCATAAAGGGGCTGGAAGAAAAAGGGTACGCCTACGCAACGCCCGAAGGCGACGTGTATTTCTCCGTCGAAAAATTCCCGTCCTACGGCGCGCTCAGCAACAGAAAAACCGAAGAAGCGTTTTCCGGCGTCCGCATCGAAAACGAAGACAACAAGAAAAGCGCGCTGGACTTTGCGCTTTGGAAGTCCGCAAAAGAAGGCGAAATCTCGTGGGACAGCCCGTGGGGCAAAGGACGTCCCGGTTGGCATATCGAATGTTCGGCAATGAACCGCGCGGCGTTCGGCGATCAGATTGACATACACGGCGGCGGTCGCGACCTTATTTTCCCGCATCACGAAAACGAAATCGCGCAGTCCGAGGCGCTTACCGGCAAAAAATTCGTGAAATACTGGATTCACAACGGGCTTATCAAGGTCAACGGACAAAAAATGAGCAAGTCTTTGGGCAACAGTCTGCTCCTTGAAGACTTGTTGAAAAAGTATTCGGCGGAAACGATAAAATTCGCGCTGTTGCAGACGAACTATCGCGCCGACATTAACGTTACGGACGATTTGTTCCCCACCGCCGAAAAACACCTTGTCGACTTTTACAGAGTTTTGGAAGAAGCCGAAAAATCCGGGCTTGAAAGCAGCAAAAAGACCGAAAAAATCGGAGAAGACTTTGTAAATTGCATGGACGACGACTTCAACACCGCACTTGCGATAAGCAATCTTTTCGGATATTTCAAAAACGTCAGAAAGAAGTTGAAAGACGGCGACGTAACCGCAATCGAAGATATCAACGCAATCCGTGCAAACTACGATATATTAGGATTGTTCCGCGCGGACGCAAAAGAATTTTTGAAAAAATACGACAAAGCCGACGCCGAAGACAACGTGTCCGTCCCCGAAGAAATTTTCGCGCTTGCGGAAAAGAGAAAGGCGGCGAAAGCCGAAAAGAACTACGCTCTCGCCGACGAAATCAGGAAAGAAATCGCGGACAAAGGGTTTATTCTTGTCGACACGAAAGACGGATTCACGATAAAAAAGGCATAACGAAAAAGGTCGGGCGCGAAAACCGCGCCCGTTTTTATTAAGGAAAAATCATTGACTATATTAACTTATTAAGGCTATAATATAGTAATTAAATCGAAAAAGGATTTTTTATGGCTTATTACGAAAGACTGAACATCAAAGATATTTTTCAGGAAGAAGTGTTCACCGACGAAGTGATGCAGCGATATATGTCGGAAGACGCGTATCGCGCGCTGAAAGACGTTATCGCGCGCGGCGACGAACTGCCGAGGAGTCTTGCCGACGAAGTTGCCGCGGCAATGAAGACGTGGGCTGTCGAAAAGGGCGCGACTCATTTCACGCACTGGTTCCAGCCGATGACGGAATACACGGCGGAAAAGCACGACAGTTTCATTTCCGTCGACAAAGACGGAAAGGTTCTTCTGGAATTTTCGGGCAAAAGTCTTTCAAAGGGAGAAGCGGACGCGTCGAGTTTCCCGTCGGGCGGAATCCGCGCCACGTTCGAGGCGCGCGGCTACACCGTATGGGATTGCAGTTCCCCGGCGTTTATCAAGCGTTCAAAGGGCGGCGCGGGCGTACTGTGCATACCGACGGCGTTTTGCGCCTACACCGGCGAGGCACTTGACAAAAAAACCCCGCTCCTTCGCAGTATGAACGTTTTAAACCGCGAGGTTTTAAGGCTTTTAAGGATTCTCGGCGACAACGAAACCAAAAAAGTTACTCCCGTCGTCGGCGGCGAGCAGGAATATTTTTTGATCGACAAAAACCACTATATGCAGCGCGAAGACTTGAAGTACGCGGGACGTACTTTGTTCGGCGCGCCCCCTGCAAAAGGACAGGAAAAGTCCGACCAGTATTACGCGACAATCCGTGACCGCGTCGCCTTTTTTATGGAAGATCTGAATCGCGAACTCTGGAAACTCGGCATCGCCGCAAAGACGGAGCATAACGAAGTCGCGCCCGCTCAGCACGAGCTTGCGCCGATTTTCACGTCCGCAAACATCGCGACCGATCAGAACCAGCTTATCATGGAAACGATGAAAAAGGTTGCGGAAAAGCACGACCTTGCGTGTCTTCTGCACGAAAAACCTTTCAACGGCGTCAACGGCAGCGGCAAACACAACAACTGGTCGATAATGACGGACACGGGCGTGAACCTGCTGGAACCTGGCAGCAATCCCGCCGAAAACCGCATATTCATGCTTATGATACTTGCGGTCATCGCGGGCGTGGACGAATATGCCGACCTTGTCAGAATGAGCGCGGCAAGCGCGGGAAACGACAACCGTCTGGGCGGAAACGAAGCGCCCCCGTCGATAATTTCGGTTTTCGTCGGCAACGACCTTTACTCGGCGTTCGAAACGCTGAAAGAAGGCAAAACCGCCGTTACGAAAGTCAAAGAGTACATCAAAATGGGGCTGCCGTCTTTCCCGAAACTCAAAAAGGACAACACCGACAGAAACCGCACCTCGCCGTTTGCGTTCACGGGGAACAAGTTTGAATTCCGCATGGTCGGAAGCAGCGCGTCGCTTGCGACGTCCATAATCGTCCTTGACACGATAACCGCCGAAATGGTGCGCCGTATCGCCGACGAAATCGAAGAAAAGACAAAATCGGGCGAAGACCTCGACCACGCGTTGTCGGAAATCATCGTGTCTTATATCCGCGCGCACGGCCGCATTATCTATAACGGCAACAATTACAGCAAGGAATGGGTGGAAGAAGCGAAACGCCGCGGTCTTCATATGACGTCCAACAGCCTTGACGCGTTCAGATGTATGCTGGACAAGGATATTGTCAATCTTTATGAAAGGAACGGCGTTTTAAGCGAAAAGGAACTTACGAGCCGCTATGAAATCTTTGTCGAAAATTACGCAAAGACCGTCAATATTGAGGCTCTTGCAATGCGAAATATCGCAAGGAAACAAATTCTGCCCGCGGTCATGAGGACGGAAGGAAAACTTGCGGCATACCTGAAAGACGTAAGGGAAATAAATCAGAAATTCGGGGCGGCGGACGAAAGACTGCTTGCCGAAACCGATAAACTTATCGACGAAACCGATCGTCGCACGACCGACCTTGAAAACGCTCTTGCAAAGGCAAAGTCGATTGAGAATTTTGAAAAACAGGCGGTGTGTTATCGCGACAAAGTCCTTGTCGCAATGAACAGACTGCGTGAAAGCGTGGACAAGCTCGAACTTATCACCGAGAAGAAAGAATGGCCGTTCCCGTCTTACGGCGACATTCTGTTCTATGAGTAAAAAACGATGTTAAACGTTGAAAACGACAATATAAAGCCCGAAAACGGCAACATAACGCCGTCGGAAGTCGACCTTAAAAGGGCGAACATCATCGCAGACACTTTTGTGGAAAAGGTTGAAACCGCCGCGCCCGTCAGGATTGCGACAAGCGTTGACGAAAAGAAAGGCGCGGTAAAAATCCGTGAGCTTTACGAAAAGATTCTGGGGCTTCCGGCAAGGACGGAACCCACCACCGTCGCGCCGCTTGCGGGACGATTCGGCATACCCGTTTACGGGGTGATTTTCGCGATCGCGCTTGCGTTTTATATCGTGGGCGTGCTTATCGACGACAAAGCCGTCGCATACGGTTTTCTTGCGCTGTCAATGCTTGTTACCGTTTTTGTCGGCGCAATGCTTTTCGTACAGGTTCTGACAAACAAAAACACGTTCAACGCGCTTTTCCCGAAGCGCACGTCGTACAACGTATTGTCGTCGATCGAGGCGAAAGCCCCTGCCGAAAACACGCTTGTCATCGGCAGCCACTACGACAGCGATATGGACAGGTCGGACGCCGTAATGTTCCTGAAAGATAAAAACCTGCCGAAATGGATTTCACGCGCGTTCAAGGCGTTGTCGATAATCAGCATACCCGTGCTTCTCGTGTTTGAAATTATCGCGATATGTCTGCCGCACTTAAACGTCGGCGACAAAGCGGTGATGTTTTTATTCCCGACGATATTCTGCGGACTTGCGATATTTTATCTTGTCACGATGTTTTCATACAAAAAGCGCAACAGCAACATCGGACACGAAGGATTGCAGGCGGCGGGGGTATCCCTTGCGGTTGCGGACTATTTAAGGCTGCATCCCGAACTTATCCCCGACAATACGAAAGTCGTGCTTGCGTGTTTCGGCGCGAAAGAATGCGGCGCAAAGGGCGCGGAACAACTCATATTGCAACACTACGGCAGGGACGAATCACTGATAAATCCCGTCGTGATAAACTTTTCAAAAGTAGGCGATTGCGACAACGTCGTGATACAGGGCGACAGACAGTACAAAAACATTTACGACCTGAAAATCAACAACGTGGCGTTCAAAGCGATCAAGGAAGTGTGCGACGACGTGGCGTTCAGATACAGCGAAACGCTTTTCACCGACAGCACGCCGTTTGCTCGGCGCAAAATCCCCACGACTACGATCGAACTCAAAAAAGGCGACAACGAACTTTCGTCGGCATACGACAAAGCCTTCAAAAGCGCGCTTAACGTGACGGTCGATACGATGCGGTATATGCAGGAACGCCAGCAACTTTTCCGCGGCGAAAAGACGATAATGTAAACCGCCCTCTAATTTTTCAAAACAAAACGAAATTCCCGCAACGAGATTGCGGGATTTTTTATTAAAAAACAAAAAACGACGAAAGATACGGCGGAAAAACGCCGAAAGGGGGAATAAGGTTTGACTTTTATAAGATAATTCATTAAAATCTTATTAACTTGATAAGGTCGCGGACAAAAGGCGCAACGCAAAGTCTGCATAAAGGAGAAAGGTAAATGAAATCCGAACCCGTAAACGTTATTCCCGAAATCGAAACAAACCCCGTCGTATTTCAGCAGAAAGAACCCGAAAAGAAGTGGAAAACCGTCGTCAAAAAGTATGCGAATCGTTACTTCATCGACGCGTTTTCGGGAATGGCGCAAGGACTGTTCGTCACGCTTATCGCAGGGACGATATTAAAGCAGATCGGCAGTTGGTGCGGCGCGAATTCGGGCTTCGGCGCACTGCTTATTCTCATCGGAAACATCGCCTGCACGCTTATGGGCGCGGGCATCGGCGTAGGTATCGCAAAGAAACTGAAAGCGCCCGACCTTGTGGTTTTTGCCTGTGCGGTCGCGGGATTTTTGGGGGCGTTTTTGCCCGACAAAGTTTACAATCTTTTGTCCGACGGAAGTTTTTCTTTTAAGGCTGTGGCTGATTCGATAACGGCATTCAAAGTGGGCGCGCCCGGCAACCCCATCGGCTCGTACGTGTCGACGCTTATCGCTTTGGAAATTGTATTGTTGGTGCAGGGTAAAACCAAACTTGATATCTTAATCGTACCTTTAACGGTGATGTTTGTGACGATAATCTCAATGTTTGTCGCATATCCCGCAATCTGGTTCATAAAAGTAATTCAGAAATTCATTGAAATTTCGGTGACGGCGCAACCCTTTATTATGGGTGTTGTGATATCCGTCGTGATGGGCATACTTTTGACGATGCCCACTTCGTCTGCGGCGATATGGATTGCGATTGCGTCGGGAAGTACGTCCGACGCGATGATGCTTGCGGGCGGCGCGGCTGTTGTCGGATGCGCGGCGCAGATGGTCGGCTTTGCCGTGATGACTTTCAAAGAAAACGGCGTCGGCGGACTTATCTCGCAAGGTATCGGCACCAGCATGTTGCAAATCCCCAACATTATGAAACACCCGCTCATTTTCGTGCCGCCGATTATTGCCTCCGCAGTCGTAGGTCCCATTGCGACGTGCGTGTTCAAACTTCGTTGTACCGCGGGCGGCGGCGGTATGGGCACAAGCGGACTTGTCGGCGTGTTCGGCGCGGTCGAGGCGTCGAAAGGCGTTGTGTCGGACGCGAATATCGCGCTTGGCATCGTGTTTTTGATGTTTGTAATTCCCGCAGTCGTGTCGCTGCTGTTCAGGATCCTTTTTGAAAAGAAAGGCTGGATCAAAGGCGAGTGGATGAAACTCGATGTTTAGTATAGCAATCGTTCTTGTTATTCACGCTTGCTATAAGAAAATCAACGATAAAAGATGTGCGAAACGCACGTCTTTTTATTTTTCCGAAAAAGTTTGAAAAATCCCGAGGAGTTTATATTTTCGTCAAATCCTTGCCTAAATTATAAAATAAGTATATACTTTGTATATCTTTAATATTTACGACTTTTTATCGGAGGCATTATGCTTTTATCGAAACTTGTGGGGGAACGCGTTAAGGAAGCCCCTGCGGACGTTACCATTTTAAGCCACGCGCTGCTTGCCCGCGCGGGGTATATCAAGCCGGTTGCAAACGGCATTTTCTCGCTAACTTCTCCCGCCCAGCTTATGGCGAAGAATATCGAAGACATTATCCGCGACGAAATGAACAAAATCGACGGACAGGAAGTGAAATTCCCCGTCGTTATGCCCAGGGAACTCTGGGAGCAGTCGGGAAGATATTCAAGCATCGGCAGCGAGATGGTGCGGTTTAAGGACAGAAGCGGCAAAGATATGCTTCTCGGAATGACGCACGAAGAAGCGGCGGTACACCTTGCAAAAAACACCGTTTCGAGCTATAATCAGCTTCCGTTTATGATTTATCAGATTCAGACGAAGTTCCGCGACGAGCCTCGTTGCCGCGGCGGACTTATCCGCGTTAGGGAATTCACGATGAAAGACGCGTACTCGTTCCATATGACGCAGGAGGACCTTGAAAAGCATTATTACAAGGAATACGACGCATACAACAACATATTCCGCCGTATCGGGCTGAAAAAATTCATCGCGGTCAAGTCGGACAGCGGTATGATGGGCGGCAGTATCGCTCACGAGTTTATGCTGCTGACAGAAGTCGGCGAGGACACGCTCGTGCTTTGCGACGAGTGCGGATACAAGTCGAATATGGAAGTCGCGACGGGCGTACGTCCCGAGGTCGATTTCGGCGCGGACGCGGAAAAGGAAGAAGTTTTCACCGGCGACGCCAAAGACATCGCGGAAGTTTCGGAGTTTTTGAAAGTTCAGCCTTATCAGACGATAAAGGCGGTCGTTTACGCCGTGAAGGGCGAAAAGACGGTTGTCGTCGCGTTTATCAGGGGCGACTTGGAAGTCAACGAAGCCAAACTCAAAAAAGCGATTATGAAAAACATCGTCCCGTGGGAAGCCGACGAAGAATCGGGGCTCGTCGCGGGAAATATCGGGCCAATCGGGCTTGACCTGAAAGACGGAATCGTCGTTTTCGATAAGTCTTTGGAAGGCGCGCACAATATGGTTACCGGCGCAAACAAACCGCTGTACCACGTGAAAGGCGTGAACGTCGCGCGCGATATTAAGCCCAAATCGTTCGTCGATATCGCAAAAGTGAAAGCAGGCGACAAATGCCCCGTTTGCGGAAAACCGCTGCACCTTGAAAACGGCATCGAAATCGGCAACATTTTCCAGCTCGGCACGAAATACACAAAGAGCATGGGCATGACCGTGCTTAACGAAAAAGGTGAGGCCGTCAACCCCATTATGGGCTGTTACGGTATCGGCGTAGGCCGTGCAATCGCCGCAATCGCGCAGGAAAGCAACGACAAAGCGGGGCTTATTCTGCCAATCACCGTCGCGCCTTACAAGGTTCATATCTGCCCCTTGCGTATCGACGACCAAAACGTCCGCGAAAAGGCTTTTGCGCTGTACGACGCGCTTATGAAAAAAGGAGTGAACGTGTTGCTTGACGACCGCGAAAACGTCTCAAACGGCGTGAAATTCGCCGACGCCGACCTTATGGGTATGCCTATCCGCGTCGTGGTAAGCCCCCGCGGACTTCAAAACGACGAAATCGAAGTTACCGACCGCGCGACGCTTTCGGCGGACAAAGTGAAATACGAAGACGCGCTTTCCTATATCGACGCCATGATGGCAAGAAAATACGAGGAACTGAAATAATATATGGTAAGCATCGGCAACAGTTGGGACGAGATTTTGAAGGACGAGTTTTCGGGCGAAAACTACCTTAAAATCCGCGAATTTCTGAAAGACGAATATTCACATCACGTCTGTTATCCGTCGATGTACGACATATTCAACGCGCTGAAATACACCGATTATTACGCCGTCAAAGCGGTGATAATCGGACAAGACCCTTATCACGAAGAAGGGCAGGCTCACGGGCTTTCCTTCTCGGTGAAAAAAGGAGTGGATATTCCGCCGTCGCTTGTCAATATTTACAAGGAGCTGAAAAGCGATCTGGGCATTTCGCCCGCGCCGCACGGCTGTCTTGAAAGTTGGGCAAAGCAGGGCGTGCTTCTTCTGAACTCGGTATTGACGGTGCGCGCGCACCTTGCCAACAGCCACAAAAACTGCGGCTGGCAGATTTTTACCGACGATATTATCAAAAAACTTAACGAGCGGGACACCCCGATAGTCTTTATTCTGTGGGGTGCAAACGCCCGCTCGAAAAAGCAATATATTACAAATCCGATACATTACGTTATCGAAAGCGCACATCCAAGTCCGCTTTCTGCATACAACGGGTTTTTCGGCAGCAAGCCGTTTTCAAGGACGAACGAGTTTTTGGAAAAAAACGGTATCGCGCCGATCGACTGGGAAATTAAGGATTGATGAAAGAAAAAACAGGGCAGTTGTTCAAGGCTGTCGGCAAAAAAATTAAGAATTTTATGACTCCCGCGCGATATATCGTGCTCGGGTTTTTGGGCGTCATCGCCGTCGGGACGATTTTGCTGGTGCTTCCGTTTTCTTCGGCAAGCGGAAAGACAATCGGCTTTGTTCCCGCGTTGTTCACGTCGACGACCGCGGTGTGCGTGACGGGGCTTACCGTCATAGATCCCGCAACTCAGCTGTCGATTTTCGGACAAATCGTCGTTTTATTGCTCATACAAATCGGCGGTCTCGGGTTCATGACCACGACGACGTTCATGTTTATGCTTGTCGGCAAGAAAATCAGCCTGAAAGAGCGCATGACGATTCAGGAGTCGCTTGACCAGGACAGCCTGAAAGGCGTTGTGAAACTGACAAAACGAATCATTGCGTTCACGTTCATTTTTGAAGGGTTCGGCACGCTTATGCTTATGACAAGGCTTGTCCCCGCCCTCGGCGCGCGCGGCATATACGTTTCGTTGTTCACGGCGGTTTCGTCGTTCTGCAACGCGGGCATCGACATAATGGGCAAAGACTACGGCGCGTTTTCCAGCATTTCGGCATTTTCGCACGATCCCGTCGTACTTATCACCGTAATGGTGCTTATCATATCGGGCGGGCTCGGCTTTTTGGTTTTCAACGACATATTAAGGAAAAAGAGAAACAGACCGCTTCGGCTTCACACGCGCGTTTCGCTTTCGATGACGGCGATTTTGCTTGTTGTCGGCGCGGCGGTGATACTCGGTATCGAATGGAACAATCCCGGCACGCTCGGTCCGATGGACTGGGGCAACAAAGTCCTTAACGCGTTTTTCCAGTCGACGACGGCAAGGACGGCGGGCTGGACGTCGATAGATCAGGCAAATCTCACGGACGGCGCAAAAGTCGCGACGATGGTGCTTATGTTCGTCGGCGCGTGTCCCGCATCGACGGGCGGCGGCGTAAAAACCACAACCATTTTCGTTATGATTATGTTGTTCGCGTCCGTATTCCGTGGCCGCGACGAAGTCGTTGTCGGCAAGGAAACAATCAACACAAGGACGATAAAACGCGCGGCGGTCGTTACGACGGCATATTTCCTGGGTTCTTTCGCGCAGGCTCTCATAATCTGGGCGACGGAGACGGCGTACGGCGTGCGGTTGTCCGTCATCGACAGCATGTACGAGGCGTTCAGCGCGTTCGGCACGGTCGGCGTATCGGCAGGGCTCACGACATCGCTCCATACACCCGCGCTCATTACGCTGTGTTTTTCGATGTTCATCGGTCGTCTCGGGCCGCTGACAATCGGCACCGCGCTTTTGAATACAAAAAAACAATCGGCAAATATCAAATACCCCGATGCCAAAATTCTTATCGGATAAGCGGAGGTTTATTTTATGAAAAACAAAAAATCGAAAAATCAACAATTTGCGGTAATCGGACTTGGCAGATTCGGCTCGACCGTCGCGAAAACCTTGTTTGAAAAAGGCGAGGAAGTCCTTGCCGTCGATATAAAAGAAGAGGTCATCACGGAAGCGCACGAGTACACCACGCACGCCGTCGTCGCCGACGTTACCGACGAACGCACCTTGCGCGCGCTCGGCATCGAAAACTTCGACGTCGTCATTATCGGCATCGCAAGCGACCTGGAAGCAAGCGTTTTGTGCACGCTCACCTGCAAGGAAATAGGCGTCAAAAAGGTCATCGCAAAGGCCGAAAACCTTAAACATAAAATGGTTCTGGAACGCGTCGGCGCGGACGAGGTCGTCATTCCCGAAATGGAAATGGGCGAAAAAATGGGCGCACGCCTTGCCAACCCATTGCTGCACGACATAATGACCATAAGCAGCAAATACAGCATTATCGAAATGGAACTTCCGTCAAGTTGGGCGGGAAGCTCCCTTGTGACGCTGGATATCCGCAAAAAATACGACGTCAACGTTCTTGCGGTCGAGCGCGGCAACGACGTCATCGTCAACTTCGCCGCGGACGAACCTTTGCTTGACGGCGATACTTTGCTTGTCGGCGGGAGCAGGGAGATGCTCGACTTGCTTCAAAACCAATACAACTAATCAAAACGGCGACAATTCGCGCCTTTTCGGCGTTTTTGCAGAACCCGAAAACTCGTGTACGCTTAGTACACTAGGGTTTTCGGAACCTGCAAAGAACCCCAAAAATCCATCAAATTCTCGCCGTTTTGGGAGAAGTAAATATTTAAGCACCCAAATGGGTGCTTTTTTGTTGGTTTTTTATTCCGTGCACACGCTTTACGTCATTCCGAGCGAAAATACGGGGACCCCGCGGGATACTGTGTACCCGTGGGGAAAAGGAGTATGCAAGCATAAGACAGGCGATTGTCGCTTGCGACGATTGACTGGTCAACAACGAAGCATACGACGCGTGAGAATCCCCCGGAAGGGACACCTTATTGCCTTGCGGCAGTGATATGCCTGCGGCGTGATATTTGCCCTTCGGGCAAGTTATGGATAAATACCTTAGCTTTGGCGATAGCCAAAATATCACTTCGGCTGAAAGCCGAAATATAACTTTGACGAAGTCAAAATATAACTGCGTAGCAATCTAAGCCCACGCAAGATACTTTTGTACTTGCGTGGATAAAAAAACGCACCGTGGAAACGGTGCGTTTTTGATTGGTTTAATAATTAGTCTGCTTTGTAGGGAAGCAATGCCATAACGCGGGCGCGTTTGATTGCGTCGGACAAGAAGCGTTGATGTTTTGCACAGACGCCGGTCATACGACGGGGCATCATCTTGCCTTTTTCGGTGATGTATTTGCGAAGTTTGGCAACGTCTTTGTAGTCGATTTCGGTTGCCTTATCGACGCAGAATTGGCAGACTTTCTTTTTGGGAATTCTTTTGCCGCCTTGAACGGGGCGTTTTACTTCTTCACTCATTTTAATATACCTCTTAATTATTGAGCCCTATATACGGGCGAAAATCAGAAGGGCAGATTCTCGTCAACGGCTTTAAGGTCGTCGAACACGCCGTCGTTCGAGGCGGATTCGTCTTCGGCCTTGGTGCTGAGGAACTGAACCTCGTCGGCAACGATTTCGGTGACGTATCTGCGGCTTCCGTCGGGAGCGTCGTAACTGCGGGTTTGAACCGATCCGGATACGGCCGCTTTACTGCCTTTTTTCAAGTATTTGTTGCAATGTTCCGCCTGCGTTCTCCATACGACAACGGGAAGGAAGTCGGTATCTCTTACGCCGTCGCTGTTGGAAAATCTGCGCGACACGGCAAGCGTGAATCTGCAAACGGGAATGCCCGAGCCGGTGTTGGTGAGTTCGGGATTCTTTGTTAAATTACCGATTAAAAATACTTTGTTCATAAATGACCCCTTATGCGGTTATTTGCGGATAATCATCTGACGTACGATTGCGTCTGTGATTTTCATCTGACGATCGATTTCGGCGGGAGCGGATGCGTCTGCCGTAAAGTTCATCAAGACGTAGTAGCCTTCGTTCTTATCGTTGATGGGATATGCATATTTGCGGGTACCCCACTTGTCAATGCCGTCAACGGTGCCGCCGAGCTTTACGACGAGGTCCGAGAACCTGTCGACGAGAGCAGCCTTGTCTTCTTCCGAAACGTCATTGTCGATGATGTAAAGGATTTCATACTTGTTCATCTTTTTATACCTCCTTGTGGACTTTGTGGCCTGCTTAAACAGGCAAGGAAATTCGTCGATAATATATCAACGTGCAATTATTATAAATAATTTATTCGTTTATGTAAAGCGAAAATCGGTCAAAAAGTCAGCGATTTAACGATTTTTTCAGCGATTTTCTTATTTTTTGCAGGGTGTTGTCGACTTTTTTTGTGGAAACCGAAAGAGAGGCGGCGATTTCCCGATACGAGTCGCCGTCAAGATAAGCGTAAAAAATCCGCTGTTCTTCTTCCGATAAAACGCTTTCGATTTCCCGCATTAAAAGGGATTCCCGCTCTTCTTCGATATAAACGGTTTCGGGATTGCCCGAGGCGATTTCGACGTCGTCAAGCGGCACGCTGTCGTTAAGCGCGCGATTTTTCCCGCTTGAAGATTTCCTGATTAACCCGATGATTCTTTTTCTGACGCAGATGTAGGCAAACGTTGTGAAACTCGCGCCGGCTTTTTCGTCGTAATTCATAATCGCGTTGAACAGCGCGACCATTCCTTCCTGCACGAGATCGTCGGTGTCGCCCGACGGCAAAAAGAAGCGGCGCACCGCCTTATTGACCAGCGATTTATGACGATGCAACAGTTCGTTTACGGCGGCGGAGTCGTTTGACTGCGCGCGTTTTGCAAGTTCCTCGTCGGGCAAAGTTTCGTATGTCATTTTCTGTCCTGTCGTACCTTTTCGTAAATCACGACGGCGGCGGCAACCGAGGCGTTCAGGCTGTTGATTTTTCCGCTCATCGGAATGGAAATTACGCCGTCGGCAAGTTCCTTTGAAAGGCGTTTTACGCCGCTGTCTTCGCCGCCGACAAGCAATGCGATTGCCCCGGTAAGATTTGCACGATACATAGGTTCACCGTCCATATCCGCACAATAAACATACACGTTTTGCGATTTAAGATAATTTATCGCGTCGTTGACGTTGGTAACTTTCGCGATTTTCACGTGTTCCGCCGCGCCTGCGGAGCACCTTAAAACTGTGTCGTTCACGGTAACGCCGCGGTGCTTTCCGATGACGATCCCGTGCACGCCCGCGCACTCCGCCGTACGGATAATGCTACCGAGATTGTGGGGGTCGGAAAGCTCGTCCAGAATCACGATAAAGGGCGGCTCGTCTTTCGATTTCGCAAAAGACAAAATGTCGTCCAAAGACGAATAAACAAACTCCGTCTGAGTAAGCGCGACTCCCTGATGTTTTGCGTTTTGCGTGATGCGGTCGAGCGCGGTTTTATCGACAACGGACACGACGATTTTCTTTTCCTTTGCAAGGGCGATTATGTTTTTTACGACGCCCGTCGTTTCGCCTCTTTGCACGTAAAGTTTTTCAACGGTTGCGTCGGAGCGCAACGCCTCATACACTGCGTTTTTTCCCGTAATTAACATAGTTTCTCCTTATTCGATTGAAAGCAGTTCGTTCAGGCGGTCGTGTTTTCCCGTGAGATACAGGTATCCGAGAAGAGCCTCGAATCCGCTTGCTTTTTTGTAGTCGCCGATACTTGCGTTTTTTGCCGACGACGAATAATGCGCGTTTCTTGCGCGCTTGTAAACCGCGACTTCTTCTTCCGAAAGACACGGCAGCAGTTTTTCGATTTTATCCGCCTGCGCCTCCGCCTTGATTTCCTTGGTTGCGAGTTTATGGAGCGCGCCCGATTTTTTGTCGGACGTAATGGCAAGCCGCGTTCTGACGTACAGCTGTTGTACGGAGTCGCCGACGAAAGCGAGAACAAGCGGATTCATCTCGTCCGCTTCGGCTTTTGTGATTATCGTCGTAAGAAAAGGAATGGTATCTTGCATAAGACCGATTATATCACATCGAAGTGGCTTTAACAAGAAAAAATCGTATTGACCTTTTAACAAGATTAGTATAAAATATATTTACTATGAAAAACAAAAGATTTTTGAAAATAACGCTGATTGCCGCGGTTGTCGCGCTTCTTTGCGCCGCGCTTTGCGGATGCAGTCTTATACAAGGAATTTTGCACCCGGAAGGGAAGTTTGCGCTGTCCGAAAGCGAGATAACGCTGAAAATCGGCGAAACGTACGACGTAACGCTCAGTAACGGGCGCACCGACGAGTTCACTTTGTCCACGTCGGACAAAACAAAGGTCGAAATATACGGGCGGACAAGCATAAAAGCCGTCGGGAAAACCAAAACCGCGGTCACGATTACCGCAACCAACGGCAAAGGCGACACGGCGGAACTTAAAGTAAACGTCGATTACGCCGACGTTTCAACGGTAAAAATCGGCGTTGAAAATCAATATCAGTTGTTGCAATCTAGCGAAACGCCGAAAAGAGTCGATTTTTCCGCAACGCTCAACGACGGCACGAACCCCGACACCGTCTTTTCGTGGAAATTCACGAACGGCGCGGGCGAAGAAGTCGCGACGGCAAGCGGCAAAACCGCGTCGTTCCTTCCCACGGCGGGAGAAATATATTTTGCCACCGTAACGGCGGACGGAAAATCCGCAACCGTCGGATTCTGCGCCGACAAGGAACTTCTTGTATATCTTGACAAATATCGCGTCGGGACGAAAGAAAAAATCCGTGTCCATGCACTGTATTTCGACACCTCTTATGTTGGGAAAGTCGTAGGTGCAGACGTCTTTGACAGCAGTGACAACTTAATTTATGCCGAGGAGCTCAAACCAACGCGCGAAAACGATCTCGGGATAGTCAACGCGCTCCTAAACAAAACTTTTGAGACGGGCGAATATACCTTGAAAATCACGGCGGGCTCCGACACCAAAATTTTGGCGTTCACCGTCAAAGACTATATCTCGGCAAACCATATAAACGTTGAGGTAAACGGAACACTTGACCAGACAAATCCCTCGGCGGTCAAATTCACCGCAACTCTTTCGCCCGCAAAAGCCGACGTCGAAAGCGTCAAATGGTACGTCAACGACAAGTATTATTCGACGGGTAAAACCTTTTCGTTTAAGCCGACGAAGTACGGCGAGCATAAGGTAACGGCGGAAATAAACAAAATCACGAAAACAAAAACCATCATATATCTTTCGGAACACGACGAAGCGTGGTACTACGCCTCGCACTTCCACGACTACGGCGGATACGCGCAAAACAGATATATAACGTCCAAGGAAGAACTTAAAAACCTTATCCTTTTCGTTCTTGAAAACAAAATCGCGGAAATCAAGTTTTACGCGGGATACTCGACGCCCGAAACCGTGAAAAACGACGTGTCCGACGTCAGGGATTGCGTTGAAGAGTCGGGCATTATCCCGGGATATTCGCTTGAAACGAGCGGCAACGAATTTACGATAAAATTCAGGTTCTTCGCCGACGAGGCAGGTCTTATCGAGACGGTCAATTCGCCCGAGTACGACGCGCCCGACGGTTTCACCGACGCCGTGCAAAACACGTATTCGAAACCCCATTACGACAACGTAAAGAAAACAAGAAACTTTTATATCGACAGCGTGAAAGAAACGATGAGCGTATCGACAAGCAATATGCTTTACAAGGCGGTGGCGTGGGGCTACAAGCCCGTGTTTATGGGTTCGCAAGCCGACAATTTACAACAAATATACGATAACGCGAAAGACGCGCTTTCTTATATCGTGTCCGACGAAATGAGCGAATACGAAAAGGTCCACGCAATCTACGACTACATAATCTACAACGTGCGCTACGACCACGACTGTGCAAACGCCGAAGATAAATATGTAAGCGGAAATCTCAGCCTTAACGAAAAAATGAAATATTACGGATATTACCTTGAAGGGATATTCCTTGATAAGTTTTATAAGAAAGATATGCACGCCGTCTGCGACGGGAAGTCGAAAGCGTACGTTTTAATGTGCGGAATCGAGGGTATCACCGCCGTACGTATCAGCGGCGAAGCGTCAAGCGACGGCAAAAACTTCGGCGGACACGCCTGGAACAAAGTCCTGCTTGACCTTAACGGCACGGGGGACAAGGAGTGGTATTTCGTCGACACGACCTGGGGCGACGTCGGCGACGACAGCAAGGAATTTTTGTCGCACGCCTACTTCCTGTTGTCCGACGACGAAGTGAAAAACACTCACGTTGAAAAGCAGGGACACGGTTACCCGAAAGCGGAAGGAAAATTCGATTATTACGCGCACGAAACTTATACGTCAAGCGGCACGGAATACAATTACGTTATCACGAACAGAAATCCGGCGGCACAAATGGCGCGTGCGTTAAAGGCGCACCCGTCACAGCAAGTTTTCGAGTTTGAATTTGCGTTTTCATTAACGAAGGACGCGGCGAAGAATTACGCAAAAGAAGCGATGCAAAAAGCAGGGCGCGGTTTTGAAGGATACAGTTTTGCGATAATACGCTCAAACGTTCTGGTGATTATGATCGGCGCCGCTGCGTAATCAGCGCAAATAACAGTTCAACAATGCAAAATCCCGCAATAAAGCCTGCGATTTGGTAAAATCTTATGTTACCGCCGCAGGTTTTTTCAAGCGCGAAAAACAGCATTGCAAGCGTTACCGTCGCAAAAATAACGTCGGATAAGAGAGCGAAAAACTTTTTCTTCACGACGCGGCGCAATCCGTAAAGAAAGGCGTAAAGCACGCCCGACGTCATTCCGCAAAGAATCATCGAAAGAAAGATAAAACTTTCGGAAATTATCGAGTGCGTCATTTGAAAATCTTTTTGATAAGTCCCGCCTTAGTGAACGTTTCCGAAAACTTGATTTCTTTCACTCTGCCGGTTGCCGAAAGCCGTCCCGAGTCAAGGTTGATTTCGGTGACGGAAAGCCCTTCGCCCGTGATTGTCAAAGTTTCCTTGTTTTGCATCAATACAATCGACTTGTCGCCCGACGAAATCACTTTTGAAACGGACGTAACAGCCAGATGGTCGTTTTCGAGCGCGAGCGCTCCTCTTTTTTCGTTTTCCATAAAAACAATGTATGCATTGAGTTTTCATAAATTGACAAACTCTTATTACTTGTTTATAATAGTTGTATTATTTTAGTGAGGGACTTATGTTATTCGGAGTAATCGACATAGGCAGCACGTCCGTAAGGCTTATGATGACGGACGGCGAAAAGGTCGAAAAAAGGGTGAACACGACGCGTCTTGCCGAGAATATGGACGAGATGAACACGTTGCAACCCGTCAGTATCGAACGCACGGCTCAGGCCGTTGCGGAGTATTATTTCGTTGCGATGCAAAACGGCGCGGAAGACGTCTATGCCTACGCGACGGAAGCGGTGCGCTCCGCGAAAAACAAATACAGGTTCGTCGACAGAGTCAGGGAACTTTGCGGGCTTGAAATCGACATTCTGGACAAAAAGACCGAGGCGGAAATCGGGTTCTTGGGAGCAAGCACGAAAGGCAGATGCTGCGTTATCGACATGGGCGGCGCAAGCACCGAAGTTTCGGTCGGCGACGGCGAAAACATATTATATTCCAAAAGTTTGCCGTACGGCATCGTCAGGCTTTCCGCAATCGAGCGCGAAAGAATCGAAATGACGCCGTTCATCAACGACTGTCTTATGGGATACGGCGAAGTTCCGCCGTTTGACAACGTCGTCGCAATCGGCGGCACGATATCCACGATGGCGGCGATGAAAAACCAACTTGAAACATACGATCCGAACGTCGTCAACGGCTCGGTGCTGACGCTTTCCGACATCGAAAACATGTACGACAAAATCAGCAAAATGACGATGGAAGAACGCCGCCACGTGAAAGGACTCCCCGAAAAGCGCGCGGACATCATCGCCCCGGGCATACTTATGTACTCGCTTATTCTGAAATATATCGGCGCGGACAAACTCACCGTCAGCGAGGGCGACGGCGCGGAAGGCTATCTCATCAAACTCGGCGTATTGCCGCACGGGTTCAGGGCAATTTATCAGAAGATAATTTAATTTAAGGATATTTATGAAAAATCTTACAAGCAGCGAACTTCGCAAAATTTATCTCGACTACTACAAATCAAAGGGACACGCCGTTATTTCCAGCGCGTCGCTTATCCCCGAAAACGATCCGACGGTATTGTTCACGACGGCGGGCATGCACCCCCTCGTACCGTACCTTCTCGGCGAAAAACACCCCGCGGGCAACCGTCTGACCGACGTGCAAATCTGCGTCCGCACGGGCGATATCGAAGAAGTCGGCGATCCGACGCACTGCACGTTCTTTGAAATGCTGGGCAGATGGTCGCTCGGTGACTACTTCAAGGAATACGCAATTTCCTGCTCGTACGACTTTTTGCTGAACCGGCTGGAATTTGACAAAGACAAATTCGCGGTTACCGTTTTCAAGGGCGACGAAGACTGCCCACGCGACGACGAAAGCGCGGAATTCTGGAAAAAGATGGGCGTCCCCGAAGACCGCATTTTCTTCCTTCCGAAAGAAAACAACTGGTGGGGTCCCGCCGGCGTTACCGGTCCTTGCGGTCCCGACACCGAAATGTTCATTGACACGGGAAAACCCAAATGTTCGGACGAATGTTCGCCCGCGTGCGACTGCGGCAAGTACGTCGAAATCGGCAACGACGTCTTTATGCAATACTTCAAAAATGCCGACGGCACCTTCTCGCCGCTTAAACAAAAGAACGTCGACGAGGGAATGGGGCTTGAACGTATGCTTTGCATTCTGAACGGATACAAATCGGTTTATGAAACCGACTTGTTCAAACCCGCGATCGCGCTCATCGAAAATCTTTCGGGACACAAGTATGACGAAAGCGAAACCGTCACGAAAGCGATGCGTATAATCGCCGACCATATCCGCACCTCGACCTTCCTTATCGGCGACGTGAAAGGCATTGTGCCAAGCAACGTCGACCAAGGCTATATTCTTAGGAGACTTATCCGTCGTGCGGTGCGTTTCGGACGTATCATCGACCTTCCCGAGCGTTCCCTTTCCAAAATTGCGGAACAGTATATTTCGCAATATCAGGACGTTTATCAGTATCTTTTGACCAATAAAGACAGGATTGTGTCGGAACTTGACAAGGAAGAAATCAGATTTTCCAACACCTTGCAACAAGGCTTGAAGGAGTTTGAAAAGGTCATCACTCACATTCCTACAAAGACGATAAGCGGGAAAACCGCGTTCCGTCTTTACGATACTTTCGGATTCCCCATCGAGATGACGGAAGAACTCGCGCACGAAAACGGGTTCGAAGTCGACGTGCAAGGATACGAAGACGCGTTCAAGGAACATCAGAAAAAATCGCAGGCGGGCGCGGAACAGAAATTCCACGGCGGGCTTGCGGACAATTCCGAAGAAACCGCAAAACTCCATACTGCAACGCACCTTTTACATTCCGCTCTTATGAAGGTTCTGGGCGGCGAGGCGCGTCAGCGCGGCAGCAATATCACCGCCGAAAGATTAAGGTTCGACTTCGGTTTCGACCGCGCAATGACGGCGGACGAAATAAAAGCGGTTGAAGACCTTGTCAACGAACAAATCAAAAAGAATATCCCCGTCGTGTGCGAAGAAATGACCGTTGACGAAGCGAAGGCGCAGGGCGCAATCGGTATCTTTGACAACAAGTACGGCGAAAAGGTAAAAGTTTATACCATCGGCGATTTCAGCAAGGAAATTTGCGGCGGACCGCATGCAAACAACACGGGCGACTTAAAATCTTTCAAAATCACGAAAGAACAGTCAAGCTCCGCGGGAGTCAGGCGTATCAAAGCCGTCATCGGTCAATAAAACCGAAAAAAAAGAAAACCCAACGAAAAAACTCAACCAAAAAGAAAACACAAAACCAACGCGGTTTTGTGTTTTTTATTTTGCCGTTCAGCGGTTGCTTTCAAGGAATTTGTCGATATAGTTGCCGACGCTTAACGCGTGTTCCAGATATTTATCGGGCGAGGCGTCGTAAACGTAGGCGGCGTCCTTCGTTTCAAGCGTGGTCGTGCCGCGGTAACTCGTTTTCGCAAGGCGGGGCAGCGTGTACTGCCAGTCGATGCTGCCGTCAAAGGGTATGAAGTGGGAATCCTTATCGGCGAAATTGTCGTGCAGGTGCAGGGCGAAAACCCTGTCTCCGAAAAGCCCCAGCCAATCCTGAACGCGCCAGTAGTGGTCGTGTCCGACGTCGTAGCAAAGCCCGACGTAAGGCGACTTGAAATTTTCCAGAACGTAGGTGACGTGGTCTTTCGTGATGACGTTTTCAAACGCAAGTTTCACGTTTGCGTTTTCCGCAAATTTCACAAGGTCTTCGATACGATTCGTGCCGATTGTCGACACAAAAGGCGGAAAATCGCCGTGCGTCAGGTGGCAGACAACTGTTTTCACGCCGTGTTTCGAGGCTGCCGCAATTTCGTCCTTAAAGCGGGAAATGCGTTCGTCCCCTTCCTTGCAGTCGATCCACATTTCGTTCAGGTGGTCGCAGCTTAAATGGAAGTTTTCAATGAAAAGCCCGGCGCGTTCGGCAAGGGTGGCGCGTTCGTCCGCGGATTCTTTGGCGTCGGGGCCGAGCCATATCATGACCGAGCCGAAGCCTTTTTCTTTGAACTTGTCGAAGCGTTCCGCCATGCTAAGGTTCATTAAATTGTTTGACGTTAAACCGACCATATAATTATCATTACCTCGTTTGATAGGATTATAGCACCGATTTTAAAATATGTAAAGAGCGCGTTATTATCTTGTGTTCATAACGAATGACAAATCAACAAAAGTTTTGTATAATCGGACGTATGAGAATCGAGATTATCAACGGCTCCGTCGAGTACGACGGCAATACGGTGCTTTCCGAAATAAATTTTTCGGTGTCGGACAAGGAAAAAATCGCGCTTGTCGGCAGGAACGGCTCCGGAAAAACCAGCATATTGAAGTGCATTAGCGGGGAAGTGCCGCTTGTTGCGGGCACCGGCGACGAAAAATTCTCGTTTTCGATATCGGGCGCGCCGAAAATCGGATATCTTCAACAGGTGTCTTTGAACGACGAACTGACTCTCCGGCAGGAAATTTTGTCGGCGTACAAGGACGTCGTCGGGCTTGAAAACAAATTGCAAATCCTTCTTGACAAAATGAGCGAAAACCCGTCGGACGAAAACGTCGGCGCGTATTCGCGCGCAATGGAAAGGTTTGAAAATATCGGCGGATACCTTTATAAAAAGGAATATCTGACGGCGGTGAGTAAATTCGGGTTTTCCGCCGAAGACCTTGACAAAAAACTTTCGTGCTTTTCGGGCGGGCAGCGCACAAAAATCGCGCTTATGAAACTGCTGCTTGAAAAACCCGACGTTTTACTTCTGGACGAGCCCACGAACCACCTTGACATCGCCGCGGTGGAGTGGCTGGAAGGATACCTTAAAAATTATAAAAATTCGGTCGTCATCGTGTCGCACGACCGTATGTTTCTGGACCGCATCGTCGGCGTCGTTTACGAAATCGAGTACGGCGTCACGACAAGATACAAGGGCAACTACACGGCGTTTTTGGCGCAAAAACAACAGGCGTACGACAAGGCGCTTAAAGACGCAAAATGGAAATCCGCCGAAATCGACAGGCTCCGAAAAATTGTCGAAAGATTCCGCTACAAGGCGACGAAAGCCGCAATGGCGCAGTCGAAACTGAAAGAAATCGAAAGACTTGGCACTGTCGAAACCCCGCGCCGCTTCGACACCTCGACGTTTGCATCGTCTTTCCAGCCCGAGTACGAAAGCGTCAGGGACGCGCTGTTTGTGAAAGACCTTGTTTTCGGATACGATAAACCGTTGGGCGAAATATCGCTTGCCGTCGAAAGAGGACAGAAAATCGGCGTGATCGGCAGCAACGGCACGGGCAAATCTACGTTATTGAAAACGATAACGGGGCTTATTCCGCCGCTTTCGGGCGACGTCCGATTCGGCGTGAAAACGCGCGTCGGGTACTTCGACCAGACCATTGCCGCAACGAAAAGCGAGTTGAGCGTCCTTGAAGACTTCCGCGCGGAGTTTCCGGAACTTAACGACGGGGAAATACGAAAAACGCTGGGCGGATTCTTGCTTTCGGGCGACGACGTTTTCAAGTGCGTCAAAGATTTGTCGGGCGGCGAAAAGGTGCGCCTTGCACTTTCAAAAATATTCCGCCGTCGTCCCAACTTCCTGATTCTTGACGAGCCGACCAACCACATGGACATCATCGGCAAGGAAACCCTTGAAAAACTGCTGATGGATTTTTCGGGCACGGTCATCGTCGTGTCGCACGACAGGTATCTTATAAACCGCGTTGCAAAAAGCCTTATCGTGTTTGAAAACGGCGGGGTGAGATACTTCGACGGCACTTTCGACGAGTACGAAGAAAAAGAAAAAGAAACCGCGGAAGAAGTCGCAAAGGAAAAGCCCGAAAAGACCAAAAAAACGGGCGGGGAACGCTACGTCGAAAGTAAGGAAGAAGCGCGGCGCAAACACCGCGTCGAATTTTTGGAAAAAAAGATCACCGCGCTTGAAGAAGAACTAAGCCGGGCGCAGGGTAAACTCGACGACGAAACCGTCAACACCGACTACAAAAAAGTAATGGCGGTCGAAGAAGAAATAAAAACGATTGAAGAAAAGCTTGATCCGCTGATAACCGAGTGGACGGAACTTTCGGAATAAAAATCGGGATAACGCAAAATGCGTTATCCCTTCTTTTTTGGTGTTTATCTTTCAAAATCGTCGCATCAAAGTTTTGTTTTTGATGAGAAAGTGGTTTTTGGCGGTTTTTTATTTTATTTCGACGACTTCGTAACCTTCGTTTGTTACCGCGGATTTCAACACGTCGTCATTTACGTCCGACGAAAGAGTTACGACCGCCGTTTTGTTTTCAAGCGACACTTCGACGTCTTTGACGCCGTCGACTTTTTGCAGGGCGGATTTCACGTGAGCCACGCAATGCGCGCACATCATACCTTCGATTTTCAACGTTTTTTTCATACTTTGTTCTCCTTTTTTAATTTCGGTGTTTTTGGTTTTTGAAATATCGTTCACGTCGATTTTCACGACTTTTTTCCTGTGTTTTACGGGCTTGTCAAGGTTGATAAGATTAAGTCTTAACGCGTTCAGCACGACGCATACGCTTGAAAGGCTCATTGCCGCCGCGCCCCACATGGGATTCAGCGTAACGCCGAGCGGAGAGAACACGCCTGCGGCGATTGGAATGCACACGACGTTGTAAATAAACGCCCAGAACAGGTTTTCGCGGATATTCAGAAGGGTGCGACGGGAAAGGCTTATCGCGCGCGGCACGTCCGAAAGATCCGACTTCATCAGCACGACGTCCGCGCTGTCGATTGCGACGTCGGTGCCCGCGCCGATTGCAATGCCGACGTCCGCGCGGGTAAGGGCGGGAGCGTCGTTGATTCCGTCGCCGACCATAACAACCTTTCCGTACTTTTGAAGGTTTGACAAAACGGCGTCTTTTTCGTCGGGAAGAACGTCCGGGATAACGCAGTCGACGTCGCAGGTTTTTGCAACCGCATTTGCGCTGAGCGCGTTGTCGCCCGTAAGCATTGTGACGAACAGACCTTGTTCTTTCATTCGTTTTATCGCGCCCGCGCTTTCGGGTTTCAGCTCGTCCGACACGGCGATGACGCCGATAATTTTATTGTTTTTCGCAACGTACAACGGGGTTTTGCCGTCCCGCGCGAACTTTTCGCCTGTCGGGAAAGCGTCGTTTGCCGCCGCGCCGATATCTTTCATAAGGGCGGCGTTTCCGATGACGATTTCGTCGCCGCTCACGATTCCTTTCACGCCGTGTCCCGAGAGGTTTTCAAACTTTTCCGGGGTGAAAACCGTTATGTTTTTTTCTTCCGAAAAGCGCACGATCGCCGTCGCAAGCGGGTGCGAACTGCCTTTTTCAAGGCTTGCGGAAAGCGCGATAATTTCTTCTTCGGACTCACCCGACAAAGCCGAAACGTCGGTGACGACAGGCGTGCCTTTCGTTATGGTGCCCGTCTTGTCCAGAACGACGATATCCGTTTTTCCCGCTTCTTCAAGGGCGGTTGCAGTCTTGAACAAAAGTCCGTTTTTCGCGCCTTTTCCGCTTCCGACCATAATGGCGACGGGGGTTGCAAGACCTAAGGCGCACGGGCAACTTATGACAAGCACGGATATTGCGTGCGTAAGGGAAGTCGCAAAGTTTTTCGTGACGGCAATCCACACGATAAAAGTAACGATTGCGACGCAAATGACGCTTGGCACGAATATTCCCGATACTTTATCTGCCGTTTTTGCAATCGGGGCTTTTGAAGCGGACGCGTCCTGTACAAGTTTGACGATGCGCCCGAGCGTGGAATCTCCGCCGACGGAAGTGGCTTTTGCGGTGATATAACCGTTGACGTTCGTCGTGCCGGAAATAACCTTATCGCCGACGGATTTATCGACGGGCATACTTTCGCCCGTTACCGCCGATTCGTTGACGGAGCCGCTTCCCGACAATATTACGCCGTCCGCGGGGAAGTTCTCGCCGGGGCGTACGACAAACGCGTCGCCCGTCGAAAGGTTCGAGAGCGGAATTTCTTTTTCTTCGCCGTCCTTAATAACCCTTGCGGTTTCGGGGGCAAGGTTCATCAACCCTTTTATCGCGGACGTGGTTTTTCCTTTGCTGTAAATTTCCAGCGTTTTTCCAAGGGTGATAAGCACAAGTATCATCGCCGCCGACTCAAAGTACAAGGTGTGCGGAAGATGATGAAGATATGAGGTATTTACGCCTGCGCGAATCATAAGCGCGACGCTGTATACGAAAGAAATGCCGCTGCCCATCGACACAAGAGTATCCATATTCGGCGCGCGGTGGAAAATCGCCTTTGTGCCGCTCACGAAAAACTTTCCGTTGATGACAAGTATGACGAAAGAGAACACAAGTTCGTATATAGCGATACCCATCGGGTTGCCGTTCAGCGCGCCCATATCCCAGCCGAACATAACGCCGCCCATCGAAACGTACATAAGGGGGATAAGCAGGACGGCGGACACGGCAAGACGGATTATCGAGCGGATAAGCGGATTGACTTTTTCCTTTTTTTGCGAATTGTCGTTGAAAAGAGCGGCCTTATACCCCGCGCCCGAAACGGCGCGTTCGATTTTTTCGACAGTGGCAGGCTCGTCAAAGTCGACGACCATCTGATTTGTGAGAAGGTTCACGGCGACGTTTTTTACGCCGTCAAGTTCCCTTACGACCTTATCGACGCGCGCGGCGCACGCCGAGCAACTCATACCGTAAACGTTGAATTTAAGTTTTTCCATAATTTAACTATTTCAGTTTTTTAATGAGTTCAACCGCCTCGTCAAGGATTGCGGTGTTTCCGTCCTTCACGTTTTCGACGACGCAGGTTTTGAAATGGTCGGACAGAATTTCATACCCGAATGCCGACAGCGCGCTTTCGGCGGCGGACAACTGCACGAGTATGTCGCCGCAATAACGATTGTCGTTCAACATATTTTTTATGCCGTTTAACTGTCCGATTATGCGGTTTAACCTGTCGTTCAGGCATTTGAGAGATTTTTCGTCGCGCGGCGTGTGCTTCTTTCGGCAGCAATCGGCGCACGATATTTCGGCGCATTTTACGTTTTCCATTTTGTTATTCTCCGTTAATTTTCAATATACCCTATGGGGGTATGTAAATATAGTATAAAACCATATTTTTTATTTGTCAAGAGCGACGATATTTATTTTTTGCAAATACTATACAAAAAGTTGAATAACGAAACAAAAGGCGTTTCGGGCGGTTTTATCGTTGACAAATATGTTTTTTGGTTATATGATAAGGTATCTAATAATTTTTATTAGAACACGCACGCGTGCATACGCGATACATTACTTGAAGATAAGGGACACAATGAAAAATAGTAAAAAAACACTTGGCACGCCGATCGACGGCTCGTTGCCCCTTGAAGTAAAAAATCTTTTCAAAAAGTACGGCAAAAAATCCGATTATGCCGTAAAAGACATCTCCTTTTCTTGTGCGGAAGGGGAAGTCGTCGGTATCCTTGGCGCAAACGGCGCAGGAAAATCCACCACTCTTAAATGCATCACGGGAATGATTCCGTTAAGTTCCGGCACGATAACCGTGTCGGGTTACGACGTGTCGAAAAATCCCGTGGATGCAAAACGCAATTTTTCTTTCGTCACCGACAATCACACGGTGTTCACAAAAATGACGGGTATGCAATATCTTTCTTTTATGAGCGACGTTTACGGCGTGCCGTACGAAAAGCGCGACGAGAAAATCAAGGAGCTGGAAGGGGTATTCAAACTCGGCGACAGCATAAACAAACTTATTTCGGGATACTCCCACGGAATGAAACAGAAAATATGTATGATGGGTTCGCTCATTCACGAGCCGCGGCTGTGGCTTCTTGACGAGCCGATGCTCGGTCTCGATCCCCGCACGCAGAACGCCGTCATAAACTATATGCGCGAGTACGTGAAGACGGGCAAAACCATTTTGTTTTCGTCGCACAATCTCGACGTCGTGGAAAGGGTTTGCGACAGGGTGATTATAATTGCCGCGGGCGAACTCAAAAAAATCATCGTCACCGGAAAGGACAAATTCGACGGCGACGAACTTATCGAAAAGTATTACGATACTAATAAGGAAGACTGATGCTGGGCGTACTTCTGAAAAAACAGATGACCGAAAAGTTGTCTTATTTCAAGCGTGACAAAAAACGCATCGATATCGTCGGCGCGTTGCTTACGCTTGTGATGACGGCGTTTATTATGTACGTCGTTGTCAAGGTGTTCGGCGCGTTTGTCGCGAAATATACCGAAATCAGGCTCAACGGCGTACGCGACGTGCGCGCGCGGCAATATGAAATAATGACGTTCGTGTACGAATTCGTTTTCGCGGTCGACGTTATCGGCGGCGTCGTAGCAATAAACCGCGCGATTTTTGAAAGCGGCGACAGAATGATTATCCAGACTCTTCCCATAAAGGCGTCGGACGTACTGTACTCAAAAATCATTTTCATTTACGCAAAACAGGTGTTGTCGGCGTTTGTGATTCTCGTGCCGTTCGTGGCGGTGTTCGCAAGCGTGACGAAGCAGGGCGCGGGATACGTGATCCTCGGGCTGCTTGCGGCGTTTATTATTCCCGTTATGTCGCTTTCGGTGTCGAGCGTGCTTGCGATGCCGTATTATTACGTCAAAAAGTTTTTCTCGTCGAAGTACGTTTGCCTTCTGGTGATAGTAACGCTGGTGCTTTTTGCGCTGTTTTATTGCTACGCGACGGTGCTCGACTTCTTAAAAACCCTTATGTCAACGGGCGAAATCAAGTTTTTCTTTTCCGAAAAGACGATGACGACGATAATTTCGTTGACGAAAAACCTTGTCCCCGCAAACTTTATCGCGGCGTTCACACTGAAAACGGACGTCTGGAAAAACCTGGGGATAATCGTGGCGATAACCGTCGCGACGGGCGCAATCGGCATTCTCATAACGTCGCTTTTGTACAACAAGGCGATGAAAACGCGCGCGACGGCGGGCGCAATAATGATTTTTGCAAAAAAATCCGCGGCAAGAAAACTCCCGCCGTTTTTAAGTCTTTTGAAAAAGGAATTCAATCTCGTGATGTTCACGCCCGATTACGCGGTGCAGTACTTCACGGTGGCGGCGATAATGCCGCTTATGGTATATTTTTGTATGGGCATCGGCAAAAACTTCCTGTCGTCGCTCGTTTTCGTTCAGAGCGATTTCGAGTTGGCGATTTTGCTCACGGTGCTTTTCGGCGCGCTTACTAACACGTTCTGCGCGACGAACGTCAGCCGCGACGGGAAGTCGTTTTACGTCGAAAAGACGTTGCCGCTTTCGATAAACGAGATTATGGGCGCGAAAATCGCACTCAGTTTTGCGGTGGCGGTCTTGTCCGTCGGCATTGCGTCGACGGTGCTTCTTGCAAAGAAATACGTGTCGGCGGGCGAAGGCGTATTCGTGTTTTTCGTCGGCGCGATGATGGCGTTGTCGCAGATACTGTACGCCACAAGAAAGGATCTGAACAGTCCGCAGTTTTCGCTGGAAGAAGACAACGTCGTGAGGGAAAGCAACAACAACGTGTCGATAATCGTCGTGCTGGGGCTTGTGTCCGCGATGCTTCTTGGCGGAATACCCCTTTTCGTCAACGTATTGTCGAACGTCAGGGGCAAAGATATGCGCTGGTTTACTTACGTTTTCGTGAGCGTGTGCGCGGCGGCGGAGTTTGTCGGCTCGCTTTTATATTACCTTATCGGGATAAAAGCCCGCTTTGACAGAGTAACGGAGGGGGATTGATATGAAAAAGAAAATAATCGCGCTTATAATGATAATACCGATTGTGTTTCTGATCGCGCTGTTCTCCGTGGGGAAAGCGGCGGGCGTTTACGCGGACATTCCCGTGACGGGCATACAAATCACGACGCAAAACGAAGACGGGTTTATCGACGTGGACGTTGCCGATTACGACCCCATTGCGTTTTTGGCGCAGGTGCAGCCCGTCAACGCAAGGAATCAGAAATATTCGCTTGAAATATCGGGCGTCGGCGGCGACGAAGCCCCCGACGGATTTGAAATAATCGACGGAAAACTTATTATAAACGACGTCGTCGGAAAAGCCAAAATCACGGCGATTTCCGCCGAAAAAGGATTTAAGGACAGCGTCATAGTTTCCGCATATTCCACGAAAGTGTTGAAAATATCTCCGCTTGTCAACAGGATTGAAGACGGCGGCGAAATCGTCGAAATTAAAGTCGGCGACGAAATCGTCGAAATCGAAGGCGGCGACTACGTGTTCGGCGCAAAACTTTACCCCGAAAACCTTTCTGGCGAAACAAGGATTTTTGAAGAAATCGGCGGCAATCACATTCTGAAACTCAACGCCGTCACGGGAGTGGCGCAGGCGCTGTTTTCGGGCGAAACACAGGTCAGAATTACTTGTCCCGAGGGACGAGAAGGGCTTGAAAAAGTTTTGACCGTCAAGGTCAACGTCGATACCGACAGCACGGGCTTTGCGGTCAACGGAAAAAGCAGCGGCGCGAAAGTCACCGTGAAAAATAAAGCGACAACGGCAAAACTTTTCGTCGAAAGCAAAAACGACGTCCTTGAAATATCCGACCTTACTTTGCCCGAAGGAGTCACGGCAAGCGGACGCGAAAGGATTTCCGAAAACAAATTCGTATTGACTTTGTCTTTTGACAAAGAATTTTCGAACGAAGCAATTTCGGGAAAGGTCGGCGCAACGGACTTTTCTTTGGAGTTTACCGAATACAACCTTGACGTGCGTACGTCGTATTATGACGGCGAAGGCGACGAAATCAAGCAAAAAAATAACACGAAAGTCACCTACGTCGCATATTCCGAAAGCGATGACGACGCGGACGTGAAATTTGAAATAATCGACGGCGCAGACGTAATAACCCTTGAACAACACGGGCAGTTCGCAACTATTACCGCAACGAAAAGGGGCTTTGCCAAAATCAAAATCACTGCCAAGCACGACGGAAAAGTCATCAAAGAAATCGAAAAGACAATCCGCGTCGTGCCCAACGTGTATTCGATGGAGTTTGCGGACAGCGCGAAAGAGTACGGCATCGAAAACATATTGACAATCGGCGGCAAAAACCCCAAAGGAAGACCGGACACAAGGACGATTTTCGTAAGGGTTGTCACGGAAGCGGGCGCCGAAACGTTCACGGACGAATTTATGAACGTCGCGTTTTCCGACGATAATTCGCTCTTTTCCTGCAAGGCGCAACCGGCGACGAACGCCGACGCGGTTTCTGCGGAAATCAGGGCGACGGGCACGGGGCTTACTACGCTTAATGCGGAACTCAAAAATTATAACCAATACTTCGGCACGAACATCTGCGCGAAAATTAGACTTCGTGCGGTCAAGGACGGCAGAAACGTCGGCAATTACGAGGAACTGAAAACGGTGACCGAGGCCGGGCATATCGTCGTGCTGACAAGCAACGTGATGCTGGGCGTCAAAAACGACGGCACGGCTATGACCGAAGACGAACTCAAAAAAGACGTCAAAAAATTCACAACCACGTACGACAAAACGTATCTTGATAACATCGACAAAAACGACGAAAACAAGAAAGTCCAATACCTTATAGAGTTCAAAAACCACGTTTACGGCAACGGCTTTGAAATCAACGCCGACAAGTTCACGCAGTGCAAGGACGCGACGGGACTTCCGAAAATTTTCAAAGGGCCATTGAATTTCGTCGCGATATCGTCCGCAAGCGTCAAAGGACAGGACAACGTTTCTTTCCTTGTAAAGACGGACGACGTGCTTATAAACAACGTCGTCTTAAAAGGTTGCAGCGACGATAGCCTTCTTGAAGAAGACGGACAGTTCAATTTGTCGAAACTCAACTACGTCGGCACTACGCTTGAAATCGCAAAAAGCGCAAAACTGTTGAACAGCCGCGTCTCGAACGGGCGCACCGTCGTCAGAATTTTTGCGGGCGGATCCACAATGGGAAGTCCCGTTGTTGAAGACAAATCGGCGTTTAACGTGCAAGATGAGAAGATAAACGTGCATATTGAAAGTTGCGTGCTCTCAAACGCGCGCGAATTCATATTGAAAATCGGCAGCAACCGCGCGCTGAAACAAAAAGACGAAGTGCAAAGAAAACTCCGTAAAGAAAAAGACAACGAATATTATTCGCCTTACAGCGAGAGCAACAAGACGGACAAATACTTCAACGACAATTATCTTATCAACGACGTTACGCTTAAAAACTCGGTGCTCGAAACGTCGGGGTTGTTCTCGGTCGGTATGGAAACGCACTTTTCGGGCGCATTCTTGTTAGGCGGCACGATAACGACGTGGAAAGATTGCGCGGCGACCTCGTATGCGTCGGCGCTTCGCATTGTCGGCGACGTGAAAATGCTTGACTGGAAAAACCTTTCAAACGTTGACAGCAGCACGCTTATCGAAGTTACCGGCGATGCAAATCCGTGGCTTTCGATGAACGTTGCGGAAATGATGAAAGAAGTCGCAAAGGTAGAGGAGAAATGCCGCGATATAATCCTGAACGTCGGCGGGACGGAATACGTCCACGGCGGCATAGCGTTTTACGGCGGCGGATACAACTATTCGTACCTTGACCTTACAAGAGCGAACGATGAAACAAAGCAGTTCGGCGTGTATGACGTCAATATCTCGGTGCTTAAAAACAGCAAGGACGAGAAAATTAAACAGCAGGGCGAAATGTTGCCTTTGGCTGCGGGCGCGGGCGATTTCAGATTTTACCTTTATAATAATAAATCGAGTAGAAACCTGTCATGGCAGGAAAGCATAAAAAACCAAGGAAACCAAGGGGAGAATATTATTCCCGTGGTAGCGGAGGATGTTGAATGAGCAAAAAAGGATTAAAAACAATGCTCGTGTGTATCGTGCTCTTAATAGGGCTTGTTACGCTGTTTGCATGCAACAAAAGCGACGTGGCTGACAATGACGGACAAACGAAAGTGATTGTGAAAATCCAAAACGAAGACGGCAGCATTTACAAGGAAAACGTCGTGTTTTCCGACTTATTCACGCTCAGTCTTCAAAAAGAAGGATACACCGGAAGACTGTATCGCGACGCAGACTTTTTGAAGCCGCTTACAAAGGATTCCAAAGTCAAAAACGGCGATACGGTTTACGTCAAATGGACGATCAATAAATACACCGTAACGTTTATGGACGGCAAAACCGTTTTGAAGACCGAAAAGGTGCAACACGGCTCTGCCGTAACCCCGCCCGAAGTGTCTGAAAAGGACGGCAAGACGTTTACAGGATGGGACAACAAAGCGTACAACAACGTCACAAGCGACCTTACGATAAACGCGGTGTACGACGTCGACACGTTCACGGTGACGTTTAAGGACGGCGAAAAAGTGCTTTCAACCCAAACGGTGGAATACGAAGCCGCCGCGACCGCGCCCGATACCGCCCGGCTTTCGCCGCCCGAAGGCATGCATTTTGCAAAATGGGACAAAGACTTTTCAAAGGTGACGGAAGATATTGAAGTTTCCGCCGTGTACGAGCGTAACGTTTATACGGTTGTTTTCAAAAACGGCGAAACGATGCTTAAAACCGAAATGGTGAAACACGGCTTTGCCGCAACCGCTCCTAACGTGTACGATACCGCGACGAAAAAGTTCGTCGGATGGGACAAATCGTTTGACAACGTCACAAGCGACCTTATCGTCAACGCACAGTTTGAAACGAAGAAGTTCACGCTGACTTTTATTAACTATGACGGCACGTCGGTTCACACGGCAGAGGTCGAGTACGGCGCGTCCATCGACAGCCATTTTGAAACGGCAAACAACGCCGCGACGTACAACGATACAATTCTGGATTACGACGGCTGGTACAAAGCGGACGGAACGAGAATCGACGAGCTCGATTTGCCGACAATGCCGGCTGAAAACTTTACGCTTACGCTGAAATTAAGGCTTTTGGATTCCGCAATCGGCGAATTCACGGTTAATACCCCCGCGGACTTCACGTTTACGGAAAGCAGCACCGCCGAATTTACGGTAACGCCGAACGAGGGCACCACTTTGTACGATGGCGTTACTTATAAGTATATATGGACTATTAATAAAGGAACCGAAGTTTATAAGACGGAAGAGACTGCCAAGCCGTCGCTCAAACTTCAAAACCCTAAGGCGGGCGAATATCTTGCTGCGGGCAAATATTTCGCAAAAGTGAGAATCGTCGCGTCAATGAAAAACTGCGGCTCTGTCGAAAAAGAATTTGCAGGCGAAACGCTTACCGTATCCCCCGCGGACATTTCGGGCATTAAGGTAACGGGCGACATAATGATGACGTACGGCGATAAAACCGCCAAAATCGGAATAAGCGGACTTCAGGAAGGCGACGTCGTAACATACGGCACCGACGGCGCAACCTTCCCGCTTCAAAACGTCGATTTGTCGGTGCTCGACTACGGCGAACACGATTACTATGTAAGAGTTGAAAGGGGCGACAACTACAACCCGTACACGTCGGGAAAAATCACGGTAAAGATAAAAAAAGCGGAAGTTACCGCCACCGTTACACCCGACGATGACACGTTGACATACGGCGATAATTTGCCGAGCCTTACCGCAACCATAAACGGCGAAACGTACACGATCGAAAGCGGCAAATACGAATTGCACTTCGTCTATACCAAAATAACGGGCAACGTTGCAAATAACGTCGGCACGTACAATATCGAAAACGTTGATATTTCGGTCTTACGCGAAAAGTATCCCGAAAAGAATTACGATATAAAACTCACAACCGTCGGCACGATTACGATTAACGAAGCGAAGCTCACGGTAACCGTTTCGCTGGACAAAACCGAACTCACGTACGGCGAAGCTTTGCCAATAATAACTTATACATTCGATGGGTTGAAACTTTCGGATACGGAAGAAAACTTCACGATTACCAAAACGGAATTTGCAGAAAAACTCGACGTGGGTACGTATACGGCGTCCGTAACCCTTTCGGGCGAAAAGACGAAGTTTTACAATATCACCGTGAACACGGTCGAATTCAAGGTCAATAAAAAATCGGCGACAATCACGATAAACGCGGTTGACGATATCGAATACGGCGACAAAGTGCCCGATTTGTCGGCAAAGGTTGAAGTTAAAGGCGTGCTTGACGGCGACAGCCTTTCATACACGCTTAACCCCAACTATGAGGTCGGCAATAAACCCGGCAAATATACCGCAAGTGTTGAGTTTAACCCCGAAGCCGCGGAAAACAAAAACTATGCAATCACCGCAACCGGCACAACGTTCACCGTCGTCCAAAAGAAGCTTACGATAAAACTCAATAATACGGCGACCGTTGCGGTCGGGAAAACCTACACGGTCAATGCAGAACACCTGGAAAAAATCGGACTTGTTGCGGGCGATACCGTCACGGAATACGTCACGATAACAAAGGACGTCGCGGGCACATATTACGCAGACGATTTCGACAAATCCAACCTTGTCGTTACGAACGCCGATTGCTACGTTATTTCGTACGAAATGAGCGTTACGTTTGTAGAGGTCGGCGAATTCGCAATAGATTTCCCCAATGTAACGCTGACGTACGACGGGCAGCCGCACAGCGTTTCGGTAACGAAGACCGACACAAGCAAAAACTACACGATAACGTACGGCACGGCGGCAAACGAATGCACGCTTACTTCTTCGCCCGAATATACAAACGCGGGCCCGTACAAGATATTCTTTAAGGTTGTTGACAACGACACCCTCGCGGAGCATGTCGGATACGTTACGCTTACGATAAACAAGAAAGCGGTTGAAATTAAGGTTGACGACGTCACGATAACTTACGGCGAAACCCCTGCGTTTTCGTACACCGACACGGGGCTTGTAGATGGCGAAACGCTTTCGGGCGAAGCGGTTTACAGCGGCGCAGGCAAGGATGTCGGCGAATACGATATTTCCGTTTCGGGACTTACCGCAAGCGACAACTATAACGTGTCTTTCGTCCCCGGCACACTCACGATAAACAAAAAATCCGCCACTGTCACTTGGAATATTGCGGAAAGTTACGTTTACAACGACGGACAGTCCTCGCCCACGGCAACGTACGACGGCAAAACCGCAAACCTTAAATTCACAAAAGACGGCAAGGAATGCGAGTTCAAAAACGCGGGCACTTATACGGTAACCGTTGCGGACAACAACTATATCCTGACGAATAACGAAAAAACAATCGTCATCGAAAAGGCAAAATACACGACGGCTCCCGCGCTTTCTCTTTCCGGCACGTACGATCCCAACAAAACGCTTGGAAATTACGCGCTTTCGGAAGGATTTACCTGGGCTGACGCGAGCGAAGTCCCCGTTTGCACAAAGCCGGAGTCGAAATACGCGGCGAAGTACAATATGGACCCCGCAAACTACGAAGATTTTGAAACGAAGGTAACGCTCACCCTTGAAAAAGCGACGGTAGCGCTCGCACAAAACCTTTTCGAGTTCAATTATGACGGCGCGTCGCACGAAATCGGCACGACCGTGAAGTACAATAACATCGAAGTAACGGAACCTTACACCCTGACGTTTGAAAAGAATATGTTTTCTGCGGCAGGCACGCACAAAACAACCGCGACGCTTACGGCGGACAACTTCGCTTTGTCCGACAACGTCGTTTACGTAAAGGTCAAGGGCGTGAAAGTCGGCAACAACTATTACACAATCGAAGACGCACTTGACGTCGCGGCAAGCGGACAAACGATTTTCGTTTTGAATGACACGGCGTTTGCAACGCAAGAAATTGCAGGCGTGCTTTACAACGACGTAAAATTCAAAACCGTCAAAACGGGAGTAACGCTGCTTCTGCCGTTTAACGAGAACGATACCGTCGGTCATATCGGCGCGGGCGAAGACGGAAGTGCCAACTACAAGGCAACCGCCGCGCTTACGGGAGCTGCGAAACTTTATAAAAAGCTCGTTATCCCCGAAGGCATTGAAGTTATCGTCAACGGAAAACTTATCGTCGGCGCACAAACGGGAACAACAGTTGCAGGACCAAGACAAAACGCGGTCTCGGGCAACTATTGCGAAATAACGTTAGGCGGCACGATTACCCTCAACAACGCAACGCTTGAAGTGTACGGATATATCAAAGGAAACGGCGAAATTTCCGCAAACAACACGACCGTGATTGAAAACCTGTATCTTTCGGGTTGGCTCGGAGGAAGCGAATCTGCGGTAAGGTACATCGGCAACGATAAAATTAGCGTAGTGAAGCTTGCCTTTTCCGGAGAACTTAAAATCGACAATCCTACACAATTCCCGTTCAGCCAGTATGAGTTAAGGTCAATCGAAGCAAAGTTGGTTGTTAATAAAGGAAGCAAATTGCAAGGTTATACAAAAATTGCCACCAGCGAGTTGTCACAAGCAGGGGTAACGGTGCCCGCACAAATAAACGAAGCGGTGCTTACATTTGTTTCTTCGGATGCAAACAAGACGGACAGCGGACTGTTTAGGCTTGTCGGCAACAATAGCCGAATTGAAAAAACAGTGAATGGCGACAGAGTAAAGATTAATCTGTTTGGAGAAATCAATGACGGATATACGTCGATAAGCATTATGGTTGTAAAAAAGACAGTGTCTATGACGTCTCAAAAAGTTTTCTTCCCCATTGACGGGCGCACGGATATTACGCTCAAAAACGGCGCAACGCTTACGCAAGAGTTTTCGTACAAACTTATGCCCGGCGCAACGATAACGGTCGAAAACGGCAGTATTTATAACGTAAACGGAAGATTTATAATGTACGATAAGTCGTTCACAGATATTTCGACGTATCCGTATCCCGGCACGGCACGCGGAGACGCAAAAGTTTTCGTCAACGGTACGATGAATATCAACGGCTCATTCGGCGGAAAAGTGGCGTCTAATGACGGTGGAGTGGTAAACGTTGCGACAGGTGCAACGATAAGCGATGTTCACTCGGCAGAAGGAGGCGGGAAAATGACAAGAGATGGATTGACTGCAGTGTTTACTTACAACGATACGCACGGCGTTACCAAATCGCTGGTGTTTGTAAATGCGGACAACTCGACGGTTGCGGCGGAGACAAACAGAACCTATAATTACAACAACGGAACGTGGCAATAACCGCGCCCCATCTCAAAAAACAAAATATGCGTCCGAAAGGGCGCATATTTCTTTGAAAAATGCTTGCAACTTTTCCCCCGCGGTGATAATATATCGTGAGAAAATTCAAGGAGAACTAATGAAAAAAACGCTTAAAAAAATCCCGAAGACCGCGGAACTTATGTGGGTGCTGGGCATATTCCTTGTCGCGCTTGGCGTGACGATGAGCAAGAAAGCCGATCTCGGGGTTTCGATGATTGCCGCGCCGACGTTTATCGTGTACGAGGCGATAAGACCGTTGTGGGCTGTATCGGTGGGCACGGTCGAATATCTTGTGCAGGGCGCGATTCTCCTTATAATGTGCGCCGTCGTGCAACGGGTGAACTGGCGATACCTGCTGGCGTTTGCGGTGGCGGTGATATACGGCTACGTGATGGACATGTGGATGTTGGTTTTCAAAAACGTCGTGCTCACGGAAGCGTACTTAAAATGGATTATGCTTATCGCGGGCGACGTGATGACGGCGGCGGGCGTGGCGTGCTTTTTCAGGACGTATATGCCGCTTCAGGTGCACGAACTTTTCGTTGCGGAACTGTCCGACAGATATTCGCTGAAAATAAACAGGGTGAAACTCGTTTTCGACTTGTCTTTTCTGGTGCTGTCCGTGGTGCTTGCTCTTACGATATTCAGGGACGCGAATACCTTTGACTGGAAAAATATCGCATCGACAAGTTATCATAGTCTGGGGCTTGGGACGATTGTCACGACGTTGATAAACGCCCCGATAATCGCGGTAATCGGGAAAGGGCTTGACAAAGTTTTCGACTACACCCCGCTTTTCCCGAAACTTGAAAAGCTGATAGGCCGCAAAAAGAAAACGGACACGCCGACCGAAACGGAACAAAATACCCCAAAAAACGAACAAAACCAACCTGCGGAAGAACAAACCGCAAACGAACAAACCGCAAACGTATAAGGTGCCCCTTCCGGGAGATTGCCACGCTACGCTCGCAATGACATAGTACTTCGTACGGAAAGGAAAAATTTGTTTCTTACAAACAATGGCGTGATTGACGTACGCCCTTTATTCTATTCCGTGCAACGCACTTTATGTCATTCTGAGGAGCGAAGCGACGTGAGAATCTCCCGGAAGGGTAACCATATTAAAAAACAAGGTTTTCAAAGGGGTTTATAAATAAATTTTTGGGTTCTGTCGAAAAGGCGCTAATTCTCGCCGTTTTCATCTTGACGTTTGTTTTCTATAATGTTAAGAACCACGGTTATCGACGGCACGATTACCGCAAACAGGCAAAGTTCGACAACGGTGTTGATTGCAACCACGCTTGACAAAAGCCACTTGAAATTTATGACAAGTCCGTCGAAGTTTTTGCCGTGCGCGAACGCCAGAAACATTGAAAGGAACAATATCGTGTTGGTGATAACGCCGCAAATCGTTGAAAAACAGCCGATTGCAAAGTTCACGGCGCGGTTTTGTTTTTCGGTGCGCGGTTTTGTCGATTTCGCCGCCGCCTTGCTCAGTCCTTTGTATACGAGCGCGCAGACAGTGCCGCACAATATGCGCGGAAGCACCGATACGAGCGGGTTTATCGCAACTGCGTACATGGGAATACTGCCCGAATAAATAAGCGCGATAAACAAACTTACAAGCCCGAATACGCCGCCCGAGATCGCGCCGAATTTCACGCCGTAAACCTGTCCGCAGACGAAGACGGGAATAAGCCCCAGCGCAAAACTTATCGGCAGCCCGAATTTTTGTATGATTTCCGCAAGAGCCTGCAACACGACGACAAGGGCAAGCGTTATCCCAAGCGTCGCGATTTCTTTGTTTTTCTTGTGATTTTCAACGTTGTTCATAAACGTTATTATACAAATATTTTCAAAAATGAAAAGCAAAAGCGCTTATAATTTATTCAAACGTCGACGTGGAGTTCAACAAAAACGCTTTCAGTTTCTCGGTTTTGGGATTGTCGAAGATTTCGTCGGGCGTGCCGTATTCGGCGACTTCGCCGTCCGCCATAAACACGACGCGGTCGGCAACCTTTCTTGCAAAGTCCATTTCGTGCGTTACGATAATCATTGTGCTGTCGCCTTTAAGCCCCTTTATGACTTTCAGGACCTCGCCCGTAAGTTCGGGATCGAGCGCGGACGTCGGCTCGTCAAAGCACAAGATATCGGGGGAGAGCGCAAGGGCTCTTGCGATTGCGACGCGCTGCTGTTGTCCGCCCGAAAGTTCGCAAGGATATGCCGCGCACCTGTCCAGAAGCCCGACCTTTGAAAGAGTCTCTTTCGCGCGGGCGTCGATTGCCGAAAACTCGGCTTCTTTAAGTTGCTTTTTTTGCAAACTCAACGCTTTACCGCGCACTTTTTGCTGTTTTAACTCCTTAATTTGCTGTTTTATCTTGTCTTTTGCCAGCAGTTCCGCAGATATTTTCACATTCTTCAAAACGTTCATATGCGGGAACAAATTGAACTGCTGGAACACAAGTCCGAAGTGCAGCCGTTTTTTCCGAAGGTCGTTGTATTTTTCGTTTTTGTCGCTTGCGCCGTCGAAAAGAGTTTCGCCGTCAACGATAATTTGTCCGTCGTCGGCGGTCTCCAAAAAGTTTAAGCACCGAAGGAGCGTCGTCTTTCCGCTGCCCGAGGAGCCGATAATCACCACGACTTCGCCTTTGTCCATTTCAAAATTTATGCCTTTCAGCACTTCCTGCGCGCCGAACGATTTTTTCAAATTTATAACTTCCAGTATTGCCATTTTTTATACCTTATAATAGTCCAGTTTCTTTTCGATGTAGCGGAAAAGAAGGGTGAGCAGTCCGCTGAATACGAGATAAAATACGCCCGCATAGAAAAGCGGCCACAACACGACGTAATTGTTGACGATTTGCTCGCTGAATTTGATGAGTTCCACAACGCCGATGACGCGCGCAAGCGACGTGTCCTTGACGAGCGTGATTATTTCGTTGGACATCGGGGGCATAATGCGCTTCACGACCTGCGGCAGGGTTACGTAAAAGAATGCCTGCGATTTCTTCATGCCTAAGACCGCCGCCGCTTCCGTTTGTCCGCGCGGTATCGACTGGATCCCGCCGCGATAAATTTCCGAAAAGTAGCAGGCGTAGTTTATCACAAACGCCACGAGTACCGCCGTAAATCGCGATTGCATCGGATAATCGAACAAAAGCCCCGGCACGTAAAATACCACGATGATTTGAAGCATAAGCGGCGTGCCGCGGATAATCCATACGATAAGTTTTGAAAGATATTGAAGCGGTTTGAACTTCGACATCGAGCCGAAGCAGACGATAAGCCCCAAAGGCACGGACAGGACAAGCGTCAGAATAAACAAAAGACACGTCGTCCCGAACCCCGTGAAAAGTTGCCTCGTCACTTCCGAAAATGAAATTGTTGCTGCCGATAAAACCATATTTATAAGTCCGTAAAAAAGGTAGATTTCGCCGTTTGCACGGCGAAATCGAAAAAGTTTTTTTTGTTTAATTATTTTATGCCGAGAATTTCCTTTGCGGCGTCTTCGCCTGCCGAGCCGTCTTCCGCCACGATGCGCGCTTTTTTCAAAGCGTCGTAGGAGTTGTATTTATCCTTGTCGGCTTTTCTGACAACGGCGCATTGTTTGTTTTCAAGGTAGTTCATCGTTATCGACCATTGTGCGGCACGCGCAGGCGTTACGGTCAGACCGTTCCATACGCAGTCGATGGTTTTTGCTTCCATTTCGGATTCCTTCTTGCCCCAATCGATAAGCTTGAATTCGACCGCGATGTTTGTGCCGAGATCACTGTTGATTTTTGCAAAGACCGCTTTTGCAAGGTCTGTGTCGAAACCGCCCGTCGTTTTGTCGCCTTCGCCGAGAGCCATGGGCGCGTTCAAGGTGAATCCGATGACGATTTTGCCTTTGCTTTTGATATAGTCAAGTTCCGTATTGTCCGCTTCGCCCGTGGGTGCGGTGTAGGCAAGGTCGAGCGTTGCCGCGGAAATGCCGTATTTGTCGGCGATTGTTTTGTAGTCGGCGTCTTTAAGTTCGGAAAGCGTCTTATTGACAAGGTCGGTGAGCGCGTTGTATTTGCCGTCGGCTGCCTTTCTGAAAGCGATGCCGTAGTATTCCTTTTCAAATTCCACGTCGGCGATCGTCAGATTTTTCGCCATTGCGGAGTCGACGCTCAGAAGATAGTTCGCCATCGTGTAGTCCATTATGCCAACGTCGGCGGTTTTGGAGTTGAGTTCCTTGAAAACGTCTGCCTGTGCCGAGAGCGCGGTGTAGCCGGGTTTTGTTTCCTTGTTGCAGGCTGCAAGCGCAAACGCCATCACGAAAACTATTGAAATAATCGAAACAATAACGGTGATTTTCTTTTTCATATTTTTACCTCGGTTTAACGCGTTAGTAATTTAGCGTAATAAAGTGTTATGAATGGATAATACCATATAAAAAAGGTTTTGTAAAGCAAAAAAC
>ERZ1026850.47-NODE-47-length-72492-cov-8.543424_pt1 | contig 72492 bp, 56 predicted proteins | sample MGYA00380155_ERZ1026850 | MGnify/ENA primary metagenome ERZ1026850 (study PRJEB33269, sample SAMEA4719791) | human gut metagenome | biome: human-associated habitat; feature: organic feature; material: feces | place: Cameroon | collected 2013-10 ... | reverse complement strand
CTTCACAACCGTTTTTTTACTTTCCAACTGTCAAAGATGGGATTATATTTTTCTTTTGGGGAAAAGTCAAATACCAAATATAACTTTTTATTGACTATTTTGGTTGCCTCTTTCATTTTTCATAGAATTACTTCCAGCTGATTATAAATCAATGTACTTGATTATCTGCCTGTACACCCATGTTTATCTTCCTCGCAATGATGTTCTCCACAGGAATGCTCTTGTGCATGATGTGTACAGTGTACCTCTGGATTATAATTCAGTCTTCCCGCTATATAATTTTGAACCGCCTCATCTGCATTTCCACTTACACCACCATACAACCGGATACCTGCATCTGCAAGTGCATTCTGAGCTCCTGCTCCAATTCCTCCGCATATAAGTACTTCAACATCTGCCCCTGTAAGAATAGAAGCCAAAGCTCCATGCCCCTGTCCATTCGTATCGATAACCTGTGTCCTTTTAATTTTTCCATTTTCAACATCATATAATTTAAATTGCTCAGCATGTCCAAAATGTTGAAAAATTTCTCCGTTTTCATATGTTACACCAATTCTCATCTGTCTTTCTCCTTTTCTTTAAGTATTGATTTTATTCCCTTTTATAATACCATTGAAACAGTGTCCCAGCCATACTTACAAGTGCGGCAAATGCCGATAAAAATAAAATAACAGGTGTTGTTTTAAGTATATTTGAATCTAGATTTTCATCACATTCTGCATCACAAGACTTACAATTGTAATTCCACACCAGCATGATGCCCCTACAATAATAGGCTTTCCTCCAGTTCTGATAAGCTGTATCACATTGCTGTTTAATCCAATTGCAGCCATTGCCATAATAATCATAAACTTAGACAATTCTTTCATTGGCTGAAATACTTCCGCATCAACCCCCATATGTACACAGACCGTTGTAATAATTGCTGCTACTATAAAGTAAAATATAAACATCGGAAAGGCTCTCTTTAAACTAAACTTTGTAGCCTGTGTTTCTTCTTTTACATTCTTTTTTGTCCGTATCCACGATAATCCAAGCGTAATTGGTATAATGGCAAGTGTCCTTGTAAGCTTAACTGTCACCGCTTTATTTAGTGTTTCACTTCCGAGTTTCCACATACTGTCCCATGTTGATGCAGCTGCCGTTACAGACGATGTATCATTGATTGCTGTTCCTGCAAAAATACCAAAAGCTTCTCCATGTAAAGTGTCAAATCCAATCACTTTTCCCAGTAATGGAAAGAAAATTGCCGCAAGCACATTGAAAAAGAATATCACTGCTATCGACTGTGCTATTTCATCATCATCTGCGTCAATAACAGGTGCAGTTGCAGCAATCGCGGAACCGCCGCAGATTGATGAGCCAACCCCCACCAGTATGGATATATTTGCAGGTACCTTGAGCACCTTCTGCAAAATCCATGCAATAAAAAGAGAAGTTGTAATTGTACAGATAATAATTGGAAGCGACTGCTTTCCGGTCTGAAAAATCACTCCCAGATTCATTCCAAAGCCCAATAAAACAACTGCGGTCTGAAGAATCGTCTTTGATGTCCATTTTATCCCCGCTTCTGCTTTTCCCTTATTGTTCCAAAAAATTGTAATTATCATTCCTGCCACAATTGCTATCACTGCTCCTCCTACAACAGGAAACACTTTTCCAAGAAGCCACGACGGAATAGCTATTACAAGACAAACCAGAATACCACTCCAATTTCTTTTTATAAAATTCATTTGATTATAACCTCACCTTCTTTTTATGTACGAAATTGTATCACTGGACATTGATAAGGTAAAATTATATAATAATATAGAACAATAATTATTTTTTATTGATAAGGAGATTATATGCTTGATTTTAGAACAGAGACATTTCTCACTGTATGTCAGACAATGAATTATACTGCTGCTGCAAGACAATTAAATATTACCCAGCCTGCCGTATCACAACATATTCATTTTCTTGAAGAGCAATACAACGCTTCTCTCTTTGTTTACAGAAATAAACAGCTTTTTCTCACACGCTCCGGTGAAATACTTCGTAAACACCTGTTGACAATGAAAAATGATGAAAAAGCTATCGTAGAAGAATTAAAAAGCAATTACCACGGAATAGAATTTCTTTCTATCGGCATTACCATGACCATCGGTGAATATGCAATCGTTGATAAACTTGCCACTTTTCTAACAAACCACCCTGAAATAAATATTCATCTTCATTATGGCAATACTTCCCAACTGCTAAATCTGCTTGATAATGGTCAGATTAGTATGGCTATTGTTGAAGGTAATTATCCGAAAGAAAAATATGCCCATAAAAAATACAGCACAGAGAACTATATAGCCGTCTGTGCTGCATCTCATAAATTTACAATAGATCATCCGCATGTCATCAATGACCTGGTGTGCGAACGCCTTCTTGTACGTGAAGATGGTTCCGGTACAAGAAATATTCTGGAGCAAAGTCTGATTGCCCGTGGTCTGCGAATTTCCGATTTCATTCATTATATTGAAGTCGAAAACATGCATACTATCATTGGTCTGTTAAAAAAAGACTGCGGAATATCTTTTCTATATAAAATTGCTGTCGAAAACGAACTGAAATCCGGCATCTTAAAAGAAATTTCCCTGGATGATTTCAAAATGCAACATGATTTTGATATTATCTGGGAGAAACATAGTATCTATACTGATAAATATCTTTCCATCTGCGAAGAATTTATTTAACACTTAACTATACCCGGATTCTTCTTAAAATTTCAGTATTACGGACGGGAAATTGTTTTCCGATAATACAGATAAGAATAGATTACCGGCAGAATGCATGGAATAATGGAAAGCACAAGAAGTATCCATACATTTTGAAACGGTGAGGTTACAATCAAAACAATTCCACCCACCATCATACATTTTCCTCCGAATCGATGGGTATGATACCAATTGTCAGAGTCACATAATGCCCATGGGACACGAAAGCCAATGCTATAGTTCGTCTTTATTTTGGGAATAAAATTGCCTAAAATGAGATAAAGAACTCCAATAAGCAATCCACAGAGAAACCCAATATTAAGTTGATAACCTAAATTGTATACATAGATTGCGTTGCAGACAAGTAAAGAAACCAGTGGACAAATCCACAAAACAACCATGAATACTTTTTTGTTGATATTTTTTGCCTTGGGATCAATATTCGTTACAACCACACAGATAAAATGTATGCATAATAGAATTACCGGAAGTCCAAACACAGCAAAGGCTTTGGATTGATACCCATCTGGTTGATTTTCCGTTCCAAAATGTGTTGCAATAGAATCTGGCAGCTGTTTCCATAAAAGTAAACCTATAACGATTGGCAATAACGTTATGATGGATGTAAACACTAACATTTTTTTATGTTGTCTAATCATGATCCTCTCCTCCTTTTAATTCGCTGATCCATAAAAAAATCTCCTCAAGCACAGTGGTATTAAGCTCATAATAAATAAATTTACCTTCCCTCTCGTCACGAATTAAATCAGCATCCTTTAAAACAGACAGATGACGAGAGATTGCCGCACCCGAAATTGAAAAATGATTGCTAATCTCGCCTGCAGACAATCGTGACTGCTTGAGCAGATTAAGTATTTCACGTCTTGTAGGATCAGCAAGCGCATGAAGCGTGTCCTGCATTCCCAAAATCATCCCTCCTTTATTTAACATTTAAGTTAAATGTTAAATATATTGTAACATAATACTTTTATTTGTCAAGAGACCCATTCTTAATTATTTCCCAAAGGATAAAACTGCCGCACTAATCTTCTTCCTGCTCTTCTCCTTCCAGAAACGCCTTTATCTTCTCACCATCCTCTGGTCGGATTTCTCCGTGGGAATTTCCATCAAAGGTAATATATTCGTAGGTCTTTCCTGCCTGCTCTAATGCTTCTGTTAATTTATCTGCCTGTGCAACGGATACTTTTTCATCTCCGGTGGCATGAATGATAAGCAGCGGTGTATTGATTTCATCCGCCCAATAGGTTGCAGAACGTTTCTCATATTCCTCCGGCATCTCTTCCGGGGAACCGCCTACCAAAGAATCGAATATGGTCTGCATATCACTTCTTTCCTCATATGACATGAAACAATCGGAAAGACCAGATATGATAACTGCCTTATTCACACGTTCATCCTGTCTTAACACTTCATAAGTCATCATTCCGCCTCTGGAGATGCCCATCATATTTATGGCATCCTCATCAATATAGGAAAATTGCTCACACAAATCTAAGAGCCGGATAACATCATCCACATCTGCTCCGCCAAACTGGTCTTCTCCTTCACTGTTTCCACAGCCCCTGTAATTTGATGCAATGCAGATGGTATGCAGCTGATAGGCATAAAAGCAGGTTTCTATATTTTCCAATGCACCGTAATCCTGATTTCCACCATGATTATAAATAAGACAGGAAGTCTCTTTTCCATCCAGCAAATCTTTTGGTGCACTAAAATATCCCTCAATTTTCAGGCCATCACTATCATAATAAAATCGATAGGATACATATTCTGATAAATCAATTCCTGCCTGGCTCTCATAATCCGCCAGATTTATTTTTTCATATTCCGTAATTTCTGTCCGATGAAAGTTCTCTTCTACCAGTTCTTCTGCGGTCAAAGACTCTTTATCCACAGACGCAGTTTCTGTTTCCGATTCTGATTCTGAGTCTGATTCCATCTGCGTCTCTGTTTCCGTTTTATTTTCTGTCTCAGTCTTCGTTTTATTTTTTCTCTGATTTCCTGCCACTACAACTACAATCACTGCCAGAATAATAATTCCAAGCAGTACTCCAATTCCAATAACCTTTTCCTTTTTCATCATTTCTCCTACGCTTCCATCCTTGCCGCTTCGATTTTTGCCACCCTTGCAGCCTTTATTTTCATCTTCTCATACTCCTTTATCTGCTATTCCATAATCTCATACTGCATCAGTTCGTATTTTAACTTGCTTCCCTCCATAATTTCTGCCGGAAGAAGTGCTCTTGCCACAAGTTTTAAATCATCTGAAGCAATGTCTGTCCGTTTTAAATTTGCATAGTCTCCATCGATGGATACGACTTCGTAATACCATGTTTCCATATTCTATAGCTCCCTTCTTGTTAAAATATTGGCAAGGAAGCGGGAAATGTGATGCCGTTTTTCTTCCGGCATTCGTGCGATGTAATATCCGGCTTATTCTCCGAACCCGGATACTCCATAAGAACTGCAAGAGGCACTAAGAATTTCGATTTCATTTTTATTTTCTTCTGGCAACCGGTGCAAATTCACATCCATGTTCATATGCACCTCGCTGGCACTTCCATGTGCCAGCGTTGCCGGACTCCATCCGAAATTTTAAGTGCCTCTAGCAGTCCTTATCAGGCATCCTCACTTCGGAGAACAATCCAGATATTTCAACACCACCGCCAGAAGATTACCACCAGTCTCTTTTCCCACTCGCCTTTCGAATCATTTTATCAAGAATTATAGCAGATTTTCGTAAAGAATGCCACTTCTACTGATACACCCATAAATCCCGGATCTGGTTCATAAGGTCGTCTATCTTCCATGTCTTATTGCTGTTCTTTTTGCTGTTGGAATCGTTCACTATTATTTTTCCATCGGAATCCACTCCTGTTAATACAATAAAATGTCCGGATGTGGTAAAATCTCCCGGTCCCATGATACAGATAATCGGATGCCCCTGGGATAATTCCTGCGTGATACTGTCTTCGCTGAGACTCAGCTCCTGTGCGGATAAGCCAAGCTTTGTAGCAAGCTCTGTCATCATGCTCCAGGCGGAACCGCTTCCATTCACATAGAAGCCATCCTCCTGTGCCATCTGGGCAACGGCATAAGGATTCATGGAAGTATCTCCGGTTAATCCCACATAAACCATGGACAATGCCGTGGGACCGCATCCTGTAATTGCAAGGAAATTATCTCCATAGGTTCTATACCCCCAACGCTCGTCCCACTGAAGGAAAAGCGGTGTTTTACCATCTACTACATCCGATGAAATATCAATCGGCTGCTCGTTGTTTCCATTCTTCTTATAATCAAGCACAAACTGTCTTGCTTCTTCATTTTTCTCGTAAAGCTGTACAAGGCTTTCCGGATACCCCTCTGCCGTAAGTGTTGCCTCTGATTTTACATTCCAGTGATTTAAGAAGCCTTGCACAAATGATGTTCTGCCCGCGGCAAAAACTACCAGCAGAATTATTGCTGCCACAAATATTCTTTTGATTCTTCGCATTCTTCTTGCTTTTTTCCGGCGCATGCTCCGCTTTTTTATGTTCGTTGCATGTTGTGTATTCCGTTGTCCGGCTGCTCTTGATAGTTGTAATTTTCGTTGTCCGGCTGCTCCTGATCGTTGTAAATTTCGTTGTCCTTCCTGTTCTGACTGCATCATAAAAAACACCCCTTTTCATTCTTTACATTTAGTAAAGCACACGAAAAAGGAGTGTTCTTAAAGATATTCTATTTCATTTCTTAGATTATTCTTAACAGAAAAATAAATTTCTAAATGATATATTAATATTTACCAGTCGCTATCCCAGTCAGATGAATTAGAATCCCAGCTGTCATTGGAATCCCAGTCATATCCACTGTCTGAACTGCTGTCCGAGCTGTCTGAGCCATAATGCTCTTCATAATATCTGCTGTCTTCAAAATTGGTAATGCTGTTATCCCAGTCATAGCCATTCTGATAAGTCATTTCATAATCAGAACGGTTATTTAAAATATCATCCGGTACCTCATCGCTGTCTATTTTATCATAGTCATAACCATCATATTCGAACCAGTTATTGTGGCTGTGAACGTAAACCGTATTTTGGTACTGGTAATAACTTGCCTTCTTGTAATTATGTATCGGAATCAGAACGATTAAAAAGCACATCAGGAAACAAACGGCACAGGTTAAGAATTTCTTTCCGGCAAATCCCTGATATATCTTTTCAAATACCGTGCTTTTTCCCCTTAAACCACAAACAATAAGGTCTAATATCACTGCCACCGGTGCTGCGGCAATCAGTGCAATAAAAAGTGCTGTTCCAATTCCCCGGTATAATGTATCTAACACAAAGAGTACAAAGGAACCAAAGAAGAAAAGAAAGAATGCTCCAATCCCGGCAAAGGTTCTTCCTATTACCTTTCCTGTTGAAATTGGCTTTCTGTTATTTCCATAACTGCTTCTTACATTTCCAGCCCGATTATGTTCCTTCTGGTTTAAGATTTCCTCTTTTAACTTAAGATACAGCTCATTTACCGCATAGGCTTCATCCGTTCCCTGATAGCGGATTGCCCGCTCGCCGTTTGCCTTGTTCTTATAGACAATGACATTCTGACCTTCCCGGTAAATACCAAAGGCTTTGGGCTGTGTGTAATTGATTCCGATAAAGAATCTCGTCACTTCATACGGTGGCAGATTCCGCGCCTGATACCACTGCTGCAATTCTTCAATGGTCTTTGGCGTATGGTCCGCAGTACGCTTTACTGCCTGATTGGTGGCTCCACAGTAAGGACATTTTTCATCTGTTTCCTTAATAATGGAGCCACAGTATTCACATTTAATCTCCATAGCTTAATAAACCCTTTCTCCATAAAACTCCTGTTACATTTTATACTATTCTATTCTTCCACCCGATGCAAGCCCTTTTAGAATTCGCATAATTACACCGCATAATTACAACAGAAATTTTATCTCTGCTAAAAATTCCCGCAGCATATTATTCGGAAGATAAACCGGTGTAGACTTTGCTGCTATCCCACAGATATTGTCCAGTCCGTATTTTCGTGCAATCTGCTTTGCCCGGAACAGATGAAAATCATTGGTGATAATACCAACGGATGCCCCATCTTTTATCAGTGCCTTGCTGTACTCCATATTCTGTTCTGTATTTAAGGACTTATCCTCTAATAGAATCCGGGACGCATCAATCCCCTGTTCTTTTAAATACTGTGCCATTCCTTCGGCTTCGGAATATGGTTCATTTGCACCCTGTCCGCCGGATACGATACAGATTGTCTTTGGATTATCCTCTAAATATTCCACTGCCTCATCCAGCCGGTATTTTAACGCAGCACTTGGTCCGCTTTCCCTCACCTGTGCCCCCAGCACAATAATGTAGTCAAGTCCCGCTTCGCCTTTTTCATGCATCTGACTTATGATGCAGCCTTCTACGATGAAAAATGCTGTAAATCCCACTGCAACGACAGCAATACAGATTCCCTTAACCAGCCGGGGAACTTTCTTCCAGAAAGATTTCCAGATAGAATACCCAAACAGGAAGAAAAGGAGTGCAAGCCCAATCCACACCAGAAAAAATGATGTTCCGGAACCCGTTGCCAGTACCATCCCCGAATAAACAACACAAAGTACCGCCAGTACCGTAAATATCAGAAATGTTATTTTTTTCTTCATGCCCTCTCTCCTCGTTTTCTCACAACAACCGGTATCCAGGTAATGCAAAGGAATAAGAACAATGCTCCACCGGAAAGCAATGCTCCCAGCTTCAGATTCGGTGTTGTATATTTTAATATAATATCATGGCTGCCTTCTTTTAATGGAATGCTGATAAACGCATCGCAGAAATGCTCATAATCCACTTCTTCCCCATCCACAAAAACATGCCAGCCTTCATCATCCGGCACGGACAGCAAAAGAGTTCCGGCTTTTTTTACGTTGATGCTGCCTTCGATTCTGCTGTCACTGTAGGATTTTAACTCCATGGTCTGCTGGGATAATGTATGATATGCTGACTGAAATGCTGCATCATTTAACCGATAGCCCTGCACCAGTATCTGATCCGTATCGGCAGAAATCAGCGTAATATCTTCCCCTGCCTCACAATAGCCCAAATCCAGCAAATAGACATGGTCACATTTGGAAAATGTCCGCGTGCGGTTTCCAGTGGTTGCGGTTATGGTTTTGGCATCCTTCATCGTATAATAACCATAATAATAGCCGCTTTCCGTTACCTGAATCACGGTTTTGCCATCATGCAATTCTGCATCCACCGGCTCTAAAAGATTCTCCGTTGCACCAAGGGCATAGGCGAGTTCATTCTGTGCCATTATCGGTGTGCCAAGGGTAAAATCCCACTTTTCCATCAAATCACTGTCTACCATAAAGCCAAGTGGCAGTGTATAAGTATTTTCATATAAGTATATGCCATTCTGTTCTGATATCAGACTTCGATACGGGCTTTCCTCTTCTGCACTATCCGTCAGGATATATTTTACCGAAAGCAGTGAGGAGGTAAGCATCGTTGCACCATTATAGCAGTAATAATTCTTGCCGCCCTCCATTCCCATCTCCCGGTAGAAATCTGCCACATCTTTATTTATAAGAGAAGAAAAAACAGATGCGGATGCATAGTTTGAAAGTGCCGACTCATTCTTCGTCATCCGGTTAAACTTATCCATACGGAAGAAACCGTCATCCTCTGCTTCTGCTGTCTCCGCCAGTGTTCTATAATCCTCTAAATGCTGGGTATACAGCGTCCGGCTGGTCGTGGAAATGCTGGTCATATCAAGATTTACGCCTGCCTCGGCACATACCAGAATCACCGCAAATATCGATACGATAGTCCGCATCGTCTTATCCTTCCGCCGATAGAATAACAACAGAAGTGCATAACCTAAAATCAAAAGTCCTGTTAAAAGCATCTGCTCCGGTGTCACCTGCTCTAAATCTGTAAACCGGAAACATAAAACCAATACCAGCTCCGCTAACAGGAATGCAAAAAGAATTTTAAAAATGCTATTGCCTCTTTCTTCCCGCACCGCTTCATAACCTAAGGTCAGCAGTAAAAATGCAAATAAAAAGGTCTGTCTTGCCGGAAGTCCATCTGGAAAATGAAAGCCATGCCAGATAAAATCCAGTTTATTATTTGCAAAGCTCACAAAGAAAAATGCCACCAGTAAGAGTCTTGGAATCTTTGCACCAATGCGGATCCTGCGATTTAAAAGATAAAGGAATAATAATAATAAAATTGCCGCTCCGCAGTAAAGATTTGGCATATGTCCTACCGTAGAAGACGGCTCGACACCAATGCAGAACCTTGCTGCTTCATCCAGCAGGCCAAAATACCACTCCATTTTCTCCGGAAAAGAGATTCCACCGGAACCACTTCCGCTTAGTGCCACAATCTCCGGCAGAATCAGTATTGCTCCCATACTGCCTGCCAGGATGGAGCCGGCCGCAAATTTAAGAATTGCTTTTCCTCTTCCGCTTTTCTGCTCTAATATCAGAATCACAAAATAAAGCACCAGATAGATGCAGACCATAATAGAAATATAGTAGTTTGAAAGAATCGAAACCGTCAGTGTTACCACATAAAGCGTCATCTTCTTTCCTTCTGCCAGTCTTTCTAAGCCCAGCAAAATAAGCGGCAATAGCACTACCGTATCCAGCCACATAATATCCCAGTTATAAGCACACATAAACCCGGATAACGCATAGAATACCGCAAATAAAGCAATGCGATATCCATTATCTTTATAATGCCGGTTTAAGTAAAATGCAAAAGTAAGTCCGCTAAGTCCAGTCTTAATTAAAATCAATACCGTCATAAATTCAATGACCAGATTAGACGGACATAATAATAACAGCCAGTTAAAAGGACTGGAAAGATAATATGCCATCAGGGATACAAAATCTGTACCAAGCCCCAGATTCCATGTATATAATAACCCGCTTCCGCTCTTTAACTTATTCATGAATTCCGTAAAAAACGGTGCATACTGGTGATACATATCAATATGCAGAAAACACTGATTGCCAAAAGGATAAATCTCATGGCCAATGCAGACTCCCAGTGCAAGAAAAAACGGAATGCAAAAAGCCAGTATTAACGGCATCTTTTTACTGTTTTTGATTCGAAGTAATCTTTCCTTCATTTCTATTTTTCTCCATCCCAGTCAAATAAAAGATAATACTGCAGCGTCTGATAATTAAGCCACGCATCACTGCCTTCTGCTTCCGTATGCTGCGTGGAAATCAATGGCATCTCCTTCTTTTGTTCCAGCAAATAATTCTGATAATCCGACAGAGGAATTCCTGCTGCTTCCATCATCTGTGCCCCCAGATAGTTGGCACTGCTCTCCTGATTTACCGACTCATCAATATCATAATTTGCCCAGATAACATAAGGCACCTTATAACGAAGCTGATTTTCTTCTTCTGTTAAATCAGAGGATGATTTGCCTTCTAAATTCCAGATTGGCTCCACCACCGCATCTGTCGGCTGGTGGTCACCAAAGAATACGATAACGGTAGGTTCCTCCTGAGTCTTAAAATAATCAATCAGCTTTTCCAATGCAGCATCCGATAATTTTACCAGGGTCAGATATTCCGATAATTGGGCAGATACCGTTCCATCTACTGTAACATTTCCCTGAAGATTCTGATAGCCGTCGGTATATGGGCTGTGGTTCTGCATAGTTACATTAAAGATAAATGCCGGCGTTCCTGCATCCTTCTTCTCATATGTCTCAATAATCTTATCCACACAGGATGAATCATCAATATAGCCTCTCTCATAGGTGGAACCATAGAAATCTGCGGAAGAATAAAAGCTGTCAAATCCCAGCAGCGGATATATCTTATCCCGGTTCCAGCCGGACGCATAATACGGATGCATGGCATATGTCTCATAGCCTAAGCTCTTTAGATAGGATGCCATGCTTGGTGTATCCTTCGTAATATACTGCTGATACGGAATACTTCCTGCCGGAATAAATGCCATGGTATCTCCCGTTAAGAATTCAAATTCCGTATTTGCTGTATTTCCACCCTTTACCGATACATTCAAATATCCGGTCTGGGTATTCTCTGCCCCCTGTTGCAGGCTGTGAATAAACGGCATATAGTCTTCATTTACCGGAAGTGCCTCATCGGACAGAACCCCCAAATCGGAAAAGGCTTCATCCATAATGACGATAACATTCGGAAGCTGGTCTGTTGTTTCTTTCTGATTTGCGAATTCCTTTCCAACATTATTTCTCTGGTCGGATGCCGTCCAGTCAAGACCATCCTCATTTTCTAATAATTCCTTTGCCTTTTCAACAGAATATCCTTCCGGCTTCTCCACCTTAAGATACTGCATATCCATAAGAAACGTCACTGCAAAGCCATTTCGTTCATACATGACGGTAGGCGTAAAAAGAAACGGATAAAGCTGTAATTCACTTACCATTGCATCATCCTGTACCATCCAGCCAATTCCTGCCATACAGGCAATAGAAATCACAGCACTACCTGCACGGAGCAATATCTTTTTCCGTGAAATATGAATCTTTGCATAACGCTCCGTAAATGCCAGAAAGAGCATCAGAAGAATCAATGCAATCTGACGGGGCGGCAAAGTATAATCATAGCCTCCGGCAACACTGGCTGCCGTTCCAAGAGACAGTAAATCCCACGGAACCACCGGAGAACCACGGAAAGAAATGACATAATAATTCGCAATGCTCAGTGCAATTCCAAGAATTGTCTCCGTGCGAAGTGCAATCACTGCACTACCGGTAATCGCCAGCAGCAGCCACACAAAAGCCTCAAATAAAAGAAGATTTAGAATTTGTGCTCTCCATCTGGTTCTTACAAAAGGATTATATGTCATAAATGCAGTAATATAAAAAAGCAGAACCGGATATCCGAACAAAATCACATATTTCAGCCATTTTGGTGCTTCTGCATGATAAATCCTTTTTATGAAATTTTTCTCTTTTCTGCTTTCTTCCTGCATAACCTGTTTCCTCAACTTTCCATTCTCATTGTCATAACCTGCTGGCACTGCCACTGACAGTTCCTTCCTAATGCCCGGCAACAGAAAAAGGAGTTTCAAAACAACTGTTTTGAAACTCCCACATATTTCGCATGAAATTATACTCTGGATAAATACTCACCAGTTCTTGTATCGATTTTAATGACATCATCCTGCTCTACGAATAATGGAACCATTACAGTTGCACCAGTCTCAACAGTTGCAGGTTTTGTTGCACCTGTTGCAGTATCACCCTTGAATCCAGGCTCTGTCTCTGTAATCTGAAGTTCAACAAACAATGGTGGTTCAACAGCAAATACGTTGCCATTGTGAGAACAGATTTTACACATTTCGTTCTCTTTTACAAATTTTAAGGTATCACCGATGGTTGTCTTATCTAAAGCAATCTGCTCATAGTTTTCAACATCCATGAAGTAATACAAATCTCCGTCAGAATATAAATACTGCATATCCTTACGGTCGATACGTGCCTGTGGGCATTTCTCTGTTGGACGGAAAGTTTTCTCAACTACACCGCCACTCTTGATATTCTTTAATTTGGTTCTGACAAATGCAGCACCCTTTCCAGGTTTAACGTGCTGGAATTCAATAATCTGATAAATATTTCCTTCTAATTCGATTGTAATTCCGTTTCTGAAATCTCCTGCTGAAATCATCGATATTCCTCCTAATTTTCGTTGCTAAGCACCATAAGACACTGCCAGTGGCAGGTTCTTACGGGTATTGGAAAAAATTCTCATTCCAAACTTGTCACTCACTCGTTCTATTCTATAATAAAACAAGCCATTTTTCAACCTTTTTTTGTGACTTTACCCTATCTTGATTCAATTTCATGAATCATGGCAATACGTTTTTCATGTCTGCCACCCTGAAATTCTGCATTCAGGTATGCTTTTACAATATCTTTTGCCTTCTCGATTCCTACAATTCTTGCTCCAAATGCGATGATATTGGCATTGTTATGTTCTTTTACCAGATGCGCAGTTGTTACATCAGAACATACTGCTGCCCGGACACCTTTTACCTTATTAGCAGCTAAAGAGATTCCAACACCGGTACCACAGATTAATACGCCACAGTCTACTTCCCCGGCTGCAACTGCGCGTCCTACTTTCTCACCATACTCCGGATAATCACAGCTCTCGGTAGAATCTGTTCCGTAATTTACAACTTCATGTCCCATTTCCTCTAAATACTTTTTAATTGCGAATTTCATTTCCACTGCACTGTGGTCATTTCCAATTCCGATTTTCATAATTTTTCTTCCTTCTTTCTCTTCCTTGTATAAAAGAATAATACAATTTTCTCCAGGTATCTCTTTAAAACAATCTGTATTTCCTCTTTCGGATGTATCGGTTTTACCAGAATTGTACGGATTCCCGCGCGGTTTGCCCCATACACGTCAGTAAATATCTGGTCTCCCACAAATAATGTATTCTCCGTGGTGGTTCCCATCTCTTCCATTGCCTTAAGATAATTTTTCGTAGACGGTTTCCCTGCCTTGTAAATATAAGAAACATTTACCGCATCATTGAACATCTTCACCCGTGGTTCCTTGTTATTCGATAACAGCATGCAATGGTAACCCAGCTCTTTTAAATGAGCAAACAGCTTTTTTGCCCGCTCATCCGCCGGTGCTCCATGTGGAACAAGTGTATTATCAATATCAAAAATAATGCCCCGGTATCCCTCTTCATAAAGTTTATCAAAGTCAATGACATAGGTGGAATCCAGATATTCATTGGGATAAAATCTTTGCAGCATATCCTGTCTCCTTTATTTAATCAGTGCAGAAATCTGTTTAAATACCGGGCCGCCTGCCTTGCGTGTCAATTCAAATAAAATAGCTTCCTTAGATGTAATCAGAATGCCTTCCTGTTCTGCTCTCTTTAAACCAAGTTCCTTATCCAGTTCTTTTCTGGAAGATACACAGTCTGCTACGATAACCGGCTGATATCCTGCTGCCTTTAAATCAATGGCTGTCTGAAGTACACAGATATGTGCTTCAATTCCGCAAATCAGGACATTTTTACGCTCTTTATCCATTGCTTCATATACCGCTTCTGTTTCATATGCAGAAAATGTGGTCTTGTCATATGCCACATCACTTCCAATTGCTTCACAAATCTCCGGAATATTATTTCCTAATCCCTTGGCATACTGTGTGGTCAATACCATCGGTATTTCCAATAATTTAAGTCCCTTTAATAATGCAGCAGAATTTGCCACAAGTTCCTCTCTTCCTGACATTGCCGGCAAAATCTTCTCCTGATAGTCAATTACGATACATGATGTATTTTCAGCTAAAATTCTCATTTCTAATCTCCATTTCTATTTTTTCATCCTACAGTATAGCAGAAGTTTTCATTCTTGCAAATAAAAAAGAACTTCTAAAATATGTTTTTCTAATATGGTCTGAAACAACAGCAGTTACATAAAAGATTCAATAACAGCATACTCATGCACCAGCCGCTGCTGCCGGAATATGGCCGTTCATATTCGCCGCCTCTGCTCTGATACCATGTTCCGCCAAATTCTAACTGCTGCTGCAGCTGACGATATTCCATATTACTCGGTTCCATATTAACAGCCTGACTTGCATGCTCCTTTGCCGTTACATTATTACCACTTCCGGCATTGGCAATCGCACTGTAATAATACCAGCGTGCCGTTCTGTCTGAAATGCCATCCAACACATGCAATGCTTCTTTAAAGCAATGATTTCTTATATAATTTGCAGCCGCCTGCATCTCTACCGATTCACCGGAAGCACTGCTGCCATAACCGCTGTTTCCATATGCGCCATTGGTTCTGCCATAGCCAAAACCACCATAACCGTAGGAGCCACCGCCGCCGTAACCGCTTCCATAGCTGTAACCCTGCTGTTTCTGTTTCATAATCTGGTCATACGCCATCTGTACTTCTTTAAATTTTTCTTCTGCCTGTGCACGGTCAGGATTATTTACATTGGCATCCGGATGATATTTACGGCTCAGATTCCGGTATGCCCGTTTGATTTCTTCATCTGTTGCTCCCGGAGCTATGCCCAGCACCTTGTATGGGTCCATACTACTTACTCCTTCTTAACTACATTTTGTTGAACTTTTCTCAACTCAATTTTTCTTTACTTTTCTTTTCAGATTTATGTTTCTCGGCTTTCTGCCTGTCTGCCTTCTGTTTTTCGGCTTTCTGTTTTTCAAGAAGCTTCTGCTGCTTCCGCTCACGTTTCAGTCTGTTATACTCATATTTCGTCCAGACTCCGGAATATAATACATTCCGCAGAATGTCTGCATGCATAAGAATTGGCAGACGTTCAAAAGACTTGGCACACTCTGACATCATACTGGTCAGCAACAGCTTCACAAAGGTATCCAGATTCTGCATATCCTCTTTCCGCTGTACCCGGAAAACATTGTATGCATTTTTACGCTTATCTGTTTCAAAATCCTCATAGGCATCCATCAGATAAATAAACTTTCCTAAATAGAATCCAAAATATCTGAGTTCTTCTGCCCATATATCTTCCCGCCATGCAAAAATTTCGCCCAGCATGGTTCCTGTCAGTCCTGATATTTTATCAATATTGGCTTCCTGTGCATCCTCTGCTTTTCCAAGTTCTTCGATATAGGTTTCTACTGCCTTTACCTGTCTTGGGTATTTTGCCATGATGCGATTATAATCTTTTCCCAGCATTCTGGCAAATGCTTTTTTCGAATAAGAACGATTGTCTCTCCAGTCATCTTCAAAATTCTGGTAGGAAAGAATAATATTCATATCAGCAGCATATTCTGTTGCTTCATTGATTCTGGCTGTCCGTTTTTTCGTCGGATGCAGTGCACATACAAAATCTGTGCTTTTTTCCTCCAGCTCATAAAGTCCGGTCAGAAGCACTACCAGAAATGTCATGTCATAGTTTAAAAGCATCTGGCCTTTACGACCGGAAACCTCCTTTAGTTTCTGACAAAGTCCGCAGTAATAACCCTGGTAAATCTTTTTATTTTCATCTGATAATTCATTACGATTGATATTTACATATCCAAACATACTGCTTCCTCCAAATAGCTACAGCTTAACTTTTCTTTATGAATTCCATTCTGCATTTTGGACAGGTAATACAGATTTTACCTTTTCCTTTCGGAACACGAACCTTCTGTTTACATCCCGGGCAACGATAAAACCGGTAAATCTTACGCTGCTGCCACTGTTTCTTCCATGCATCCTTTTTTACCACCGCACGGTATTTTGCGTTCAAATACTTCTGATTCTGCGCATACATCTTAGAAATGTTCTTCGAAAACATACGATAATAAGTATACACCAGAAGAACAATTCCGGCTATATAAAATATACCAAGGTGACTAAAAATTGAAACCACCAGTAATATCAGTGCAATTCCAAGATATAATCTTGATAACTGATCTACTCCATATCTTCCTGACATAAATCTTGCTAACTTCTCTTTCAAATATAAGACCTCTCTTCTTTTTATATCTACGCATCTGCCACCGGCAGTTCCTTACGGATGCTTACGCAAAAATATGGTGATATGTATGTTCACATATCACCATACCCTGATATTCATCTTAAGTCCCCTGCTTTTCTGTGTCAACAGAGTTATTGTCTTTTAAGAAACATTTTAGAATTACATTAGATTTGATAGAAAAGAAACCAAGCAGGGCTGTAAGCCGGGTTATGTTGAAAATGGTCATCTATCTAGGACGGCTGTTGCCAACCGCCTCAAGCAACCTACCTTAAGCTGGCGGGCCACGTCAATGCTTAAATCTGGTCTTGCTTCGAATGGGGTTTACAGAGCCATCTCTGTTACCAGAGATGCGGTAGTCTCTTACACTGCCTTTCCACCCTTACCAGTTACCTGGCGGTACATTTCTGTTGCACTTTCCTTGGAGTTGCCTCCACCGGACGTTATCCGGCATCCTGCCCTGCGAAGCCCGGACTTTCCTCGTCTGTATGTCTTTCGACAATGCAGCCGCGACCATTCACCCTACTTGGTTCTTTGCAGTCTTATTATATGGTAACGTTGCCAGTTTTTCAATAAAAATTTTTACTTTTGTTCTAATCCAAATCAAACAGCGTTGTTCCTAATATTTTCATAGATGCACTGCTCTGCGGTATGCTCTTAGCATTTTCATTCAGGCCATAGCTGTCTCCATAATAGTCAAAGGTACTGACTGCATGAACTGCAATCCTCATATTACCATTGGTAATTGCCTCCTGTACTTTTGTATCCGTCAGGTTATGAACGGTGACTTTATACACTTCCCCGCTCTTTAAACCACTCAGTCTTCCGGCGGAATCTGTCGTAACCGTATCTCCGTTTACTGCTTCCGTTGTGATATACACCTGATTTTCTGCTGCCTGTACCGGAATTGCAATACTGCTGCCATTCTTATCTACCATGGAATAATCCACACTGATTTTCTTATCCGATGTGACGAGATTCGAATCTGTTACGGTATAATAAAAACTTACTTCATTTTCCAGTGCCTTATTTCCGATGGCATTATCAGTATGTACATAAACAGCTTCCTTTTCTGCTGAAGTACGGCTTCCATTCTCTAAAAGCTTTACTAGCGGATCTTTGATTCTTGTCTTATACGCTGCAACAATTGTATTAAAGAATAACTGCTTCTCATTCTTATTACTTATTGTACTGTGTCCTACACCGGAATAGGTAATATTTCCAATGTTGTAAATATAATAATTGTTCCGCACATCATTCGGGGAACTGGTATAAATCTCTGAGCCATCACCGGATGCCCCCAGACAGTACCACACTACAATATCACTATTTTCATCTCCATCCGTATCCTCATCCATATTCAGCTGATAATACTGGTAATGGGTATTTGCTATTGTAATCTGACTGCCAATCTCATATGGATAATGGGTAATCTGTCCATCATTTACCTGGGTTGCATACATTGTTGCATTTTTTTTCAGGTTTCCTATAGATGTGTCATCCCTCTTTGATGGTAATGGAAGTGTACGCCACATCAGATACTTGTTATAAGCATACTTTGCTTCCGTTATATTCCTACTATAATGGAAGTTAATGGTACCATACGTATAGCCCTGAGTCTGTCCATAGGACTGCTTCTGATTCGTTCCCGGTACATACGCAATATCCTTATCACTTCCTAATACTGCAGAAGTCAGTGCACCGCTGCCATCCGGATTCTCCCTTGTGGTTACACCGCCATTTGCCGTATCAATGGTTCCGGTTGTTATCTCATTGTCGGAAGCATCTGTAGTAGTGCTGATGTCTAAAAGCTGTCCTTCCTTTAATAGCAGGGAACGAAGCTGTGCCGCCTGCGGGTCTTTGGAAACACGCTCATTATAAGTAATTCCATAACGATCCATTCCAAGAACACCACGGAATTTCTGGTTTACCGTATAGCCCCAGTGACGTTCTACCTGACTTGCACTTCCCACACCATTCTGGTAACTGAGCCAACCCGTGTCCCGACCATCCGGATTATCCTGACAGTACATCTGCTCAGTTGCCACATTGACAAAGGAAGAGGTATCATGGGTAAACAATACACTTCGTCCACTGACGATATAATCATCTACTGCTGCCAGTGTGTCAGCATTGGTCATATCCGAATAACTGTCCTGGAAACCAAAGATTAACATCTGATAATCCTTCAGCTGTTCAAAGGATGTATATTTGCCATCGAAATCGCGCATTGGAATGGCTGTAATTTCAAACCGGACTCCCTCCGTATTTTCAAAATTGCTGATAAAATTCCGCATGTCACCATCTGTAGAAAGATTAAAGTAACCGCCCCATTCATTATTATTTCCCATAATCTGAAGTACCTTGACAACCTGTACACTGTCATCACCAGCTGGTCTTGATACAATCGTATAACCTGTCTTAGCCGTACGGATATAGGCATTGGTGGTCTGGGTCAGTTCCAGTTTCCAGGTCAGCATACCACGATAGTCACCTGGAATGTCTTTCTCAAGATAGTACTCCTGTCCGCTGCTCAACTGATATTCTCCTGCTGCATCCCGGTTGACTTCATTGCCGGAAGCATCAAAAATGATGCAGTCCTTCTGCCGTTCGGAATAAGTATCATTTTCGATAAATTTACCATCGGCATTCATATCAAAATAAAGTCCTGCATGATATACCGTAGCCGCACTGGCATCTACGGAACTGTCAATCCGGAAGCGGTAACGCAGCGTATAGACTCCGGAATCCTTCTTATCGGTACGGATTTCCACTATTTTATTGCCATAATTGTTATCCGTAGTACGTGCTGTTCCTGTACTTAATGCTGTATCACTCTCTTCTACTCCGGTAGACGGATTGAGCATGGCAAGTTTAACCTTTGGCATATTAATATAGTACCGGAAGCTGCTCTCATCATTTGGCTTGCCTTCGGTATCCAGATAAAAGACATTATCCTGTGAAAGATTTTCCTTTGCGAACTGATATAAAACAGAAGAATTATCTACCACCTTTGCATTGATTTCACCTTCTGTGGTCACAAAATTCTGAGCAAAAAGAACCGGATATTTCGCTCCGAGGAATTCTTCCAGATTACGTTTCTTGCTCTCTGTTATATCATTTCCGCTGGCACGGTATACTCCTACATTTCCTACTGTAACGGTAATATCCTGCTGGTCATTTCTGTTCTTTGGATTATCATACTGGAAACCACTGATGGTCTTTGTTACGGTAACGAGCTTACCTAATCCGCTGTCCCACTCATCCCGGTCACCATATGGATCTCTTGAGCTGTTCGGATTGCCTCCATAGAGATAATTCGATGTATTATTATCTACATAATCGGTATCTAAAAGTCCGCCAAGAATAGCCTTTCTTAAGAATGCATCCCCGGTATGTGCATAGACCAGTCCGTTCATCAGCGAATCATTATAAACCGTATTTCCTTCAGCATCACGGTTCATATAATCCCCCTGAAGCTTTGCATCAGAATTTCCATTATCTCCGGAATATCCCAATCCAAAGTAAACCAGGTCGTATTCCATATTCATGTCTTCGATTTTACCGATGAACTCTGCTGAAGTCATCCGGGTAATGCTGATATTGTCAATGGCAACACCTGTCCAGTCTGCCAGCTTCTTTTTGGTAAGGATTCTGTCATCAGCTGTATTTTCATCAAGATACAGCGCACCCATTGCCGGTTCGATATCCAGCACCCGCAGCTCCTCTTTATCACTAAAGGTTCTCTCATACGGATAATTTAAAATATACTGTAAGACCATGGTTTTTGAAAGCGTGGTATCAATCGCATCCGCTGATGTACGGAGGGTATTCTCCTGTTCAATCAATGCCCGCACCGCTGCAAATCCCTCTGCCTCCTGCAGCTCCTGTGGAAAAGCTTCCAGCAGACCGGTAAATACATGCTGACGTACCCCGTCTGCATCTGTCATTTTCATGCAGTAAATATTATTTTCCGCATAATTAGTATTATTGCCGGTATAATTGCTGTTTAAAGAAGCGGGATTACATAATTCTGCCGCATCCACAGACTGCGGGTCATCCTTTAACTCCTTCTGGATGCTCCACACCACAAGCTTTGCAATATCAGAAGTATTATAATCAGTAAGTGCGCTTTCTAAAACCGTGGAATCAATAAGAACCGGTGCTTTACCTAAAATTTTCTTATATATTTTATCCACCTGTGCAAGAAGCTCCGGAGAAGAAAGCTGATATTTCATTCCGGTATCATAACCCTGTCCGCCGATATAAATAAAGTCCATACCGGATACATCTACAGAAGCAAGTCCAGACTCTGTTACTGCCGTTACTTCCACCTTTAAATCATCCTTGGACAATGCTCCTAATACATAGTCCCGGAACAGGTTATTATTATAAAGTCCACCGGTATACCAGACAGAACCCATCTCCACCTGACAGGACTGATTTGCACTGTCCTCTTCCACTGTTCCCGGCACAAATGCAAATGCTCCATCCCCTGATGCAGTATAGGAATATGGTTTTGCTGCATCTAACTGTGCCAGATAATGTCCATGTTCGGAATCTGCTCCAACATAGTAAAAGTCTGAAATATAGTAATAATTACCACCTGTCATAGGATTTTCAACTGCTTCATAATAACCATCTGTTCCATTATCCCGGTACTCATATGGCTGGTTATATGGTGCTTCATCCTTAAGTGGTGTTCTCCGTTCAAATTCTACTGCATAATCCCCAGTTGCATTATAAGAGAAGGAAACTACATTGGGATTATAGTTTCCGTCATAATCCTGCCGGTAAGCATAATGTCCCTCAGCAGTAATTGTCTCATACTGTTCTTCCGGAAATACCAGCTTCTTATAATCCTTCTGCTGCTCCTCTGTCGGGAAAAAAGTCTCCTCATAAGCTTCTGCATAAAGTGGTGTCTTAGATGTATCACCGGAAGCTATCTTCCCGTCCTCCAGACGCTGCTTTAAGCTGTTGATATAATCCATTCTCTCCTGCTGCGTATTTTCGATACCATTCTCTGCAAAGTAAGCCAGCATTCCATCTGCTAAAGCTACCGGCTCACTGCCCGCTGCAAGATAGCCCATTTCACTTTCTGCTCCATCCGGCATAATCTCTAAAATCCGATAGGTCTTATCTTCTGTTGCCATCTTCTGTGCAACGATGCTTTCCACCCCCGGCAGTACTCCGTTTGCTGAAGTCTCTACCGGCCGGAATGCAGCAACCGCAACTGTTATACCTGCTACTGCTGCTACCGTTGCCTGAATGATTCTCTTTCTGGAATTTTTCAAAGAATTCTTCCGTTTCATATATCCTGTCCTCTTTTACCTGTAAACAAGCTAGTTTGCCTTCAATGTATTAACCAGATCCATTACTGTATCCTTTTCAAGGAAGGAGAAATCCATATTATAGGTCTGCATATCAAGTTCTCTTGCAATGATTACGCCTCTTACATATCCTGAATTTACTGTAAATTTTACGTTTCCCTCTGGCGCATAAATCAATCCATCTATACATGCATCCGCCCACTGAAAATTCACACTATGATTTCCTTCCACATAGATTACCGTATCCCCGGTGGTTCTGATGCAAGGTGCTGAGAATGTTACATCTCGGTCGATAATAATTACGCCCTCCAGGTTAATGATTTTTCCGGCACCAAAGGTTCCCGTACTGGATTCTGTAAACTTCGTCACTCCTGATAAAGTTGCTTCATCTGTCCATGCTGGATTTGATGATACAATCTGTGGTGTTTCCTGATTTGCTATCCATCCATTTAAGCCTGATTTTAAGTTTGTAAGGTCTCTTTCGCTTTCTGCTATCTTAACCGGTCCCCGGAAATTAATCCGTTTCCAGAAATCATTATTACTGGATGTTATATTTGTTGTTTCAACAATATACGGGAAATCAAATGCATCGCCTATATGTATAGTAACTGTATCGTAATAGGTATGATGTATCCCTGTCTTAACTGTAACATAGATTTCTCCATCTTCAGCACTTTTATCAATATTTACCTGAAGTTTTTCATTCAGATTTCCAGACGTTGTATAAGAATAGTCCGTCTTTCCTATATTTCCGCCCTCAGTAAACTCATAACTACGGACTCCTCCTCCATTCACTTCTTCTATTGTCTGTGTTGTTATTGTAGATAAATTTAACGTATCTCCCGGATGTACCCAGTAATCCAGTCCATAATTCCGTTCAAATTTCAATGTTCCGGTTCCCTGGGAATCTTTATATGATTTTATCACTTCAATATAAACGGTATCTTCATACTGCTGGCCATCCACCATTCCACTTATTTTAACAGTATATTCTCCTAATGGTGTATTTTCTGCTACTACAACCTTTCTGGCATTTGCCAGTTCCAAAGATGGATATCCAGCTACGATCGTATTGCTGTCCGTAGTATTTACTGTCAGTAAATCGATTGGAGTACAGGTCCAGGTAATGCTTCCGGTCAACGTTCCGTTTACTCTCGCATAGATATACATTCCGGTGCCTTGTTGCAGCCAGTATTTCCGGATCTGGCCTAAAGACAGCTTCTTGCCATGTACTACTGTTACTTCCGCCGTTCCTGACTTAGTGGTATCCTGTACCGATGTCGCTGTTACCGTTAAGGTCTTTGCCTTCTCATCCATGCTAATCCACAGCAGTCCATCCTCTGAAATAGTGGTCAGGGAAGACGTATTTCCGGAAAGACTCCAGGTTACCTCCTGGGATGGTGAATTATTACCATAGACAATTGCCTGAAATGCCTTTCTTCCACCGGGCCGCATCATAACTGTCTGTGGCAGAACCTTAACGCTGAGTACAGATGAAATGACCGGTGCTGCATCCGGTGTATAAGGCTCCCCATTTACTACAATCTGGTTGCGCAGATACACTGTAGTATCCGCTCCATAACTTTTCTCTCCACTGGCAAGAGCAACAGACACTGTTACCTGACGCAATGAAGTTACTTTCGTCAGATCAATGGAAAAATCTGTTACATGCGTTGCCAGATCCTGTTCTTCTATATTTTCAGTTACCGTTCCTGCCGCATCAATCGTCTCCTGCTTATATGTCAGCTTCTCTGTGGATTTTGTCCACAAAACGGTCTCTTTCGTATATCCGGTATCGGTGGTCTTATAAATCTCCAGCCATTTTCTGGTCAGTCCTGCTGCTCCACCCGGATAAAGGCTGTCCTTCAAGATTTCCGTGCCGCTTCCACTCTCTGATACATCTGCATAATAACGAAGCGCACTGTCTGTATCGATAATATAATTATCCATCTGTGATAAGAGAATCTGTGCATCCTCCTGTAAGTCTGCTTCATCGGTTACTTTTCCATATGTTCTTGTGGAGAAAATCAAAAATGTGCCGATTAATCCGCCGACAATTGCCACAATCGCAATTCCTACCAGCAGTTCAACCAGCGTAAATCCTTTATTATCAAATATCCTGCATTTTCTGTTTTCACAATACTTCTTTGAAGATTTCCTGTGGCCCACTTTGTTTTCCTCCTCCCTGCTTTTTGCTTACTGTATCTCATGTCTGCCGGTGGCAGCACTTATTTTTATCTGCATATCACGGTCTGACAACTTCAAATGTATACCGGTATAATAGCTTTCCACGCTGTTTACCTTTACGGTCTTAACCGCTCCGGTACTTCTGTCATAGAGAAATTCTGCCGCACTGCTCAAATTACTCTCACTGCTCTGATTGGATAATGTAACATCTGATACTGCTGTCCCGTCTTTTCCTTTATAACTTAATGTAATCGTCAACGGTTCTTTTCCAAGTGAATACTTTTCCAGCACCTTGTCCTCAGTTACACGGTAAATATTTCCGTCCCGGCAGGATTCCTTTATCATTGCTGCATAATATTCTCCATTTAATTCATAAACAATAAGACCTGCAGTATCACTCTTACTCATAGACTGAACCATAGCTTTATCCAGTGCCGAATCCAGTCTTTCTGCCGCATGACGCAGTTTCCATCCATTCTGTGAGCCGGTAAGCAGAAACGCTCCAACAGAAATAATTGCAAGAATCGCCACGGTAACAATCAGCTCTACCATCGAAAATCCACTATTCTTTTTTCCGCTTATACGATTCCCTTTCTGCATCTTATCTTTACTCCTTTGACCAGTTCTGATAGGTTACAAGCTTCGTTACATCCACGGCATCCTCTCCGGTATATGCCTTTCCAATACTGCCTACATAGTACTGGCTGTTCTTCAATACCTGTGACAGAATATAGGTATCTGACCCCTTCTTATATTCGGCATTCTGAATGACTCTGGCAGCATCCTGCATATCAGATGACACTGTTGAGCTGCTGCTTCCCGGCATGCCAAAGGTCACCTGTCCACCACTTAAAATTGTGCCGGAGTAATCTGCTGTAACCTTCACATCTCCGGTTGCAATGATAAGCGGTACATTCTTTCCACCCAGAAATGAAGCATCCACCTCCAATGCCGATGCACCTTCATTATCTGTTACGTATGCCACCTGCCGGATTCCATCCCCATCGGTAAATTCAAATTCTGCCGCTCCGGATGTGCCGGTAATTTTTTTCAGTCCGTCTACATCCACCAGATTTTCAAACACAGTGGCTGCCTTCTGCTCTGTTGTAAGCCTCTCATAATCCTTTGTCAGTGAAATATTATAAGAAGCATACATATCCTGCCAGCCGCTCTGCAGTCCGGCATAATAACCATCCTCGTAAATATCGTCTAATCCATTACTTATGGTTGTCGGCTCAATGGTACGGATTCCTTTTGTATCCCAGACGAGAATACTTCCGTTGGTAATCTTCTCCACAGAGCTGCTCTCCCGGATAGATAATTCCGCGTCATCCACATAAAGAGACAGGTACTGCTGCCTTGTGGCTGCATGGTCTGCATCATTGTAGTATGCAAGGTCAAATGCCGCTGCTTCCTTTGCATTCTCGAATTTTAAGAAATAATAAACCAGACCATCTTTATATAATGGTGTGATATCAAAAGCATGATAATTTTTTAACACTTCATAATTAATATATTTTTCCGGAGTTGCTGCAAAATCACTCTTTGCCATAAAATCTTCCGCTACCGTTGTGGGATTGGTAGTATTTATAAGAAAACAGTCTGCCGGTGCAAGATATGCCGTCTGGCTGCTCTTTACCGCCAGAGATTCTCCCATCATGGCATTGCCGCTTCCGATATAGGCATTTCCAGCTAACATCAGTGTCTTTAATCCATTCATGCGGATACTCGCCTTGCCACTGTCTGCAATTCCGTTGATAATCATGGCACTGCTGTACGCTGCCTTATTGGCATTGACTTCTTCTGTAACTACAGATGCCGCTGCCTTGGCAGTCTCCGGATTACCGTAGCCATAATACTCTCCACGCAAGGTAACATCACCGCTTCCGGTAATCGTCAAATCATCCGATACATATGTACTGCCGGATAAGGACAGGGATGCGTTGCTGTAAACATTGAGATTATCTGCCCATATCGTAGCTTTGGTATCTGTTGTAAAAGAACCTTTATTTTCTACCGTAAGTCCGCCTCTGGTAATCAGCGTCTTGCGCAGTCCAAGCATTACACTTCCACTGTTATCAATGTGGAATCCATTCCGGTCACTGCTGCTTCCGGTATAATAATCGCCTGCGTATACATCGCCATTCATGGTAAGTGTACGGTTTCCATTGTTTACCCAGACACCTTCATCTGCTACCACACAGTAATTCAGCAAATCCGGTACTGATGTTGACTGGATAAAGTTTACCTGTGGATAGCTTAATACCAGATCTGTATCTACAACTGACTCATAAGCATCTGTATCCTTATAAGAAAGCTCCAGGTTCATAATCACAAGACCGGACTGTGTTACCACAAGATCTGCATCTTTGCCATCCTGTGTTGTAAGTCTGGCTCCGGCACCGGTTGCCGCATCATAACGGTGGGACGCACCGATATAATTCTCAAGATAGCCGATATCATAATGGGTATCATCCATGGTCTGCCCGATTTTCTTCTTTAACTCCTTCCGGTACAATTCCCGGAAGGTGCTCTGGCGCACAGCATCCTGATAACTGCTGGCAGAATATTGTGACATAACAGAAAGATATGCCGTGGTTGCTGCATCTGCTACATCCTGCTGCAGGCCGGTACGTATCTCATCCATTGCTGCTTCTGCATCATAGAAATTATCCGCAGACTTCTTATATACTGACTTCATCTGTATATTCATCAGAGAAAGAGACAGTACTATAACCACCAGTATGCTTACCAGTGCCACTGTTCCAATGACCATGACCAGTGACATTCCTCGATTGTCCCGTGATTTCTTCCATCTGTTCATTGTTTTCCCGCCTTACTTCATTGCCGTTCCTGTTAAGGTAATTGATTTTTCCGAATCTACCGGTTTAACGGTTACTTCTACTGTATAAAGTCTGGCTGCATCTGCCTTTGCAGCCTCGCCCATCTTCTGAAAACCAAAGGCGCTTTTAGCTGTAGCTGCTGTAATACTGCTTCCATTTCGTTCTATACTGCCGATGTCTGTGTTATCATCTACAGAAAGATTTGTATGAATCTGTGTTGCTGCCACTGTTGATGGAGCACTTTCTATAATGCTGACTGCAAGTGGTGTATCCTGCGAGCCCTGACGGATAAGATATACATCAACCGGAATATCCTGCCTGTTTTCGATTACCACCGTCTCCTGCGTTCTGTACATATCACCGGCTGTTCGAAGTGCCGGAATATAGCACACATAAAGACTTCTGAGATCTGCTCCGGTCAGCGCCGAATCAAATATGGTCAGGGTCTGGGGTGTTCCGATTATATTTCCGGAAGCATCTTTGTATGTTACCGTCTGGGTAACGGTATAGCTGCCGTGATTTTCCTTTACTGCAAAACGGTATTCCGTTCTGCATGCATTCAGCAGTTCTTCCGCCTTCATGCCCAGCGAATCCGCATTTTCATCTATTATGTCAAATCTTGTATTCTTGTCCTCTACATAAACAGCATCCCGGCTGTCATCCATAACAGAAATCTCCGGGATACCCTGTGCATTATATGCTTTTTCATCCGTACCATCCAGATAGGTCTCCTGCGATGGTGTCATTACTGCCTTAACATCATATGCCCTGCCATCAAAGCTGTAATTGCTATACTCAGCCTCATAAACCGGAAGCTCCACACCATCTATCGTAACCGTGTCTCCCGATTTCACACCATAGCCTTCAACACCTGCTGCTTTTATTTCTTCCATAATATTTTCAGCCAGCGTAGTCGCATTTAAATTCTGTCTTGCCCTGGCATTGGTCTGGGCAGATGTTACAAATGCTCTCAGCAAAGGAACTGCACACAGTACAAGAATTGCTACTGCAATCAGAATTTCCACTAATGAAAATCCCCGGTTATTTAAACTACAATTTAATTTATGATTTAACTTTCTGCTATTATAACCGCTCATACTGTCTCTGCTCCTTTCTGCTTTTCTCATTTTCTTCTATACTGTCCGGCTTCTCTTACCGCCCGGTATCTGTTCCTGTGGTATCTGTTGTCCCTGTGGTACCTGCTGTTCCTGTAGTACCTGCTGTTCCTGTGGTACCTGTTGTTCCTGTGGTATCTTCCGTACCTGTGGCATCCAATGGAGCTGCCGGAGTAATCGTTCCTGTTCCAAAAATATTATCTGTTCCTAAGGATACCCCATCAATGGTTAACGGTTCATATGGTTTCTCACTTCCGTAAAGATAATACATATTTACCGTCATGTTTCCTTTCAGTTTCCCGGTCTCTTCATCCGGACCGAAGCTTGCTGTATCCACAGACATCTTAAAATTATTGTTCTTTAATCCACGCAGGCAGTTCTTAAGCTGTGTATAATCACAGTCACAGTCAAGATTTACCACGGTACGATATAATAATTTGCCATCATCTGCCGGATTGCTTCCATCTTCATTCATTTCATACACCATTTCGTCCGTCTGGAGACCTACGCCGGTAACATGAAAGCCATACTCTTTTTCAAGGCTTCTGGCAAACATAATCTTATCCTCTGAACGGATCTCTGATGGAATTGCATCCATTACATCCTGTATTTCCTGTGTCATGGAATCTGTATATGACTTATAAGTCTCTTCGTTCTGCTTCATGGTCTGCATAACCTTTACTTCTCCACGCACCTCATCTACCTTGCTCTTTAAATTTTCATTTGCCTTCTGGACATTCAGATATCCAAACTGGTAGATTAAGAAAAATAATACTATGCCGCCTAATACAAATATCAGTTTTAATTCCCTGTCGTTTACTTTCTTATTTTCCTTATTCATTGTCTGCCTCCCCACTTTCGGTACTGCCTTCCATATCCGGATAAATATACTGGTCACCATTCATATAGGTCTCGACATCTTCTTCCGGTGTGGTCTCGGTATCAATGGAATCATCTGCTGTACCATTTACATAGGTACACATCACTGAAAATGTTACCGTAATTTTACCGTTCTCATCTGCGGATTCTGTAATTCCGTTGGTTGTTACACTGCGGAAAGCATCGAAGGTTGCAAGATTCTGCAAGATCTTTGCGGCTTCTTCCTTTGTAGATACTTCAATGTCCATGGAAATTCCCTCTCCATTACTGGTAAGGCTTGTCACCTTTACACCGGATGGGAATTTTTCTTCCATTTCTTCAATGGCATCTGCCAGTGCATCACTGACCGTCTCTGTCTTGCCATTCATTTTGGTCACATCATCATACTGGCTCTTGGTATCCACATATGCATTATAAATATCCTGTATATATTTCAGTTCATCCTTCTGCTTATTCAGGGTATTCAGTTCATGGGATAATGCAATCCTCTGCACTCCGGATAATGCCAGCAATATCACAGCACATGCCACACAAAGCAGACCAATCAGCTTTGCTGCAAGCAATTCGCGTTTTTTCTTCTCTTCTATAATCTTTGCAGTCTGTTCCGAACCAAACACGAAGTCTAATGGCTGTATTGCTGCTCCATAGCAGGCTTCATACATGGCATCCAATCTGCCTCCGGATGTACGGAAACCGTTTAAAACATCTTTTTCCTGCAAATGTACCGGAAGATTCAATTCCAGGGACATCAGTCTGTCCAGTCCCTTGATATAAGCTCCGTTACCAATCAGGAAACACTCTTTTACTTCTGCCCCATTATTTCTGGACTGATAATAATCTAATACACGCCGGATATTGCCAATCATCGGACGCAGTGCTTCTACCGCTTCTGCCCGCATGGCATTCATGGCATCTTCCGGTGCCGCCTGTTTTGCATTCAGACAGTCTGTCTGCTGTAATATATCCATTGCTGCCGGATACTGTTCCTTCGGGAAAAGACCGGAATCCACCACAACCTTCTCTACTTCTTCAAAGCCATAAAATACTGTTCTTTGTAATACAACCATTCCCTGATTGATAATCGTAATCATGGTTGCATTATCGTCTAATTTTACAGAACAGCAGATATTATTTCCTACCGCTTTATGCATCATCTGGAAAATACTGTTTCCCACATAGTCAAGTGCTGTAAGTTCCAGGGAGCAGAAATCTGCCAGCTCTTCATAAGACTGTACCAGATCTCCCGGCACAGCAAATACATATAATTTTCTCTTCTTTACCTTGTCCTGCTGTACCACACCTTCATTCCGGTATACCAGCTGGTACCGGGATAAATCTACCGGGAAGAAATCTGCTGAATTTGTATTCAAGAAATCCTTGATGCGGTTTTCTTTTATCATTGGAATCAGCACTTCACGGCTTGCTATCTTACCGGAATTAACTACAAACAAAGTTTTCCGTGTCTTAATCTTATTTACATCCAGAAGCTTATGTAAGGCTGTGCGGAATTCCTCACTCTTACGCACACCGGCTTCTCCTATTACGCCTACCGGAGTCTGAAAGCTAAAGTTTCGATATACTTTTGGATTCTTAACACGGTAATCCATCTCCAATACATGGGTTACATCAACACCTATTTCTATACTTAATATCTTCATCCTTCACTCACCTTTCGTGATTATAACTGGAAAGCATACCTATGCTTCATACACTTTCCACTTATAATCACTCTTTTCTACATAAAAAGTCCCAGATACCAGTCTATCATCCCATTCCCCCACAGGGCGGCAATAAATATCCCGACCGATAAATATGGACCCAGCGCCAGCATTCTGCCGGCACCACAGACCTTCATCCGGAACAGATGCACCACAGAGCCCGCAATACATCCAATCACAAATGCAAGAATAATCAACTTCCATCCGAGAAGCAGCCCGGCAGCCGCCATCAGCTTGATGTCTCCACCACCGATTGCTGCTCCTCTGGTAAGAAGTGATAATAACAGCAAGAACAAGCTCACTGCAAAGAAACCAATCATCAAGGTTCCTCTGTCCCCTTTTCCAAATACGCACCGGATAACCCCCAGTACAAACAGGAACACATTGATTCCAAAAGGAATCTCATAGGTGCGGTAATCTATCACACTAAGTACGATTAACGCAGAAGTCATAAGGCAGTATAAAATACTGTCCCAGCTAAAATCTGTTGCATAAAATACAACTACATAAAGGATTCCATTGAGTGCTTCGACGATAGGGTACTGCTTTGACAGCTTCGAACCACAGTAACGGCATTTTCCCTTTAAGAAAAGATAACTGAACAGCGGCACTAAATCATACCATTTCAACCGGTGCCCGCAGCTCATACAGTGGGAACTCTCCCGGACGATATCTTCTTTCTTCGGTATCCGGTAGATACAGACATTTAAGAAGCTTCCGATGACAATTCCATATATGAAAATAAATACTGTGATGAGTGCAAGCATTGGTGTCATGGTATGTAGTGTCCTTTCTTAGCTCAGCGGATTATTTTGTCCACTTATCTTTATCCACTCCGTCAATGGATGGAGAAATCTTGGTATCTTTTGCAGGATCATATGCTTTGCCATCCTCGCTTGCTGGGGCAAGATATACAGCAACCGCACCCTTGTCATCACAGCTATACATAAATAAATAGCTAGAATCTACTTTACATGTAGGTGCTGCTTTTCCCATTTCTAATGCCTCTGCAACATCATCTGTTACTTCATGCTTATTTCCATCATAAGTCATACCTGTTGGTGCTGTTCCCTGAGAATCTGCGTACTGAGCTGCTACTGCATTGTAGATGTTCTCTGCCTGCTGGATATCTCCGGATACTTTGGAGCTGCTGATGTACTTAACAAACTGAGGAATTAAGATTCCTGCTAAGATTGCCATGATGGCAATAACGATGATTAACTCAACTAATGAAAAGCCTTTGTTGTTCTTTCTGTTTCTAATCTTGTTCATAATGCTATTCTCCTTCTTGTATAAATATAAATATTTTATCTTAAAATTCCGCCCCTATTACGGAATCTTAATTCGTTTTACATGTTGCCGAGCTGGTTGTACATGGAAAGCATCGGCGCATATATTGCTGCAATCAGAATTACTACGATAATTGCCATAACAACGATAATCATAGGTTCCATTGCCGCCATAACCGTCTGGGTGGTCATCTCAACCTCTTCATCATAATAATCTGCCAGCTTGTCTAACATGCCCTCAATATCACCTGTTTCCTCGCCGATAGAAAGCATGTGGATTACCATAGGCGGGAACAGTCCGCCCTTCCGCAGCGGTTCTGATAATGGAACACCCTTTGCCACTTCCTCTCTTGCTGACTGCAATTGCAGCTGGAAGTGACGGTTCTTCATCAGCTTGGTGACTGCATCAATTCCATGAATCAATGGAATTCCTGCATACATTAAAGTACTTAATGTACGGGCAAATTGTGAAGAATATGTCTTTATGTTTAACTTGCCAAACATTGGAAGTTTCATGGCCATTTTGCCAAAGAACAGCTTTCCGCTCTCTGTCTTGCGCCATTCCCGGATACCAAGCACAATCAGCAGGATTCCTCCCACGAAAAGATACCAGAATTTTGTAATTACATGGCTCATGCTCATCATTGCCCGGGTGATGCCCGGCAGCTGCATGCCTGCCTGCTCAAAGGTTGCTGCATATCCCGGTATTACCTTTACTACCATCAGAATGACGATTAATACTGCCACAATCAGCAGTACCACCGGATAAGCCAGTGATTTTTTCATTAAACCGGACAGTTTCGCCGTCTTATCAAACTGCACTGCCATACGGCTGAAGGAAAGTTCGATATTACCGGAGGTCTCTCCTGCCGCCACCATATTCACTAACATTTCCGGGAAAATCTCTCCCTGATGTCCCATGGCTTCGGATAGTGTCTGTCCTTTCTCCACTTCGGTACGCACTTCATGAAGTGCAGCGGAGAGTCTCTTATTTTCCGTCTGTTCCTCTAACATTCCAAGGGCATCAATTACCGTAACCCCGGCTTCTATCATACTGACAAACTGCCGGCAGAACACGCTTAAATCCCTTGGTTTTACTTTCCGCCCAAAGCTTAATTTAATATCCTTTTCCAACATTCCGACTTCCTTTATGGATATTAAAGTAAGTCCGTTTTTCTTAAGCCGGGCTGCTGCCTTGTCCTGATTTTCTGCATCAATGGTTGCCTTCTTCTCTTTTCCCATGGCATCCACTGCTATATATGAATAACTGGGCACCTTCTCATCCCCCTTACAGTATATTTATCGGTTAAATTTCAAATTTGTTAACCATTTTTCTCATTCTACGGTATCCACGGAAGCTGCTGTTAACAGTTCCCTGCAGATGCTCCGCAGTTTAGAATAGCGTTACCTTCTGCTGCATAACTGCCGGCTCCTGTGCGAAGCTTACGGCATCTTCTGCGGATATCTTATTCTGCATATAAAGGTCATAAATGGCATCATCCATTGCCTGCATGCCAAGCTTCTTGCTGGTCTGTATCATAGACTGTATCTGGAAGCTCTTTCCTTCACGTATCAGGTTACGGATTGCCGGAGTGGCAAGCATGACCTCGTAAGCCGCCACACGTCCACCGCCTTCCTTCGGAAGAAGCTGCTGGGCGATAATTCCTTCAATAACACCTGACAGCTGTACCCTGGTCTGCTGCTGCTGATGCGGTGGAAATACGTCAATGACACGGTCAATGGTTGCTGCTGCACTGTTGGTATGCAGGGTTGAAAATACCAGATGTCCGGTCTCTGCCGCCGTAATCGCAATACTGATTGTTTCCAAGTCACGCATCTCCCCCACCAGAATTACATCCGGGTCTTCACGCAATGCGGCGCGAAGTGCTGACGCATAACTCTTACTGTCGTAACCGATTTCCCTCTGCAATACAATTGACTTGCTGTGAGGATGTAAATACTCAATCGGGTCTTCCAGTGTAATAATTGTTTTGGCATATGTTTCAGAAATAATATGTATCAAAGACGCCAGTGTAGTAGATTTACCACTTCCGGTCGGTCCTGTTACCAGTACCAGCCCACGTTTGCGGTTGGTCAGGTCAACCACAGACGGGGGGATACCAAGCCTCTTTGCTTCCGGTATCTCAAAAGAGAGTATACGGAGTGCTACCGCATAAGTACCTCTCTGTCGGAACACATTAAAACGTACCCGGTGAAAGCCTGCGATAGAATACGCAAAATCCAGTTCCCCATTTTCCTTCAGCTCTGCCTTCTGTTCTTCCGTCAACAGCGGTTCTATCATTTCTTCTATTTCAAATGGTTTTATCTTCTCATCTGATGCGGGAACCAGTTCTCCATCAATCCGGAACATCACCGGGCTTCCCGGTGCAAGATGGATATCGGATGCCCCTTTTTCATTTCCTTCCCGCAAAAACATTTCTATTCTGTTCATTGTAAAATCCCCAGTTCTCCTTAATCCTCAGCAGATACTCCCACCAGCTCTGACACAGAAGTAATTCCCTCTAAGACTTTACGTCTGGCTCCAGCTGCAAGAGTTTCCATTCCATTTTCTACTGCCAGATGTTTGATTTCGGCAGTGGAAGCATCTTTTGCTATGGCGTCTTTCATTTCTGCATTGATTTCCATCATCTCATAGACACCGATTCTGCCCTTATATCCTGTATTGGCACACATCGGGCAGCCCTTTGCTTCAAAAATCATCGTCTCATCCAGATCATCCAGATTCAGAAGCTTGCGCTCGTATTCAGTCGGCTTATGCGGCTGTTTACAGTTCGGGCAGAGTCTCCGCACCAGACGCTGGGCAATTACTCCGATTACGGAATCTGCAAGAAGATATCCCTCTACGCCCATATTTAACATTCGGGTAATGGTTCCTGCCGCACTGTTGGTATGCAGGGTACTTACTACCAGATGTCCGGTAATAGAAGCCTGTACCGCAATCTCTGCGGTTTCTTCGTCTCGGATCTCACCAATCATGATAATATCCGGGTCCTGCCGCAGGATAGAACGCAGTGCAGATGCAAAGGTCATATCCGCTTTGGCATTTACCTGTACCTGATTGACGCCGTCCAGATTCGCCTCTACCGGGTCTTCTACTGTGATAATGTTAATATCCTCTGTATTCAGTTCGGAAAGTGCTGTGTAAAGCGTCGTTGATTTACCACTTCCGGTTGGTCCCGTTACTAAAAGGATTCCATTCGGATGCTTTAACATACGGTCAAAGCTTTCCAGCTCTCCCGGGGTAAATCCAAGTTCCCTTTTATCCTTGGTCAGTGCTTTCTTCTGTGCAAGACGAAGTACACATTTCTCTCCATAAACCGTTGGCAGGATTGATACACGGATATCGTATTCCACACGGTCTACCACAAGGGTAATTCGTCCATCCTGTGGTTTTCTTTTTTCTGATATATCCATGCCGCCAATAATCTTGATACGTGCTGTAATTGCATTCAGAAGACGGATGTCGTAGCTCGCCTTCTCATATAACACACCATCAATCCTGTAGCGGATTCTTACACGGCTTTCCAATGCTTCGATATGTATATCACTGGCACGCTGTCTTGCCGCCTGCTCAATCATGGCATTTACCAGAAGGACTATCGGGGAATTTGCAATATCTTCATCATTCTCCTTCTCCTGTTCCCTCTGTTCTTCCTGCCGGCGTTCCAGTGCATATGCCTCAGCTACCTTCCTTGCCTCACTGCTTCCATAGAAGCGGTCAAGGGTAAGCATAATATCATGGGTTGTAGCAATTACCGGTGTGACCTGCAGATTGGTAATAATAGAAAAATCATCAATTCCACGCATATCCATCGGGTCGGCCATTGCCACACGGACTTCATTCATATTGTTCGGTGAAAAGCCAATTGGTACCATGACATATTTTCTCAGAACTGCCACGTCTACCAGCTTTAGCACATTTTCTTCTATCTGTATTCCACTAAGTGAGACTATTTCCAGTCCAAGCTGGCTTGACAGTGCCTTGGCAATATCCGTCTCACTGGTATAACCCAGCTCTACCAGGACCTCACCCAGCCGCTTTGTAGTTCCCTTTTTCTTCTCCAATGCATCTGAGAGCTGCTCATCTGTAATAATCTGTTCCTCAATCAGCATATCCCCCAGACGTTTCTTCTGTCTGCTTTCCATTCTCTGCCACTCTCCAAATCATTCTTCACATATCATAATGTGACAAAAATCATCATATTTTTTATTATAGTCATTCTTTATATGCTTTTCAACAAATTTTCTTTTTTTTATTCGCTTTTTTTCGTTATTTTTTGTGTTTTAAGTAAAATTCAGGGATAGACAAATGTCTCTTTTATATAAAACGCTCTGTCTATCCCTCATATTGCTTCTATTATCAGACATTAAAACAGCTTCCACCGATAAACTCACGGATAATCGAATTATTATTGATATTATCCGCCGGTACCGGAAGAAAATAATCTAAGAACTTCAGCAGCCGCTTTGCTTCAAGATATTCCGGGCAGTCCCGTTCAATTGCAAACAGCAATGGCTCTGCATACTGTTTCAGCACAGCAAGCTCATAAATTAAAGCTGAATTAAACATTACATCAGCACCTTCCTGAAACGGGAAGATATTTTTTTCTTCTCCCCGCCTTACCGAATCCCACATGGCAATGGTCTCCCTCGCTGACGTAGCCCTGGTTCTTGCGTCCCTTACAATTCTCCGGATCAATCTGCCATCTGTCGTCGGCAGGCAGTTATGTTCATCAATATCCAGCTGGGTCAGTGCACTGATATAAATACGGAATTTACTTTCCTGTGGCAGCGAGTAGGAAAGCCTGTCATTCAGTCCATGAATTCCTTCAATAACAAGTACATCTTCCTCTCCAAGCTGCATCATTCTGCCTTTCGCTTCCCTTTTTCCGGTTTTAAAATTAAATACCGGAAGTTCTGTCGGCTCTCCATTCAAAAGACTTGTCATATCATTATTAAAACGTTCAATATCCAATGCCTCCAGGCATTCGAAATCCAGTTTTCCATCTGCATCTTTCGGTGTCTTATCCCGGTCTATATAAAAATCATCCAGTGGAACCGGATGCGGTTTCATGCCATGGGCGGCAAGCTGTATGGACAGCCTGTGGGAAAACGTTGTCTTCCCGGAAGAGGACGGACCTGCTATCATAATGAATTTCTTATGATGTCCCTCTTTAATCTGCTCTGCCAGCTGTCCTATTTTCTGTTCCATCAAGGCTTCCTGTATCAGAATAATTTCCTGTATTCTGCCGGCAGAAACTGCATCATTCAAAGCTCCTATGGTTCCTACTCCCATGGTATGTCCCCACTCTGACGCTTCTTCCAGTGTCAGGTACAGTTTATCCGATGGAACAAAAATATCCACCGTCCTGGTATTTTTTCCCGGAAAGAGCAGCATAAAACCTTCTTTATATAATGTCAGGTCAAAATATTTCAGATAACCGGTAGACGGCACCATATATCCATAGAAATAATCTTTGTAATGATCCAGCTCATAGATATTGACCCTTGAGCTTCTCCGATAGCGGAACAACCTTTCTTTATCGGTCATTCCCAGTCTCCGGAAGAGTTCTACTGCATCTGCCGTCGGCAGACTGTGCTTTTCAATCGGAAAATCGGCTTCTACCAGACGCTGCATCTCCTGCTTTAAATCCCTTAGCATCTGTTCATCGACAGCTACCCATTCTGCCTGCTCTGATGCTCCGTTCTTTTCCTCATTCCGCTTCAGTTCACAATAATATCCCTGGGCAATGGAATGCATGATGCGGACCGTAATCTTTTCTTCCCCATAAAGATTATGCACTGCCTTCTGCATCAGTAACGCCGTACTTCTCCGGTATGCTTTCCTGCCATCCTTGTCTGCCGTTGTAATAAAGGTAAGATTTCCCGATTCTACCCTTTCACGCAGCTCCCGCAGCCGGTTGTTCACCAGCACCAGGACAATATCATCCGGAAACTGTTTCTGATATTCCTTGGCAAGCTGCTGGTATGTGGTTTCCGGCACATACTCCCTCACATTTCCATGAATATTAATTCTACATTTAACTTCTCCCATTGTAGTCCCCCATTTCTTTGATTACTATTTATACAATATAGGAAAACGGAGATTGTAACTTCTGGCTGTATATGTTCAGTTCCGGTAATTTCTCCTTGAAATATTCTGCCATATAGGTTACAAAAATATGCTCCAATCCATAATGTCCTGCATCTAAGATACTTAAGCCTCTGGCTGCTGCGTCGATTCCCGTATGGTGGTCAATATCTCCTGTTATCAACACCTGGGCACCCTTTGCAATCGCTTCATCCACTTCACTCTTTCCGGAGCCGGGACAAATTGCTGCACGCTTTACCATGCGGCTGGTATCCCCAAATACTTTTACCGCTTCTGTCTGAAACCGGCTTTTTACAATCCTGCCGCAATCCCCCAGACTTATCTCCTCTGGCAGCATTCCTACTTTGCCGATACCACAGGATTTTCCCTGCCACTCCCCGGTTACTTCCAATGGTTCTGTCTCCATTAGTTCCAGGTAATCTGCTGCAAGGTCAGCCATGACGCAGATATCAAAATTCGTATGCATCGCACAGTAAACCATATCCTGCTGTGCCAGTCCGTAAATTCTTCTGCCGATAAAATCACTGGTAAGAACATTTTTGATTCCACCAAAGATTAACGGATGATGCGTCAGTATCATATCTGCCTTAAGTTCTTTTGCTTCCGCAATTACTTCATCGGTTGCATCTACCGCCAGATAGATACTGTTTATCTCTTTCTCCCATCTGCAGACCTGAAATCCGGGATTATCCCAGTCACAGGCCATTGCTGCAGGAGCAAGTGTCTCTAATATTTCCCGTATCTGTTCACACTTCATATATTTTCTCCCATGATACGCTCTGCTTCTCCTATCATTGCAAGCTTCTCTTCCAGTTCTTTCTGCCGTTCAAAACGTCTTGTACTGCCATCTTCTGGCTGCTGTGTGCCAAGTTTCTTTAAGATTTCTGAGAACTGCTGTCTCTGTTTTATTAAATATTGTTTTAATATTTCGTTTTTTGTCTGTAATAAATATCCACCATAACGAAAAGCAACATCCGTCAACGGTGCTGCTTTTCCCGGTACACATCTTAACATCACGTAATATTTGCCTTCTTCTTCCACCATATCTTCTTCTTCAATGTGAAAGTCTTCCGCATAAATATAACGGCGTACCTCTTCTATTTCAGACTGTGGCTGTAACACAAGATTGTTCATCTTCTTCCAGACTTCCGGATGCTCTGCAAGAATCCGTTTTGTCAACGCTCCACCCATTCCGGCGATTACCACGCCATCGGCTTCGGATGGAGCCAGTGCTGTAAGTCCATCGGACAATCTGGTTTCTATGTAATCTTCTAAATGAACTTCCCGGATATGCTCCTCTGCCCGAAGAAGCGGTCCCCGGTTCACATCCATTGCGATGGCATGCCCAATACATTCTGACTGAATCAGATAAATCGGAACATAACCATGGTCACATCCTACATCTGCAAGGCAGGTGGTATTCTGAACCAATGCTGCAACTGCCTGCATTCTTTTTGAAAGTTTATTCATATATTACTCCAGATAGTCCTTTAATTTGCGGCTTCTGCTTGGATGACGCAGTTTACGGAGTGCCTTTGCTTCAATCTGACGGATACGCTCTCTGGTTACATTGAATTCTTTTCCAACTTCTTCCAGTGTACGGGCACGTCCATCTTCCAGGCCAAAACGAAGGGTTAATACCTTCTGCTCCCGCTCGGTCAGTGTTCCAAGCACTTCCTCTAACTGCTCTTTTAACAGGGTAAATGCTGCTGCATCAGCAGGTACCGGTACATTATCATCCTGAATGAAGTCTCCTAAATGGGAATCTTCCTCTTCACCGATCGGGGTCTCTAAAGAAACCGGCTCCTGGGAAATCTTTAAGATTTCACGTACACGGTCTACCGGCATATTCATTTCTGCTGCAATCTCTTCCGGGGTCGGTTCACGTCCTAACTCCTGCAGTAACTGTCTGGAAACGCGGATCAGTTTGTTGATGGTCTCAACCATATGAACCGGGATACGTATGGTTCTTGCCTGGTCTGCGATTGCTCTTGTAATTGCCTGACGAATCCACCATGTTGCATAGGTGGAGAACTTATAGCCTTTCCGGTAATCGAATTTCTCAACAGCTTTAATCAGACCTAAGTTACCTTCCTGAATCAGGTCTAAGAATAACATACCACGTCCTACATAACGTTTTGCAATACTTACTACCAGACGAAGGTTTGCTTCTGCCAGACGTTTCTTTGCTTCCTGGTCACCTAATTCCATCCTCTTTGCCAGCTCGATTTCTTCCTCTGCACTTAAAAGAGGTACTTTACCGATTTCCTTTAAATACATACGGACCGGATCCTCAATGGACACGCCGTCCGGCACCGATAAATCAATCTTTTCTACCTCTACCTCGTCTTCGTCATCTAAGATGATATCGTCATCGATATCGTCATCATCCATGATTCGAAGCACATCAATGTTATTGGTCTCAAGGAAGTCTAAGATTTTCTCGAACTCATCTGCATCCAGTTCCATGTCTTTAAAGAACTCGCTGATTTCCTGATACTCAAGGCTGTTCTTTTTCTTCTTTGCCAGTGCAAGGAGTTCCTTTAATTTTTCCTGCAATTTTGCTTTTTTCTCCTCAATGCTCATCTTTTCGTCTTTTGCTGCCGGAGCACTTTTTGCAGCTTTTGTTGTCTTTTTCGTAGTCTTTTCCATCTTTTCATCCATTTTCTTGTTCATCCTCTCATGATTCGTCATATAAACGGGACTAAATAGTATTTTGTCCTCAATCTATAGAAATATGCATTTTCTCCATATTCTGCAAGGTTCTCTTATCTGCCACAAGCTGTTGCAAGCCCTGCATATCCGTAGGTTCCAAGTGTGCCGAACGATAGGAGATGCTGTTATCCTTCACCCGCAGAATCGTCTCTTTTAACGCCTTATCCCGCTCTGCAGCAGAATCCACTTCATGGATTCTCGCATGGAAGAGCTCTGCAACTTCCCGCTGTTCCTCTTCTTCTGCAAATAAACTGATAATCTGTGCCGGATTGACAGTACCCGACTTCTTCTGCTCGTAGAGAAGCTCTGCCACCTTACGGAAAATGTCTTCCGTAAAATCTTCCGGTGTAATGATATCTTTGATTTTATCGTACAGATTATCATATTCTATGAGCCAGGTCAAAAGCAATTTCTGGGACTGCTTCATGCCGTCCTCTTTCTTATGCTTCTTCTCATTCAGCCCACTTTTAAGCGGTGTCCGCTCTTTTACAAGTCCTCCCTGGGTGCCCAGCTGGTTTACCAGATTCCGGAGTGCTTCAAAGCTCATATGATATTTATCCGCCACGGCTTCCATATAATTGTTCCGTTCCAGTTCCGTGGTAAAATCAAGCAGTTTCTTTGCCACTTCTGTCTGGAATGCGGTCTTTCCTTCCGGGTCCTTCATATCATATTTCTGCTCTAAAATCCTGATTTCAAACATAAAGCTGTTTTCTGCCGCATCAATCCGCTTCTGGTATTCTTCCGCTCCAAGTGCCTTGATGAATTCATCCGGGTCTTTGTACGGCTTCATGTTGATGACTTTGGCTGTCAGCCCTACTTCTTTTAAAATCGGGATTGCACGAAGTGCCGCCTTAATTCCGGCGCCATCGCTGTCGAAGGTAAGATAAACCTCCTTCGTATATCGTTTCAGCAGACTGGCATGTCCACTGGTAAACGCGGTTCCTAAGGATGCCACTGCATTGTCAAAGCCTGCCTGATGCAGTGCAATTACATCCATATAGCCTTCACATAAGAGCATCTGTGGTTTCTTGGTCTGTCTTGCAAAGTTCAATGCATACAGATTCCGGCTCTTATCAAAGACTTTGGTCTCCGGCGAATTTAAGTATTTCGGTTCGCCGTCTCCCATGACTCGTCCACCAAATCCGATTACTTTATTATGCACATCCATAATCGGAAACATGGCACGATTCCAGAATTTATCATGTCCGCCCCGGACTTCGTCAATGGACACAAGACCGGATTCCTTTAAGATTGCATCACCATATCCAAGCTTTCTTAAATAGCGGTACAAATCATCACTGTATTTATCCGAATAGCCAAGCCCAAACTTCTGCATGGTGGCATCCGATAATTCTCTCTTTTTAAAATATTCATACGCCTGTTTTCCGTGTTCGCTCCGCAGCAGCATATAATAATATTTGCCGGCTGCCTTGTTAATCTCCAACAGAATCTGGCGTTTGTCTGCTTCTTTCTTTGCCTGGGCACTCATTTCCTGCTTCGGCAGTTCAATTCCGGCACGCTCTGCCAATGCCTCCATTGCTTCCGGGAATGAAAAGTTCTCATACTGCATCAGAAAGGTAAATACATTTCCGCCTGCTCCGCATCCAAAGCAGTAATACATCTGCTTATTCGGTGATACGGAAAAAGAACCGGTCTTTTCATTATGGAAGGGGCACAGTCCAAAATACGTGCTGCCCTTTTTCGTCAACCGTACATATCCGGAAATCACATCTACAATATCATTTCTGGAACGTACTTCCTCTATTAATTCATCTGAATAATATGCCATTCCTTAATTCACCTGCCAAGCCTTCGGTACAAAATATTCTGAGAATTTGGCAATTGCATACTGGTCGGTCATTCCTGCAATATAATCACATACTACCCGTTCTTCCTCTTCGCCTTCCGCAATCATATCGGTATACTGCGCCGGCATTGTCATCGGATGTTCCATATAATATGTAAACAGTTTGCTAAGTAAGCCTTCTGCCTTTGTCTCTTCGCCTTTGGCAATGGGATTGGTATATACGCTTACAAACATGAACTTCCGCAAATCCTGCATTGCCTGGAAAATTTCATCGGACATAATGATATCCGGCTTATCCATGCTGTTGGTTATAATATCATGAATCAGCGTATCCAGCCGGTCTGCCGAATTCTTTCCCAATACCTTCCGTATCTCGATTGGAATATCTTCTTCCACCATTATCTTTCCACGCACCGCATCATCGATATCATGATGAATATAGGCGATTTTATCGGAGAAACGGACAATTTTGCCTTCCAATGTATGCGGCATCGTACTGGTCTGATGATTTAAAATGCCATCCCGCACTTCCCAGGTCAGGTTCAGTCCCTGTCCGCCTTTTTCCAATTTCTCTACGATACGTACGCTCTGTTTATTATGTTTAAAACCACCGGAGCAAAGTTCATTTAGCACCCGCTCTCCGGCATGACCAAATGGCGTATGTCCCAAATCATGTCCTAATGCAATGGCTTCCACCAGATCTTCATTCAGCCGCAGCGCCTTTGCAATGGTTCTGGCATTCTGTGATACCTCTAAGGTATGCGACATACGGGTACGATAATGGTCACCCTTCGGTGTTAAGAACACCTGTGTCTTATTCTTCAGACGGCGGAATGCCTTACAGTGGAGAATACGGTCTCTGTCTCTCTGGTATACGGGACGTATATCACAAGGTGCCTCCGGATAATCCCGTCCTTTGGAATTCTCGCTTAATGCTGCATAAGGGCTTAACATCTCATGCTCCATGCGCTCCATCCGTTCCCGAATTGTCATATCCTTATCTTCTCCCTTCCTGTCACATCACCATTTCATGATGTAAATGCACTGCCATCATCTTTACCATTGTGAGGACGTCATTCGACCCCTGCTATTATAATTCTGTGTCCACCTTCAAATTTCCTTTATTTTTTACAAAATTTCATAATATTTTTTTCTAATACTTTCCAATGCGCTTCGAAACCGCTCTTGCCACCTTATAAACCGGATTCTCCATCTTCTTTGCCACCTGTTTTAATTCCTGCCGGATGGCAATGGACTGTGGGCAGTGTTTCTCACATTTTCCGCACTGACGGCATTTTGAAGCGTTGGTCGGATTTGTCTTTAATGTGGTACACATAATATATGCCTTCATGCCGGAATAAAAGCTGTCGGTATAGCGTGTATTATATGCTGCAAAACAGGTTGGAATATCTACTCCATGCGGGCATGGCATACAGTAGCCGCAGCCGGTACAAGGTACCTTCATATGCTGGTTAATGGATTTCTTTACCCTTTCAAAGATTTCCAAGTCTTTCTCTGTCAATGCATCTGCTGTGGCATCCGATGCAATCCTTACATTTTCCTCTACCTGTGCAATATCATTCATTCCGGAAAGCACTACTGTCACCTCCGGATGGTTCCATATCCAGCGGAGTCCCCATTCTGCCGGGGAACGATGCGGTTCTGCAGATGCAAATATGGCTTTGGCATCCTTTGGCAGTGCGTTGACCAATCTGCCGCCCCGCAGCGGCTCCATGATAATCACCGGAAGTCCCTTTGCTGCAGCATATTTTAAGCCTTCGGTTCCTGCCTGGGTATGCTCATCCATATAATTATACTGTATCTGACAGAAATCCCAGTCATAGGCATCAATAATTTTCTTAAACTGAGTGGCTCCGCCATGGAAAGAAAATCCGATATTTCCAATCTGACCGCTTTTCTTTTTCTCTGTAATCCAGTCCTGTATTCCAAGTGCAGTCAGCCGCTCCCATGCTGCAATATCATTTAACATATGCATCAGATAATATTCCACATGGTCAGTCTGAAGGCGTTCTAACTGTTCCTTAAAATACCGCTCCATATCCCCTTCTGCCTTAATATAATAATGTGGCAGCTTGGTGGCAATTTTTACCTTATCACGATAGCCTTTTGCTAAGAACTTTCCCAGGCAGGCTTCACTTCCACCGTAAGTATATGCGGTATCAAAATAATTGACCCCGGCTTCCACTGCCGCTGCCATCTCCCGCTCTGCCTTCTCCTGGTCGATTGCGGTTCCTTTCTTAGAATAACGCAGGCAGCCATAGCCTAAGATGGACAGCTGGTCTTTGTTTCCCGGATTTTCTCTATATTGCATGTTTGTTCTCCCTTGCACTTGTTGTTATGGTGACTGCGAAATGGAAAATGATAAATATACGCATTCATCCTAAGACGCAAATATTTGCTTTATACTACAGAATGTTGTAATTCTAATGACGCGTGTGTGTCTTTGTTTATGAGAGTCTGTCTTCCCAATGTTTGACAAGATACTGCCTTCTGTTCGCCTGTAGGCGAATACATTTGCGCAGACTGTTAGGGGCTCTTAGAATTTTGGCAAAACCCGGCAACGCTGGTACATGGATGTACCAGCGAGGTGCAGAGGAACATGGATGTGACTTTGCACCGTTTGCCATATATAAAACAGCTTTTTCAAAATTCTTAGAGCCCCTTGCAGCTGAAGCAGTATTCGCTACAGGCGTACAAAAGGCGTATCCAGTCAAAGCAGTGGTAAGACATCCTCACATCAGACACACACGCATCCTAAGAATTACAATACATTCTGTATCAATCCTCAAATATTCGTGTCTTAGGATTGATTGCCATCTTTTTTATCATTTTTCTGTTTCGCAGTCACCGATTCTGCATAAGTTGCCGGGTGATGATATTTTCATACCACCACCCGGCACATATACTGTCATTATAAAGCTATCGGGAAAGTTTTGCAAGAATCACTCCCGCTCCTTTAACATTTTAAATCCATCGGTCATGTCATAGGATGTAATGTTATCATTAATCCAGAGGTAAAATACATTGCCACTATACATTCCACGGACATTCTCGTAATTGGCTCCGTTAATGCCCGGAATTTCTGCCTGTTTCTTAAAGGTTCCATTTTCATAGGAATATATCTGATAGGTCTGCTTGGTTCTGCTGCCGCTATAATCCTCACAAACCAGACCGATCAAATTCTTATCTTTTGAAATGATGACACTCTTATAATCATATAATGCTTCGCTATAATCCACATCCTTTAATACCAGCTTTGCTTCTTCGGTTACTTCTCCCGGATTTTCTATATTAAACATGGAAAGCTTAATGTTTTCTATATTTCCGGTATTCTCATCTGATTCATAACCGATGCCCAGTAAATGTGTATCATCCCAGAAATGCAGATATTCGGAGAAGCCGGTCACCTTGAGTTCGCCGATAATTTCCGGTTTTGCCGGGTCTGATAAATCCACGGTAAACAGCGGGTCGGTATTCCGGTAGGTTACAAAGTAACCAGTGTTTCCCATAAAGCGGGCGGCATAGATTTCTTCTCCCGGTGCAATGCCCGTCAACTGTCCGGTTAATTTCATGTTCTCATCCAGAATATAAAGTGCATTCACCTCATCCTCTGTACTATAATCAGTGGTCAATACCCGAAGATATCCATCACTGGCATTGATTGCAAAGGTATCTCTGACATAACCCCTTACTGCCGCTGCCGCCACGCCACTGATTCTGCCCTCATCCAGTGCAAATTTTGCAATATTGGTAATCATTGCTCCATCGTAATCTTCCTCATATAAATACAGGGCATCTTTGCTGATATAAGTCTGGGCATATCCAGAGATTACAAGCTTACTGTCCAGCACTTTATCCGGCTTATTTACATCCAGTGAAGAAACCAGTATACCACTTTCTCCTGATGACTCCGGCAGATAAATTTCACTGGCGGCAACCTTTTCTCCATTTACCTTCGGAATCACTGAGGTATATTCCTTTTCTACATATCCCACCACATCAGATGTCATATTATACTGCGTAAAAAGATAGACTACATCTCCGATTTTCCGGGAAGTATTATAATAACCATCCTGGATTAATCTTCCTTCAAATTCCGGATTCTTGCGGTCTACGATACTGTATACCTGTATCTGTGTGGTGCTTTTTCCATTCATTTCATAACAGAATGCGCTGTCTTCTTCTAAGGATGTTTCATAGCACTGTACCACCAGAATCAGCTGGTCTCCATCCACATAAATTTCCATCACCCGGTCTGATGCGCCACAGTCTTTCGGGAGAAACCGTGTTACTTCTTTTAATTTTCCATCCCGGATATCCGTTATAACAATGTATTTATCCTCTACCGTATAAATGTAACTGCCATCAATTTTGGCAATATCACTCTCGTCTACACCTTCCATCTGAAGATTTGTCGTAGAATAATCTTTTCCGCCTTCCTTGCTGCCCTCCGGCAAATCGACATCGGCACTTCCGTACTCAGCTCCATCACTGTAGTCATATATGTCACTGCCGGAATTCATTGTTCCCGAAGCAGCAGTACTTGTCTCTGCGCTCGCTTCCTCTTCTATCCAGTTCTGCTGATTGTTCTGCTGATACCCTTTAAGAAGGGTCTGATATACTTCCTTATAATCCGATGCAGGATGATACATTGTTCCAAGAGCTGTCACATCCACATACCCTGTTTCATCTGCTTCTCCCACAGTCTGCTGCGTATCCGTCATTGCTATGGAATCCGTCTGCCCTGTACCGGAATTCTTATCAACACGGGTCACTGTTATATAAATTCCGCTGCATACTACCAGTGCCAGCACTGCCACCATACTTCCAAGTCTGCGCCATGGAATTATTTTCTTCGATTTTTTCGGTTCCAAGTGCTGATTTTCCTGCTGCTGTTTTGCTTTCTGTTCCTGTAATTGTTTTTCTATCTGTTCCGGTTTCAGAGCCTCTGGTATCTCTATCTCTTCCGCCGCTTTTCTTAACTGGGTTAAAATCTCCTGTTCATTCATACCGGCACCTCCATCTCATCTGAATTTCCTGTTGTTTTCCAGACTTTTTGCATATCTTCCGTTTCTCACTTCCAATATTTCTCCACCATTTTCTTTATTCCCCGGCTCTCTTTTGAGCGGACGGTATTTTCGTTAAGGTCTAACAGTTTTCCGATTTCCTTGCTGCTATACCCGCAGAATAAATGCATGGCGATAATCATTCGTTCCTCGGAAGGCAGCTCAAAGAACAGGCTCCGGACTGCTGCATGCTCATCCATTCCGGATTTTCCCAGATGCTCTAAAAGCTCCGGTGTCAGCTCTTCCGGCCGGGTCGCATACTCTTTTAATTTCCGTTTGCACTTATTACTTAAAATGCGGAATATCCACGCCCGGAACGCTTCTGATTTCCGAAGCTCCCCGATTTGTGCAAATGCATCCATCACGGTATCACTGACCACATCCTGTGCATCCTGCGGATGCTTCAGCACATATAACGCAAAGCGATACAAGTCCTGATAAACGCCTTCATATAATTGTGCAAATGCACCGGTATCCCCACTTTGTGCCCTGCGCACCAGCTGCAGTTCCTGTTCCATATGCTCACCCTATACCTTCCTAAGTCCTTTCCTTTGACCGGTCTCATATATATAGTGTCGCTGAATTTCATTCTGTTGCATATATTTTAAAAATTTTTAAAAATAGCAGTACTCTTCACCGAATACAGATGCTGTCTAAGTGCATCTGCACTTCGGCGAACACTCCTGCTATTCTTCAAAATTCAAAAAACATATTTATAACTGACTGATTACCAGCACATCATTTTCACGAATCACAGTATTTCCGTTCGGTATCACAACCTTCTCATTCCTCTTTAGAACGAGAACCAGCTTCTCTTCTCCCAGTTTTATTCTGGATAATGGTTTTCCAATCCACTTGCTGTCTTTTTCGATTGGGATTTCTGTCAGACAGATGCCAAGATTTTCTTCCGGAGATAAGGCACTTAAGACAATCTTGTCTCCGGCAAGCACTACCGTGTTGCCATTTGGAATGATACGCTCCTCGCCTCTTAGAATCAGCACCAGTAATAAATCCGGCAGGGAAGTAAGGTCTTTTATCCTGCGGTTCTCCCATGGATGTCCCGCCTTGATGCTGATTTTAACAAACTCCACCGGCATTTCATCGGAGTAGTCACTGAAGGTTTTCATGACGTTGCCATTTTCGTCTATCATGTCAAGCTTCTTTGCCACCAGTCCAAGCAGTGTACCCTGAATACTGATAGAGAACAGGACAATGAAAATAACTATGTGGAACAAATCATTCTTCGTATATGCCGGGCTTACTGTTGCCATAATTGCAAATACTATGGATGCCGCTCCACGAAGCCCCGCCCAGGACACCAGAAGCTGCTGCTTTACCGGGCAGCGGAATGGCATCAGGATAGCAAATACAGAAACCGGTCTTGCCACAAATGTTAAAAATACCGCAATTGCCAGTGCAATCGGAAGTATCTTCGGCAGCTGGGATGGATATGCCAGCAGACCAAGCAGGAAGAAAATCAGCATCTGCATCAATCCGGTGATTCCATCAAAGAAATGCACCAGTGATTTTTTGTGATGAAGAGGAGTGTTACCAAGGATAATTCCGGCAATGTATGCTGCCAGATAACCATTTCCATTTATCATGGATGCTCCGGCGTAGGATACCAGTGCCATACTGAATACAAATATCGTATCAAATCCATCTGTTGCAAAATTCACTTTTTTCAAAATGAATGCTGCTGCCAGTGCCACAACTACCCCCACTAATATGCCAAAAATAATCTGCGAGAATATCATGATAACCAGCGAAGAACCACTTAATTCGCCGCTCATTATTGTTAATATAATTACGGTCAGCATATAAGAACATGGGTCATTACTACCGCTTTCCACTTCCAGCATGGATGCAGTATTGTTCTTAAGATTCAGCCGCTTGGAACGAAGGATTGAAAAGACCGATGCCGCATCCGTAGAACTGATTACAGAACCAATCAGCATACTTTCCCAGAAATCCATTCTCAATATAAAATGACAGAATGCTCCGGTTGTTACTGCGGTCAGTATAACACCTACTGTTGATAATAATACTGCTTTACCAGCCACCGGCTTTGCCTGTTTCCAGTTGGTTCCAAATCCACCGTAAAACATGATAAAGATTAAGGACACCGTACAAATCTGTTCGGCAATCGTAAAATTATCAAAAGGAATCTTTAAAATTCCATCTGTTCCAAACATCATGCCAAGAAGAATATATGCCAACAGCATTGGAATTCCCAGTTTGTTGGACATTTTATTCAATGACAGGCACAATAAAATCACTGCTGCTACCAGTAAAATATAACTCGTCATAAATACCTCTCTTTCCTGTTTCTATTTACCTGTTGCTCTTACGTCTTCTTCTATCCCCTTTTCTTTTATTACCTCTACCTATTCCTTCTTTTCTTCTGCCTCCATGATACTTCCAGCCTTTACCAGTCCTCTCTGCAGTGCATCCCTTGCATTCTTCCAAGGCTGCTCCTTATAACGGTAATCATTCTTACAGATGAACCATTCCAAATCATCCCGCACCCTCTCATATCCGTTAATAAAAGTCTCATTTAAAGTCATCAGAAATTCATTCAGGTATTTCTTACCCATATATTCCGGGGCACCGGAAAACAGAACTTTATAATGGTTTACACAGAAGCCTTTGGATGCTGCAAACTGTCTGCGGAAGTCTTCTTCTTTTTCATATAAATAGTAAATGGTATTGATATAATTTGTAAAGCTGTGATTGATGTAATCACACACAAAGCACTTTTTCTCTTTTTCTTCCACAAAGGTAATCACCGGATGGACTGTCTGGCTCTTTTTCCTGAAAAGTCCGGCCGACTGCGGCAATGGCGCTTTCATTGCTTTTTTTAACTCCTTAGCAGTCTTATCCATATGGGTCTTTAACATCATGGCAAGCCCTAATTTATTCGGATATTCATATAACATTTCCAAATGCTTCTGACAGAAGCCCTGTTCATCACTCTGCTCCCGGATATCTCCCTCCATGTAACTTGCACCCGGTCCAATGGTATAATTGATGGCATTTTCTTCTAATTTCTGATACATTCTGCAGACCGGACATTCGCTTTCCTCTGCAAATGCATCCTGTATTGGTATCGTATAAATCTCTGTTTTCATTTTAATCTCCTTAAAGATACACAAAAGGGTATTCCATATGCACTCCTTCGGCCTGTGGAATACCCTTCTCTTTGCAATTGTATACCGTTTATTACATCATGTTTTTCGTTACTTCTTCTTTCATGGAAGAAACGTTAAACTTACGGATATTTTCATCCAGTTCTGCTGCTACAGAAGTAATTCTGGCAGTTGTATTCTTACATTCTTCTACCAAAGCTTCAAACTCGTTCATTGCCTCAGATGTATCTCTGGCACTTGTTGTATTTGTCTCTGCTGCTGCAGCAAGCGAATCCATTTTCTCTTCAATGGCACTCTTATGTTCATTCAAGCCACCGACTTCTGAATTGATTCCCTGAATAGAAGTGCTGACACTTTCAATTTCCTGATTCAAGGCAGTAAAGATTGTCTCTGTCTCACGAATCTTTGCATTCTGCTGTTCAAATGCTTCTGATACTTTTCCGGTAATCTCTACACTGACATTGGAATTATCAATCAGTTCATTAACAATTTTATTAATCTGCTCTGAAGACTCTCTGGACTGGTCTGCCAAGGTACGGATTTCTTCTGCAACTACGGCAAATCCTTTTCCCTGTTCTCCTGCACGTGCAGCTTCAATACTTGCATTTAAAGCAAGCAGATTTGTCTGGCTTGCAATTCCTGCAATAATCTCTGTTGCAGTACGAATCTGTAAGGCAGACTGATTGGTTCTGTCTGTCTGGCTCTGCACTTCATCAATAGACTGTCTGTTCTGTCTGCTGATTTCCACCAGCTGCTGCATAATCACCTCTGCTGATTCATTGCAGTCTTTCATTTTTAATGCACTGTCTGAAAGAAGTGTAATATTGCTGGCAATTACTTCAATGGCATTACCGATTTCTGCTACTTTCTGCTGTACATGCTGTGTTTTCTCTGCCTGTGAAACGGTATTATCTGTAATGGAAGCAACTTCACCGCTCACCTGATCCAACGCTTCATTCATAGTGTCAAAGGACTGGCTGAATGTCGTAGACAGCTCGCTTAATTCCCTGCTGGCTCTACGGATTCCGGTTACAATCTGTGCAAAGCTTCTTACCATATCATTGGCAGAGCCTAATAATTTGCTGATTTCATCTTTTTTTTCATTATGTTTTGGTTCTTCTAACTGAAGGCTTCCATCCGCAATCTTATCCATACTGCCAATTACAGCTTTCAGTTTTCCGGCAATTGCTACTGCAAGCCACAGGGAACCTGCCACAAATACCGCTAAAGCCACAATTAAAATAACCGTTCCCACACCTGCATTTAATGCTGTATTCTGTACCAGATGCATTATGATAATTCCGGCAAGTCCAACCAGAAGAATCGGGAGTGAAATTACTGCAATCAATCCAAGTACCAGTTTCTTTCCTACATTATTTTTTTCTGAAGAATTACGTTTCTCTGCCATTACTGCACTTCCTCCTTATAGCTTTTATCTCTTATTCTTATGTATTATCTTTTTATCCGGTTATCTTTAAATAAGCTGCGGAAAATGCCGGCATATCAAGACCACCCTGAAATGCTGTTTTTTCTCCGGTCAGCAGGTCAACTGCTTCTGCTGCTCCTGCATCAAAGGATGCATGGAAGGGATTCTCTTCCAGATTGATTGCTACAAGAATCCGCTCACCTTCAAAGCTTCTCTCAAATACAATCTGCCGGTTTGTTAAGAATACCTTGCGGTAGCTGCCATAGCAAAGTGCTTTTTCCGATTTATGAACCTTCGCCAGTCTGGAAATATAATCGGTAAGTTCATTCCATTCCGGTGCTTCAAAAGACGGACGGAGTGCTTCATCCCCGCCATTTTCCTTCTTTCCCTCTGCTGCCCATTCACCGCCATAATAGACACATGGAATGCCAGGAATTGCAAACAGCATTGCATATACCAGTGGAAGATGTTCTTTTTCCTTTAAGGTACTTGCCAGACGGTTTACATCATGGTTATCCAGGAAATTTAATAAATGTTTGCCCTGATACATTCCGCAAAAATGCTGCTCCAGGGTATAATTGATTTCAAAGAGGTTGCGGTCATTAAAGCTGGACCACATTCCCTTATATGCCTGATAATTTGTTACACTGTGCAGCATATTCTGTTCATCCAAAAGACGGTTATAATCACCATGAATCATCTCGCCCAGGAGATAAAAATCATCCTTTTTCGAATCTACGAACTGACGTAATCTTCTTACAAAATCCATATCCAGACTGTATGCAACATCCAGACGCAGTCCGTCAATATCAAATTCTTTTATCCATCCTTCTACTGCCGAAAAGATATGCCGGATTACTTCTTCATTCCGCAAATTCAGCTTTACCAGCTCATTATGTCCTTCCCAGCCTTCATAGGAAAGTCCGTCGTTATAATTATTATTCCAGCCAAAATTCACATTTATGAACCAGTCCTTATATGGAGAATTCTCTCTGTTTTTCAGTAAATCCTGAAATGCAAAGAAGCCTCTTCCCACATGGTTAAACACTCCGTCCAACACTACTTTGATATTGTTGTCATGTAATTTCCCACATACTTCTTTAAAGTCCTCATTGGTTCCAAGTCTTACATCTAACTTTGTGTAATCCCTGGTATCATAACCGTGACGGTCTGATTCAAAAACCGGGCAGAAATATATTGCATCCACTCCAAGCTTTACCATATGTGGAATCCACTCTTCCACTTTCTTTATCCGATGAGCCAGAACACCATCACTTTCTATTGGTGCCCCGCAAAATCCCAATGTTGAAATCTGATAAAATACACTGTCATATGACCACATAAAAACTGTTCCTCCTGTCTGTCCATCATGTGCTGTGGTTTTTCCGCTACTCGCGGAGCGTTTTTTACTTTACAGGAAAGCAATTTCCTGTAAGCAAAAGAGGACGGTTCCTTTTGCGGGAACCGTCCTCCTAACTTCTTCCCTCTGCCTTCGCCCATGTTGTTTCAATTACGCTTATTATAACATAACTTTATAGCATAAGGGAATTTTTTTCTTGCATTTTTCCTAATTTTTTTTGATTTTCATAACGTTATTTTGTTATTTTTCAACACCGGTAAGCTGGTATCCTGCTTTTTCAACCACTTCTGCAAATGCTGCATCCGGAATCTCTTTGTCCATGGTTACTTCAGCACTCTTTGTCTCAAGGTTGACGGCTGCCTGTACTCCTTCCATGGCATTTAATGCTTCTTCCACATGTTTCTTACAGTGTTCACACATCATTCCTTCGATTTTAAGTGTTTCTTTCATTTTATTATCCTCCTTATCATTTTCCTTATTATCTGTCACTTTTTCGGTTGTCTGTTCTATCTGACTTCCTGCTGCTTTTTCCGTCATCTGTTCTGCCACATTTCCTGCCGTCTGCTCTAATCGCTGCGGTTTAAAAAGCTTTAACCGGAGAGCATTGCAAACAACACAGACGCTGCTTAAGCTCATGGCGGCTGCACCGAACATCGGATTTAATTTAATATGAAATGCCGGGTATAAAACGCCTGCTGCCAGCGGGATTCCAATACTGTTATAGAAGAATGCCCAGAACAGGTTCTCCTTGATATTGCGGATAACCGCTTTACTTAACCGGATGGCTGTTACGGCATCCATCAGATCATTCCGCATCAGTACCGCATCTGCACTTTCGATTGCCACATCTGTTCCTGCTCCAATGGCAATTCCTACATCAGCTCTTGCCAGTGCCGGTGCATCATTGATTCCGTCTCCAATCATGGCAACCTTGTGTCCCTGCTGCTGCAGTCTGGCAATATGCCGTTCCTTATCCTCCGGCAATACTTCTGCAATTACTTTTGGAATTCCAAGCTTCTTACGAATGGCTTCGGCGGTACGTTTATGGTCTCCGGTCAGCATTACTACCTCAATGTGCATCTTACGGAATGCTTCAATGGCATAGCGGCTGGTTTTCTTTTCCACATCTGCTGCTGCAATGATACCCAGAAGGCTGTTGTTTTTCGCAAAGATTAATGGAGTCTTTCCTTCTTCTGCCAGCTTGTCCAGAGCATCTCCAAGATCATCCAATGACACACCCTTTTCTTTCATAAAGGCTTCGTTGCCCGCATAATAAGATGCATTTTCGTCTTCTGCCTCAATTCCTCTGCCCAGAATTGTCTTAAAATTCTTCATGGCAAGGGGCATAATCTCCTGCTTTTTCGCATACTGCAGAATTGCCTGCGCCAGCGGATGCCCGCTTCCCTGCTCAATGCCTGCTGCAATTGCCACAAATTCTTTTTCGTTTAATTCTGTGGTTTCTACACTCACATCTGTAACTCTTGGCCTGCCTTCTGTTATGGTTCCGGTCTTATCCATAACTACGGTGTCGATGCTGTGTGCCGTTTCCAGCGCTTCGCCGGACTTAATCAGGATTCCGTTTTCTGCACCTTTTCCGGTTCCTACCATAATGGCTACCGGTGTTGCAAGTCCAAGGGCACACGGACAGGAAACAACCAGCACTGCAATTCCAATAGAAAGTGCAAATTCAAAGGTTGCCCCACTGATGAGCCAGATGATTGCAGCAATCAGGGCAATGGTAATAACCACCGGCACAAAGACTCCTGCAATCTTATCTGCCATCTTGGCAATCGGTGCTTTACTGGAGCCAGCTTCTTCCACCAGATGAATAATCTGGCTGATGGTGGTATCTTCCCCGACTTTGGATGCACGGATTTTCAAGAAACCATTCTGGTTAATCGTTGCGGAAATTGCAGTATCTCCCACTTCCTTATATACCGGAATGCTCTCCCCTGTAATGGCAGATTCATCGAGACTTGACTGTCCCTCTTCGATGACTCCGTCCACCGGAACGGTCTCGCCGGGACGAACCAGTACCAAATCACCTTTTACCAGTTCCTCTGCCGGAACCGTAACTTCTTTTCCATCTCTTAAAACTTTTGCCTGCTTCGGAGCCAAGTCCATCAGCTTCTCAATAGCTTCACTGGTCTTTCCTTTGGAACGGCTCTCTAAATATTTTCCAACGGTAATCAAAGTCAGAATCATTCCTGCAGACTCAAAATAAATGTCCATGCTGTACTGGCTTACCAGTGCCATATCCTGATGTCCCAGACCATAACCAATCCGGAAAATGGCAAATACACCATAGATAACGGAAGCCGATGCACCCAGTGCAATCAGTGAATCCATATTCGGGCTTCTGTGTACAAAAAGATTCTTAAATCCTACAATAAAATATTTCCGGTTCAGATACATAATCGGAAGCAGCAATAAGAACTGGGAGAAGGAAAATGCCAGTGCATTCTCATCTCCGTGAAATGCCGCCTTGATAAATCCCGGTACCGGAATTCCAAACCATTCATAAAACATATGGTGCATGGAAATATACATCATCGGAATCAGAAAAATAACAGACCAGATCAGACGGATTTTCATCTCATGAATTTCCTGCTCTGTCTTATTTATCTTTTTCCCTTTGTCGGTACGTTTCTCATTTCCGGCATTTGCCGGTGCTGCACCATAACCTGCCTTCTCTACTTCTGATACAATGATATCTTCATTGACCTTATTCTCGTCATAGGACACCTGCATACTGTTGGTCAGCAGATTTACGGATACATTTTCCACTCCGTCAATCTTTGACACACACTTTTCCACACGGGAAGAGCATGCAGAACACGTCATACCTGTGACTTCATAACGTTCCTGTTTCACACTTTTGTCCTCCTCTATTTCATCAGCTTCTGAAGGGTCGCACAAAGCTCATCCACCGCTTCTTCCTTTCCGGCACGGATGTCATCCACCACGCAGGATTTGATATGCTCCGCTAACAACACTTTATTAAAGGAGTACAGTGCAGAATTAATTGCAGACACCTGCGTTAAAATATCCACACAGTAGCGGTCTTCTTCCAACATTTTCTTTACCCCCCGCACCTGTCCTTCAATCCGGTTCAAGCGTTTTAATAAATCCTGATATTCTGCTTCCTGTCTGTGCTTCTTCCGTCCACAGCAGGATGGACACATCTCTTTTTCTTCTGCCATAGTCAGGCTCCCTTCTATCTCCACATTCTAAATACACACCTGCAGAACCTGCCACCGGCAGCTTCTTACGGATACTTTGTAACACGATACTTCCCGATAGTCAGATACCCCCTACCGGTATGCTCATATTATACCCCCATAGGGTATTTGTCAATCATTTTTTCTATTTTTTTGATTCATACTCCTGCTCCCATTTTTCTGTTCTAAGATATTATCTTGACTTTTCCTATGATTTATGCTATTTTCATAACGCTAAAACTGGTGTGGATTTTTCTAGTCTGACTACTTTTCGCCACACAATTATCCTTGTGATAATTGTGTGGCGTTTTTTTACGCGAGAAACTTGCTTTTTTCATTTCTCACACTTTGGAGCAGCGAGGAGAAGAGAAAAGTTCTTTAAAAAAGGAGCAATTATTATGAACGAAGATTTTATGAAAGAAAAACCGATTTTACCACTGCTGACCACCATGGCACTTCCTATGGTTATCTCCATGCTGGTAAATTCTCTTTATAATATTATAGACAGTCTGTTTGTGGCTAAAATCAGTGAAGATGCCATGACTGCCCTTTCCCTGGTCTATCCGGTGCAGAATTTCATCAATGCTGTGGCAATTGGATTTGGTGTCGGAATTAATGCTTTAATTTCTTTTCACCTTGGTGCAAAAGAAGGGGAAAAAGCCAATATTGCTGCCACCCATGGGTTCTTCTTTTCTATTTTACACGGTGTCATTTTAACGATTGGAAGCATTGCCCTGATTCCTACGTTTTTAAGCCGCTTTACCTCCGACAGCAATGTTCTTAAGTCAGGTGTAGACTATGCAAATATTGTATTTGTATTCAGTATCATTATTATGATGAATTTAACCTTTGAAAAGGTCTTTCAGTCTGTCGGCAGAATGAATGTCTCCATGATTGGACTGATGCTAGGCTGTATTGCCAATATCATTTTAGACCCGCTTTTAATTTTTGGAATTGGCTTCTTCCCGAAAATGGAAATGCGCGGAGCTGCCCTTGCCACCGGTATCGGACAGCTGCTGACTCTTATTTTTTATCTCTTTGCCTATTTTCTGCGCCCAATCAGTGTACGGATTAGCAGAAAATATCTTATCCGGGATAAACATCTTGATTTGAAATTATATGGTATCGGCATCCCTGCCATCTTAAATCTGGCTCTACCGTCCTTACTGGTCTCATTTTTAAACGGACTCCTTGCCGCATATGACCAGTGTTATGTGGTAGTCGTCGGAATCTATTACAAACTGCAGACCTTCCTCTATCTTCCTGCCAATGGAATTATCCAGGGGATGCGTCCGCTGGTAGGCTTCAATTACGGTGCCGGTGAAATAAAGCGTGTGAAGAAAATCTATCATCTTACCCTCTGTATGAACAGTGTCATTATGCTCCTTGGTATGATTATCTGCTTTACTGCATCACCTTACCTTATCGGAATGTTTACAGACAATGCCACCACAATTTCCGTAGGAAGCAATGCCCTTCGGATTATCTGCTGTGGTTTCCTGATTTCCACCGTATCCATTACTGCTTCCGGTGCTTTGGAAGGGCTTTCAAAGGGCGGACAGTCCTTAATTATTTCACTGCTCCGCTACATCCTTTTTATCATTCCGATTGCTTTTATTCTCTGCAAAGCCTTTGGTCCACAATGCGTATTCCATGCTTTCTGGATTACGGAAATTCTCACTGCCGCAATTGCAGCCCTGCTGATGAAATCAAGCCTCCGGCTTCCGAGCACACAGGCATAAAATAGCAAAGAGAAGGCTGACAGCAAATTTTTGCTGACAGCCTTCTCTATGCTATTTCTTATACATATATAATTGTTACTCCGGAAAAATTACATTCTCCGGTAAGTATCACACTGTGCACACCATCCGGTACATTCTGATTTTTCTCTTCCACTGCGCCAAATGCTGCATGGACTTTATTTATCATTGCCCAGCTCTTTGGAATATAAAGCTCTACTCCGGAAAAGGATGCATCCAGATAAATCGTTGCCTGTGGCTGCTGCATCATCGCATTATCAAAATACACTTTCATACTGCCAAAGCTGCAGTCCAAGGAAGCAGACTGGAAATCATCCGTATTCACATATTTGATGGATGCGCCAAAGGAGGTATCGAAAGAAATCCGGTTACCATCCTCTTCATCTATAATGGTCTCATAGTCCGTATCTTTTTTCTTTTTCCAACATTTTGTGGTATTCTTCTTAAAAATGATACCGAAGCCGATGGATAAAAGCAGTGCCGCTCCAAGTATCGGCCATGGTGTAATTGCCTGTATGCCAAGCTGTTCATCATAAATAATTCCTAAAAATGCCAGTGAAAAAAAGATTCCGGTAAATCGAAGCTTTATCAGGCTGCTTAATAAAATACAACCGAAAAATATTGTTCCGATTACCGTCCAGAAGCCAATGCCTTCCACCAGTCCCAGTTTGCTTACAATCAGGAATACCGCTCCAAAAATCAGAAACAGTCCCCAGAAGATTCTCTCTTTTTTCATTTTCTTATCCTCTTTTCTTCCAGTTTACATTTTAATGGTTTGTAGTAATATCTTGATACATATACCTGTTTATGGCTTCCCATAAATTCCACCACACTTGATGCCGTAAGATTTCTTGTAATGGAGTAAATCCGGTTGGTATTTAAAATCGTGGATTTGGAAACCCTCATAAAATGTCCCGGCAACAGTTCTTCCAGCTCATACAGTTTATATCTGGTCTGATACATCTTATCTGTTGTGTGCACCCATACCTCTTTGGCCTCTGTCTCAAAAAACAGGATTTCATCCAAAGACAGATAGTATTCCGTATCTTCCTTATAACAGATTAACTGCTGTTTTCCGGTAAGCACCTGTGACACGGCTTCCTGTATTTTCCTTACATTTTCATCTAAGGATCTGCAGCGAATCAGCACTTCATCCTCTATTAAGTTTTCGTCTAATTCAATCCGTATCTTCATTGTCGTTCCTTCCTATGTCACTCATTATACACAAACACATTTTTCTGTAAATGCCTTTGGAATAAGTGGTAAGAAATACGAACCAAGTGGTAATTATTCCCGTTCTTTTTCTTCTTTCAGACGCTTCTCAATTGCTTCTACCACCGTACGAAGCACTTTAATTCTGGCATAATACTTGCAGTCTGCCTCTACTAAAATCCATGGTGCATAAGTGGTAGAGGTACGAATCAGCATTTCATCCACTGCCTTTTCGTAAGCATCCCATTTCTCACGGTTGCGCCAGTCCTCATCGGTAATCTTCCACTGCTTTGCCGGATTTTCCATACGCTCCTTAAAACGACGCTCCTGCTCATCCTTATCAATGTGCATCCAGAATTTTAAAACAATGGTTCCATGATGCGCCAGCTGCTCTTCCATTTCGTTCATCTCATGGTAAGCACGCTTCCATTCTTCTTCCTGACAGAAGCCTTCGATTCTCTCAACCATAACGCGGCCATACCAGGAACGGTCAAATATTGCTACATGACCATCCTTTGGAAACTGTTTCCAGAAACGCCACAGATAATGATGTGTTTTCTCCGCATCATTGGGTGCTGCCACCGGATTTACCTGATAGCCCCTTGGATCCAATGCCTGGGTCAGCCGTTTGATGGCTCCGCCTTTTCCACCGGCATCCCAGCCTTCAAATGCCAGCACCACCGGAATCCGGTATTTATAAAGTTCATTATGAAGCTCGGAAAGTCTTGTCTGAAGACGTGCAAGTTCTTTTTTGTACTCCTCTTTTTCCATCTTCTTTGAAAGGTCGACTCCAGCCAGTACGGAGCTCTTAAGTACCTGTTCTTTTTGCGCTGTGTCCTCTTCTTTTGGCAAAGCATCCTCAGCCGGCTTTATTTCCTGCGCTTTCTGCTGTGCCTTTGCCTTCTCCTGCTCCCTCTTCTCCTGTTCGGCTTTCTTATCTGCGATTGCCTGCTCCAACACAGAAACTACGATTTCCGTCATCTTTGCTGCTGCATATTCCCGGTCGGTGCACTCTAAAATATGCCACGGTGCATATTCAGAATCCGTCTTTTCCAGCATTTCTTCATTCATGGCAAGATATTCTTCATAATGCTTATTTCTCGCCAAATCATCCTTTGTTACCCGCCATGCAGTCTTCTTATCTTCCAGAAGCTTATCAAAACGCTTCTTCTGCTCCTTCTTTGACACATCTGCGAACAGCTTAATGATTACCATGCCATCATCCGTCAGCTGTTTTTCAAAAGAACAGATTTCTCCGAACGCATAATCAAGCTGCTCCTTTGTGGTTATACCGTCAAAACGGTCCACTAACACTCTCCGGTACCAGCTTCTGTCAAAAATTGCAATTCTTCCCTGAGACGGAATCTTCGTCCAGAAACGCCACAGGAACGGATGCATTTTCTCTTCCTTGGTCTCCACTGCAGTAGCGTATACCGAAAATCCCCTCGGGTCTAAAGGCTCAATGATTTTATTAATCAATGTTCCTTTTCCTGCTGCACCAAATCCCTCAAATACAATCATAACCGGAATCTTCTGTTCCTTACAGGCTCTCTGCAGATAAGAAAGTTTCGGCTGCAAATCGTCCATCCACTCCTTATATTCCTTTTTCCCCATCTTCCGGTTTAAATCTACCTTCTCTAACATCGCATGTCCTCCTTCGCTTATAACTCCACAATACGTTGCATTTTTATATATAGAAATAGTATAATATTTTTCTTGAAGAATATCCAGTCTAATGGGTATAATGAAACAAATATGTGATTGCGAAAAGAAATTATTATTTCAAAAGGCTGTATTTGAAGCACGGTGGCTTATGTGATGTGAAATGCCAGCAATTCTTAGCTGCATATTTTTCTTGATGGTAAACTGTCTTTCCGTTGCTTTGACCGGATGTCGTCACTGTCCGCCGGGTACGGATGCCACATAATAACTGCAAGGGGCACTAAGAATTTCGAGACATATTTTGTCAGACCCGGCAACCGGCACAAATTCACATCCATGTTCATATGTGCCTCGCCGGCACTTCCCTGTGCCAGCGTTGCCGGGTGCCGGGCGAAATTCCAAGTGCCCCTAACAGCCATTAAAAGGCATCCGTACTCCGGCGGACAGTACCGGCATCTTGTCAAACATTGGAAAGACTGCTTTCTATCACAAAAAGAAAAATATGCAGCTTAGAACTGCGGTATTTCATGTCAAAGCCACCAGTGCCTCAAATACAGACCTTTTCAAATAAAATACCGCTTTTTCGCAATCACCGATATGTATCAATAAAAAGGAGACTCACTATGAAATTTATTTCCTGGAATGTAAATGGCTTACGTGCCTGTGTCAATAAAGGATTTTTAGATTTCTTCCATGAAATCAATGCAGATGCATTCTGTATTCAGGAGACTAAACTGCAGGAAGGACAGATTGACCTTTCCCTTCCGGGCTATTACCAGTACTGGAATTATGCGAAGAAAAAAGGCTATTCCGGCACTGCCATCTTTACCAAAAAGGAACCTCTTTCTGTAAGCTATGGCATTAGCATCCCAAAGCATGATGAAGAAGGACGTGTTATCACATTAGAATATGAAAACTACTATCTCATCACCTGCTACACACCAAACTCCCAGAGCGAACTGGCAAGACTTTCCTACCGTATGGAATGGGAAGATGCTTTTTTACAGTATTTAAAGGGATTAGAAGAAAAGAAACCGGTTATTTTCTGTGGTGACCTGAATGTTGCCCACAAAGAAATTGATTTGAAGAATCCGAAAACCAACCGTAAAAATGCCGGATTTACAGATGAAGAACGGGAAAAATTCTCTATTCTTTTAGAGAATGGTTTTATCGATACCTTCCGTTATTTCTACCCGGAACAGGAAGGCATCTACTCCTGGTGGTCCTACCGTTTCCACGCAAGGGAAAAGAATGCCGGATGGCGTATTGATTATTTTCTGGTTTCCCAGTCCTTAAAAGAGAAGTTAAAGGGAGCTGCCATTCATACGGAAGTCACTGGTTCCGACCATTGTCCGGTAGAACTGGAGATAGACTGCTAAACTTAAAATGGGTAAAAAGCTTCAACAGCCTTTTACCCATTCTTTTATTTCTACAGATACTTCTTTTCAAAGTCCTCTGCACGCATTGGCTTGCCATAATAATAACCCTGAATATACTGCACCTTCATGCTGCGGAGCTTCTCCACCTGTTCCGTTTCCTCTACCCCCTCTACACAAATCCGTACTCCGATGGTTTCTGCCAGTTCTGATACCATCTTTACAAAGGCCTCTGCATACTCATCTTTTCCAATGTCAATGATAAAGCAGCGGTCTATCTTGATAATGTCAATCGGCAACTCACGGATATGGTTCAAGGAAGAATAACCTGTTCCAAAATCGTCCAGTGCAACCTTTACGCCAAGACTCTTGATATCCGAAAGAATCTTCTTCATACGCTTCATATCGTTGATTGCAAGGCTCTCTGTTACTTCAAGGGTAAGGTTTGCCGGATCCATCTTTGTCTCTTCCAACACTTCCCTGACTTTTTCTTTCATATCATTCTGCAAAAGCTGTACCACCGAAAGATTTACATTGACATGATACTCCGGATGTCCCATATCATTCCAGTATTTACAACGGTGGCAGGCTTCTTTCAATGCAAAGCTTCCGATTGGATTGATAAGGCCTAAATATTCTGCCAGTGGAATAAATTCAGACGGGGAAATCATCCCCATTGCCTCGGAATTCCAGCGGATAAGTGCCTCGGCTCCACTACATGGGTCTCCCGGTTTGGAAATATCCACAATCGGCTGATAATACACCTCAAATTCCTGGCAGGAATTTGTAGTGGCATAACGCATATTCTTCTCTAAATCAAGTCGCTTAAAGGATGTCGCTTCTACATTTTCATCATAGAATTCTATACGGTTTTTGCCGCCCTTTTTAGCTTCGTATAAAGCAATATCTGCTTTTTTGATTAATTCCTGTACATTGTCTCCGTCATCCGGGAAACATACCACCCCCATACTCATGGTACAGTAGTAATCTCCACCTTTTAAGAACCACGGCTTGGAGAAAATATTCCTAATCTCTGTTAAAATCTCATCCAGATGCTGATATTCTTCCTGATTAACAATGATGATAAACTCATCACCACCCATGCGGTAGCAGGTAGATTCCAGTCCGTTCACTCCCCGCAGGCTTCTTGAAATCGTCTGCAGCAGAATATCCCCATACTGATGTCCCAGGCCATCATTAATATGCTTAAAGTCATCCAGGTCAATATAGCAGAGTGCTCCCTTGCCACCTTGTTCCCTGGCTCTCTGGATATAGATTTCCACATCATGCTCACAACGCATTCTGTTATAAAGTCCTGTCAGGAAATCATTATTCGCCTGACGTTCAATCTTCTGCTGATAAAGCTTTTTATCCGTCACATCATAAACCGTCAGCAGCATAACCATTCTGCCATCCACCCAGTTAATCTGGGTATGATAAATATCAAAATACCGGTTATCCTCTTTGGAATAATATTCTACAAAATTACCGTTTCCATAACGTTTATTACCAGAACGGAAAATCTCATCCTGCTGCTTTTCAAACCGGTCATCTGCAAATAACCTGTGAAACTGCTGGTTCGTATAAAGAATCTTCTCCGAAAGCATATCCCTTACACAGATTCCACAGCCTACATTTTCAAGGATTGCCTCTAAGGATGCATAAGAACTTGCCAGCGAATTCTTTGTAATCCGCTTAATCAAAATACTCTGCACAATCTGTTTTACTTCATTTAAAAATTTAATATCGGAAACATCCCAGATACGGCGTTTCCGCAGTTCAAAGAAGCATAAATACATGGCAGCTTCCCCGTTAATCTCTACCGGCAGGCTGATTGCCGCCTGAATATTCCATTTTTCAAAAAACTGTGCAAATGCGGGCGGCAGTAAGGAATCTGCTGAAATCATATAAGGCTTGCCATTGGTAAAAGGAAATTCTGAAGTGGAAATGCCCTGGCATTTTGCAATCAATGCATCATCTTCATCCAGACAGCATTCACTTATCATATCCGCAGTCTCGCCATCCCGGTTAATACGAAGCAACGCTGCATTACTGATTTTCAGATAGTTGCATACATCTGTCAGAATTTCGTCTGCAATTTTGGAAAAGCCATTTTCACTCTCCAGCATTTTCACGATAGAAGTCATGACCTCTGTACGCTGTAATTCCGTCTTAATCTGCTCCTGGCTTTCCCTGTTTTTGGCAAATGCTTCCTGCGCCAGAAGCTCATCTAATTTTGTAGCAAAATACTGTTTGGATATATAGGTTAAAAAATCAAGCGAATTGTAATACTGCTTTGTCGTAGTCTTCTGGATATTCTCCGGAATCTCCTTATCCGGTGCAGCTATATCAGAAAGCACACCAATGACAATCCAGATTGCTGTAATCTTACCGCCTACACGGATTGCAACACCGCTCATTTTCAAATAATCTTCTTCCAGCGGTTCTTCCACTACATCTTCCATCTCAGAGGTAATCAGTCTGTTCAACAGCACAATATGGCGTGCCATACCGACTTTTTCATGAATATAATTCAGTTCTTCCTTGGAACCATATGCCTTGGTCACAACGCCCTGCATCTGGCTTAAGCATACACAATATAAATTATTGCAGGCACAGAAACGGTCCTGTAATCCCTGAAGCACTCTTCCGTCGAGTAATTCCGCTCCAAACATTAACTCATTACTCCCCTGCATGTCCAACTTCTGCTTCATTTTTGTTACCTCTTTTTACCGACTATAAATAAATAAAAACCTTCTTTTTCCCGAATACAGAACTCGTCTATCAGACGATATTCCATATGTCTCCGCAGCTGTTTCTTTACAAAGCCGCCCTCATTGGAATATAAAATCATATGACCACCATTTTTCAGGAATTTTCCTGCGCAATCAAAGAACTGACTGTAAAAGGCATCCTGTTCTTCTCTTGTTTTTTTCCCTCGCAATGGCATATTGCAAATGATTTCATCAAACAGGTATTTATGTGTAAAATCAAAAAAATCACGATTAATATAATTAATCTGCCTTCCTGCCGCTTTGGCATTCTCTCTTGCCTTTATCACAGCCTCTCCGAAAATATCCAGTCCGTACATATCTCCCGCCGGCACCAGAAGGTCACGCTCCATTAACATGGTACCAACTCCGCAGCACGGATCTAATACCTGTGCACCCTTTTTCAGATAAGGTTCTGCCAGCTTCATAAATAATGCTGCATTTGCCGGATGGATGGATGCTGCAACTGCTTCCTTCCGGTAAGAAAATCTCCGCATTGGAATCGTAAATAATTTACAGGATGGATATAATGTGCCATCCGCATTCTTCGTAAGCCGCAATTCTATTTCATAGTCATCTACCGTATTCAACAGCTGATGTCCGGTTAAATCTTCTAATGCCGCTGCCGCTTTCCGGATAAAGCTGCCTTTTTCTTCCGGTGCAATGCCCCTTGCTTCCATGCGGAAGCGAAATGGTGGATTGCCCTCATGCAGCCTGTTTAATAACTCCATCAGATTTGATTTTGCATATGCCTCTGCTACCGCTTCCGGTTCTGCCGCAATCCGGTGTCCCCCGGACAACAGCAGCAGCATCTCCCGGAAAGTACGAATCTTTATCACATCCCTAAGATGTGTTGTCTTTACTTTTACACCTGCAGGGACCAGCACCGGACGATCTTTTTTTATCTGTTCTGCCGTAATCTCACGATATGCAGGATTGGTTGTCAGAAGCACTTCTACCTCTTCTTCATATCCAGTAAAACGATGCTTCTTATTCTGGTTCAGCCCACCTAACAATTTATCCAGAGCATGCAGTTCTTCCGTTCTGTGCTTCTTTTCATTTTCTGCCGGGACTTCTGTTAACAGTTCCTTGTAACGTTTCTTAAATGCGTCCTGATAATTCTCTATATCAAGTCCATTCATTGCAGTAAGATAAGAACTTTTCACAAAGCGGGTATTCTCCCTCTGGTATGCATCAAACAGTGCTTTTGCCGCCCCTGATTCATTTGTCTCACCCAGAATAAGTGCTGCATTTTTCCGGATTTTAGCATCTTCGGAACTCAAAAAAGCATACAAAACCGGATGCGTTGCATGGTATTCTTTCCATTCCTTCAATGCATCCTGATTTTTTATGCTTTTCTTTAATTCTATCAGATTTTCACGTATATTCGTCTCTTCGGCCAGTGCCTTACAAATCTCTTCTAACATGTTTTTCCTTCTTACAACCAGTGGACTTGTCGTCTCACCACTATCCATGATTTAATATTACTTGAAATCAGAAGATTTGGCAAGACTTACTACTTGTCATTTTTTAGATTTTCCGGGTCAACTCCATTCTTTTCTATATAATCTGCCACATCCACCTTAAACTGCTTCCAGGCATCCTCATGTTCCACATAATATTTCGGACAGTTTTTTCCGGTTACGTCATAATGACGGATGACATCATCCATGGTCAGATCATATCTGCCACAAAGCCATGCCACCAGATGCACTAATGTCTGGTAGGTGGCATCGTTGAATCTTCCGGTATCGTCCGGGATACAGCATTCGATGGAAATCGTATCATTGTTCCTGTCATTGGATGCATAGGAAATCTCTTTGCATGGGATGCATTGAATCAGTTCACCATCCAGTCCGATGACAAAATGACTGCTGGCATGTGTTTCATGGCTGTCCTTTAAGCCTTCAAAATAATCACGGTTCTGCTGCGCTGTGGTTCCCGGATTTGCAGTATAATGCACCACAATGCCATTTACCTGATCAATGGCAAGTCCCGGTCTGGAATAATCATTTATCGTAAGAAGCTGCACATCATAATCCGGCGGATTCTCTACCACTTTGGTAATGGCTGCCGGTGCATCTGCTGCTGCCAAATGTTTTTCCCTTGTCCAGCGGAGCAATTTTCCACCTAATACAAATATGAAAATTACTACAAGAACAATTCCTAAAAGCAGCAGCATTCTCTGAATCCGTACCTGCTGCTGTCTTCTTCTGCGCCGGTATTCTGCTGCTGTATGTGGTTTCCCATATGTATATTTTTTTCTTCCTGTTGTTCTCTTTCCTCTTCCGGTCTGTCTCATTTATTTTTATCTGCTCCTGTATGCGTTATCTGTTATTTCATTCCTTATCATCATACACCAAATATCCCTTACATTTTATTAACAAAAACTTAATTTTCTTTTATGGTAATTTTACACAATTTTTTCATATCTTTTGTTGACATTTACCAAAGGTAAGTATATAATACAAAACGAACAAAGAGATTTGTTCAGATAATAAATTGCATAAGGAGGGATTTGTATGTTCTTAGAGCAGGATGCAGTGCTGGGTCTTTCCAGATTCGTAGCAAAATACGAAGCATATGTAAGAGAGATGAAAGCACAGAAGAAAGAACCTGTTACCATGTTAGCTTATCTGGTAGAAATGGTTCAGTAGACCAGTTGACCAAACGGCGCTTCATAGCCGCCGCTTTCCGTCACTGGTCTGTTTTTTTGTTCTTTTTTTCTCACTCTTTTGGAAATAGCAAAACACAAATGGAATACTGATGATTGCAGTCAGCCCATCTGACAATGCCTGCGCAATCTCCACTCCCGCCAGCCCGAGCCATTCCGGCAGAAGGAAAATCAACGGAAGAAATACAATTCCCTGACGGCACGCCGATAGAAATGCCGCCTTCCACTGCAGCCCGATTCCCTGAAACAGCATATTACTTAAAATACCTATCGGAATCAGCGGAAGTATCAGGCACTGGCTTCGAAAAGTAAAAATGCCGATTTGTGCTGCCATATCCTCTTTTAAAAAGAAGCTCATGGTCATCGGTGCAAAAAGGAATCCTGCCAGACCGATTCCTGCCGCCGCTATGGTACTGCTCCATAAAGTAAAAATAAATGCCTGTTTTAACTTTTTTTTATTTTCAGCTCCAAACTGATACCCTGCCACCGGCTGAAAACCCTGACCATATCCGATAAAAAGGCTGAAAAATACCATAAATAACCGTCCGTCTACAGACATCGCTGCTACTGCCGCATCTCCATATCCTACCGCCTGCCGGTTTAACAATACGGCTGCCACGCTGGCAAATCCCTGCCTGCAAAGCGACGGCAGACCATTTTTTATAATGCTTCCATAGTCCTTTATTTTGAAAAAATTTTTACTTTGTTTCTTTCCATTCAGTTTCAGTCTGCCATGCCAGAAACAGCCTCCCAGTACCATCGCTACCACTGCCTGTCCGATAAATGCCGCTAATGCGGCTCCTTTTACTCCAAGATTTAAGACAAACAGAAACACCGGTGTCAGTATAATATCAAGAATTCCACCGGTTACCATTCCTGCCATGGATGCTTTCGCCCTGCCCTGCGCCCGAAGAAGCGTACCAAGTACCAGTGTCTCTATGGTAAAGGGTGCCGACAGCAATACAAAGAGAGCATATTCCCTTGCATCTGGAAGCAGCTCTGTTGTTGCACCGGAAAGCTTCAGCAAAGGTGTCAAAAAAATCAGACCTGCGCCCAGACTTATAAGTCCAAGCAGCAGCCCTGACATAATTGCCGAATTTGCAATCTGCTCTGCCTGCTCTTTTTCTTTCTTTCCAAGAAGCCTTGAAACAAGGCTTCCCGCTCCCATGCCAACAGTATAGCCCACTGCCTGTATCCATGCCACCAGTGCAAATGTAATTCCCACCGCTCCGGTTGCCCTGCTGCCAAGTCTTGTTACAAAGAAGGTATCCACGATACTGTAAGCAGAAATTACCAGCATACTAAGTACCGTAGGTGCAGCCAGTGACAAAATCACACGATGCACCGGTTCTGTTTCCATCCTCTGTTCCAGGCTCTTATTCTCCATGAGTGCCCTCACTGTCTGATGGAACATATTTATAGCCGACTCCGTGCACCGTTATGATATAACGCGGCCGTCTGGGATTCTTTTCAATTTTCTTCCGGATACTCTTAATATAGGAATCTATGGTTCTGTCATAGCCATCAAAGGCATCCTCTAACGCATAAGTAATCAACTGGTTTCTGCTATATACCCGGTGGGGAGATTTCACCATGGTATATAAAATTTTATATTCATTAGGTGTCAGATGAATCTTTTTCCTGCTTCTTCTGATACAATGATTGTCTACTTCTAAGATGCAGTCCGTTCCAATTTCAATCTGACTTCCTGCCCGCCTGTCTTCTTCGTATACAATGCGGTAGCCCTCTTCTAAAAGCTGCTGGCAGAGTTCCTGTGGCATCCTTCCTTCTGACTCCTGAATGATAATGGTTCCCTTTGTTCCCATATATCTTCAATCCTTCCTGCTACAATCTTTTCTACTAATTTATAACCTTTTCTATTGTAGTCAGTATCTCCACGGATTAAATTTTTATTCTCTTTATACAATTCTTCGGATGGAAAGAATCGTCCGGTAGCCTGCATTTGATACTTTAATTCCGGTCTTTGCTGAACTTGCATGCACAATCTGTCCATTTCCGATATAGATTCCGATATGACCGGAATACCAGATTAAATCTCCCGGCTGTGCCTCTGCCAAAGATGCCACTGCGCTTCCGCAGGCTCCCTGCTCACCGGAGGTTCTTGGCAGATTAATTCCAAAATTCCTATATACACTCTGCACGAAGCCGGAACAATCCGCCCCATTTGTAAGACTGGTTCCACCATATACATATGGGTTTCCTACAAACTGCAATCCATAATCTGCAATCTGCCTGCCTAAACCGGCATCCGATGCAGACGCCCCTGTTCCGCTGTTTCCGGATGCAGCATTTCCAGATGTTGAAGCTTTAGAGGTTGCATTCCCTGCTGTTGTATGATTGGTGCTCTGCTTCGCTGCAGCCTTCTTTTGTGCTGCTGCCTGCTGCTCTGCCTCTTTTCTTCTTTCTTCCGCTTCCTGTGCCGCTCTTCTTGCTGCTTCTTCTCTTGCTAACCGTTCTGCCTCTTCCTGAATGGATTCTGCATGGGGATATTCCGTATAGGTTTCTACATAATCTGCTGCTACATAGCCCTCCCCCTCCTCTGCATCAACTTTTAACCAGCCATCCAGTGTCTCTGTTACCGTTAGTATATCGCCTTCCGGTACCAGTCCTAATACGGCAGCCTCTGTGGATGCTTCCGTACGCACTTTTAAAGTTGTTGTAGTTACCCGGGCAAGCTGTGTGCCAATTTCTTCCGCAAGTGCTCTTGCTTCTTCTCCCACACAGACATATTCTGCACTGACATATCCGCTGACTGAACCGGAAGTAATATAATACCAGCCCTCTTCTGCCGCCTCTATCACACCTACCGTATTACGGTAAAGTTTTCCAAGCACTTCTCCTTCTGTAGACGGTTCTTTTCGAATATTCACATAATTCGGTGCGATTGCAACCGCAAGTTCCGGCTCATCTGCTGCCGGGATTTCCTCTTCTGCATTTCCAAGGGAAAGTTCCGCCACACCATCTATACCCGCTTCGCCTGCTGTTTCACCTTCTGCCAGTTCACCAGCTCCTGTCTGTATCTGCTGAATCGCATACTGTTCTGATAAAATGCGCTGCTCATTCAGTGCCCGGATTACGCCTGCACCGGATGCAGCTGGTGTCTCCATGGCATTGACATTGGTCCATAATGAAGTTGTAGTTGTCAGGATTGCGGCTGCAAACCATAATTTTTTTACTGTTTTGTATTTCATATCTGTCTCCTTACCTATGTAATCATCAGGTATTGTGGAAGAGATATTTTATTTATTTTTGCTAAGTTGCAAAATAGACAGACAGTCCGGCAAATGCAAAGACCGCATCATGTCTGCAAGGGGCACTAAGAATTTCGGATTATATTCTTTTTATCCGGCAACCGACGCAAATTCACATCCATGTTCATCTGCGCCTCGCCGGTACTTCCATGTACCGGCGTTGCCTGTTTCCATACGAAATTCCAAGTGCCCCTAACAGCCATTAAAATGCCTTCGCACTTTGCCGG
>ERZ1026850.40-NODE-40-length-75592-cov-41.704516_pt1 | contig 75592 bp, 110 predicted proteins | sample MGYA00380155_ERZ1026850 | MGnify/ENA primary metagenome ERZ1026850 (study PRJEB33269, sample SAMEA4719791) | human gut metagenome | biome: human-associated habitat; feature: organic feature; material: feces | place: Cameroon | collected 2013-10 ... | reverse complement strand
CCCCGGAAGCATCGGCCCCCGCGGTCCCCGCTGACAATCCACCGAAACCAGAGATCACAGCGAAGGATCGAGACGCCCAATTAAAGAAAGAAGCAAAAATTCAGCAATGTTTTATCTTTATGCTTTGTATTGGTTCTTTTATTATATTTGGCGCTCTTGCGGCCTCTGCAAACCAGCCGGTCCCCGCAAAAAGACCCACTACCCCAACCACGCAGACCAGCGGGTATTCCTCATCCTCATCTTCGTCCTCGTCCTCCGGCAGTTCTTCCGCAACCAATACCGCCCGCCATTCCGACGATGACGCTTTTTACTGTGCACAGTTGATTGTAGAGGACTACCTGAAAGCCCCGTCCACCGCAAAATTCTGCAAGCTATCGGACGCCACCGTTACCCATTTGGGAAACGGTGAATATATGGTAACAGGCTGGGTGGATGCGGAAAACTCCTATGGGGCCATGATCCGCAGTGATTTTGTTGTCACCTATACCGCCACTGAAAAAGGCTTTAAAAACGGGAACGCCATTATCGGATAGCCCAAGCAAACAGCCGCCCAATCTCTGGGCGGCTATCCGTGCATGAAAAATAATACTTGACATTTCTGCCCGTACAGTATATATTAAATGCACGGGCAATAAAAGGAGGTTCGTTTATGCCCCAAAGGAAAGGACGTCCCCCCATCGAAACACCGAAGAACGTCCGTCTTGAAATAAGGCTTACACAGGAACAGGCTAAAACACTTTCTTCTTGTGCGGAAAGACTGAACGTATCAAGGACTGACGTTATCAATCGAGGAATCGAATTGGTTCGCATGGAATTGGACGCAAAATAAAGGAAACTCCCCCACCGGCTGTCTCGCAAACAAAACGGTGAAGGAGCCTACACAACCTTTCGGAGTGTGTAAATATATTACTACGCTTCTTCCGAAAGGTCAACCCCCATTATTTCCACCGACAGCGAAAAAACCTCGTAAAACCTGTCAAAAACCCCCTTGGAGGGCTGTGAAATAATGGAAGTATCAAGACCGTTCGAAAGGAGCTTTTTTATGAATGAATTGACCACCATTAACAACACGCAGGTTCTCATCAAGGAGTTTTCCGGTCAGCGTGTCGTCACCTTCAAGGAGATCGACGCCGTGCATGGCAGACCGGACGGGACTGCCAGAAGAAATTTCAACGCCAACAAATCCCATCTTATTGAGGGCGAAGATTACTTCGTACGAAATTCGTCCGAAGCCCAAAACGAGTTCGGAATCACGGCCCCGAACGGCTTGACCCTCATCACGGAATCCGGGTATCTCATGCTGGTAAAGTCCTTCACCGATGATCTGGCGTGGAAAGTCCAGCGTCAGTTGGTCAAGGAATATTTCCGGGCGAAATCTACGCAGTCCCAGCCGCTTACCCCCGCCCAGCAGCTTTTAGCGCAAGCCAGCCTCCTTGTGGAACAGGAGCAGCGCATTTCCGCCATGGAGACCCGGCAGGACGAACTGGCCTTAAAGGTTCGGCATAATTCCGAAACGATGGATAAGGTCACAGCCGCCTATGTCGCTCCCATTTCCTCCGGCGATAACTGGCAGGAGAGCGCCAACCACACCATTAACGCCTTGGTCGAGCATTTCTGTCTCAATCACCAGATGTTCCGCCGGGAACTCTACGAGGAACTGGAACGCGAATCTGGCTGCGATCTTCAGCAGCGTTTGACCCGGCTGAAAAACCGCATGAAAGCGGCGGGCGCTACCGTCACGCAATGCAGAGCCGTCACGAAGCTCACCATCATCTCCCAGGACAAAAAGCTCCGTTCTATCTTCATCGGCATCCTGCGCCGCCGGACGCTGGAATTTACCGCCGCCGAGAACGCTTGACCTTTCCACACTTTTACACACATTCAGGAGGAAACATCCATGCTGACCATTAAAGAGCTTCTGCCCCTGTTTCAATTCGGCCCTAACGAAGAGGATGACCGCTGTGAAAAGTTCTGCGTGTCCGCCAACGGCCTTACCACCAACATCAACCCCAGAAACCAACTGGATATAGCCGCCTACGGAGATTTCATTGTGGACTATATCTATGTGGATAAATACGGCGTGGAGATCGCCATTAAAGCAGAATTTTGCAAGGCCGGGGCCTGATACCCGCCTGTTTAACTGGAAAGGACTGATTTTATGGGAAGAACCTCTGCACAGGAACGCCGGATCATGGTCGCTCTGGATAGCTGGCTCCGCAACGTGCAGGCCAGCGGCGCGGCGGAACGCACCGTCTCCACCTATGCGGACGTGACCAATTCGTTTTACGCCTTTCTGGTGGAAAGCGGCCTTTCCACCGAGGAACCCACTTTCACCACCATGCAAGCCTACCGGGACCACCTCTTTGACCGGGGTCTTTCCCCCGTCACCGTCCGGTATCATCTGGTGGTCCTCCGCTCCTTCTTCACCTATGCCAGTTCCCCGGAGCTGGGCGAGGAACGGTTTTACACGCAAAACCCCGTTTCCCTTTACCTCATGCCCTCCCTCCGCAAGCTCGAGCGCCGCCCCTATGACGTGCTGCTCACCGACGAGCAGGTCTGCAAGCTCTGGCGGGATTCCCCCGTCCGCACCACCCACCCGGAGAATTGGCCCCGGAATTACGCCATCGTGATCTTGCTCCTGACCACGGAACTGCGCAACGCCGAGCTGCGGGCCTTGACCCCGGCGGACATCGACTTGGAGGACGCTACCCTCCGCGTGGAGCACGGCAAGGGCGATAAGTTCCGGGTGGTGGACCTGCCGGACATTGCCGTGGTAGCCCTCCGCCGTTACCTCTCCTGCGGACTCCGCCCCGCTGATCTCCCGGATACCGCCCCCCTGTTCGGCACCCTCCGTTCCGGGGAGTGGAAGGCCGGCACGAAACAGTGGCTTTCGGAGCTGGTGGAGCGTCACGTCCGCTCCGTCACCGGCGTTCCGGACATCCGCAGCCACGATCTCCGTCACGTCGGATCCCGCCTGGACCTCAACTCCGGTATGCCCGAAAACGAACTGCAAGCCAAATTGGGCCATGCCAGCCCCATCACCACCCAGCGTTATTCCGGGCGGCTCATGGACCGCTCCGGGCGGAAAAGCGCCAAGAAGGTCTTTGCCGAGCGGGACCTGCAAGCCAAGCGCAGCGCCGACAAGCTCACCGCCTTTTACGCCTGATCCCCCAACATTCACCATAAACCCCAAAACACACGTCCGTGCGTTCCTTCGCATGGGCGTGTGTTTTTTCATTTCCCCCTGTTGCGGAATAACACCCTCTATTTCACCCGGAAACGCCCTCATACGCGCCCTGCCGCTTCCCCATCACCGTATACCCCATGACCCGTCCTCGTTCTCCTTCGCCCCTCCATGCCCCTGCCGTTGCCGTTTATCGGCTATTTGGACGCAACGTAAAAAAGGAACGCACGGTCAATCCGTGCGCTCCACGTACAGGGCTTCCGCCCTGCGCTGTGCGGCCATCAGGTCTGCTTTCAGCCGTTCCAGTTCTTCAATGGTCTCCGTAATGGCGTGAAACAGGCAAAGGTATTCCGGGTCCAGATGCTCCATGTCGTCCCCTCCTTTCTGCGGTCAGTGTACCACAGCCTCCGTGTCGAAAAAGCGTGAAATCCGGCGGTGGGCAGAAAACTTTTTCCGTCCGCTGTTGCGTCCAAATGGCCGATAGTTTGGCCGGGAAGGAGCGTGGCTGATATGGCGTATGGAAAACAACTGCGTATGCTGCGGAGCCATTGTGCCGGAGGGTCGGTGGGTATGCCCTCAGTGTGAGAGACGGTGGCCGGAGTTCTAAAAAAAGCCGGAGGGGAAATCCCCTCCGGCTTTTCAAAATGCGGGCCATTGCCGCTGGCAGATTGGGCAGACCTGTAAGCCCTCCGGTATGATAGCACCGCAGCAGATGCAGGTGTTATTCATACGCTTCTCCCACGATTTCTGTGTAATCCTCGGCGGTCAGAACACCTTTCTTTACGGCATTCTTGACCATGACCTTTGTCCAAAGCCCTTGCTTGTACCATTTTGCGATTTTCTCCTTCATGGGTTAGCCCTCACTTTCCATCAGAGTGTCGGTCATCAGAGCCGTATACGCCACTTGTGCTTCAATGCGGTCGATCTGGGTGGGCGCAGGCTCCGGCTCACCGTCGTCCTCAATGGTATATTCGCCGTTGTAGGCTTCCGCCTTGGCGATGGTCTCATTGCCCTCGCTCCATCCCAGCGTAACGGAGGAGAAAACCTGCTGGATGTCCGGCTTGTCCTCCGTGCCGTGGTTGACCTCGGTGCAGAGTTGATATTTGATGATTTTCATGCCGTCCCCTCCTTAATCTGTGGTTTTGGTGTATTTGACCAGAGCATACATTACTGCATTGCTATTAACTTCTCGGTCAAGATTTTTAATTACAATGTTTGCGGTATTTGCAGACATGGCCATGCCAAGGATGGTTGCGTCAATCACTGATCCATAGTAAGTGCACCATCCGGATATAAATGTGACAACGTCAACGTTAAATGCGGCAATGCTAACGTTTTTGCTGCTGCCAATATCAGGCATACTGCCACAGTTGATTACTTGTGTATACACCGGCTTGCCCAGATAGCGCTCCGTGGTTCTGTATTCTACGCCCAGCAGCATGGGAGGATTAGCATACTCCAACTGACTCTCCCACAGCTTGTCGAGTCCATCAACAAGTGTAGAAAACGTATCGGTCACATCTACAAAATCCCGTCTGAATGAATGCTCATTATCAATGCAAACGGTGGTCCAGTCTGCATAGTTAGCAGTCCTTACAAATATTAAAAATTGTTTTGCACTGTCAGTAGTCTTTGGGTCTGAATATACAAAGACTTTTGACTCATTTGTTGAACCAATGTTACCGTGGTATTCGACATTACAGGCACCATCGTAACTCAGAAAAACCATCATATAGTTTTCAAAGCCATATTCATTTATATTGCAGATTTTAAGAGTAACTGCACCGCTGCTTGATTCACCAGACCCTGCAATAAAAGAACCGATTTTATAAATTTTGTTTCTAAGGATTCGTCCCAGATATGTTGGTTTAGCCGCTCCGATGTTGTCCCTCGCCTGCGCCTTCTGCGTGTCCGATAGGCTCTGCGGCGTGACGCTGACCGCATCCGCGATCCCCTGCTCGATCTTGTTGAGGTGTTCCGCGTCCAGCGCCGGGGCCTGACCGTTGACCCATACGGTTTTTTCGTAAGCCATTACGCCACCTCCAAACTATCGGCCGTTTTCCCGCAACGATTCTTCTTCATAAAAGTTCCTCCTTTTGATCCGGTGCCCCGTTGGGGCTGCTTCACTGTTCAGGTGGGCCACCCCGTCACGGTGGCCGTGGGGAAATCCTGTACGGACACGGCGGAAATCTGCATGGGGCCGCTCCATGTCAGGGGCCTTGTGAACCCCTGCACCAGATGCCGCTCCACCGGAGACCCCGCCTTGTCGCTCCGCACGATGGAGATGAGTTCATTCTCGTTCAGGTGCATGATCTGACTGCACGAAACCGAGACGGACTTTTGCAGTGCCGCGGACCGTTTCAGCTTCCACACAGCCAAGTCCTCGCACTGTCTTTTCGTGGAATATCCCGCCGCCCGATAGCGCACGGTTTTGCGCCCGATCCGACTTACATTCGTGCTGCTGGCCGGGTCCAGATTCTGCGCCCGCGCCGCCACCTGCGCGCTGTTGTTCACGGCTTCTCCGATCACGATAAAATCGTTGTACACCTCCGTGTTCTTCTCCGTGTACTCCGTACCCAGCAGCTCCGCCTCGCTTTGGGAGAACTGCCACGCCAGCGGCTTGTCGCTGTCCAGAATGTCATCCTGAGAGGGGTCGATCCGCAGTGCGCCAGACGCATCGTATCCGATCCACGCCGCCAACATTTCCGCAAGGCCGAGGCACACGTCCGCATAGCTTCCGTTGTCGCTGTCCACCCGCAGGGTGTAGGGCGCGTCCGTCAGCTTGGCCACAGACCCGTCCGCCAGCTGTTGCGTCTTGCCGTTGTAGTATTCCGTAAATACCGGGGCAACGTTGTCCACCAGATCCCCGTTCCCCCGGTCCAGCTTCAGCAGGGCCGCGATGGGGTCAAAGACGTTTGTCCCTACCTTCACCTCGTAGGTGCTTTCCAGATAGCCGAAAAGCGTTCCGTCCAGATCGGACCATTTATCCACCAGATTGTACTGTGCCGTCCGCTTGGCCGGTTCCAGCGTCTCCACCGGGTCCTTTACCAGAAAGACCCCCTGTTGAATGTAAAAGTCCGTGCCGTCGCTGAGCACAAGGCCCTCGTCCAGTGCGATCCGGTTCCCGAACCACACCCGGTTGATGTTGTAGTCAAACGTGCCGTCCAGATTCGCCAGCGTCACCGAAGCCGTCCGCCGCTGGCCGTTGTTCAGATTCACGGACAGGCTCCCGTCCGCGATAAACGCCCCGGCAAAGCGCCCCGTGGGGTTGTTGTCCAGTGCGAATGCCGTGGAGCCGTCCGGCTGTAAAAACCGCAGGCGGCACAGCTTGGTAAAAGGCCGGCGCAGCATCTTGCGGTAATCGTTCATCCGTTCCGCTTGGGTCATTTCCGCATCGCCTCCCTCTTATGCGAACAAAGCGTCGCTGGATGTGAGCAGGATACGCGCCCCGTCTGCGGAGCCGATCTCCACCCATGGCAGCGTCACCGTCTGCACCTGCTGCCGGCTGCCGTCCATGGTGCTCATGGAAATAGCCCCGCCCGCCCGGATCTGCCACAGGTCTCCCCGCCGGTCTTTCAGAAACAGGGCGTCCTGCGTGGTTGAGAGGGCGTACACGGCGTCCCGCACCTCGTTGGTATCCGTATACTCCCCACTTGCCAGAACGCGCCCTATGGCCGCAGAGAGCGTCCCGGAGCGGTAATCGCTGGGGGAACTCTGCACCGTGGGATACCGGGTGAAATTTCCCAGCACACCGGGGCTGTTGTTGTTGCTGATCCCGCCGCTGGCCACGTTCAGGCTGAACCGGAAGATCGCCGCCGGGTGATAGGCACCCTCTGCGTCCGTGGTGCATTGCAGGACTGTCCAGTCCCAGAAGATGGGCGTCACCGCGTCGGAGATCAGGGCGTTGGTCACGATGACGTCCGCGCCGTCCGTGTTTTTGCCCAAGCCGAACATATAGTAGCGGTAGGTCTCCTGAGACACCGCCTTGCAGTCCCAGATGGCCCGCTCCGAAAGGGGCGTCTGCGCCACCGGTTCCAGTGTCGCGTCCCCCTCGTGGTAGCGGTAAATGGCAAAGCCCGTCAGCGTCCCGGCAAAGGTCAGGTTGCCCGCCTGTAAGCCGCCTCCGGCGAAATCCGTCTGGAACAGCGTGTTCCCGGAAAACGCATTCGGCGTCCACCCTGCCTGACTCAGGATTTGAGACAAAATGCTTTCGTCCAGCGTCTCCCCCGTCACCCACAGATAGTCACAGGTCTGAACGCCGCCCAGCGTCAAAGACGTGATGGTTTTCCCCGTCAGGTCTGCCCCGCCGGTAAAGACCCGCAGTTCCTCGTGCTCCTGAATGGGGAACAGCGTGACGGACGGGAACAGGGTGGTCAGGGGATAAATGCCGCCCACCAGCGTGATCTGCCGCAGATACACGTTCCCGTTTGCGATCACCACCGTAAACCGGTCCGTCTCCCGCAGCCACGGGAGCGCCTGACTCCAAACCGTGCTGCCCCCCACCGTCAGTTTGCCGCCGCTCTTGCCCAGCGAAAGCACCGCCGAGGTCTCCCCCATGCCGATGGTCACAATGGGGTTGTCGCGGCTCACATCCACTGTCCCGCTCCACACAAGGCTCCACGGCTGCGGGTAGTTCATGGGCTGACCCGTCACCTCGTTCCATGTGACGCTGCCGCCGCTCCCAATGCTCAGTTTTCCACCGGAGATCGCCGTACTGCCCGTTGCGGTTCCGGGGATGGAGTACAGCCCCGGCCAGCTTACCCGGATGCCGGACTTCTTGCAGTTGGGGCACGCCACCACCGCGCCGGAGACCTCCGTGGTATCGTAGGCCACCCGGAAGCTCACCCAGCCGGTGTCTGCCTGAACGCCGTTTTCCGTCTGCACCTGACAGCGGACGGCGTAATCCGTGTCGGAAAACAGGCCGTCATACTCCATCCGCAGTTCCGCCGTGCCGTAAATGCGCCCGCTGTCATAGAGGACCGCTTCGCTGTTTCCGGCCCGCAGCATCCACCGCACCCAGTTCAGCGTGTCGCCCTGCGCCTGGGAATACGCCGCCGTAAATGCGTACTTCCGCACCGTCAGGGGCGAGGGGATGGCGGCCACGGTCAGAACCGGGGCCGTCCGGGTGAGAAAGACCGATGCGCTCCTCTGGATCACGCTCTCCGCGTCGGTCGCCCCCCACCACTGCTGGATCAGTAGCTTGTATTGCTGTCCATTCTCCATCCCGGCCCCGCTCAGTGCGCTGGCCGGGATGGTATAGGTGAATAGCACGGTGTTCCCCGCATAGTCCGTCCCGTAGAAGGGACACCCCGCCGTCAGCTTCCCGGTGGAATATACCTGCGTGGACGCCGCATCGTTTTTGCAGATGGTCAGGGAAAACGCGGTCATAGCGGAGTTGCCGTTCACCTGCCAGCTCACCGCCAGCGGCTTTGTAATATCGACCGTGCCGTTTCCCAGTTCCCCAAGGGACGAGGGATAAATATTCGTTGGTTGGAATAATGCCATGCGCCCGCCTCCCTTAATGTTTGTAGAGGCCCAAGTTCCCGGCCCCGTGGTTCAATGCCTGCATGACCTGCGCAACGGTCAGGCGGTTGGCCGCCTCCGCCCCGATCTGAACGCCGTTTACGCTGTAACTGTCTCCGTAGTGGTCATAGCTGGTCCGGCTCATCACCGTCTTTCCCGGCATAGTGCCGCCCCGCTCCGCCGCGCCGTACAGCCATCCAAGCTCGCTCATACGCTTCTGGAACGTGCTGTCCGCGCTGGGTTCCAGCATCTTCTCCGCCAGCAGCGGGGGGATCACGATCTCGTCCTGACTGGTGGCCTTGATGCCGCCCAGCCCCCGCAGGATGCCGCCGGAATCGTACTTTTTGGCCGGGTCCACACCGCCGTACACATCGTTGATTTTGTTCTGCCGCTGCTCTTTCAGTTTGTTGATGGTAGCTTTGCTGGCTCCGTTCTTCTCCGCGTCCTTGATGGCCAGAGAGTAGTCCACATTCCTGTCATACCCCTTGCTGGAAGAACCGGAAGAACTGGAAGAACTGCCCTTGGAGGATGAAGTCTTTTTGCTGGAACTGCTGTCCTTCTTGCTGGGGTCCACACCGTCGTATAAGGCGTTGATCTTGTTCTGCCGTTCCGTTTCCAGCTGTTTGATAGCCCCCTCGCCCAGTCCGGCTTCCTTGGCCTGCTTAATGGCAAGCGTGTAGTCAATGTCCTTGTTGAAGCCCGTGTAGTGCATCTCATTGCCGTCTGCATCTACCTTGGTATATTTCCCGGAGAGGTCATCTCGAGCCGCTCCCTGATGGACGTTGAGGGCGCTCGTGGCGTAACCGTTCTTATCGTAGGTGATCACATACCCGTTTTTCTCAATGGTTTTCCCGGCCAGCTTTTCGTCCCGGCTCATGTCCGGTCCTTTGTATTGCAGTTTTGTGCCGTTTCCGACGGGCGTTGTGTCCTTGTAGTTCAGGTTTGCGGAGCTTCCATCTGCTAACTGCCATCCGGAAGAACCACTATTTTTGAACCCCTCGTCCATCTCCGTCTGTGTCCAACCACCGCCGGGATTTTTGTTGAAATCAAAGTAGTATCCGCCATTCGTCCCGTTTGCGCCGGGAACCTCTCCCGGCTGGCCGGTGATCTGTCCGCCATTCACCGTGCCTGCGATATACTGGTTCAGCTTGCCCAGCAGGTTGTTGACCTCATCCACCTGCTCCCGCATTTTGGGCGTCCCGTTTTTGGCAATGTCGCTGAGAATGTCGCTGATCGACCGGGTGGGGCTTTGCAGGCTGTCCGTGATCCGCTTCCATTCGGCCTTTAGGGTGTTGTAGGTTTCTTCGATCAGGGTTTTCTTGGCTTCCAGTTCGTCGATTTCCCGCTGAAGGGCCAACTCCCGCTCGTATTCGGCCAAGTCCTCCTTGGCCTTTTCATAGGCATCCTGCGCAGACTTCACGGACGATGCGTTGGCTTCCCACTCCCACTGTCCGGTTGCGGCGTTGAATACCCGCACCGTCCGTTCCTTCTGGGCTTCCAGCAAGGCGTTCTGCTTTTCCAGCACCGCCGCCTTCAGCTGTTCCAGCTTCAGGGCTTCGTCCTCGGCTTGCTTGGCGTCCTTCAGCGCGGCGATCTGCTTGTCAATAGCGGCTGTCTGCTTGTCCCGTGCCTCCTCCGCTTCTTCCAGCTTTTTGTTAACGGCATCTTCCAGCTCGTCCCAAAGATCCTCCTGCAGTTCCTTGATCTGCTTGGTGATCTTCCAGTGCTCCGTGGACAGGGCGTTGATGTCCGCCTGACTCGCCCCGATCTTCCGCATGTACTCCGCCTGTGCGTGGAGTGCCGCTTGGATCTGCCGCATCTTGTCGATCTGGTCCGCCGTGCTGTCCCCACGCTCCTGCATGAGGGAAAGCTCCGACTTTCGCAGGGAAACGATGCCCTTCAGCCGTTCCAGCTCCGCGTCCGTTTTGGACCCGCTCGTGGATGATGTGGAGGACGTACCCCCTGTGTAGGTGTCCCCCGTCCCGCTGTCTCGCCCGGTGTCCGTAAACATGGACTTGTAGATCCGATTCAGGATGATGGCGCGGGCTTCCTCGTAGGTTTTGGCTTTTCCGGTCTGCAACAGGCCCTTGATAGACCGCTCCACGTCCTGCGTTTTGGCCGTTCCGATCAGCCCAATAGCATAGGCGGAAGCCCCGGCCTCGGTAGCCAACTGCCGCAGTGCCCCGATCTGCTGGCTCAGGTCCAGTTTCTTCTGGTTCAGTACGATCAGCCGTTTCGCCAGCTCATAAATCTGGTCCCCGGACTTCCCCGCCTGCCGCTGTATCTTCAATAGCTCCGCCACATAGTCGCTCACGGGCTGACTGGACTTGCTGACCTGTGCCAGAAATGCTTTCAGCACGTCATAATCCGCCTGTTGCGCGTCCGTCAGCTTGCCGTTGGCTTTGATGGCTTCCTCGTAGGCCGCCACCTGCTGTTCCGCCGCCGTTTTTACGGCGTAGAAATCGTTGATCTGGTCCTGTTGGATGCTTTTCCCGGTCTGAAGCTGGTCTGTGTACGCCTTGGCCTTGTCCGCCAAGGTCTCGTAGGTGATCCCCAGCCGTTCCAGGTCTGCCGTGGTGCTGATGGCCTGTCCCGTCACCAGCCGGAGCTGGGCGATCATTTCCTCCGTGGAGTTGAAAGACCGGCCCACAAATTCATCGTAGCCCTTTACACTGCCCATGGACGTGATGGTGGTCCCACCGGCTCCGCCCACTTTCTGTGCTTTCTTCTCCGCGATGGCCGTCAGGTGCTTGATCTGCTGTTCCAGTTCGGCGTTTTCCGCTTCCAGCGCCTTCTTTTCCTCAATCAGCTCCGGGGTCAGGTCATGCCATGCAATCCCGTTGATCTCGTCCAGCCGCTTCTTGTTTTCCTCTAATTGGGTGTTGTCGGCCTCGATCTCCGTGTTCAGGGCGGACAGGCTTTTCCGGTAATCCTCTGTGGCTTTCCACACAAGGCTGAACGCCCCTGCCGCCGCTGCGATCGCCAACAGCCACGGGTTCATGGCGATCCCCGCCGCAGAGAGTTTCGTGATCGCCACCGTGGTCCCCACAGCCGCCGCTTTCAGCGCCAGCATCCCCAAAACCGCAGTCCCGGAAACCGCCGCGAAATGCCCAAGGTCCGTGTTCAGGACTTCCACCGTGCCGATCAGCACGTCCAGTCCGCCCTTAACGGCGTCGGTGCTCACCATGCTCTGGATGAACTCCGTCCATTCGTTTTTCAGAATGTTGGTCTTGCGGGTCCAGCTGTCCATGGCGTTGGAAATTTCCTTGTCCGCGCTGCCTACGGCGTTGGCGTAGTCTTTCAGCATGGACTGGTACATATCCCAGTTCTGGATCAGGGCCAGCAGTTGAGAGGTCCGCAGTTTGCCGCCGATGTCGCTAACCATCTCCATCAGCTTTTGTTCTGTCAGCAGCCCATCCTTCATGCTCTGGGCAAGACCCCCGATGGCTTCCATGGGGTCAATGACTTCGCCGGTGGCCTTGGCCGCTTCATACGCGGCCGGGGCGTACTCCCGGATCACGTCCTTCAACCCGGCGATCTCGCCGGTGGTCCACGTCACGCCCTCGTCGATCTCGGTTTTCGTGTCCCCCACGATGTTCAGCACCAATGCCCGGAACGCACGGGCCGCCTCGCTGCCGCTCCGCTGGGTCACGGCGGTGATCGTACCGATCGCCGACGTCAGTTCATCGATCCCCACATGGGCCTGAGCCGCCACCGGAGCCACGGTCCCCAAGCCTTCCGCCAGCTTTTCGATGCTGGTGGCGTACTTGTTGTCGATCTCGTTGGCGCCGTCCAGCACCTTGGTCAATGCTTCAATGTTGCCCTTGTACTGATACGCCGCGTCTACGGACAGCAGGAATTGCTGTGCCGTTTCCGCGTTGGTGTCGCCCACCAGCTTTGTCTTGGTGGCAAGCTCCGCCAGTGCGTCCGCCTGTTCGCCGTAACCGGCGCGGGCAAACGCCGCCACGGAGTTCAGATATTCGTCCGCCGCCTCGCCGTAGGCCGATGCCGTCTCATAGGCCCGGTCCCGCAGCTTCTCCATCTGCTCCGCTGTAAAGCCAGTTACCTTGCGGACCGTCACCATCTCATCGTCCACGGCCTTCATGGTGGAAATGGCGTCCCGGAAAGCCCCAATGGTCTTGGAGACGATGGTGCCTACTACCTGCCATTGCAGCATTTTCAGGTAGGCGTTGGTAAAGCTGTCCCCTAACAGGTTGGTTTTCTCGGTCATCTCCTTCGTGCCCTTCTGGACCTTATCGGAGGTGTTCAAAAACGCTCTTTCAAATACGCCGGCGCTGTCCGCCGCGTTCTTGGCGGCATTCCCTATGCCGACCATGCCCTCGATCTGCCGCTGAAGTGCCGTAGGGTTGTAGGGGGTGTTCTGCGCTGCTCTGGCCTGCTGTTGCAAATAGGCGTTGGCCTGCCGGGTGGCTTTCAGTTCTGCGGCAGCGGCCTTTTCCGCTGCTTGGGCCTGCTGTCGGTAGTTCTGGGTCACGGTCCGCTGGGTCACGGCCAGCTCCCCTGACTGTTTGTTCAGTGTCGCCACCACGCGGGTGGTCTCTCCCAGCCGTGCGGAGAAATCCTGCACCTTTCGCGTGGCCTGCCCGTTTGCGTCAAAGGTGGTGGAGACCTTCTGCAAATTCCCCGCCAGCTTTCCGGCGGCATTAGCCGCGCCGTTCAAGCCCTGCGTTGTGCCGTTCAGGTTCACTTTCGTGGAGGAGACCGACGCTACCTCCTGCTTCAGCTTCGCGATCTCCGCCCGGACCTCTGTAAAATCGGGTACGCCCTTAAAGATAATTTTTGCCATGCTTCACCGCCCTGCCTTTACTTCAATATCCTTCGTCACCCTCCCGGCCCGTGTAGCCGTCGGCTTCGATCTGTAATTCCGCGTCCTGTTGGTTCATGGCCCGCACCAGCGTTTCCTCCGCCCGTCCGCCCTCTACCAGCTCCGTGACGAAATTCTCAAAAAACGGTCTGGCCGGGGGATGGCGCGTCCAGTTGTAATCCGGGTTCAAGTGCTCAATGCGCCCGATCAGTGCGTCTCCGTCCACATAGTCCTGATCGCCATATTTATCCGGCGGGTCTACTTCGCCGCTGGGTTCGTAGTCCATCTGGATCCCATCGTCCCCCACCGGAGAAACGGTTGTGTTGCCGTTCATGTCAAGAAGTCCGCCGTTTTCTCCCCGACGCTCATATTCGGTTGGGAAGAAATCAGCGCCGTACACATCGCTTTGAATGTGTTCAGCAAGGCAATCCATCATGTCTTTTCCCAATACAGGCAAAGCCCCCGCCAGTGCCGCCTTGAACCGCTGTTCCAGCGCCGCAAGGTCCTCGTCCAGCCCTGTGATCCTGGCAGATGCGCTCCCGCTCATATCCCCGCTCCTTTCCGTCATTTTCGTGGCCTTACGAAAATGATCCCAAGCATACGCCAAGGCATGAGACCCTCATGCCCTCCCGTCCGCCGGGGATCAAAAAGCGGAGCCGACCGCCGGGTCTCCCCGGCAGTCAGCCCCGCTTGGCTCATCCTATCCAACGCTTAGGATAAGGCGCGTTTCTCGGTTTTTTCTCGCTTTTAGGCGGAAGTCACTTCCAGGACCGCCTGTGCGGTGTACTTGGCCGCTCCCTCTGCGGGATACTGGATGGCGATGCTCCCGGTGCCCTGGGTGCTCCCGGCGGTCACAATGCCGTCATTAGAGACCGTGGTCCCGGTAGCAGTCCCGGCGGTCACGGTGTACTTCAGCAGGCTTGCGGGAGAAGGCGTCACCAGTTCGCCGTTTTTCATGACCAGTTTGGCATTCACAGGGGCAGTGCCCTTGGCTGCCACGCTCACCACGCCGCCGATCACGGCCAGCCCCGCCACTTCGTCGCTTTCCTCGTCGGGAACCAGCACCATGTAGGCCACGGTGCCCATGCCGCCGCAGGCGTCACACTCAGCGGAGATCACCTCTGCGTCCTCGTTGATGGCGCGCCCGGTGATGGTGGTGGTATCGTAGTTGGACTGGTCGCCGGTGGTGTTGGCCCCTTCGGGGTTCAGATACAGGCGGGGCACGATCAGGTAAGCCCAGCCCCAGCGGGTGCCCTTATTCTTGCCGGACACGTTCTGATACACGGCGATCTGTGCGGTGAAGTGGATGATGCGGCCATTGAAAGCGCCGTTCACAATGCCCACCTGGGCCGCGGGCTTCTTGGCGAAGTACCACACCTTGTAGCTCTTGCCGCTCTCAGCGGTGAAGCCGGTAATGGCGCCGGTGGCAGGATCGATGGGATAGGGAACGCCGCCCACAGAGTAGGAGGACGCGGCCCCCACCTCCTGCACGTAGCAAAAAATAGAGGAATAGCCGTACTGGGCCACCGGCACCAGCTTGCTCACGTCGGCCTTCAAGGAAGTACCCGTGGCCTCCACCGTCTGGCAGACGGGGGAAACGGCGTTGTAGTTTACGGTGCCGCCCACAGCCATCATCTTGCTCATCAGGTCGAAGTCCGCGCGGGTGAAGTTCACCTGCGTGTCGCTGTCGCTGGCGATGATAGTGGCGATGCCGTTGCCAAGGCCCGCCCGCAGGGGGTCGGTGTTGGCGGAGAAATTGATGTTGCCGGTGGAAAACTTGTCGCTCTGGCTCAGGATCTCACCGGTGGAGGGGTCCTGAAGCTGTGCGGAGCAAATGCCCTTGGCGTACAGTCTTTTGTCGGTAAAAGTGATCATGTCTGTTCACACTCCTTTTAATGTTCCGTATTGTTGGTAAATTGACTCAGCGGGGTCATGGCCCCCGCGTCCTCCCGCTCCCGGTCATAGAAAAGGTGGGGTACAGGGTTCCCGCCCTTCCACTTCACGCCGTTTCCCTCCGAAATGCCGCAGATCAAATAATCCGCCGCCCGTTGGATGGCCTCCTGACGCCGTTTCAGCTTCAGCAGGGGCCATTCGTCCATCTCCGCTTCCTCACAGCCTGTAAACAGGGCGATGGAGGACAGCAGACTTGCCGGGTCCCGGCGCAGCTTCGGCCCGTTTCTCCGGGCCAGCTCCGCCTCCGCTTCCAACAGGTCCGGGTTGGCGTCCTCATCCGTCAGCTCAATGCCGTTCTGATAGGCCAGAATAGCCCGAAGCCGCTGGAATTGTACCGGGGTAATGGTGATTTCTTCCTCGCCGTTCCATGTAAAGCATATCCCCTTTAAGTCCATTGTGTTTTCAGGAGAAAGTTTCACATGAAACAGGCGGATGCGGTCTGAAAGGCTCCGGCCCTCCCCCAGCCGCAGCGCCAGCGCCAAAAACGCCAGCGCCCGGTTGAAAAGGCCCACCGGTTCCTCTCCCCGCTCCATGCTTTCCAGATCCATGACCCAATAGGCTGCCAGCAAAGGCATGACCGCATAGCGCACAGGGAGCGCCTGCTGGATCACGTCAATGGCGGGTCTCGCCCGCTCAAATTCCTCCTGCTCACATACCCGGATGGGCCATAGGGTCAGTCCGGCGGTTTCTACGGGTTCGTAGCGGTCCGCCGCCCGCTTGATATTCCGTGAGAGTTCCATCCTTTTAATTCATCCTCTCCAATATCTGTAATCAAATGGTAATGCCCGCGCTGGCAAACAGCGCTACAATACAGGCCCCGGCGATCAGCCAGATCACCTTGTCCACAAGGCTGTCCCACCGTTTGGCGGACTTCCCTTCCAGCTCCGTCATCTTCTCGTCGATCCGGCTCACCTTGGTCCCCATCTCTTCCTGCTTGGTCGCCATTACCTCTACGCTGGCAGTCAGCTTGATCAATGTCTGCTGGTCCCGCTCCACATCTTCCATGCGGTGCTTCAGGGATTTGATCTCGTGCTCGTGGGCCTCTAACTTTACGGCTGCATCTTCCATGTTCATGGTGGCTGTCCTCCCGTTGTGAATTTAGTAGTCCTCAATGGTATCCCCCATGGCGGCTTCGCTTTCCGCCCAATGTATGCTCATTTTCAGTTCCCGGCCAACCACCGTGCCCGTCTGGTCATACACCGGGCGGCTTCCGTTGTCGGCGTGTGCGGCACGGGAGAAATCGCACACGCCGATCCCCGCCAGGTTCACGCCGTTCAGTGCCTCGATGATGCACTGCTCCATATCGTAGGAGCGGGCGTATGCCTCCGTTTTGGTGGTGGTCTCTTGGTTTACGTTGCAGGAGATCACAAACGTGATCCCGATCTGCGCGTCAAAGGGCGTCTGTGAAAAAATGCGGCCCAAATAACATTTGATCGTGCTTTTCGCCTCCGTCTGGGCTTCTCCCCAGAACTTCTGAGCGTAAAGGCGATACCCTTTCGGGTGCTTGCGGCGCTGGGTGTTGCTGTCTACCACAGGCTCGTTCCCGTCAAAAAGAAGGCTCTGCTTTTCCTTGGCCGTGGGAAGCCGCTCTCCCAGCGGCTTGGCCCCGTCATGCCATAGATATTTCATCAGCCGGACACGGGGGCGGGTGTTGTCATCCACCGGCTCGTAGCCGTCCGGCAGCGGCAGGTCCATCAGATAGGTCAACAGCTTGTGGGGGATCTCCTCCGCCCCACGGAAGGTCAGAAACCCGCTTTGGACTCTCTCAAATGGATAGGTGGGGCTGTGGAAGGCCGGGTTCATTGTTTGCCGTCCTTCCGCTGCTGAAAGGCCGCGTCAAAGGCGCTCCGGGCCTCCTTCAGATCGTCCAGCGTCTTTTGCACCGCCTCCGGCGTCATGCTCTGCGCCGCAAGGTCCTGAAACCGGCTCACGGGATCGTTCATGGCTTGCAGCATCCCGTAAATCTCCGTTTTCAGCATCTTTTCCAGATCGCGGTAGTCCGCCAGCAGGTCAAAGGCCTTGTCCCGTAGCTCCGGCCCCTTCCCTTTCATGCGGTCGATCTGGTTGAAGATGTGCCCTCCGGCCCAGCGGTCGTAGTCGTCGGCGGACATGAGGTAGGTTTCCCCCTCCACCGGCTCAAAGTCCTCTCCCAGATACAGCTTCACAAAGCCGCCCATGAGATACCGGCTCCGCCGTTCCACGTTCTCCTTGAAGTAGGGGAGCACCTGTCCCCCCTCCACCCGGACCTCCATCCGGTCAAAGCACCGTCCCGCGCACTCCGCCGCGAACGCCGCCTTTTCCATCAGGGGCACATAGTCTCTGGCTGCCAGCAGCCCTTCCTCCGTCAACTTTTTCCATTCCATATTCGTCATTCCTTTCAGATTTTTTGGAATTTCTCACGGTTGCTTCCCCGCAGAGGGCACAAAGCCGCCTGCGGCGTGTTCTCCCATTGCCTGGTCACGCCGCACAAATGCTGGTGTCCGCAGATGGGGAATTTCTGCCCCGGCTGCTTCTCGCACAGCAGGCTCACCGTTCCGGGCCGCTTGTAGGCGTATGGACACTTCTCTGCCATCACAAGCCCTCCAATTCGATCTCCGCGCTGACGCTCTCACCCTCGCATCTGGCTGTCACCGTCAGCGGTTTCTGGCTGTTCCCCCAGCACCTTACTGTCAGCTGGTTTCCGTTTACACTCACGCTGTAAGAACCCTCTGCGGCTCCCTCATAGGTCCATTCCACCGCCGCGTCCTGTCGAACGCCGCCGATAAACAGCGCCGCCTCCAAGGTCTCCACATCGTAGGGGGCCATGTACTTGGGGACCTCGTTCAAAAACCGTACCGCCGGTGTTTTCGCCTCCGATGCCTCCACCGTCACGGCGAAAGTCCCGCCGTAGGTCCGGTTCTGTTCCAGTGTCGCCGTGATCTGGCAGGTGCCCTCGCCTACCGCCGTTACCACGCCTTTGCTGTCCACCGTGGCCACATTGGGGTCGCTGGACGACCATACATAGCCGATGGGGTGCTCCTCCGTGTTCTCCACCTCGGTCCCGTTCCGCCGGGAGGCGGCGGTAAATTGGGCCGTGTCCCCCGCCGTCATGCGGGGCGCCCCGGTGACGAATACCGCCCAGGAGAAGTTCTTCCCCCCTGCCACCTTCGCTTCCATATCGTCGATCTCGTGGTTCGGCTCCTGCATCCGGGCGTTGAAATACAGCAGGTGTGTGCTCTCATCGTCCCCGGTGAACTCCTGCGTCACGTCGGAGTAGCCCGTGATCTGATAGGCCCGCCGCCCTAAGATCAGGCGGCTGTTCTGGTCCAGCTGCTCCGTGTTTTCGTTCCGCTGGCAGATGATGTTGAAATATCCCTGCATGATGAGGGTCATTTCCTGAAAGTCATTGGATGTGGCCTGCGCCAAGGACTTTTCCACAAGGATCGGTTCTTCCCGGATGTTCCCGTACCAGTCCAGAAACCGCCATACGGCGTTGCACCGCCGCATAATGCCGCTCCCCGATGCGCTGGACAGGTTGGAGGGGTTCGTCACCAGCCAGTAGGAACCCATGGTCTCCACCTTGGCCCCCTCCGGGATGTAGTCCACCCCGGCGTCCGCCACCAGAAACGCCTTCTGGTCATCGGTCTTTCGGGTAAGGCTGACGCCCTGCTTGGTGGTGTCGGAGAACCGGATGCGCTTCGTGCTCCACCGGTAGAAGTCTCCGGGAACCAAACCCTGCATCCGGGCCGTCACAAAGTCCGTGGCGTAAGGGGCCATTTCTTCCACAAACCGGGCCGTGGCCTCCGCAAAATACTGCCGCTTCCGATCCCGGTATTGGGTCGGCGCGTTGGTCACCCTGCCGTTCCCGCCGCTCAAAAGGCTGATATTTTTCATGCCGTGCTTGGCGTCCGCCATGTGCCCCCTCCTTTCAGATCAGCTCTATCCGCCGCGTAGATTGGCGGAATGCTGTGGCGTATAGGCAGTCCTGCTCATACTTCCGTAATTCCTCGTTCAAAAGCCCCCGGTTTTGCAGCTTCTTTTTGCTGCCCTTTTCCATGTACTGGGGTTCGTTAGGCGGGTTAAAGCTCCGGTCATGATCCTTGGGTGCGTCGCTGAGCCAGTTGCGGAAAAACCGCTCGTCCCATACGGAAGCCACGCACAACCCCAACAGCCGCTTCTGCTCCGCCGTCAGGTCATGGGCGAAGGCGCCGTCGGTGTAAAAGTCCATTTCGTACCGCAGTCCCGCGTCCAGCTGTAACGGGAAGGTCACGGTCCCGGTCTCCGGGTCATATACCGCCTCTCCATACGGCACCAAAAGCACGGACCCGTCCGGCTGCTCCACCCGCTGTGCGCAGGAGAATAATTCATAGCCGGTCATCCCCGTCTCCACCTTCGTCTCTTTCGCAATGCTCTCCAAGGTGGAGACCCATGCGCTGTCTCCGTAGGCGGGTTCCGTCAGCCCTTCTTTCAGGTAAGTCACCATCTCAGGGGGACGGTTGAATACCGGGATCGCGTTTTTCATGTACAGGCTCATCCGCCGGAGGAACCGCGCAGGACTTTCCGCCGCCTGATCCGTCAGCCTCACGTCATCAATAAAAACCATGGCATGGTCCGAAATGATCTCGCTCCAACTCGTTCCCATAGCCGCCCCTCCTTTTTGGCCTGTTTTATATGTTCTCCGTTCCGCCCTGTTTTTCTTTGGAACGGTCATGTTCTGTTTTAATATTGCCCCATGCCGCCGCGTTCCCGGCGGCATGGGACTTTTTGCTTGGCTTCTCTCAGCCGGTCCAGTCGGCCTTGGCCTCCCGCACGTCGATGTGGGTAAAGCCCTTCTTGGCGTAGATGCCCACGCCGCCCCAGTCCGGCATGAGCTGTCTGGCGTAGGCTGCCACCTGCGCCGGGGTCTTGCCCCGTACCACAATGTCGGCCGCCGTGCCGTAGCAGTGCTGGCTGTCCGTCACGCCGCCCACCTTGGCGTTGTACTGGGGTGTCCTGTACGCACTGTTGATAATGACAGCGGCTCCGAAATGTGTACGGATGGATTCCAGCACCATCACAAGGCGAGGGGCCACCAGAATGGCGTCGCTGCCATCCCCGCAGGCGAACTCCTTGACCTTAAAGTGGGCGGAAAGACGCTTGTTCCCGTCTTTGGCCTTGGAGTATCCGTTGATCTCTACCATGGGTTTCCCTCCTTCCGGTTCCGGGTCGATGTTCCAAAAGCAGATGTAGTTCTGCACCCGGCGGCTGGAATAGATGTACTGATTCCCCGCCTGTGACAGTTGGGTGGACCCGCCGCCGTCCAGCATCAGCGCGTAGTCGATGCCGGGAATGGCCCCCAGCGTGGCTTGCAGCTGGGCGGGAGTCTGGTTTCGCACTCCCTCCTTCATGGCGTAGACCCAAATGTTGCCGTCCTTCAGCCCGTAAATGGCGGTCCGTCCAGCGGGCCGTTTCACGTCCGGCGTCATATCCGGCAGTGCCAGCTTTTTCCCCTCGTTGATCAGAAACACGCAGGAGATAAAGTTGTCATACTTCGCCATATCGCTGGAAACAGCTACCGTAAAGCGGCTGTCTCCGTTGTTCCATGCAAGGCCCCGATAGGTGTAGGGGTCATTGGAAAGCACTTTCCCATTCGCCTTCACGTCGCAGGTCGGCACCCACTTGGCGGCGTTGTAAAGAGTCCCGTTGATCACCACGTCCGCCCCTGTCAGCTTTCGGACCTGAGACGCCGTTTTCTTGCTGTTCTTCGGCGTTACAAATACCCGGATCTTCCCCGGTGTCACCCGCACATTCATTTTCTCAGGTTCTTCCGGCTGTAACAGTAGCCCAGACTGTCATAGCTCAGCTCCCAGTGGCCCACGGTGATGGTGGTGTCGGCGCGGCTCTCGTCCCGCTCCATCACGGGGATGGCAACACCGTATACCCCGCCGCCGGGGGCCTTGTTGGAGTAGCGGACGGGCTTGCCGTCGCTTGCGATCTCATACAGACCGTCCTTCTCATCCTCGCCGGGCTTGAAGCCCTCGGCCATCTCCTTTTTCTTTTCCATGGTATGTACCTCCTTAAATTTTCAGTTGAAGTTTCAACCGTTTTTGTCCTCGGCTACCCGCTGAGTGCCGAAATAAAATGCGATCACAGTGGTGAAAATGGTTAAAAACTCCGTACCACTGATGGTCCCGCGCAAAGCCAGCACCGCGAACACCACCGTCAGAGTGATGGTCACGAGGCTTTTTACGGACAGCAGATTTGCCAGCCGCTTCTTGATGATCTCCATTGTTTTTCTCCTTTCTTAGTTTTCTCCCATGCTTACAACGTCCACGCCGCAGTCAACGAACTTGCTCACCACACCCGCTGTCTGCGTGACGCCCCGGTACTGTACCAGTGCGTGAGGCTCTGCCTGTTCCGTGGTTTCCGTATTCAGCGGGAACACGAAAATAACAGGTGTCCCTGCGTCATACTGTGCTTTGAGCCATGCTTTGAGCGTATCCACATCCGTTACGCTCTCAGGCAGCTCACTCACCTTGAAACCCACATTGCTGGTCATAAATAGCTGTAAGTTTTTGGAATGAGAACAGATATACGGACAGGACATCCCGTTAACACGGCTTAGCACTGCCGTGTAGTACGAGGTCGTACCGTTCTTGTTCCACTGCTCGCTGCCGTCCCACATCACAGCTCCGCAGCGCCGTGTCACCTTGCCGGATACGGCATCGTAGGTATCCTTGTAGGTCCCTACGGCGTAGAGGTCTACCACGGGAGCGGACTGAGGGGCGAGGTAGGGTTGATAGGGCGTTGCGGAAGTGCCTTCTTCAAATTGCAGTTTGAGTTGCTCAAACTGTTCTTGCGTAGCAGAAACATTCAGAAAATTGTTAACAGCCGCCGCAGCTAAAACAAAAGCCGTATCACTTCTCAGCTTTTTAATGTTGACAGCGCCTAAACTCGTCAAGGTACGAACCAAAAACTTTTTATTTGCATCGTATTCTGCAATAATCATCGAATAAATGCCGCTCACTTTTGCGCCACCGTTTGCACATAGCACATACGATGTATCGGGCTTCACGGGGATATAATCAGAGCAGTAATATCCTTGACTGTTGTCGGGATAAGACATATCACGCCCATCTGCTGATACCCACCGGCAAACCCAATCGCCAAACAAGTTCTTGCCAACTACCGTTACCTCGCTCTGCTCTCCGCCAAACGGGATATATGCGGTGGACTGCGGCTCACCCTCAATCAGCACAAAGTCATCTTTCTGCTGCTGGATGGGCGGGGAATTGGATTCAACACGCCCAATACAAACATAGAGGTACTTGGTGTCAGCTTTCGTGGTGATCGTTACAACGGTGTTGGGGTCCATGTATGATTTATCACCGACCGTCCACACAGCCGCAGTCCCCGCTGTGGCGACCTCAGCAGTCTCAAAGCAGCGTCCACCGCCTTTGCCAACACAATGCCAGTAGGAATACTTGGTGCTTGGCTTTACCTCAAAAACAAAGGTACGATTGCTTGACAAAGCCTCTGCGACTGCACCGTTGCTAATGAAAAATCCGGTTTCATCCGTGCGCCTTGCATCAAATAGATTGGTGGCCTCTTGCTTTTGGGTAACGCCATAAGGCTCATAGATGACCTGTGCCGGGCCTTCCGTGATCATGACGTCCATTTCCTCAATGTATTCCATGGTTCTTTGGCTCTGAATGGCGTTGTAGACCCACAGATCACAGCCCTCTGGCAATGTGAGTATTCCTTTCTGTGCGCCATCAGGATAGATGAAATATGGTAACTTTTGCGGGTTGGTGAGGGATTTTGCAACAGGGTCGTAAATGCCAAGATAATAGTATATGCCTCGCTTGTTGGGGTTGATGGCAGAGGCGTAGTAGGTGCCGGCTTTGTCCGTGACCTTAATACCGATATAGCTGTTCCCATTGCTCAACGGTATTTCCGTAGGCGTGGCTTTGGCGTTGAACAGGTTTTCGCTCAAGCCTAACACGCCGTTGTTGCCGTAGATGGAAACCGGGGTGTCCGGACTCACAGCATCCGTGGTAAACGCACACTCGGTAATGCGGAACTTCTGCGTGGTCTTGGCCTCCACATTGCTCTTATAGCAATACAGCGCCTTGACCGGCTTTTCGGGAACCACCGCAGAAGTAATTGTACTATCAAAAGCGGATTTCCCTTCTGTCCCATCGGTAAATTGCCAAGTACAGTAGGTCATATTTTGTTCCGTGCCTTCAACCATCTCAAACTTGAAATTCACCGTTGCGCCGACAGGGATCTCTTGGTTGAAGTTCACCATACAGTAAAAGGAGCCGGTCCATGTGTACACGTCACCGCTTTGTGTAACCGTATCTTTGGAACGTGGAGTTACCGTAATGGCAGGTCTTGTCCACTTGCCCTGCTCCATAGCGGCAATGGCTTCCAGTTTGCGGAGAGCCGTGTCCCGGCTCCCCACAAACGGATTCATGGTCTGCTCAACGCACCGGTCCCAGATGAGCTTGCCGTCCTGCTCAATGCGCTTGATGTCCTTGCCGTTGTTCGCTTGCCAAATGTTCAGTGGAAACATTAGACCACCTCATTCTCATGCTCCGGGTCACTCTCCATCGCCACTGGCTCCGTTGCAGTCTGGTCCTCGCTCTGGGTCTGTGCTCCTCCGGTCGCCTCCACGTTGTAGATCACACCGGTAGACCCATCAGCGTATGTGACTGTATATTCAACGGTTTTATAGTTGGCGACTATGCCTTGGATCGCATCATAAGTCGCCTTTGCAGACGGGTACTGCTTATCGGTCGAATCAACATCGATCTGTTGGACCATGTTGCCTGTGGACTGTACGGTGAAACTGCTCAGTACAGCCCAAGCGTCATTAGACCCAACACCAACATAACTAACGACCGTATTCTTGACCGCCGTAAATACGTACTTGTTAGATGCGATACCCTGATAGGTATACACATCATTGCCCTTTTTACAAACAGGCAGTTTTCCCTGTGCAAGAGCCTCGGTGATCTCATTGTAGGTGGTCGTCTGATAGGTGCACCAAAGCAGGTTATCAACACCGCCTCCACCTCCACCGCCGCCGCTGGAAAGAGCCTGCGCCGCCATACCTCTGGCAACTACGTCAACCGCCATTTTAAGCACCTGCCCTTCCGTATACGGTCACGGTCCCGCCGCTCACGCTGGCCAGTTTTACCTTGAATCCACGCATACCGTCCACGGCAACAGTGTACACGCCAGCCTTTTCAACGGCCTGTAAAACGGTAAAATCGCTCATATTTAATATGGCCAGTTCAACCCAGACAGCCTGTTTGTCTGCCGGGTCATTAGCCGTCCCCAACGCTTTGAGAGAAAGCGCCGTTGCCCCTCCGGATACTTGAAGGGCCAAAGAGCTTTCCTGCAAAAGCGTCATGGGCTGGCTTTCCACAGCGGCGGCCACTTCGGATAGCAGCACCTTATCCTGCATTACATTCATTTTCGAATCCTCCTTGTCAGTGGCGCCGCTTCGGGCCGCCTTCTTAGTCTGCGCTTAGTCCTCTTCCGCTGCCTCCGCGCTGTTCAGCGCGTCCAGCACCGGGCGGAACATTCCCTTCCGCCGGGGGTCCTCCTTGGGTTCTTCGGCATACCGGGCCTTGTTCTTTGCGTTCAGCTTCTTCAGCAGTTCCCGGCTATCGGAGTCGACCTCGCCCCGCTCCCATGCGTCATAGTAAGCCTTGGCCACCATCTCCTGATGCTCCGTGCAGAGATCGTCAAAGATGCCCAGCAGCTTGTCCCCCATGGTCACGGCGCAGCGAAAGGCCGTTTCGTCCAGAACCTCGCCCTTTCGGTACTGGCAGTGATATACCGCCCGTTCTTCATCCGTCATGCCGGAGAGCACCACCAGCCACCGCCGGTCAATGAGCCGTCTTGCCGTCTCGTCATAGAACCGGCTCCACTCGCTCTTGGGCACCATCACGGTGCCGTTCTTCCCGGTCACAGTGCCGTACATCCCGTTGGGGCCGAATACCGCCAGATTGTCGTCCGCCACGGGAGCGCACCAGCGAAGCGTCACCTTTTCCGTGTCCGCCATCACCTGGACCACTTGGGGCTTGACCTCCGCCATGGCCTTTGCAACGGCCTCCGCCGCCGCCTTTGCCGCAATGTCCTGCACCTCTGCGGCGGTATACATCCGCTCCGGCGCATCTGCCGTAGCCTCCTGCGGGGCCTCCACAGTCTCGCCCTTCAGCCCCGGTTCCAGCTCCGTCAGCGGTGTTTCGCTGTTATCCGCCCCTACTGCGGTCACATCCTCGGCCTTGGCCCGCAGCGGCGCGGCGGTCTCCTCCAATTCCTGCGCCGCAATATCAGCCGCCACATCTGCGGCCGTCCGTTTCTCTTTTGCCATCTTTGTCCGCTCCTTTCAGATAAAAGATGCTGTATTTTTCCCTTTGCGCTCCGCCCTCATGCAGGCTTCGCGCCATATCTGCGGGAGAGAGGGGTCCCTCCCTCCCGCTTTGGGTCTTACGCGTTAATGACGGCCATTTTATTGGCGGGGACCGGCACACAGTCGATAGACATAGAAACCACTACGTCGATGCTCATGTCTGCGGTCTGGTCGGGGCTCAGCTCCAACTGAATGGGCGTGCCCTCCTCCATGCCGATGTACACGGGCTTGTAGCCGCCCACGGCGGTCAGCCAAATCTTGTCGGCGGGCACAATATCCACAACGGTGGTATTCTGGGTGCCGGGGACAATGGCCGTGTCAATGGGCATCAGGTTCATGCCCATGTACTCGCCCAGGAAGCCGTACCGGGTCCAGTCCAGACCCAGCAGGGTAGACAGGGCGGCGTCCAGGTTCACGGAGGAGGCGTTCACCACGCCGCTGGGCAGCGCCTTGGTCAGTGCGGAGGGACGGCCAATGGCCATCACATTCCGGTAGCGGGTCCCGTTCACAACGCTCACCCGCTCACCGGCAGTGACCCAGTTTGCGGAGGTGTTGGTGAAGGTCATGTTGGCAGGCACATAGGCGGTGTTGGCGGTCATCTTGGTCAGAGTGCTGATCCACAGAGCGGTGATCTTGGAGTACATACCGGCGGCCAGAGCGTTGAAGAACCGGCCCATGTCAGCATCGTTGCCCACCAGCTGATACCACTTCACGCTCACCCGTGCGGTGCGCAGACGGGGGTTCAGGGTCACGCTCTTGTTGTAGAGGGTGTTGGCGGGCTTGGAGCGGGAAGAACCCCAGCTGTCATCCTCAAAGAGGAAGATGTCATTGGACATGATGTCCAGTTCCTTGGTCTGGCCGATGGGCACGGTGGTCGTCTCAGCCAGCCAGCCCAGTCCGGAACTCATGACGGTGGGCAGCATGGGGGTCACGATCTCGGTGACGATACCGGCCAGAGTCTTGAGGTACAGACTGTCGCTCATGAACTTGCGCTGGTTGCGGCGGAACTCGTCCAGATCAGCGGGGGGGATCTCACCGCTCAGGGCGCACACCCGCTTGGCGCAGAAAAGCAGCAGGTTCTTCTGCAGGTTGCGGTTGGTCATGCTGTAACTGTTCTGCCCCTCGCCGTCCGCCAGCATAGCGGTGAAATCGTCGGGCTGCTTGGTCATCACGCGCAGGGCGCGCTCATCCCGGCCCAGACGCTCACGCATCAGCAGACGGCCGCAGGTCACGATGAAGGCCCGCTCCCGCTCCGCGTTGCTGAACTCCTTGGCTGCGCTGTCATATACATCAGGATTGATGCTGTTCAGTTTGATTGCCATTGTTGTCACTCTCCTCTCGTTTCTCAGCCCGCTGCCGCGTCAACCTTGCAGGCCAGCACGTCCACGAACTCAAATGCGCTCTGTGCGCCCTCGGTGAAGGTGCCGCCGGTGGGCAGAACCTTGAAGTACGGAGTCCCCACGTCGGTGGGAGCGGCGTTTGCGGGCACCAGCAGGCCGTTGGCAATGGTCAGGAACTTGTTGGCCCCCAGAGCGGTAGACACGTTGCCGATGCCGAAGCGGTAAATCTTGTTCCCGTCGAACACGATCTTGGTGAAGGTGACGGGATAGCCCTTGGGAGCGGGCAGGCCCAGCGTGTTGGCGCCAACCTTGTAGAGGTTGCCGGTCGCGGGGTCCTGAACCATGTTCACGTCATAGGGGTTGCAGGCGTAAATGCCGTCGCCCTCGTTCTTCACGGCGGCTCCGGTGGCCTTCATATTCCAGCTGTTGCTGTTCTTGATGGTCACGGTGGAGCCGGTGGGACCAACGCCCACATAGCCCTCGCAGTCCATCAGCTCATCCTTCACGCACAGGAAACCGGCGGAGCACAGCTCCTCCTGCTTCTCGCCGTTCTGGAACTTGCCGGTGATGTTCAGGGTCTCATCGAATACGCGGTTGGTCACGCGGGGCCAAAACGCAGTCTTTTCAATGTATGCCATTGTGATTCACTCTCCTCTCGTTTCTCAGCCGTTCATGTGGCTCAGCATCTCCGCGATGCCGCCGCCCTCGCCGCCGTTGGTCTTGGGGTTGTTCCATGCGAAGGAATGCTGCTTGGCGGCCATTTCCTTCTTGCGCTTCTCGGTCTGCGCCTTGCCGTGTGCGGCCATCAGGTCCAGCACGGCGCGGTCCGCGCCGCAGAACTTCCCGTTAGTCTCCATGGCGGCGAACTCCTCGGCCCGGTCGCACAGGCCCTTGGCGGTCTCGGTCATGTCGGCGTCGCCCTCCACGGCGCAGGCCTGGATGTCCGCCAGGGCGCCGTTCACGGCTTCCTTCACGGCTTCGACCCGGCGCTCATGCTCGGCGGCCTCCATGGTGCGGATCTTCTCCTCCGCCGCGTCCAGACGTGCCTGCAGTGCCTTCACGTCCTCCGCCTGCTGTCCCTTTGCGGCGCAGGCATAGTCCACGATGTCGCTCACCTCTACCGTGGCTTCCGCCCCCTCGCCAAAGGGGAAGGCTGCCGTGAGATAAGCGGGCTTGATGCGGCTCTCCACCACGGCGCCGTTATCCTCCGCGTTAAAGGCGTAGGTATAAGCGCTGCCGGCAGAGTCCACGAGGCCAACGTGCATCCCGTCCTTGCTCAGAGCGACCACGCGGTAGCCCTTGAACTTTTCGGACATGGCCTCCATTGCCTTCTTGCTCATGATGTTCACTCCTTTTCTCTTGTTCGTTTCGTTGCTTCCCTTTCCGGGGTCCAGAGACGCCGCCCGCAGTTTCAATGTCTTAAACTCTTCCTGCATGGCACTCAGCGCCTTGATCCGCGCCCCCGGAATTGCCGGCGGCACATCGTCTCCCAGCACGGTTACGCCAAGACCTGCCCAATCTGTAATGATCTCGTTCTTGCCGTCCATGTGGGATTTTTTCGTATCGGTTTCGGCGGAAACATCCATGCGCCCTGTCCGCACGATCTTTTCCACCAATTCCGGTGCGTAAAACTGAAATAACCGGCCCTTTGCCCTGATCCACTCGTTCCCGCCCTCTTCCACGATGGAAAAGTCCTTGGGATCGTCGGATAGGGTCCCTACGATGCGCTCCGCCGTTCCGTCCATGAACGTGTAGCCCTTCTCGCCGGTGTAGGGGTCCCGCACTTCTCTCATGTTGTGTCCGTCCCCCACCTTGCGGCCCACATAGGCACACAGGATGGGCTGGCCCACAAACGTCAGGTAGTGCTCCCGCATGTTGCGGTAATCCCAATGATTCTCATTCAGCCCAGAGCGCATGACCCACAGCTCCACGCCAAACTCGTATTCACTGAGCCGCTGCATGACCCGCAGCTCGCCGGACATTTTTACGTGCTCCGGCGGGGTCCCTCTCGTCCGAAACGGCATGGTCACGCCTCCTCTTCGTCAAACAGCTTTTCCACCCAGTTGTCATAGCTGGTGGCGCTGCCGTCGGTTTTGTCATACATCTGCCATGCGTAGAGCATGGTCTCGTAGCTTTTGCTGTTCTCCATCTGAAGGTTTTCAAATTCCCTTGCCAGCGGATACAGCCCCACTTTTTCGCTGGCGCCCACGCAGTCCCGCAAGGCGTCCTCAATGTCCTCCAACAGCCGGATCACCTCACCGAATACGCCGTCCATGTCCTCCGGCCGCTCCCGGTATTCCGGGGTCTCCGGGTATTCCTGCATGAGGTGCCGCTGGTGGAGAATGTCGCCGATCACGTCAAACCGCTTGGGCTGTTCGTGGGCCAGACGGTGGATGGCGTCCGCCGTGTGTACCAGTCCAAACTCCACCAGGACCCACTCCTTCAGCGTGTCCAGACCCCGCGCGGCGTTCTGGTATGCCGCCGTAGCCCGCCTCGCCGCGTCCCGCAGCGGGGAAAAGCGGGGATTTTCGTAATGGTAAATGTCCCGCAGCTTTGCCATGTGGTTTCCTCCTCTCATGTTGAAAAAAAGCGCTGCCCACGCCGGTCATTCCGGCGTCAGCAACGCTTTGCTCCTCCCGCTCACCGCTTAGAGCGGGGTGCTCTGTTCACTTTTTTTGTCTATTCCCCGTAGGTGTCAATGTCCGCCTCCTGCCCCTCGCTGGTCACGGTGCCGTCCCCCTTGGGTCTCCCGCCGGGGTTCAGATCGTGGGCCGCCTGGGGCGGCAGTCCGCTTTCGGACTGTTTGGCGTTGTAGCTTGTTACGAGCGGCAAACGCTTATCCATGATCCCGCTTGCTTTGATGGCGTTGGAAATGCTCAGATCGTCCAGCAGGGAAAGATCGTTCATCGCCATGTAGATGATGGTCTGCGGCAGGATGCCCAGAGTCATGCCCTGCTTGGCCTCCTCCATCCGCTTTTCCTCTGTGGAGAGGGTCCCGAACAAACTGAACCGCCACGAATATTTCAGATTCAGCCGGTCCATAATGGCGGCCATCATCCGTTCGTAGCCCCGGTATACGCACTCCGCGAACTTCCCTTCGATCTGCAGGGAGATTTGAGCGATGCCCGCCTTTGGGTCCTCCGTGGTGGGTACAATGGCGGACAGCCCCGCCTTGTTCATAGCGTAGCTGTACCCGGCTGCGGAAATCTTGGTGGCGCTGGGTGCTTCTGCCAGCTGGTGCATTTTGATGTTTTCCACAGGAGCCGTGAACCAGCCGATGCCGCTGGTGTTGCTCTCGGTCAGCATCTGATACCACAGATACTCAAACAGCCGCCGTCCCGCGTCGGAAAGCCGGTAATCGTCCTCCACGCTGGTAATTTCGCTCTTGTCCTTGTAGGGGATCTCGCCGGTAAACAGGGCGATCAGGGGGTTCTGCACCAGTTCCAGCTGGATTTGCTCGTATTGCGCCATCTGCACCAGAGAGAGATACAGCCCCGCCAGCGGGGAAATGGCGTTCCGGGACACATCGTCCGCCTCAAAGGTAAAAATCTTGTCCACCGGAAGCGTCACCCAGTAGAACCACCGCCCGTTCTGGGAATATACCTCCGGGTCTCCCGCCAAGCGGCCGCCGGTCCGCTTCCGCCGCTGTTCCAGCACGTTCAGGTCCACCCGGTCCCGCGCCGCGAAGATCACCCGCTTTCCCGTGCCTTCCGGTGCCCGCTCCGCCGATGCGTAGAAGTCATCCAGATAGGGTAGCAGCAGGTCTCCGAACTGTAACGGGTCCGTCCCCGGCTGCATAAAGTACATCAGGTTCAGCGCCACCGTGTATTTGGAAATGTTGTTAAATCCCACGATCTTTACCCAGTCGCTGGGGAGCTGCTGTAAAAAGGCGTGGTTTACCTTGTTGTGGGGCTTGTCTACGCTGACCCGTGGATAGTAGAAAACCTTCCCCTCCTGCAAGACCTGCCCCGCGATCTCATGGGCGGTGGCCTTGGGGTCCAGCGTTTTCCGCAGCTTGTCCAAAAGCTGCCATTCCCGCAGGAAGTCCTCCCGCTTCGCTTCCTCCTCCGTCACATACTCCGGGGCCACATAGCTGTGGTAGGTGAGCATTTCCGTATACACCTTCCGGGTGTGAAACAGAGGATACGCCGTCCATTCCAGTGCGTGGGCCACCTGCCGCAGGCCCTGCTCATTGCCGTCCGGGGCGGTGAGCATCTCCGCCACCTTGTCCTTGCTGTAATTCACCGGCAGCGAGGAAACGGCCTTTACCCGGCGGTTCTGGATGTAGGGGTTGTTCCGAGTGTAGGTGTTGCTGGCCGCCCGCATAAACGCGCTGCTCACAGCGTCCATAGGCAGGTCGCCGTACTGCGCCGCCAGCTTCCGCAGCCGTCCGAAAATCTCCGGGTACGAGGCGAACTGCATCGACCTCAATTCAGTTTGCAGGTCCATGCTCCCCGCCTCCCTTCATGCGCTCCCGCTCCTTCTGCAATTCCCATTCCAGCCGGTCCAGTGTGCTGACCCATTGCTTCTCCGCCGCCTCCGGCGTTACGCCCGCTTGGGCCGCCGCCTCTGCCAGGATCATGGTGTTGCAGTCTGCCAGCCATAGCCGGTCTCCGTCTGTCAGGCGGTCCAGATCCGCCCCGGCTACCTCCACCGCGCCCTCCGGCTTTTTCCGTCCGGTGAGATACAGAAGAATGTACCCTGCGCAGATCCGGTAAAACCGGGTGTCATACGCGATCTCTTCCGTTTTCCGGGTCCGCCCCATGGCGTACAGCCGGTATCGTTTCTTCCGTTGAGCCATTGTCAAAACCTCCGGCCTCCCCGCCGCGCCGTCACCAGCCGTCCGCTGCCTCCGGTGCTGATAGGCGGGGCCACTTTGTTTTCCTTGAACCGGTCCAGTGCCGACGCCCAATCGCTTTTGTTCTTTCCGTGGATCTCCGTCAGCAGCTCCTCCCGCTCGATCAGCTGTGCCAGCCGCAGGGCATATTTCGTGGCGGACCAGCTATCGCGCTGGATGGCCTTGGAAATGCGCTTCTCGCTCATCCCCGCCCCGCTGGGCACCAGCTTCAGGTTCTGGATCTGTCCGGACAGCTCCCGGCACTTCTGGTAGGGCTGTGCAAACTGATAGTCCCGATCATCGTCCCGGATGCGGTGGGCGCGCTTATACGCCTCCACGCCCTCGTTGGCGTTCAGCGCCAATAGTTCAACGTTGTGGTGCTCAAACTCCGTTTGCGCGTATTTCAGCATTTCAAAGTCCGGGTCCGTCACGCCGGTGCCGCCTGCCTTGATGGGGTAGATCACCGGGATGGCCCCCGGCAGCTCCGCCGCTGCGTAGGCCGCATGGTTCTTCACGCACAGGGGCGGAAGCCCGTCTCCCAAGTCAGTCATCAAATCTTCCAGCACCCCGCGCCCGTACTGCCACGAGTCAATGGAGATGTAAGTCTGGCTTCCGTCATAGCAGAACCGGTTCCAGATCGCCTTCAGCCGCCGCGCCTGCGCCTTGCTCTTGTCCGGCGGGGGCCAGTCGTCAATGTAAACCAGCTGCTTCAAAAATCGGTCCCGTTTCAGGTATTCCCGCTGCCGCGTCAGCTTCAGCACCACGCAGGCGCATTTGGCGTTCTTTGCCGAATCCTCGTAGGAAACGTCATAGCCCACGATGTAAATAACTTCCTCCGGGGCCAGCTTGGGGTGCGGGTCTTTGCAGCAGTGCTCCGTCTCCATCACCAGCACCCGCTGGGAATCCGTCAGCACCTCGTCGGAAAGCACGGGGAACTCGTCTGCGCCGGTAAACCGGCTTTCCATTTCCCGCATCCACTTTTCCGCCGTCAGCTCCTCCCGGAGTCCCTGCGCCCATTCATAGGGCCGCATCTGCATGAGCACGATGCTCTCCCACGAAATGTCAATGGCAAAGGCGCTTTCCCCTTGGGTCATTTTCTTCATCACCTTGCATCGGGTCTGAAAGGCGTGGTTCTGCTTGCGCCCCGCGCTGGTGATGGCGTGTTTCTTGTACCCCACAAAGTTTTTATCCCGTTCGCCGCTGATGTTGTGCCAGAGACGCACGGCCGGCAGCACCACCGTGGAATACTCGTTGTAGTCAAAGGGCGGGTTTTCTTCCTGCGCGTATTCCTCCGCCGTCACGTCATGCAGGTTGTCGCCGCGCATGGCGGAGATATAAAAGGCGCTTCCGCAGTCCGTCTCGATCTTGAAATCGTCCTTGCTCTCCGCGCTGACCCGCCAGTGCTTGGCGAGAATGGGGTAATCGTGCTCGATCTGGTGGTAGGTCTTTCCGCCGATGGCGGCAAGCTGTTTGTAGCTTGGACCATAATAGGCGCTCTGGGTCCCCGGCCATACCAACCCGTTCACCATGGCGTATTTCATCTTCGTGCTGGTCTTTGTCAGGCTTCGAGTGCCGGTGATCGCCACCTCCCGTTTCCGGGCGTAGGCCCGCACCATTACCCGCTGCATGATCTCCTCGTTGGCGAAGTCCGCTTCGTCGCTCCGCACGAGGTCCAGCAGCTTGTCCGGAAACCACCGAAATGTCCAGATCAGAAAGGCCCACCAAGCATCCTCATAGTCCGTGTAGTCCCGCTCCGCTGTGGGCTTCACGCTGACCCAGCCCTGTGAACTTGTCCATGCCTTTCCAGCCCGCCGCGCCATGGTGCCTCCTTAACGCCTTTTCTTCGCCGGAGGCATCTTCACCAGTCCAAGCCGCTGGTATGCCTCTTTTTCCTGCTCGTTGGGTTCCTCCGCAAACTCGCCCAACTCGTCCCGCAGCCGCATCTCCGGCGGCAAAGTGGTCAGCTCAGGCCGCCCCTCATTCTGCCGCATCCGGTTTTCGTTGATCATGAGCATCTGTTCCGCTGCGTCCATGGTGTAGGGATATTTACAGGAGCGGCCAAACAAAATGCGGAACATTTCGTCCGGGTCGCACTGCTTCCCGTTTTTCAAAAGCCCCTTCTTTTCCAGTGCTTCCACCAGGCTGTCGATCCGCAGATCGTCAATGGGCTTCGCATCCTTTTTCCGCAGTCCCTCGCTGGACAGGTTGTCCTGCACCATCTTGTTCAGCTTGGCCGCCTTGTCATATTGACCGATGGCCCGCATCTTGTCCCGGTCCAGCGTCATTTTCGCGCAGTCCCGCAGGATGAACTCCTGCTTCACGCTCACGCCGCCCGCCGCCATCAGGTCGCTGGCCAGCGCCTCATAAATGCGGTCCAGCTCGTCATAGTCCTCAGAGGTGTAGGGGTTCTTCGCGGAGTTCTCGCCCCAGTTCTTCCGCTGCTGTGCCGTCCCCACCTTCCGGTTCCGGGCGGACTTCTCGTTGCCCACCGCCTTGGTAAACTCCCCGGCGGACAGCCCCTCGCCAAAAATCTTGGTAATGTCCGTCAGCCCGTCCAGAAAGCCAAGGGGTTCCCCCCGCCGCGCGTCCAGCTTCTTCAGCCGCAGGTTGTCCAGATAGGCGATCCACTTCTCGCCCACGTCCGGTTCCTTGGACACCGCCAGCATATCAAAGGGGCGGTCAAAGGCGATACAGCAGTAAAAAAGGGCAAGGCTGTCGCTCGTGGCACGGGCAATGGCGTCATAGCGTTCCTGCTGTGCAGTCAGTTCCGCTGTATCCATCGGTTCCAGTTCCATTCGCGGCCTCCTTCCCCTAAAAAACAGAGAGTGAAAAGAATTTATTTCTTCTCACTCTCTATTATTCCACAAGGCTTTCCCGATTTGGTAAACTTTAGTAGCCACTTGAAATTTTTTTTATTCCGGCTCCAAGCCGAGGATGTAATCCACACTCACACCGTAAAAATCCGCCAGTGTGATCAGGGCCGATGCTTTCGGTTCCTTCATGCCGCTTTCGTAAAAGCCTACCATGCCGTGGCTCATACCGCAGTATTCGGATACCCGGCGGCTGCTTATGCCTCTGGCCCGCCGCAGTTCCCGCAGCCGTACCGCGTAAACTGGCAGTTCCCTGCCCTGCTTGCGGTCCTCAGTCCTCTCCATCGTCCCCCTCCCATTCCAGCAGCTCGCAGACCCGTTTGATGTGCTTTTCAATGCGATCCAGTTTCCACAGCAAGGAATACAGCACCAGCAGCGTACAGGCGTATACTGTCATGGCAATATTCCCGCTGGACGACTCATAGACCGCAAAGCCCACCACTACAAGCAGGACCGCAAAATTCAAGATCGTTTCCGCCATATCAGTTCCCCTCTCTCAGACTGCCCGGACCTCTCCGGGCAAAAAGTTTTCCGTCACGTCCCCGCCCTTGGTGCGGGTGGTCACGGTGATGAACCGTCCGCGAGGGTGAACCCATGCGACCCGCCCCCGCCGAACCGGGCACAGCTCCACGCTTGACTGCTCGCTTTTCGCCCGCTCCACCGGCAGCGTCTTGAACTTCGCCTCTACCGTCTGTCCGATCTTCATTTCCGTCCTCCATACGTCACTTTTTTCAAATCTCTGTACCGCTCGGCGTGCGGGATCAGCTCCGCCTTATCCCGGATGATCTCTTTCAACACCCGGTCCATGTGTTCCTGACACACGTCCGCCGCCGGATTCTTGTAGTCCAGCGCCGGCCTGTATTCTTTTCTCACCTCTGCCCATGCTTCGGTGAGCCGCATAATGCGGTCATAGCCCCAGCCCTCGGTCTGGTGGATCGCGATTTGCAATGTATCAATGTCGAATTGCGAGGTTATAATCATCGTTGCCTGAAGCAGCCGGTTGGTCTCGTTCTCCCACCGTTGCAAGTACCCCGATTGTTTGGCCATCTTACTTCCCCCTTAACAAGTGCAGTTTCAGCCACAGGGGGATGTCGGCGGTCAGAATGCTTTTGAAATAAAACACGATAAACGCAATGCCAGCCGCTATAACCAGCGTCCAAAATGCTATAATCAGCCAGTCTTTCAGCTTCATTTAGCACCTCCATCCATCATCGCCCCGCAGTGGGGGCAGTAAGGCTTGCCGCACTCTTTCGAGAAATTCCGGCAGCGGGTGCACTGCTCCTCATAGTTTCCCGTTTCCAGATTGAACCGACCTGGCCTCCACCGCCCATGCACTACCGGGACGGCATCAACGGTCGGCATGTTGTCAATATCGCATTTTTCCACATAGTCATCATTTGTTTCTCCGTAATCATTGGGGTATGATTTCCACCGGATTTTGTCAGCATCAATCAGCCTCACGGTCAGCACCTCCATCCATCATCGCCCCGCAGTGGGGGCAAAAGTTCTTGTCTCCATGAGGATACAACGCAATAAGTGCGATAATATCACAATGACTGCAACGGCATTTCGTCGCATCGACCTGTATCCACCGAGCATGCACCACCGGGGCCACGTCAGCGGCTGGGGCGTCCTCGATCATGTCGATTGCGTCACCGGTGCCACACGCACGGCATCTTACTCCGTTGTAGCTGTTGCAGTCTGCGCAATAAACTTCTTCGATGCGCTTAATTGTCGCCTCCCGCTTAATGTATTCAGCCATCATTTATTCTCCTCTTTTATAGCTGTGCCAACTTCATTACCCCAGCAATCCCATCCGACAGCCTCTTGACGTGCGAATAGTTCAATGCGGGGGAAATGATGATACATACTATCTATGCGATTTCGTATTTCTGCGGGTTTTTCTGAGTGATGTCCAACCCTTTCGCTCAAAAACTGCTTAATATTTGTTACAGTACGTTTGGGGATCGTCCCCTTTTTAAATACCAAGCAAAGCTCACATTGGCTCAATGTATAAAATCCATAGTTTGTTCTTTGCTTGTCCCATACAAAAGCAACTGTTTTATATTCAAAGCCCCATGCCTTGCCTAACTCTATTGCAATATCTAAGTTTGGGTTGGTTGCCCACATATATAGCAAGCAGCTATCATCAGCGATTTTGTTCACGGGTAATGCTTTTAATTCACTTATAGACATTGTAGGATAATGCTCTGTAACATCGTTTTCGTATTTTTTCCCTTCGCCATAATGTTGAAAGTTCATTTGCTTTTGTCTATACGCCCAAGGGGGGTCAGCATAGATAATACGGTATTGCTTGTCAGTGTTATAAATGTTTATAAAAGCCATTGTCAGCCCTCCAATTTGCGCCCGCAAATCGGGCAGAACTTGATCTTGATCGTCATGCGCACCTGCTTGCCGGAGCTGACGCATAGTTTCCAGCTGCCATCCGACCACGCTATGTGCGCACTCCCGATTCCCTCACGGTCCAAGTGCGTAACGTATCCGTCTCTGTCCTCATGGCAGAACTCACACACGTTCATCATCAGCCCTCCTGTTCCACTCCTTAGCAGCATCTTCTTTTGTGTGGCCTCGCTTTGCACCGGCCCCACATTTTTGGCATTGCGAAAAGTACCGATAGTACAAATGCTTGTTATCATCCGCAAGTATCTCTACGCCCTTATATCCGCAAAACGGGCACGGTTTTAAGTCATTCATCCGTCATCGCCTCCAATGCCTCTTCGCGAGTCAGGAATACGGTCTTGCAATACTTAAATTCATGCGCCCAAAATTCTCTTCCAAAGCCTATGCCATTTCTTCCTTCGCGATGGACACCACGCATTAACCATTCATTCCCATCGAACACAGAAAAATTTTCTACCTTATAGTCGATGATTTGGCACCCATCCCAGTAGTACACCGTATCGCCCACCTTGCACGGTAGAACTACTGTGCGCCCTTCCTTGTCGGCCTTGACCAGTTGGCGGAACCTGTCCAGTGCCTCACTTGCTTTTTGGTCTCCGATCAAATCCTGAAGAAACACCACATAAGATTGAAACGCTTCCGGCGTCATGCCCGTGTCTAAATACTGACGCAGTAACGGGCAGTGCGCCGCCGGAACCGCCGTGCAGAATCCGCCGACCGCAGTACAGTTCCCGTTGTCCTCATGCCTAAAGCGGCAACGCAGGCAATTAACATTTCCCATCATTTCACCTCCGGCGCTTTCGGCAGCACCACCAGCAGACCGGCTCTGTCGGCCTCCATCAGCGCAACAATGCGCTTAAATGGAACACCCTTACTGATGGCCTCATCCTCAAACGTCTTGTAATTGGCGCACATCTCGGGGTCCAACCCCGTGGCTTCGTAGGCTTTCAGTTTTTCCCATACCTCACGCTGAGAACAAGATCCGTTATATGGACACGGAAATTCTTTGCATTGCGCAATGTCGCAGAAATTACCGTCAAAAGTCAATCGTTTCATCACATTTCCTCCATTTTTACCTCATTCACGGATTGCCATCCCACGGGTTTTCCAGCCATTTTTCAATTTCCTCCAAAGTTTCAGGCAAATCCGAAACGCCAGCAAAACGTTTTAAGGCTTCATCGTTCCGAAATTTGAGTAAAACTCCCGCTAATTCACTATCTGTCATACCACGAATTCGGTCGGCTATGGTTGCCGGCCATGTGCGAAACGGACACTTTTCGTTGCATGGCAATTCTCATAATCATACCCCACCCGCATAGGGCAGTTTTTGCCGGTGCACTTTTTCATCACATTCCCTCCGTTCCCTTTCGTTCATTCCTCGAACCCTCCAAGAACTTCCTGACCCGGAAGAACGCCGTCCTCCATCCACCAGTGGAATACATCCACACCGGAGCGCCAAGAGTACGCCTCCATACCCCTCGCAATCCGTATTATCAACATTTTGTCGAACGAACGAATCCACGCTGTCTTGATCTCTGGATAGCGGGCAAATTCCATAATTCTGGTTTTGGATGCCATGGGGCAGCCTACGCAGCCGACCCGACAGAATCCCTCGCAGTACAGCGGATTCATGGGTATTTTTTCTGCGCCTACGTAATCCCAAATATCTGCCGCTTGCCAGTCCACAATGGGGTTTACTACTCGTTTCCCCTTGAGCTGGCACGTTTCAAATAATCGGCGATCCTCGTCGTTATCGTTTGATAGGATCAGGTTGCTTTGTGGCTTAGACGTTAATACCTCTAAACCGCCGCGGCGTTTCCTGGCCGTGGATTCCGCCCAGCGAACACCCGTAGCGATAAACCGATCCTTGCCTCCCCCCTCTTTAAGGACGGCGCAACAGTACCGCAGCAGGCGTGTGGGCGGCATGAGCTTCTTTTGAATCAGTTTCCACATGGTCATACGGGAGCCGTCCGGCTGGACGTGCTTGTCCACGTCGCACTTGATGCCCTTGCATTCCAGCCGATAAAACGTATCGTACACGTGCCGCACTGTCTCCGGCGCGTCTGCCGTGGTGAGGGAGTGCAGGGCTTCAAAGGGGATGCCGCTGACCTGCGCCAGATGCAGCATCACGTCGCTGTCCTTGCCACCGCTGTATGTGATCACAAGCGGCTTCTCGAAAAGCCGTAGGCTCATATCCGATGCCGTTTTCAGCCGCTCGATTGCGGTCTGCTCCAAGTCGCTCATTCCTCCACCTCCGCAAGCCAGAATTTCCGGCGGCAGCCGGCGCACGTGTCGGAACGGCTGTCGCAACTCTCATCTTTTTCCCTATACGCGGCAGAGATCGAAGTCGGGCATATCAGTAAGATACCGTCTTGCGCAAGTTCCGCCTCCGGGTAATGCTTTAAAAACTCGCTTTGCCTGGTTTTGGTGGGATGCTCCGCGGCCCACTTCTCCACAAACGCAACCGCATCTTCAGGGTATTCCTCCATCCATTTCTTGCAACTGCTACCAGTGCAATCGATCTCGCTTTTATAGAGTTCACATTGGTTGCACGTCGGGTTTTCGTTGCACATTCTTGCTTTTTCTCTCAAAAACTTCACAGCATCCATCATTCAGCCTCCCCTTCCTCATCCAATTCGTTGAAATACTGGCTCCCGCAGTAGGGACAGCCCACCTTCCGGAACCGCTCAAAAAAGCAGTCCGGGCGCGGGTCCGACCCGTCTAAGATCATCGGGGCCTCAAATTCTTCTCCGCACGTTTCACAGCGATACATGGTTCTTTCCTTTCTTCGGCTGGTATACGTCCCCCCGGTCCCACGCTTTTGTGGCGCAATTCAGACCGTGGTAACGCTTCGTTCTGCATCCGCAGGAGGTGCACACCACGATGTAGTCAAAGGGCGGTGCCGCATCCTCCACCCGCTCCCCGCTGTCCAGTCCGCAGAGGGGGCAGGGTGGCAGCTTTTTCTTCCACCCTGCTCTCCGGTTCTCCCTGTTCACGGCGTACCGCCTCCCAGCATGACCTTTGCCAAAAGGATCGCCAGCAGCAGCAAAAAGCAAATTCCGCCGATCAGGGCGGATGTGTCCGCCCGCTCCCGCCGCCGCTGTTCCCGCGTCTTGCGGTTCCGCTCCGCCCTCCGCCGTTCCAGCTCCCAATAGGCTTCCTGTTCCCAGTAATCGTTGCTGTGCTTCATGTGCCGCTCCTTTCGTTTCCGCATGGGAACAAAAACCGCCCCATGTCTCCCGGTTCCTCCACCGTGCCGAACCGCCGTTTGGTCACGGCAATGGGGAACTCCTCGATCTCGCTGGCCCACAGACAAGTCCCGCGCCCGTTCAGTTGCTCCCAGATCAGCGGAAACCCGCCGATTCCATCGAACAAACTCGCCATAGTCGCGTCCCGCTCGTAGTTGCCGCACAGCCGTTTCAATAGCCATTTCCACGGTGGCAAGGCAATAGCGTTGCCCAGCGCCTTGTACCGGGGGCTGTCCGCGTCCTTGTGATGCTTGCCCTTGCTGTCCGTCCACTCGCCTAAGTCCGTCCAGTGGTCAGGGAAGCCCTGAAGCCGTTCGCACTCCAACGGGGTCAGACGGCGAACCACCATGTTCTGCACCGGGTATGTTTCTGAATCTCCCCTGAAATCGCAGTTGGCCTTTGCCTTCAGCGCATGTGCCTTCTCCGGGCAATAAACGCCGCACATCACCGCCTGAGCATCGTGCATCGTGTTCAGTGTTTGGCTGACCTCCTCCGCCATAACAGCTGCTTCATTCACTTGCCCATTCCCAATTCCATACGTCAGCGGAATTTGATTGCCGCCGGTCCCCATACGAGCTTGCAAACTTGGGCAAACCTCTCCGCAGTCCCGGATCACGTCGCAGGCGTGGCTCATATCCAGAATGGAGGGCTGGTGCCCATGCTCCTGTGCTCTCAGCGTACCGGAAACGTCATGGCTCACGCCCATCACATTCCCGCCCTGATCGTTCAGGCACATCACCGCCGGTTTGTTCCCCCCGCACTCCGCGTTCAGCGTAGGGGCCTGTTCCTCGGCGTATCCGATGCTCCGGGCCTGTTCGCTGTTCCCCAGCTTAAACCCGGCGCACACAACCGGCTGGTTGTTCCCACTCATGCCTGCGGAAGCGGTCAAGGTCGGTGCACGGTCATCGCTTCGTACCTCGGCCCCGCCTTGCTGAGTTGCCATGCAGAAAATCGTCTGATCATTCCCTGCCTTAATCGTCCCGCTTTTCTCCGTCTGGACTAAGGCTCCTTTTCCGCCTCCGTCGCATCCTCCCCGGATTCGGACTGCGTAAGCAGCACCGTTTTCAGAATCCCCGGCAGAGCCTTCCCCCGGCGCTTCGCTCTCCGCAGGATACCCTGACATGCTTTGCTGCTCAAACGATATTTCCCATGCGGTGTCGCCTCCAAAATCTGCGACAAGCGCGATTCTACGGCGACGTTGGGGGACTCCCCAGTGTTGCGCGTCGAGCACTCGCCACGCCACGCTCCATCGTCCTCCCACTTCATCGTGGTAGCCCCCCCAGGTGTTCCAACCTTTTTCAGGCACTTCAATATCGGGGGCTTCCGGTTCTGCGACGCGAATGGCTTCTTCGAGGACGGCTGCGAAGTCTTTTCCGCCGTTGCTTGAGAACGCTCCGGGGACATTTTCCCAGACCATATACCGAGGTCGCACAAACTCACCTGTTCGCCCCATTCTTCTATCACGTTCTCTCATCTCCTTGATAATCCGTATTTGCTCCATATATAGGCCGGAACGCGCCCCGGCAAGCCCTGCCCGCTTTCCAGCAATGGAAAGGTCCTGACACGGGCTGCCGCCGATCACCACGTCCACAACGGGCGCTTCCCCGCCGTGGATCTTTGTTATATCGCCTAAGTGCAGCATCGTTTTTCCCTCCGCAGTTTCCGTTTGCACCGACTTAGAAAATCCGCGTCCATGTGCATCTCCCGGCAAATGTCCGCCGGGGCTGTCCGAGCTTCCAGCAATTCCCGCAGTTTCTGCATTTCCGCTTCTCTCAGAAGGGGTGGCCGTCCGCCGCGGCTGGTAGTCCGACCTCCGCCCGCGCAGTTCACGCATTCCGCATAGGGGCAGTGGTTCAGGCAGTAGTCGATCTGGCTCTGCCGGTCATGGGTGCATATCTCGATCCGGTCTTTCCCGTCTGCGCTGTCCCAGGGCAGCACAGCCCGCACGATCACAGTTACGGTCTCCACCGGGCATATCTCCTTTCCGTTCATACCTCCCGCACGGTGATGTGCTTCATATCCTGCATCAGCTTCACCTTCATGCGGTAGGTCTTGTCTTTTTTCGTAGAGGGGCCTTTTACGTCCTCCACCACCAGATTCCATGTACCGTCCTTCCCCCGCTCCTCGTAGGAGAAGTCCGCCCGATACGTCACGGCGCGGCTTCGGTCGCCGTTGGCCGTGATGTAGCTTTCTTTCAGCGTGAATTGGGGTTGAAGCCGCAGGTCCCGGATAGCCCCGGCCTTGCTGAGCAGTGCCAGTTCGTCATACCGGGCCGCTTCCTTGCGGCTGTCGAAGGTGTGCTCCGTTCCGTTGGGCAAGGTCCGGGCGGTGGGGTGGTTGTGGTGCTTGCGCTTTCCCTCCGCCGCCGCTTCCGCCTTCCCCTTCTCCTCCGTCACGAATTGAGTCATCACCTTGGCCGTCCGGTCGATCTGCTGGGCCTGCATCTGCTGCTGTGCCTGCTTCCGGTAACGCTCCGGCAGGCTGTTCAGATCATCCAAACAAACGCTCATCGCTTTTCCTCCTGATACTTCGGGCAGTCCAAAACCTGCACCCGCTCCACCAGTCCGTCCCGATCCATGCGGGATCTCCGTCGGACCTTCCATCCGGGAACGTCCTCAAAGCGGACCTTTCCGCTTTTCTCGTCCACCCGGCTCCATTCGCATTGCCCATAGGCCAGTTTGCAGGACCAGCACTTGTGCAGGCTGTTGGAGGGGTCCTCCAACTCATCCCGCGTCCTGCATCTCCGCATACAGCTTGCCAGCGTAAAATTACCTGCCATCCCCATCGGCCTTTCCCCGGAGATAGGCCATCACCTCATCCCGGCTGCGCCGCTGGGGGCGTACCGCGTCCTTGAACCATTCCGGCGGCTTCACCGCCTCGGCTTCCGGTTTCGCTTCCGCCGCCGGCAGTGCCTTTTTCTCAGGTGCCGCCAGTTTCTCCGGCTCCGGCCCGGTTCCGATGCGCTGTACCAGCGCCCGGACCTCTGCGGGCAGGGCGTTGATCTCCCGTTCCCGTGCGGAAATGGCCCGGTAGCTTCGCTGAAAGTTGCTGGATACTACGCTGTGCACCGTCTCCGTGTCCATCCGCGCCCATTCCCGCAGGGTGTTGGCACTGCCCACGATCCGCTGTACCACCGGGGGGAACTTCTCAAATTCTTCCTCCGCGCCGTACAGCCCGTTTCGGATGGCCTTTGCCACCAGCGCCCACGCCTCGGCCTCCGTCATTTCCGGTTTCGCCGTCAGCAGCCGCAGTTTGGCCTTTACCTGCCCAATGGTGGGCGGGAAGCCCTTTTCGTCGCTCTCGATCACGCTTTTCACCGCCGCCGCCACCAGCGCCACCTCGTCATGGGCAAACATATCCGCCCACAGCTTAATGGCGTTGCGCATATCCGGCCCGGTGGTGCTGCTGTAAAACCGGGGATAGGCCGCTGTCAGAATATCCATGATGATGCCTGTCTCCTGTCTGGTCATGTGCGGCCCTCCTCCGCGTCCATCTCAGCCGCCAGCTCCGTCCAGCTTTTCCGGGGCTTGTCCGTCCGGGAAGCCGCCGGGGAGGGCTTTCCCTTCCCGCCGTCCCGTCCTTCCCATGTGAGGAACTTCTGCTTCCAGTTCTTCACCGGGTTTCCCTTGCTGTCCCGCCATGAGCGGCCCTGTGCGTCCGGGGTGTTGAAATATTCAAAGAACCGCCGGGGGTCCACCGTGCTCTGCCGGGATGCGGCGTAGGCTTCCACCTCTTCCAGCGTGGGCGGTACGAATTTCACCGCCGTCCGCTTTCCGCTCTCCGGTGCCTTTGGCTCACTGGGGGCACCGCCCCCCATATCTTCTGAACGTAGTGAAGAAGATATATCTTCTATATCTACTTCTCTTTCTTCTTCTGAAACAGCGACAGGTAGCGACTGGTCGGCATGGCGGTCGAGCGATGTGTCAGACGATTTTTCAATCAGCCGCTTTTGGCTTGTCCGCCGCTTTGCCTGATAAATCCGGTCCCGCTCCTTCTTTTTCTCGTAGGAATCAAGCGTCTGGTGCTTCCCCCAGTTCGGGATCGTGATCACATCGTCTACAATCTCGATCATGTCGAACTGCTCAAAGGTCCGAAGGGCCATCCGTACAAGGCCAATGTCCCGCCGGAAGATGGATGCCAGCATTTCATCCGTGTACGCAATGCGGTTGTTCAGAATAAACACCCCGCTGTTGTTCTGCTTCCCGGCCAGCACCAGCAATTTGAACCAGATCACGATGATGCTGTCCGCACTTGGCATGGATTCGATCATCAGAACCTTTTCATCGTCAAAAATGTCCGTGGTAATCTTGATCCACTTCACGTCACTTGCCATGGCTTCGCTTCATCCTTCCTAAATCTGCGGCACATAATCGTAGGGTTCGTCCTCTTCGGGCTGTTCCCACGGCAAAACGGCGTCCTCCTGACTGTCAAGGGAACCCGCCTGACTGCCGCTGTGTTCCATAGGCTTCGCCGGTTCAGGGGAGCGTGGCTTCTCACTTCCTGCCGCAAGCAGTTCCAGCACTGCCGCCATCACCGTCTGCGGGGCCACGAACTCCGCGTGCAGCTCGCTCCACTCCTTCTGCTCCCCTTCACGGGTGGTGTAGCTCCGGGTTTTCCACACGCCGCACACCAGAACGGCATCCCCTTTTTCAAGGCACGCCGCCATGCGGGTCACGTCATCGTCCCCCACGGCGGACACGTTCATGAACTCGCCTTTGGCGTACTTCATGCCAAATTCCGCCTTTGGCGTTCCCTTGGCTGTGGTTCCGGTTTTGACTTCACGGGTGACGGTGCCGGCACACATCATGTACCGGCTCCCGTCCTCCTCCCGCGTCTTAATGGAGATCAGCATGTCTCCTCACCTCATTCCCCAAAGAAGGTGGCCGCATAGTCCATACCATCGTCCTGCGCCCTCTGAGGGGCCTCTGCGGTCTTTTCAGACTTGGGGGGCATAACCATACCGGCGTCACCCTCCACGGTCTCCTGATGGGCTTCCACAGCCGCAGACGTGGTCTCCACCACCTCTCCGGTAGATGCCACCGTGCGCTCCGGCATGGGCATATCCGGGATCATGCCCTCGTCCTCGGCGCTGGCTTCCTCCATGAGCTGGGTCTTGACCTCCGGGGATAGGGGCGCATAGCCGCTGTTCAGCAGCTGCCGCAGAATCGTCTTGCGGCACATCCGGTCCTGCCCGCCGTTGGGATCGTACCAGGGGGAACCGTTCAGCAGCTTTTCCACGTCCTTGGGGTTCATTTCCCCGCTCTGCATGGCCTTGAACTTCTCATAGCTGAACGCCTTGGAGTACCGGTCCGCATGGCGCAGGAGCCGGTCCATGGGCCAGTATTCGTAGCGGAACGTAGAGTCCTTCAATTCAAAGTAGCCGTAGTAGCCGATAATGGGCTTACTCTGCCGTTCCTCGTCACTCTCGTACTTGGCAAGGTTCACGATGGGCTTACCGGTTCGCCGGTCACGGCCCTCGATCTCGCCCTCACGGATTTCCACGCAGTCAATGTCCGCATAAAATCCGGTGGACATGGCAAGCTGGATATAGCCCTTGTACGAAAGTAGGTATGTAGCGGTAGTCCCGTAGGGCACCACATAGTAGCCATGGCCAAAGATCAGGCCCATGCCCTCGCCCCGAAGTGCCGCCGCCACAATGGTGCTGGGTTCACAGGCTCTCAGCTGTTCGCTGGCATTCACGGCGGAGATCAGCGTGGAGGTCAGCCGCGCCGCCGCCTTGTCGCTCCGCAGAGCGCTCTGGATCATCTTCTGCATACTGGGGGCCGCGATCGCCATGGAAAACGTGGGCTTGTCCCGCTGGGTCTGGGCCGCAAAGCTGTTGGTTGCCTTCATGTCAAAATTCCTCCCTTATTCAGTCCGCACGGCCAAAGGCAATGCCGTTGGCCAGCATATAATCCCGCAGTCCGTTCAGCTGCTCCACCGTGCCTGTCACCCGGAACGAAAGCGTAATGAGGGACGGTTCCATTGCGGCTTTCACCGCTGCCTTTACCGGCTCTGAGACGACTGGACTTGTCTGAATGGCTCTGGCCGCTTCCACGACGGCCTGCAACCGCTCCGCTCTGGCGGTTTCTTCCGCCGCCCGCGCCGCCTCGGCCTGCTGTCTGCGCTGTTCCTGTTCCGCCTTCCGCTGTTCCTCGATCTCCTTCACCCGCTTGAGCGCCTGATCCTTTTTCAGCACCGTCGGCAGGTCATGGCACTGCTTGTACTCTTCCAGCAGCGTGGTCTCGAACTCACTGTTCAGCCCGCGGATGGCGGCAATGCTACTGTCGCACTTGCTGATCGCCACCAGAATGTCCTTGTGGGCCTGTTCCTCAGAATAGGTGGCGTTGCCCCACCGCTTGTCCATCACTGCTTCCCACGGGAGAAATTCCGCCAATTCTCCGATGCGTTCATCGAAAAAGGCCCGGATAGCGTCCAGTTTCTCCGTGCGGCGCCGCTCGTCAAAGGCTTTGATCTGGCCGTCCAGATTGGCGGCAGATTCGTCGCACAGGGCCGTCAGCGCCTTGCACTTTTCCTCAAAGGGGGCGTAGCTGGCCAGCGCCGCGGCCTTGGCCATCTTCCGGCACTCGTCGATACGTCCCGCCACGGAGCGGATGTTGGCCCGGTACTTCTTTGCCGCACCGATGGCCTCCTCCGTCACCACCATGCCCCGGTAGGGGGCCAGATTCTCTTCCAGCCACGCCTGACACTCCGCAAAGTTGGCGGAGATGTTAAACTCCTTCAGCGGAGTAAGATCCGTGGTAATGGCAAATTCCATTGCGCTGCTCATGCGTCCGCGTCCTCCTGTTCCCCGGTGTCATAGGCCGTGATCTCCTTCAGCAGCGGCATGATCCGCTCGTCCACACGGCTCTCCGGCACGTTGATCTCCACCACCATGGCCCGCTTGTCTCCGCCCTGCGTGGGAGCCATCACCTTGTCCCCCACCGTCAGCGGCAGTGCCGTCCGGTAGGTAAATGCGTTCCCCGCGTATGCCTTGTGCAGGGGCTTGTAATAGCGAATGTTTACCAGCATCATGCTTTCTCCTCCTCGTCCTTTTCCTCGCCTTCGTAGTAAGCGACTGCCAGTAAAGCGGCAATTTGGGGAAATTGCTTGCAAATACGTGACACATCAAGCAATGTCTGATGAAGCAGGTGCACCAATGTAGTGCTGTTACAGGAGATTTCGTGGCATACCTGCGCACTCTCACCGTCCGCAGCCACGCAGATAAGCGACGTGGCGTCTCTGTCCACCCGAATCTCGCCGGTTTTGGCGTTCCTCACCGTGACGTGAAACACTTCTTTTTCCATATAAATTCTCCTTTTCATGTTTAAATTTTTCGGAGTTGTGCGCCTTACAAAATCAAAGTCTGGGCGGGCATCGTCCCCGCCTCCACATGGTCCCAAAAGGACTCAGCCTTTTGCAGCATATCTTGGATTCTTGCCTCGCAGTCGCTCCGCTCAAAGCGGTAGGCTCTCAACGAACCGTCCCCTTCCGCGTTCAGAAGAAGCGCCCAGACAACCGCAAAGGAAAACTCGCCGCAAAACATCTGTTCAATGATCTGTGCGAAATAGGTCTGCGGGATCTGGTAATTCCACTTCTCCCAATCCGCACGGCTCAGACACGTTGCCGTCTTGCTCTCATAAATGCCCTTGCGTCCCGTTTCCCGTTCCACCAACTCTCCGTCCGGTGTACAGGACAGAAAACTGTACCTCCCCACCGGTCGCAAGATCGTAAACGGCTCAAACGTCAATTCATACTCGGGGTGCATCAGCCGAAACATCTCACGAAGCGGCGCCTCCGCATCATTCCCAAATTGGACACGCTGGCTGTCGCTTATGTCTGGGGCCTTCACTGCCCCTGTTTTCTCTCTCCAAAGCTGAATGGGAGTCTTGAACTTGGAAACGCCCAGCAAAGCCCCAATATCGCTTGCTCCAAGGCCATGCGAACGGCCCGCAAGCCATTCCTCCCGGTTCTGATAGGTTGTTCTGGTGATCACGGTGCCTTGCCTCCTTTAATCGGTGCGAAAACTGCCCGCTCAGGTGTCCAGCCGCTATGTAGCCGGTCATAGATGGTTCTGGCTGAAATACCAGAAATTCTCGACCATTCCGCAATGGTTTTTGATTCTCCATGAATTTCAAGGATATGGTTTCTCTGCCGGTTATTGCATTGCTCAGTCTGAGTAGCTATTCTGCAATTCTCCGGGCAGTAGTTCCCATTTACGTCAATACGGTCTATGGTGCATTCCCCTCTCGGCGCCGCCTTGTCATACCCGTTGGCAAGCGCCCAGTCCCGGAACGGATCAAAACTCTCGGCCCATTCTGCGCAGACGGAAATACCACGCCCACCGTAAAGGCGGTATTCCTTGCAGTTTTTATCCGTACAACGCCGACGCATCGCACACCAAACCGCATATAGCCGGGTATTGCTTTCCCCATGCGTGGTTTTCATTTTGGACAAGCAGGCTCTTGCACGTTCACGGTGCAGACAGCCACAGCTTTGAACTCTTCCAGATCGCAATTCTCCGGCAATCGTTCTCACATAATTTCCGCAATCACATCGGCAAAGAAATGCAGGGCGGTTGTGAAGCCTACCGTCTGGGCGAATAACTGTCAGCCTGAAAAATCGACTGCCGGATAAATCCTCATGCCTTGGCATTTTTCAGTTCCTCCCAATACCCCATCACGGTTCTGGCATAATCGCTGTGCCCCGGATGGCCGCTGTTGTAGGCCGTCAGGGCGTTCTCCACGTCATACCGGCTCAAAAGCTCCGCCATGTAGTCGCAGGCTACCCGGAAATTCCCGAATGGGTCCATTAGGTCCGTGACCCCCAGCCGCTCCATCCGGGCCTTGTGCCACCGGGGTTGCACCTGGCAGTAGCCCCAACTGGCCCCGCCGTCGCCCTTCACGTTCCGGTAGCCGGTCTCCTTGCGGATGACGGCCAGCATCAGCGTGTACTCCACGCCGCTTTCCTCACAGGCCGCCCGAAGCTGGCTTTGCAGTTCTCCGTCCAGAGGAACGTCCTTCTGGAAATACCCACTGGCGTAAAGCGCCGCTTCGATCTTCTCGTTCTCGTAGTCCTCCTGAACCGGCGGGGCTGTCTCAGGGTCCAGCTCCTGCCAGAGGACCAGCGAGGCGTACTCCACCGCCGGTGTCTGGTCCCCGGCCAGCCGTCCCGCCGTCACGGTGGGTTCCTCCGGCTCCGGCTTCCCGGTCTCCCGCACCAGCCACAGTGCTGCCAGCACCAGCGCCACAGCCATCCACAGCAAAACCGCTCTGCGGATGGCCTTCCGCCTCCGCTCCGCCGCCTGCCGCCGCGCGTGGCGAAGGGCGTTTTCCAGATGGGCTTCCCATGCGGCCTCCGCCTCGTATTCCTCAAAGGTTTTCATGTCTTTCCGTCTCCTTACAGCCAAAACAAAAAGCGCCGCCGAATGGCCCGGTATCCCCGGTTCCATCAGCAACGCTCTGCTCCTCTGCCCCAACGCTTAGGGACAGGCATCTCATTCACTTTTCCCATAGGCTCTTACTTGATCTCGTCCCGCCGGATGCGGATCACCTTCACGCCGTCCTTCACCGGGATCAGCTCTACGCGGTCTCCGTGGTTCAGCGCCTTTTCAATGGCTTCCAGCGTCTTTGCGCTGATATGCGTCGGTGTCATGGTCCTCTTGCTCCCTTCGTTAATAGCGGATGGCATCCCGCAGTTCCTCAATGGGTATATCCAGTGCGCGTCCCAGCTTCAGCAGTTCTTTCAGCGAAAAGTTCTGCGGGGACTTCTTCCGCGCCCGTAGGGTCTGCGGCGTCATGCCCGCCTTCTCCGCCATGGTGCCCACTGGCATCCCCATGGCGGCCTGTCTGCCCCACAGCAGTGAGATCAAAACCTCGTCATTGGGCTTCCGCCCCAGCTTTACCCGCGGCATCCCGCCGCCTCCTTTCGAAATTTAATACTCCATTCCCCGCTCTTTTGCCATGCGAATCACCTTCTGCTTCAGAAGTGTTTCAAAAACAGGCCGAAGTTTAGGATCTCTTGCGATCACATGAAGTTTAGAAACCCCTTTGCACTCCGTAGCCGTAGCCCCGGCGTTTTTCATGCGCTTGCGAAGCCGTGTCTGCCGGGTTTCCAAATCCACATGGCCAACCCGCTCTACGTCCTCATAGAGTTCTGCACGGAATGTCTGGTGATTCGTCTGGAATCGCTCTACTGCCGTATTGATGGCTTTCTGTGCTTTCTCCTGCCATCCGTCCTCTGCCAGCATGGGCGCCGCCATTACATCCATAACACCGTCCAAAACGGCCTGCTTCTGCTCTACGGCTTTCAGCCGCCGCTCCTGCTCCACGTTGATCTGAGCCTGAAGGGAAAACATCTCCACGGGGGATAGCACCTTTTGCCCATAACCGCCGGTCTTTCGGATAGATGGGAGAACTTCGCTTGTTACCCACTTGCGGAAAGGCTTTGCCTCTGGCTTGTCCGAGCGGAGAATTACATTGTACAGACCGCTCTCGTTGATAATGTTCACATTTTGCAATCCGCCGGGGGTGTCAATTTGGCTGACACCCTTTTCATCACTGTCTAACCGGTCGAAAACCATGCGGCTGTTGCCAATCCCTAACACAGCACACACATCTTTCAGGACAAACCACGGTTCGCCATTGATGATAATAGTTCGCACCTCGCTGCTCTGGTAGCGGAAAACTTGCAATTCATTCATCTTTCTTCTTGACATCTCCTTTCATGCCGTCCTGTACACCCTCTAAATAGAGGCGATATGCCACGCACATCATGTTATCTGAATAGATGTCACCATCAGTCATCCCCGCATCTGCCGCAATCTCCAAAAAGTCTCTCCAAACATCGGACATACTTTTTACTGTCAAGCCACCACAAGCAGGGCCTACTCCACATGTACCATTCTCCACACTCGAATCCTGTTCGCAGTTTCCTTTGAGCCGATTCAAAGCCGACCGGAGTTTGGACTCCGCTTTGGGGGCGTCGCCGTCGCTGTTGAGCACGGTGCTGATGTACTTGGGGTTCATTCCAGCTGCTTCCGCAACCTCTTTGATTGTCAATCCGGCGTTATGGATTTCTGCCACTAACTCGCCAGTCCATTTTGCGGGCATTAGGCCATCGCTCCTTTCTTCTCCAATTCCAAGTATTCTGTTGATGGCCGCAATGATCTTGGGAGTTCTAAGCGTTCCGTACATAATTCGATACAAGTACGAATCGTCAAAATAAAGACCCGTTTCCTGCTGAACTTCCGAAATGAGCCAGGTTTGTGTCTTTCCTGCATCCATCAAGGACAATTTAATTTTTCTGCCATATTCCGTTACTTTTGCCATATCGGGTTATTCGCCCCCCTCAGTCTCCGGAATATCCTTCCCGCAGGTCTCCAGGATGCACCGCTCCAACACAGGAAGGGGGACACGGTACATCGCCGCCAGCGTGGGCCGAACCTTTTTCGCGGGTGCCCACTTGCCGGTCTCCCATTTGCTTACAACCGTCTGGCTCAGCATCAAGGCCGCAGCCACGCCCTCCTGCGTCAAAGAAACATTACGCCGCAGGTCTCTTAACGTCATTTTCTCACTTCCTTCACTCAAAATCTCATAATTACTGTGTTTTTGCTTGACAACCTCATAAAGTAACGATACAATAAGACTGCCAGAAATATTGAAAAAACGCCGCTCTATGAGGGGTCAAGCCATTGTACCTTGTCTGGGCACAAATATATGATACCTCGTTAATAGTGAGAAGTCAACTCGAAATCTCGTTTTTAACGAGATTTGGCATTATGAACATTTTATGAGGGTTTGAATTATGTTTTTTGACCAATATGAAATGCTTTGCCGAAACGCAAAGAAATCGCCTAACGGTGTCGCAAAGGAACTTGGATTTTCATCGGCTTCCGTTACACAATGGAAAAACGGATCTGCTCCGCGTGAAGATACACTGAATTTGATTTGCAAGTATTTTAACGTTAAACCCGGTTATATTCTTGGCTACACGCCGGATGCCCAAATCGACATCACCAAATATAGGATTGAAAAGCTCACTAAAAAGTGGGTAAAATGCACGGACGAGGACGAACGGCAGGATCTTGCCGTGGAGATCGACGGTCTGCAAGAATCACTTCATGACCTCACCTTTATCCAGAACATCGAGGCTGCGGCTGACCGTCAGGCAAAAAAAAATACCCGCCCCGCCAAAAGCGGGACGGGCAGCGCCTACGCGCAGTCGATTTATGATTTTGTCGATTCCTGCGAGGCTGGCCAGCTGGCCGACCTTGCGCAGTACGTTGAGTTTTTAAAAAGCCGTCAGGGGAAGCCCACTACCTGATCTCTGTTTTATTGCGGTGCGCCGAACGCCCCGCCTTGAATGGCTTCCCACAGCTTTTTCATGCTTTCATCCGACAGTTCTTGGATCTGGCGCTTCAATTCCTTACGGAGACCCGTGTCGGTATGAAAGTCCGTTCCTGTTGATTCCATGTCTACACATACATGTCCTTTCTCCCCATCCGTTCCGTTTTTCTTCCTTACCCCCTGAAGCTGTGATGGCGAGCCGCCGCCCCAGCCACGAAAGCGGCGGCCCGTTGAGACCTGCTGCTTGGGGGTGCGGTAGGTCTGTTATTATCGTACCATCAAGTCTCCAAGTTTGTAAGTCTTAATACACACGATTTTGGTGTTGATACACACGATTTCTACTGTCAGTCTAAACATTTTGGCAATTTTGACAAGGAGGTGCACTTCGGATGCTGTCATTGATCGACCAGTGCCGCGCGGCAAAAGAGGAAAAGCACATCACGAACAAGGAAATTGCGGACGGCAGCGGAGTTCCTCTCAATACGGTGAACAATATGTTCCGTGCCACCACCCATTCCCCTACGCTGGAAACCCTCGGCCCCATCTGCGCTTTTCTCGGAATTTCCATCGATCAGTTTTTGGGGATGGAGCCAACGGAAGATTCTCCGCCCCCGGAAACCATTGAGGAGATCGTAAACCGGGAGATGGACGTCTACCGTCAGGAGATCAACGGTCTGAACGCTCAGAACGAGATCCTGCGGGAGTTCGTAGACCATCAGAACCACGGCATCCGTATGCGGAACTTTCTTTTGTTCCTGCTGCTTGTCCTTCTGATCTTCGCCCTGGCATACGCCGCCTATCTGGACTTGCACTGTCTGGAATTTGGGTTCTTCCACGGCTGATACACACGGGAGGTCTGAATATGAAATGCAAAAACTGTAAGCGCGTCATTGACGATGATTCTATTTTCTGTAAGTGGTGCGGTGAACGCCAGATCAGGGAGCGCAAAAAGAAGGGCGAGATCAAAGTCCCCTCCCCTCGCCAGCTGAAGTCCGGCAAGTGGAACATCGAACTGCGGGCTGAAGGGCAGAGTATCACGGAGGATACCGCCGCTCTCTGCGAAGCCAAGGCCCGCGCCATCCGCGCCGGCTTTCTGGAAGCCAAAAAGGACGCAAAATGCAGTCTCACGCTTCTTCAGGCAATCGACAGTTATTTGGAAAAAAATCAATCTCTATCCCCGTCAACGATTCGTGGATATGAGTGTATCAAAAAGAATCGCTTTCCCGGAAAGATCAATGCCAAAATACAAGACCTTTCAAACTGGCAGCAGGAAATCGACGAAGCCAGTGAAACCCTGTCCCCTAAAACGGTGTATAATTCATGGGGCCTTGTTTGCACCGTGATGCGGGACAACCATATACCTCCGCCGGAAGTCCGTCTCCCTCAAAGCATAAAAAAAGACCTTCCCTGGCTGACCTACCAGCAGATTCTTGTTTTTGTGGATGCTGTGAGCGGTAGCCGGTTTGAAGTGGGCGCATTGCTGGCCCTTCACAGCCTCCGCCGGTCTGAGATATTCGGCCTTACTTGGGAAAATATAGACTTGAAGAAAAAGCGGATCAAAATTCAGGGCGCACGGGTCATGGATAAAAACGGAGACTTTGTGTATAAAAAGACTAACAAAAACGTTTCGTCTCAACGCACGATTCAAATTATGATCCCCGCCCTTTATGACCTGCTTTCACAGAGGAAAAGTGCCGGACTTCCCATTCTGGATTGTACTGAAAATTCTTTGCGCGGCGGCATCAACCTGATCTGCAAAAAGAATGACCTTCCTGAGTGCGGTGTTCACGGACTTCGCCGCTCCTTTGCCTCCCTCGGTTTCCATCTTGGGCTTAGCGAATTGGAAGTGCAAGAAATCGGCGGATGGAGCGACCACAACACCGTTCACAAGATTTACCTGAAACTTGCCAAAGAAGATCGGCTCAACGCCGAAAACAAAATGGAGCGGTTTTACAAAACCCGAGGCGATGACCCCGCTTCGGATGCAGAACATCCCCTCGAAAAAAAACCTTGTGCGTCCGCCTGACTTTTTGCCGCCCTCCCTATATTCCCCACCGCCAAACCTCACATTTTACGAACGATTTTACGAACGACGCAAAACGCCCATTTATTTTCAACGGTTATAGCCATTTATTAGTGGGTTCGACTCCCGCCACTCGGACCAACCCCACAATCCTTGTGATTGTGGGGTTTTCCTTATATTTCAACGGGTTCAGCCGTTTTCGGATGGTAAAAATATTTTCCATTACGTCAATAAAAACGCCAAATGCAAGGCGTTTTATCTTCGATTTTACGAACGGTTTTACGAACGGAAAACCCCCGCTTCAAAAGCGAGGGTTTTTCTTTTCCATTATTTGGTTTGTAAGTCCTCCACATAGCACCAGCTTTGGGGCGGGCGCTTGATATGACCGCCATTTTCGCAAGATGCACACCCAAATTCGTCACACACTTTGCCTATGCAATTTTCAAGCGGGGGCGAAAACTCGCCCAGATCGCACGGCGTATCATAAATGCGCAAGTCGGAGATGTGCCAGCCGTAACAACGCCCCTTATCGCCGATATAAGCTATAATTTCTGTCTGAGATAAGCACGTCGCAGGGGAAAAGGCGGCATTTGTCGGACACCATAGCCTACCTCCATCGTATGTGATCGGGACGATCCGATCACAGGTGAACTCGCCGATGACCTTGCCTTTTCGGTGCCACCATTTCCCACGGTTCCACTTGGCAACATCACCCCCAAGATCAACTCGAAAAAACTCGTTACAGCCTTGCAGCGTGCAGTAGATATAGCATTTAAACGGCGTGTCCAGCTTCGGGCGCGTTTTTCGTACCTCGATAGTTTTCTCACCATTGGCAATCTTTTCACACCACTTCGGGCGGATGCTGATAAGTACGGCTTTACTCATCCTTCTTCGCCTCCAATGCTTTCTCCGCCTTTTCGGAAGTGTTCAGCCATGCTAAAATATCCGAATAGTCCTCTGAAAACTCTAACTCGTCATCAAACCCAAGATTTTTGTACATTAACCTACAAAATTCTTTTTGGTTGTCGTATAGCAGTTTCGCTAACTGCTGATTTGTCGCGGCTCGTATACGGTCTGCATTGGTCAACGCTTTGTTAGACGGCAGCACCACCAGCCGCCCGTCTCTGTCGGCTTTGACCAGCTGGCGGAACCTGTCCAGTGCCTCACTGACTTTCTGCTCACCGATCAAGTCCTCCAAAAACACCCAATAGGCGTGGAACTCCTCCGGCGTAAGCCTCGTCTCTTCGTAGGTGGCGAGGCGGTTTGCCGCTTCACCGCTTCCGCAATGATAAGACCAACACCCGTATTCTTCGTTCCAATAAGTCAATCGCTCCATCTGATTACCTCCAAACCATATCGCATTTGTGGACTGCGCAAACTGTCATTCCCATTTTTATCTCCCCATCTTCTCCAAAAACTCATCGATCCGGCCCTGATCTGCTACAACAACCTCTTTCCCGATTTTCTCGGCGTAGGCCCGCTCTAACCGTGCCCCGGAACTCTCACGCCAGTCCGGCAGCAGAACCACACAGTCCGCACAGTCGATCATGGAAAAGCAGATACGCATATAATCGCCCTGCTCCATGCCGGAGGGGAGGTTCGCCGGGTTTAGGACACAATGTCCCATGGCAGTGAGGGCTTGCTCTGCCTTGGCAAATTTCTCCCGATAGTTCTTGTCACCGGTGATCTTCCCGGCAATATACACACGCAGGTGCGCCCCGACCTGCATATCAAACGCCCGCTTTGCGGGCCGCTGCTTGCTTACAACTTTGATGTACTCAATCATCCTTACTCTCCTTTGCATCCCGCATACGCAGTTCATTGACGGCATCCACAAGCTCGTTGATTTTGTCCAGAATAAGTGAATCGTCCCAATCCGGGGTATTATTATAAATTAAAGGCTCAATCTCATCTTTGTCCTCCTTAGTGAAATCATACTTTCCAATGCGTTTGAACTTCCGTTTCGCCTCGTCGTCTGTAAACGCATACGTTATAGTCCCTTCATTGCTAAATCCCACGGTAATTAAATATTTTTTAAAAACATCCTGGTAATACAAAAGCTCACTCCGAATAACACATCCACAAAGACCAGTCCGGGTCTCAAAATAGTCCCCGATGCGAAACTCGTACTTCATCCCAAATGCCCCTCCCTACTCAGCAGTAAAATTATTGTATAAATGCTTGCGCAAATTGCGAACGTGCCAAAGGTCCCAAACATTGTAGCGTATAAGGCACATTGCAGCGTTAACGCAGGTTTGTACTCAATGTCTCGTTTATTCAAATCTTTCGCATAGAAAAAGATTTTACGAAAAATGAAAAGAAAAACGATGCCTGATAGAATCACCATAAATTTCCCCATCAAAAATTCCCCCTTTAATTCAAAAAAATCATCTGGCACAAAGCGAACCCACACTGGAAGGCCGAACCGGTCAACAGCAGCGTCAGGAACGCCAGTGCGCCCTTATCCCAGTCTTTGCAGATACCGTAACAGGTCCACCCGAAAAGGCAGATGGGAACAAACAACAGAATCGCCAGCTTAGCCATTTTTATTTCCTGCCCCCATCTCCGGCCGCGTAAGCGGACGGTACACCGTCTGAATATCATTCTTCCATGGCGTCAGCCAGACGCACCACATCACGTCCATCAGCGGACTTCCCTTCTCTCCGGGCATCCGCTTCTTGAAAAAGAAATCCGGGCGCCACGTCAGCGGCAGAATGTAGCTGGGCGGGATCTCGTCAAACAGCTTCCGCCGGCACGTTGCGTTCCAATACTGCGACTTGAGAAGGAACGCGAAAGGCTTGCCCAGCTCCGCCGCTCTGCGGATAAATGCCTCCGCCAGAGAGAAAGGCGGGTTCGTGATGATCCAATCCGCCGCGTCAATGCTGGACTTCAAGAAGTCCGTCCCATCCAGAATGTCCGTTGTATAGACGGTCTCAAAGTAGGTCTGAAGCACCCCGGCCATATCGCCCTCGCCTGTTGCCGGTTCCCATACGGACGTTGTGCGCGGAAGATTCAAAAAGCGCATGAGCGCCACCGTCACATCCGGCGGCGTGGGATAAAAGTCCGACTGACTCCGCCCATAGGCGCTGTTCCCGCCCGCTATCCTACTTGCATTTAAACTATCCATATTCAACCTCCCGTAAACAAACTGATCTGCGCCGTGTGTTCCGCAAAGCGCTTTTCCTGCGCCTGAAAATAGTGAGGGTCGATCTCACACCCAACAAAATCAAAGCCAAGATCATAGGCAGCTATGCGGCTGCTGCCGCTCCCTAAGTGGGTGTCCAGTATCTTGTCTCCCGGTTTGGCGTACTTCCGCAAAATCCATGTGTATAGCGCCACCGGCTTCTGCGTCGGGTGGATGCGCTTCTCATTAAGCGCCTTGTTCCCCTGCTGGACTGTCCCATCTGCGATACTCTTCCCCTGCATCATGCCGCGCCACATGAACCGAAATATATCAGTCCGAAGGTTCAAAGAGTTGAACGCAATCTCAGCCCCGGACTGGTCGGCTCCGTCATTGCACTTATCCCACACGATTGCCCCGCCGCGAGGGAGAACAAAATAATTCGCGCCCCAAATGATCTGATTTTTGCTGACCCGGAAAAGCTCCGCGAAGTACCGCTCATCCGCAGGGAAACGGTCAAAGCCGGTCTTTTCGTACCCGCCATCCTTGACGTAAATCCTTGAACCGTTCTTCTGCGTTACATAGCGGCTCCGGTCCTTACCGCCATCTTCTCCGATTCCATAAGGAGGGTCCACCACGGCCAGATCAAACGCCTTGTCCGGCAGCGTCCGCATGTACTCCATGCAGTCCATGTTATAGGCTACGTTCAATCCTTTTTCCCTCCCTCGATCACAGTAAATGCCATGCGGCGCTTGACCGCCGCACGAGCCTCCTTCTGCTTCACCTGTTCCAGATACTCTTTATGCTTCGCCGGTAGGCGAAATTTTTCACACGATTTTCGCCACTGGCTCCGCTTCGTATAGTCCCCATCGAACCACTTGCACTCATCACAGCAATAACAGACGTCCTCCACGTCCTTGATCTCTCCCGGCGTGAAGTATGCACTGAATAACTCGCAGTTATAGAGGCAGTTGTTGCAGATACACCCATAACAGCTCATTCCGCATCTCCATCAGCCGAAACGGTCTTATCCGCAAAGCAAAGGTATCCTCCGCCGATTTCCCTGATAAGCATATCAAGCTGCCAGTGCATAAAGACTTGTTTGTGAACCGTCCTCCCATGCCAGAAAAAATACTGAATCTCCGGGGAATGCAGAAAGTCCTCAATGCTCTTGACCCGCGTCCCCTGCCTGTATTTCCGCTTATATGCCATACATACACCCCCTGTTTTTGGCACAATATCTCTCGTCTCAGTCTAAGACCCTTTCTCCCGCTGCTTGCGCCCCTTCTTTAGAGATGCTGCCATGCGGCTTTTCGGAAATGTCAGGTATCGGGGGTTCGCGTAGCGGAGGACATGGTACAGTCTATCCAGCCCACAATTGATTGTCCTGCTGACTGTTGCCTTGGCTACCCCCAACTCTTGACCGATATCCTTCATGCTCATGCCATAGACGAAAAACATCTCCATATACTTCCTCTGTGTATCCGTCAGTTCTTCGTCCATCGCCACCCGCAAGGCGTTTAGCGTATGGGCATGGAAATCCGCTTCTTCAGCAAACTCCCCTTGCAGCCACGCCGCATACTGGCTCTTGTCTCCCCAAAACTCAAACAATGACACACAGCGCTCAGAACTCCCGCTTGGCATTCACGCTCACCTCCATTGCCATGGCTTCACCAAAGTTCTCCTATCTTTAGCATAGCAACCCCCTCCAATAGGGTTTTTGCACACACGCTTCACCTACCATCTACCAGCACGTCACCGACCGACCGCCCGCGCCGCGCCCGCGCCGCGCAACCTAAGTACGTATCCCCCACATAAGCGAAGCGTTTTTATAAAAATTTTTTTTGACCCCTTTTTGACTTTTCCGTTTTTTGACCCCGATTTTCTAAACTACCCCCCCTTAGCGGGGGAAGATAGGGCGAGGGGGATGAGAACATGGGGGGAGGGGGAAGAGTTGTGGAGAGATTCTGCGCCGATCCGGTGTCCAGGTCTGTAAACCACCCCCCCACCAAGCCGGGGCCGTGGTCAGCTGGTCAGCTGGCCAGCGGGTGCCATTGGAGCGGATGCGGGGCCGCTGGGCGGGTCTCGGAGAGGGTGAAAACCTGTTGCAAATGCCCTAACCGTTGCCATAATACGCAATTAGGGCAACAGTTAGGGCCTTTTTTGGTGGCAAATGCAACAACAGCCAGTGCCGCCCTTGTGCAACCTGACGAAAGACGGCGGGAATCGGGGCCGCGGTCGGTTCTCTGGCCCTCGGTGCCGGTGGTGGTGGCCGTCCTCCGATGCTCGGCGGCTGGTCCGCTGACGGTCCCCCGTCGGGCATGGTCGGCGGTGGCCGTGGAGGTCTGGCCGACGCAATCCGCCGGAACAGCCCCCCGGCGGTGACTCCTCCACCCCTTCCCCTTTTTCCCTTGTCCATTGCTTCCGGGTCTGCGGGAGTGCTCCGTGCTTTTCTTCATCCGGGTAAAGCGTTCGGGGGTCTCCGGGGGTGCATTTGGGTATACTCCAATCAATCGCGCCCGCAATAAACGCGCCCGCGCGCATAGGGGTTAAAAATAGCCCTCTGGCATGGTCCAGGATGCAAGCGGCTATGTGGGGCGGGTCTGTGGTGCGGTGCTGGGTGGTATTGCTCAGAGGGCACGAGAAAAGCCCGCGGGGGCTTCCCTGCGGGCTTTGGTGGCGGTCTCTATTCCATTTCCAGCGCTATTATAATAGCATCGTCGGTGACTTCCTCCGGGGTGCCGTTGTCGCTCATGACCAGGACCAGCGGAGCGCCGGCACGGTATCCGGTGCCGTAGAAGTCCCACAGGTGGCCGCGGGTGTCCTCTGCGGTGATCCGCTGGGCGGCGGCGTCAACCTCTGCGACGGTGGCGCCCACGGCGTAAACAATCGGCGCGGCGGCTTCCGGTGCCGTGGCGGGGTAGCTGGTCAGGGCCGCAAGCATGGCGGCTACAATCAAAATTTTCATGTTCTGAACCTCCCATTACACAAGAAACAAGTTCCCGTCGACTTCGAGGCTTACGGCCTCTTGTTTCATTTCGTTTTTGATCTTGTGGCAGATGGCGACGATCTCGGCGCCGTGGCGCTCGATGTCCTCGGCGGCGGCGTTGCTGTAGACGATGGTCACGGCCTCACCCACGAGTCCGGCGGACTGGCTCACCCAGTAGCCGCGGGCCTCGGTAGCGGTGGCCCCGCCAAACATGGCGGACAGCTTCGCGGCGACTTCCTCCACCTGCTGCCGGTTGTCGGTGGCGTGGTCGGTGTCGGTGGTGCTGGGTACATAGATCGCGACGCGGGAAGCCAGCTTTACAACGCCGGGGATAGAATCAAAATAGCTCTTTTTCATGGTTTTTTCCTTTCTCCGGCGCCGCCGGTATCAAAATATCACTTGCTTTTCTGCCTTACTCCTGATACCATGGAGGCGGCGGGGGTAAGGCTCCCCGCTCGCCTTTTTGGTGTTGGGTCTGCGGTTGTGCTTGGTCGGCTACGTTCCGCAGGCCCTTTTATTTTAGGCCTTCGCCTTTCGGACGATCTCCGCCGCTTCTTCCGGCGTTCCGGCCTTTGCTTCGATCAGCTGGGCCAGAGTCTCCAAAAACGCGTTAAACTCGGCGTTTGTCATTCCCTCGTTCATTTCCTCACTTCCTTTCAAAGGGGTTTCCCCCTGCCTTACGAGTATAATTATATATGGGTAAACCCCATATTTCAATAGTCAATTCCAACAAAAGTAAACCCCATATTTTGTATAATATTTATGGGGTAAACCCCTTGTTTTCCGCGCCCGCCTCGCCTATAATAATAGATGTCAAGAGGATAGCGCACCACCACCGGACCGGCGGCCGCTCCGCCGGGGAAAGGACGTTAAACCATGGCAAACTACTATATCAGAGATGCGGCCCACGCCGCCGCGATCCTGGACGAGTTCCGCCGCTGCGATGACTGCGGAAACTGCGGACTTAACACCCCGGAGGGGTGGCGCTGCTCCCACATGGCGGAGCAGGCCGAAAAGTACTTGAGAGACCACAGAGAGGAGGCCCGGAACAATGGCTAATCTGTTAGAGCGATACGAGGCCCAATACGGCCCCGCTGCAAGTGGCTACCTGTACACGCTGGGCGGTGATCCTGCCGCAATCGTGGCGGAGATGGAGCGCAACCAAGCAGCGCCGGAGGCGGACCCGCTGGCGTTCCTGGCTCCGCTGATGCCGACCACACCGGAAGAGGACGCACACAACGCCATCTTGCGCGAGATCCAGCGCCTGTATTTTCTGCCGATCTCCCGCGCTTCGGCGCTGGCCGTGTGTAACGTGCTGGGCGAGGCCGGCGAGCTGATCCCCTTCCCCGGTCTGCCGGATTTCCGGTTTAATGCCTGGGCGTTTAAGAACGCATGGAACGAGGCCCACCCGGACGAGGCACGGATCACCGTTAACGGCGCCGCCCTGCTGAGCATCTGACCGCCCAGAACAGCGACCCGGAAAAGTTCCGGGAGAAAGGACGAAAAAATGAACGAATACAGATATTGCGATCTCCGCGCCGCAGCACTGGCGGACCCTACCGCCGAAAACCTCGCCGCACTGGGCGAATGGCTCCAGGAATACGGCGGCCGGGACTGGAACGGCGAAAGCTGGGACATTGAGAACGGGCACCGCCTGCGGCCCGTCTACGGCGACGAGCCGGACGAGTTCGACGGGTTCCCCCTTTTGGGCTACGAGATTATTTAACCAAGCAGAACAGCGCCCCGGCCCCGCCGGGAGAAAGGACAAAATCATGTTTACGATCTATTACAACAATGGACTGTTTGACGAGTGCGACGGCACTTTAGACGAGGCGAAATCCATCGCCGACGAGGGGGCCAGCTATACGCAGTGTGATATCTCAATCGAGGACGAAAACCGCGAGGAAGTGGCCCGGCGTAGATGGTACGGGGTCCCGTTCGACCCCTCCGAAACGGAAACCGACGAGGCGGACGTGATCCAGTTCGGCAACTTCGGATTTTTTGACCGCTGGGAGTAACAGAACAGCGGCCCAGGATCACCCCGGGCCGCTCCACCCTATGAAAGCGAGGTAAACCCATGCCCAGACCAAGAACCAGCACCACCAGAACAGACGCCCAAAGGCGGGCGGAAAACAAGTATAAAAACAAGGCGCAAATTGTGCTTGCCTGTCGGATGGACCGCCAGACGGGAGAACGCTATAAAGCCATTTGCGCCGAACGCGGCACCACGCCCAACGCCGAAATCAAAAACTTCATTTTGTCCCAGCTGGGCGAACAGTAACAAGGAGGCCGCACACGTGAAAGAAGAATATTTCATACCGAACACAAGCGGCGAAAAAATTTCTTTTGACGGAAAAGAATACATTTTTGCGGAAGATTTGCACGATGAAATTTCCCCGCCACAAAACCCGGATGACCCGGAGGCCCGCGCACAAATTTCCTACCGTGCGCAAGTGATCGACCCGGCCGCACCGGAACGCCTGCTTGAGCTTTATTATGCCCCAATTTTAGTATGTGATGATCCCTTATTCGATTACAAAACCGCCGAGATCCTCGGAATTATCGAGACAGAAACCGACTAACCCCAAAACGCAGAACAGCGACCCGGAAAAACTCCGGGCCGCTGCTTTTTTTATTCTGTTTCTGTGGCTGCTTCCGTTTTTTCGCTGCCCCGATCCCGCTGGATCTGTTCCAGCGCTGCCCGGTTGAAAAATGCGTTTACACTTTCCCCCATGGCGGCGGCGTGGGCCTTGATCGTATCCTTTGCGCCTTTGGGCAGTGCAACCGACATCCAATCTAAATTTTCCGCATCCCATTTTTTGTTGGCGTTCTTCTGCGCCTGGGCTGCTTTTTTCGCCTGTGCGGTTTCCTCTGTTTTGCAAGTGTCTAAAGTTGGAATATACCCTTTTACATTTTCAACATATTTCAAGATATAGTTGTTCATCCCTTCCGGGGAACAGGAAAAGCCCCGGTCGGTTCCGTAGCGGGTAAAGTGATTTGTTGTATAGTCTCCGCCGTGTGCGGTGTAGTGGCACCTGTGGCAAAGAGTAACACCGTTTTCTATATCAAGAGCACCCTCCAAATATTCGGCCCGCTGTTTAATGTGGTGAGCCTCAATTTTTTCACGTGCCCCGCAATAAATGCAACGGTATCCATCACGCTTTTTTACGGTCTGCGCCCATTTTCTACGGCTTACAAAAAAAGACATACAGCACCTTTCAATCCGTCACGCGTTCGCCATTGGGCAAAATGAAAGATGTTTCAAACCCGCAGCCAACAGCCGCGGCAACGTCCTTCAGGTCTGCCGGGGTAAACCCCTCCCGCTTCATCTTCTGGGAAAATGCCTGTGGACTGCTCCCGCAGCGCCTCGCCAGCTCCGAAACACTGATCCCCAGCTTTACGCATAAAATTTTGATCTGCTCCGATGTCGGCACAATATCACCTCTTTTCACTTTTTAATATAAACGCTTTCGTTTGCATTGTCAACAGAGACTTTCAAAAAATAAACGGCAAAATTTAAACTTGCCTATTGACATTTTAAACATTATCGTTTATACTATAAACATAAACAGAACCAAACAAAACCGACAGGAGGCCGAGATCATGAGTTTTCATCTTTTTATTCTCGTTCTGGGTGCTGGTACCTTTGCCCGCCTGATGTTCCGCATCGTGGACCGGATCGAGGCCCGCCGCTAAATCAAAATCAAGGAGGATCACCCCATGTTTAACAGTCTTTACCACGCCGAGATCGGAGGCGGCTACACCCTCCGCCGGAAAATCGCCATCAACGCCGCGGACCTGCGGCACTTGGGCGGTCAAATCGAGGTCGCCGCCATCACCGAGAACGGCGACGAGCTGAACAGCACCACCGCTACAACGGAGGCCGACGCGCTGGCCGCGTTTCATTCCATGGTCCAGCAGTACGCCGAACCCCTGCAAAAGGCTGTGGACGCTGCCGGACTGGTTCCAGGCCGCAAGTATACCCTTGTGTATCTCTCCGACTTTGGCTTTCCCATTGCGGAGAAAATCACCTTTCACGGCTACGCCCTCACCACCTACGCCCAGCACGCCGACGTTGTACGCATGAACTACACCCCATACCGCAAGCGCTCCACCCGCAGCCGGTTATTTTGCGGCGATTCTCTGTTGATCTTCAACGGCTGGCAGGATCTCCCAGAACAGGCCACCCGCGAAACCCTGAAGGAGGACGAGAAAGTCAAGATCACCCGCAGCAAATACGAAAGTTTTTCATCTTCCTACATCGAGGACGCCGCCGCCCTGCTGAAGGACCCGGTTCTAATCTTCAAGCGCTACCGGACCGGCGCCAACGGCAAAGTTTACGCCTGAACAGCCACCCCGGACACCTTGGAGCCGCCGCACCGATAAAAGCGACGGCACCCCAGAAAGCCAAAATCTACACATTCAAAACACAATTTCAGGAGGATTTTACCATGACTGACAAGAACAACCGCCCCATGAAAACCGGCGACGTGGTGGAGATCACCGGCGCATACTTCAAGAATGACAACGGCCTTTACTTCGTCGAGCACACCCCCGGCGATCCGAATTGGAGCGGCCGGGATCACTGCCTCCGGCGCATCAAGCGCAACGGCGAACTTAGCACCGCAAAAGATAATCTTTGCTTCTGGCCTATCTCCGCATATGTCAACAGCCGGGACAAGCGGGCCGCCGCGAACCAGTGGAACCAGGAGCACGCGGAAATCGAAATCAAGACCTTCCCCCACACAGAACACATTGCCGCCTATTTTGCAGACGAGGCGGGCAGCCTGGACGCGACGATCAAGCGCTATACATGGGACTTTGGCGAGGACTGCCAGACCGTCAAGGACGCGAAAGAAACGCAAGCCTTTTACCGCTCCATTTCCGACGGCCTCCGGGCTGAACAGACCGCCGCCCCCGAACAGCCCAGCACCACCTCCGAACAGACCCAGCAGCCCGATTTTTTGGACTGGGACCCCGCCGAGGTAAAAGCCGAGCTTGAACGCCGGAACGCAGAAAACGATCATTCTTTCGTTGCTGGTGTCCTCTCTGACGTTGAACAGCTCACCCCCGAACAACAGCCCACCGGCGCAGGCGCAGAAGCGCCCGCAGAACAGCCGGAGGCTACCACCACAGAACAGGCAGAACAGGCAGAACAGGCAGAACAGGCAGAACAGCCCGCCCCGGAAAATCGGCCTGAAACGGCCCCGCCTTATGGTTCCATCGACGAGGAAACCGCCCGGAACGCACACTATTGCATTCACATGGGTGACTACAAACCCGGCAGCGCCACGGCCAGTTATCGAAATTCCGTGAACAAGGCCGCCCAGCTGGTAGAACAGCAGAAGGCCCGCGTCAGCGCTTTTTATCATGACAAACTGGACGCCCTGCTGAACAGCTACGCCCGCCGCTTGGCCGCCTGGACGAACGATTACAACCGCAACCAGGCCAGCTATCCCAGCCAGTTTATCGCCGGGGCCGGCAACTACAACATGAAAAAGCACAACCGCCAAATGGTGCGGGAGGACTCCCTGTGGGAGGAATACCGGCAGATCGAGGCGATTCTGGACAAGATCCGCAGTGTCGGCACCGGTCCGGTGGATCTGGCAGACCCCCACGCCCGCGAAATGCTCACCGAGCGCCTGAACAGCCAACGCCAGATGTTGGAGGACGCCAAAACCGCCAACGCCTATTACCGCAAGCACAAAACGCTGGAAGGCTGCCCCGGTCTCAGTGAAAAAAACCGCGCATGGCTGACCCGTCCCGGCGTGTTCGCCTCCGGTGACGGCTCCCCCATCTCCCTGTACGGCTCCCCCTTCCCCGCTTACGAACTGGCCAGCATCCGCGGCAAGATCGAGCGGATAGAACAGCGCCTCGCGGAGCTTGACCGCAGAGAACAGCAGACCGCCGAGCCTCAGACCGGCACCGCCTTTGACGGGGGCCAGATCGTCCGCAATATCGACCTGAACAGGCTCCAAATCCTCTTTGACACCATCCCAGATGCCGCCACCCGCGCCGCCCTGAAGCAGAACGGCTTCCGTTGGTCTCCCAAAAATCAGGCATGGCAGCGCCAGCTCACCGACAACGCCGAACGCGCCGCCCGTCAGGTCCTCCGCCTTGCCTGAACAGCGGCAAAAACCCCCTTGGCCTACCCTGCTACAATGAAATTAAGAACTGAACAGCCCGCCCCGGAGGTCACGAGGGCATGAAAGGACACTCGTATGAAAGCCTATAACGAAATCGAAGCCGAAGTAAATGAAACTTGCGAACAACACCCCAACTGCTGGAAATCTCCCGCTTTGGATTGCCCTTACTGGACTGTATGCGGGACATTTCAGGATGACGCATACAAAACCGCAGAGCAGCGCGGTGCGGCATTTGAAAGCGCCATTTCCATCCGCTATGACGAGCTTCACCGTTAATATCAAAACAGGAGGTACAACCCATGCTGAACACTGAACAGGCCCTCACCCGCGTTTTGCAGATCGTCCACGCGCTGGACGAGGGCGAAGCCGCCATTTATAACGCCGTCAGCAAAAACCCCTATGAATGGAGAAACGCCGTCGGCCCCATCCCCCAGCTGTATTTCTTGGAACAGGATCTCCGCCGCACGTTGGTTGAGGAAGCTGCTGCCAAGTCCGGGAACCGTTCCGCCTTTACCGCTGCCCGCCGCATCTGCGACGCAGCCGTGCGCACGAACAGCCACCGCCCCGCTGAACAGGGCTTCTGGATCGACGAGGAAGGCAAGCAGTGCGTCTGCGACGGGTATCGTGGCTTCCGCCTGAACAGCCCCATGGAGCTGACCGCCGCGCCGGAACTCAGCGCCGACGGTTTCCGGTTCAACCTGGCGCAGATCATCGCCCCCATCCGAAAGAACACCCTGCGCCTCACCCTACCTACCGTGGCGGAGGTCCGGGCGCAAATCAAGACGGACCGTGCGGAATGGGCCGCCAAGCGCCACGGAAAGGGCGAGACATTCAAAGCCAGTTATGATTTCGGCCCCGGCCTTCCCAGCGTCGATGCCAACTATCTGATCGACTTCCTTCAGCTGTTCCCGGACGGTGAAGCGTTCACCTCTGAACAGAAGCCCTATATCACCCCCATCTTTTTCCGGTCCGCCGACGGTGAAGGCATTCTTTGCCCCGTCCGCAAGCCCGCCAAAGCCGCCGCCTGAACAGCGGCGCAGGAAAGGACATTTTTATGATCGCATATCTGGAAACGCAAAATCGCTATTATGGCGAGAAAGAACTCTGCGCACTTGCCGATGGCGTTGAAATCGCCAGAATCACGAAAACAGAAAATATGGGGAAGCCGCAATATTGCGTCGGTATTACATGGGAGCGTGAGCGCTCGGAGTTTTTAGGGCGTTCCTCCACCATTGCCGGAGCAAAAAAGCTGATCCGGCAATGGGGTGAACAGCACCTCACTGAGGTTTCCCAGAGGACCACCGGGCAGGATGTGAAGCGTCTCCCTCAGTTTTCCGACACCGGTTTTTACCCCACGCCCTCCAAACTGGCTGGGCGGATGCTGGCAGGCGTCCGCTGGAAGGATGTTACCGCGATTTTGGAGCCGTCAGCCGGAAAGGGTGATTTGGCGGATGCCGCCCGGAAATTCGTCGAGGATTACCACAATGACCGGAAAGTCTACGTAGACAAGCGGGAACCGTATATCGACTGCGTAGAGATCGACCCTGATCTTGCCCTTATTCTGAAGGGCAAAGGCTATCCCGTGGTCTCCGATGATTTCCTGACTTTCCATACATTCAAGCAGTATGACCTGATCCTCATGAACCCGCCCTTTGAGAATGGAGATGAACACCTGCTCAAAGCTCTGTCGCTTATGGAGCGCGGCGGCCAGATCGTTTGCCTGTTGAATGCGGAAACCATCCGAAACCCCTACACCAACCGTCGAAAGGTCCTGCGTCAGAAGCTCTCAGAGTACAATGCAAAAATCGAATTTATCGAAAATGCGTTTGCCCACGCCCAGCGGAAAACCAATGTGGAAATCGCCATGATTTTCGTTGACATTCCCTACCAACAGCCGGAGTCCGATATTTTTGAGCATTTAAAGCGCTCTCGCGAAGAAACATACACCGCTGCGGATGGCCCAACCGCCTTGGCGTCTGCCGACTGGCTGCAAAACATGATCGACGGGTTCCAGTTTGAGGCGGAGCTGGGGAACAAGCTGATCCGGGAATATCAAGGTCTCTGTCCCTACCTGATGAACGGCAGCACCACCTATAAAAAGCCGCTCCTGGAACTCACTTGTTCGGAAAAGGGGCGCGGAAATGACGCTGGACTTCCTAACGTTTATCTCCGGGCGCTTCGCGGCAAGTATTGGCGCACTCTGCTGTCTCGCCCGGAACTCACCGGCAAAATGACCTCCGCCATGCAGCAGGACTATCAGGAAAAAATCGAAACTCTCTCCGCCTATGACTTTAGCCGGTACAATATCGAAACCGTCATGCGCGAGATCGCCCACCAGCTTACTCAGGGTGTGGAAGAATCCATTCTGAATCTCTTTGAGACCTTCACGGCGAAACACGCCTGGTATCCTGAGTGTGCCAACAACATCCATTATTACAATGGCTGGGCCACCAACAAGGCCCACAAAATCGGCATGAAGGTGATCGTCCCGGCTTCCGGCTGCTATGCCGACTCCTGGCGCGACGAAAAGCTGGACACGTACCGGGTCAATTCCATGATCTCCGACTTGGAGCGCGCTATGAACTATCTGGACCGTGGCGAAACCTACTGCCATATCCCGGTAGACGGGGCTGTTCGCCGCGCAAATGGTGTCAACAGCAATAAGGCGTCCTTCACCTATTTTGACTGCGTTTTCTATAAGAAAGGAACCTGCCATATCAAGTTCAAGCCTAATGCGGCCCGCATTATTGACCGATTGAATATCTTTGCCGGTCAGCGCAAAAACTGGCTTCCCCCAGTCTATGGAAAGAAGCATTATCAGGACATGACACCGGAGGAACAGACAGTGATCGACGAGTTCCAGGGCGAAGCAGCTTACGAGTCCGTATTGTCTGATCCGTCTATGCTGATCTCCGCCGGTGACATTGCCCTCGCCGCCCTTCCATCCTCCAATCCATGAAAGGAACCGTCCAATGAATTATAAAGCCATGAAGTACAACGCATTGATTGACGATCTTGTTTCGCTTGCCAAAGAGTCTCATGATTTCAGAGAGTCTATTGTCTGCACGGAGGCGTCAACAACCATCAGGCATCTTTCCAACGAAAACGAACGGCTTTCGATGGAGCTGAAGCACATGGAAGAAGTTGCCGCAAGCGCCAAGTCTGAAAAGTTCAGTCTGCAATCTTTTATCCTTGCAAACCTCGTTCTCCCGGAGCAGCAGGTATGTATATGCGAACACGCCGGTGAACAATACTTAAAAATGGCTTGGTTCGGCCCGCTTTGCGCGCTTCCAGATTCTTATTCTCACCGCACCGTGGAGCAGGTCTTTGTTCCAATCCCCGGAGCGCCGCAGGGACATTATTTTTGCAATCTTTGCTTTGCTTTGGCCCCGGAACCCTAAAGTCCCTATCCCCAACAACACTTGATTTTTATAGGAGGATGAATCGCAGTGAAGTATAAATACTTGATTGAAACCAATTCCGAGTTTGACAACCGGGCGGTACATTCCGACGGCTCGAACATGAACGCCATTTTTGATAAGCTGCTGCGGATCACCACGAAACTCACGGAAAGCTGCGCCGGTGACATTCTCAGTCTGTTCCCGGCTGTTCAAAAAGCGCTGGATAACGGCGTTCCGTTCGATGCGGCGATCATGTTTTGGGAGGGCGGTGTTCAGTGGAAGGAAATCGACGCGGACGATACGATCACAATGGATTTCCACACCCGCTATTTGCAGGTCTGGAACCTGCGTATCCCCGGCGGATTTGATTCCGGGGCCGAAGCCAGTCTGGAACGTATTTTACTCGTCTATCGAGGAACATCCCGCACAGAAGTGATCGGAGAATAATTTTCCCCGTTTACCACCCAGAAGCCCTAAATGGCAAAAACCCCCTTGGAGGGGTATCGTATAATAAAATCAAGGGCGAGATAGACGCCGCCCTTGCTTTCCATCTTTTACCTCGCACGGCGGCTGCCGGCCTACCCAACGGCAGCCGCCAAACTCCAAACAGCATGGGCGAAAATCGTGCGGTCACGGCGCAGACTCACATCCTGCGCGAACAGGGTTTTTGGCTTGTCCTCTGTTCTCCCGGTTCAACTCCGGTTTCGCCCACCAGCGGCGCGGATGCCGCACGTAGTTATCTCCTACCTTCCAAGCGTGGCCCGTAAGTACACGCTCGCCGTTCTCGGAGCGGTGCCCCGGTGCGATTCCGGCAGGGCGCAACGCGGATATAGTTCATCGGCAGAACGGCGGCTTCCCAAGCCGCGAAGGTGGGTTCGATTCCCATTATCCGCTCCAAGGGTGCACGAAGCGCCCTGCATGGATCGCAAAGCCTCCTGAATGTGTATGACAGCCCGGAAAGACGGGCCGCCACATCACCCGCCATGGCGCAAACAAGGCGGGATCACGCAGACGTCCAACCGGTACTTTTGTCCTTTCCTCCGGGAGCCGGGGACCTCTCCGGCCGTCTGCACCATGCCCTCCCACATAAGAGGTAGTTACTCTATAAACCGTAGTGGGCATGAAACCTCCATATCTGGCAGTGGAGTCGGCGGGTTGATACAGCCGCTATCGGGACGGTATTCTCGGAGAATCTGAGCGACATGACCGCCGGGAAAGACCGGCACCTATATGCAGACGTCCCACCCGTATACGATCCTCTGCGGGGAGTTGGGGGCATCTCCAACCGTCTGCGCCATGGCAGGGATCGTTTCGGGTGATGCGTCTCTGCCAGTGCTCCATAAAAATATAAGCTGCGGCCTGTAAAAGCAGCTCGTCTCCGGCAACTGGTACTTGCCCTTGACGCCCCGGTGCAATTCCGGTTGGGCACAGGACAAACATAGGGGCGAATGTTCCAAGGCTGGCGAGGCGGTCTCCAAAACCGCTTGGGTGGGTTCGATTCCCAACCGTCCCTGCCATTGAAATTTTAGGAAAGGAGGATGTCCCATGAACAAGACTGAACTGATCGCTGCCGTGGCGGAGCGTTCCGGCCACACCAAGCATGACGCCGCTTTGGTGACGGATACCGTGTTTACCGTCATTGAGGAATCCCTGCTCAACGGCAGCGAGGTCAAGGTTCCCGGCTTCGGCAAATTCGCCGTGAAGCACCGGGAAGCACGGGTGGGGAAAGATCCCCGCACCGGCGAGGAAAAGGAGTTCCCTGCCAAGACGGTGGCGGTGTTCCGCCCTGCAAAGCCCCTGAAGGACGCCCTGAACGGCTGATCATCCCCCAGCAAATTTTATAAAAGACATACTCATACCGAAAAAGGGGGAACGGTTTCCGTTTTGGAAAAGGTTCCTCCCTTTTTTATCTCGACATTCTGCCTTAAATCGCCTATAATTCCTCATAAGAACGCAACTACACATCCGAAGGAGAGTTAACTATGAAAATGATCCGCCCCACCGCCATGAACCAGTACACCGCCCTGCGGGAAGCCGCCAAGAAGATCGCGCGGCTCGTCCCGCCCGCCTGTTACATGGAGCAGCCGCCCCACGAAAACCGGGATACCGCTTCCGTGGCTCTGGAATTTCCCACGCCCCTTGTGGTCCTCAATTCCACCATCCGTCAGGCATTGTCCTTCCTGTTCTGCCAGTGTGACACCGTGCAGACGGACAAGACCGACAGGGGTATCTGCTTCACCTTCACCGTCCGCGACATCTGGATAAAGGAGGACGACCCCACATGAACTTGAAAACTAACGTCACCCGCCGGGACTTCCATTTCAGCGTCACCGCCGAGGGGAAGGACGGCTCCATTCGCTTTTTCGCCCACACAATAGAGGCCGAAAGCGAGGAAGCCGCCCGCCTTCAGCTCCTGTCCTTTCTGGACTCCCGCAGCTTGAAGCCGGTGGAAACCCGGCTCAATGATGATTGACCGATTGCGAGGTGTTCTGCATGAATCCAAACGCCGAAATGAAAGCGCTGGCCGATAGCCTCTGGAACAACTACTTTCAGCCCAAAGTGGCGGACGCTACGCGCTCCTGCCTCCGTCTGGAAAAGGCCACCGTAAAGACAGCCCCCAGCAGCGGCACCGTGGCCGTCCAGCTTCCCTTTGACGATACCGTTTTAAACCTGCCCTACGCCTCGTCCCTCTCCGGTCTCACCGCTGGACAGTCCGTATGGGTGGGCATTCCCTACTCCGACCTCTCCAACGGCGTTGTGATGTTCGACGCCACCTTCCAGAACCTTTAAGCAAACAAATCAGCAAACAATTAGCAAAGTCTAAGCAAGTTGTAAGCAAGTTAAAAAGCAAAGCCGCCCACCACGGGCGGCTTTTTTCATTTCGCAAATGTAATGGACACAAAGAATAAAACGAATATCGCCACACCGATCAAAAGCACAACGCCCCATTCCAGTTTTTCCTGATTGTCTTTCCCCTTGCGTCCGTTTTTGGGCGCAAAGCAGCTTGGATCGTCGGACTTCCCATACAGTGTGCAAATGTCGCTGTTTTGACAATCCGCGCACCGGCGCTCCCGTTCAGGCAAGGAACGCCGTCTCCTCCTTTTGCCGTGTCTGCTCCACCACCACAGGTTATACTCCCGCTTTGCATTGTTTCGGAATCGCTGTCCTCTTATCATACATCTTGTCCCCTTTCGCCTCGCTTCCCCCCTTGACTTTTGCCAGACAAAATGCTATGATACTTATGCCAGACAAAATAGGAGGTGATCATCCCCATGTCTGCCGCAAAGCTGGGCCGTCCCACAGACAACCCCCGCCCTCACAAAATCAGCATCCGCATCAATGACCACAGCCAGCAGATTTTAGAAACCTACTGCCGGGAACAGAACGTCACGAAAACGGAAGCCATCGAGCGCGGGATCAACCTGTTGGCGACCGCCAAACCGATATAAAAATTCCCCATGCTGCTCTATCTTGCCGGACGGACAGCATGAGGAAAACGGCAAATATCCGCAGGGACTCGCCAAATTCATTATGGCGCGGGCCTTGTGAAAAGTCAAGTATTCTGTCAAAAAGCCCCTTGTCAGCGGCTGGTACAATAAGGATAGAGTACAGGAAAGATCAAGGAGGAATCACCAATGCCCAAGAGTTACTATTTTGACGCGGCGGCCCACGAACCGCCCTCCCCTGCCGCTGTCAAGGCGTTCACCCGCGCCCTGCCCCTTGGCAACCCGAGCGCCCTTCACGCCTGCGGCGTTGCCGCTAAGATCGCCTTGGAGGAAGCCCGCGCCTCCATCGCCCAGGACTTGAACTGTCTCCCGGAGGAAGTCTACTTCACCAGCGGAGCAACGGAAGCCTGCAACTGGATGATGCAAAGTCTGAGCGCCTACACTGGCAAGCTGGACTTCCCCCGCCATTACGAGCACCACGCCGTTCTGGAATATCCCCCCGTTGACCACCCACACCGAACGGACCGCACCGGCTTTACGCACATGCTGGCCAATAACGAGACCGGCGAGATTTACGACATCTTATCCAGGCGGCGAAACGCCCCCAACGCCCTGTTCGGCTGCGACGCGACCGCGGCGGTCGGACAGATCCCCGTGGACTTCAAGGCCCTTGGTGTGGATTATCTGGCCTTCGGCGCACACAAGTTCGGCGGGATCTCCGGCATCGGCTGTCTGATCGTCAAAAAAGACACGCCCCTGCTCTCCATGATCCGCGGCGGCGGTCAGGAATGGGGCAAGCGCGGCGGCACCGAAAGCGTTGCCCTCGCCTGCGCCATGGCAGCGGCCCTCCATGAGCGCATGGGCAATATGCTCTCCAACATGAAGCGGATCGCCCGTTGCCGGGATCTGCTCATTACCTATCTGGTGAGGTTCGTTCCGGATACCTATGTCAACGGCTCCTATACCCCCGGTGACGTGGTTCTCCGGCTCCCCGGCAACGCCAACCTCTCCTTCCTTGGCGTGGAATCTCAGGCCCTTGTCATGGCCCTGTCTGCGGAGGGCGTGTACGCTTCTTCCGGCTCCGCCTGCACCAGCGGGGAAGCAGACGGCAGCTATGTCCTCCGGGCCATGGGCTACCCGGCCAGCCGTGCGATCTCCGCCGTCCGCTTCACCCTCCCCTATACCGTTACCGAGGATGATGTGCTGGGCGCCGTCCCTCTGATCGTCAGCGCCGTGGAAAATCTTCGCCGCCTGACCCCTACCCCCTGATACGCGGGGCCAGACCGTAACGCTTGACTTCTCCTGTAAAATGCGATATGGTCAAACCATCAGGAATTTGGGAGGTTTTTGAGATGGCACTGATAAAATGCACCGAATGCGGCAACATGGTCAGCGACAAGGCGGACCGCTGCCCTCATTGCGGCTGCCCTGTCTCCATCATCCTTGGCGAATCCGAAAAAGCACCGGAAAAACCGCCGGTGAAGGAACCGGCACAGCGTCCGGCCCCCGCCCCCGCCCCGGAAGCATCGGC
>ERZ1026850.39-NODE-39-length-75914-cov-10.891733_pt1 | contig 75914 bp, 67 predicted proteins | sample MGYA00380155_ERZ1026850 | MGnify/ENA primary metagenome ERZ1026850 (study PRJEB33269, sample SAMEA4719791) | human gut metagenome | biome: human-associated habitat; feature: organic feature; material: feces | place: Cameroon | collected 2013-10 ... | reverse complement strand
ATTCCGTGTATCGTAATGTCTTTCGACTTAGTGGTTCTTCTTCGCGCGTGCTGCGTATGCGATCTTCTCGCTGGACAGCTCCATCATTCTTGCTCTTGTCAGTTCACCAAAAAATCCCATGATATAATCTCCTTTTCTCTTTATCTCAATGTCTGCTGCGGCGGTCCCGTACGACGTAACCCATACTTTCGCCGCTCATGTTCATCATTCGATCCTTCATAAACTCAGTAAATCTGCTCATCGTACTGCCTCCTTTGATTCTATCTGCAAGGTTTTCTTACTTACCAAACATATGAATGACGGCCTGGTCAATCTTATTCTTGCGAAGCTCCTTGACATAAGCATCTGCCATCTGATTGAACGAACGTTTCATGATTGACTCACCTCCAAAAATTCGTAATTTCATGTGCGTCTTTTAAAATGACGCTTGTTTCTTTCGAGCTTTCAATTTGCTCTTCAGACCTTTGTCTGTTTTGGCTTCCGGATGTCTTTCCTTTAGCTTGCCTATATCATACACACTTTCTCGCAATCGCGCAATCTTAATTCTCAACAAACTATACAAGTTTTTATGCTTTGTTTTGTGCACTTTTTCCAGAAGCGCTTTTTTTCGTTATTTAATTCACACAACTTACCCTCTTGGTTTTTGTGCGTTTTAACCCAAGAGCTTTCGTGTCAAGCAATCGCAAGTATGCGATACAAATACCAAATTCGACAAAAAAATCCCCGCTTTGGAGTTTTCCAAAGCAGGGATGACGGCTTTTCCGTCACTTTGTGATTGTGATGTGAGGGTATGCAAATTCGATGTTTTCCGCGTCAAATCGGTTTTTAACCGATCGATTTAGTGCAAATTTCAACGCCGTTGCGTCTGTCTGATCCGCCGCCCACAGCCATGCACGCAAAATAACCGCCGAATCTGCAAGTTCGACAACTTCAACTTTCACTTCCGGCTGTGTCAGCTTTTCCTCCGGTGTTCTGACGTCCAAATGCAGGGGCTGCCGCATCACTTCGTCACGCAGCAGCTGGATTGCTTTCTCCATATCGCTCTCATAAGTAATACCTACGTTAAACAATTCACAAATGCGTTTGTCGGCGTAATTCGCGTTCTCGATGACCGCGCTGTTAATCGTGCCGTTCGGAATGATAATGCGTTTGTTCTCCGGTGTGCGAATCGCCGTGTGCCGCAGCGTAATTTCCTCAATCACGCCGGACACGTTGGAATCAACATACCGCACAAAGTCTCCGATGATAAACGGCTTGAAAAACAAAATCATCACGCCGCCCGCGACATTGCCCAGCGTATCCTGCGCCGCAAAGCCGACAACGACAGCGACAATGCTGCCGGATGCCAGCAGGGCTGTCAGAGAGTCTGAGGCGCCCGGAATGCTCGACACGACGACCACACCGCCGATAAAGTAAATGCCGACAACGACCACATACCGCGCAAACGACAGCAGCGTGACATCGGTATTGCCCGCCGCCAGCATGGCGTCCTTGGTGCGCCGAAACGCATGATTGACGATGCGAACCACCCACAGCATAACCAAAATGGTAATGACGATAAACAGCAGCCGCCCGAACCAAGACGGCAGGTGCAGCATGGACGTGAAGGACTGCACATTGCGAATGACATCGTTTGTCGCATCATTGGTCGCTTCCATCGCGCTGTCCGTCGTGATGGTGCCGGAACCGGCCGCTGTTTTCATCGCCTGAAAAAGCATAAACAGTCTCCTTTCCGCAAGCAAAAAACGGCAGGGCAGTGATAGCCGCTGCCTGCCGTTTTGCTTTTCTTTGATTTTACTTCAGCTCATCCAGCATGGACTGAACCAGATTTTCAATGTATGCCTGTGCTGCTTCCGGTGCAACGTCCTCACGCAGGGACTTGTCGCGCTTGGATACCTCAACACAGCCGCGCTTCATGGTCTTCGGGCTGACAATCACGCGTACCGGCACGCCGAGCAGGTCGGCATCCGAGAACATGTTGCCCGCGCTGACCTTGCGGTCATCATACAGTACCTCTACACCAGCTGCCTGTAAATTGTTGTACAGAGCGTCTGCGGTCTCGCGTACCTGCGGGTCGTTTGCCTTGATGGCACAGATGTGTACCTGCCACGGAGCAATGCTCATCGGCCAAATCGGGCCGTAATCGTCGTGCTTTGCCTCGCATACCGATGCGCACAGACGGCCGACACCGATGCCGTAGCAGCCCATAATCGGGTAATGCGGCTTGCCGTCCTGACCGATATAGGTCATATCCATGGACTTGGTGTACTTGGTGCCGAGCTGGAAGATGTTGCCGACCTCGATGCCGCGGCTGATGCGAATGGACTTCTTGCCGCAGCACGGACAGGTTGCGCCCTCGTAGGTCTTTGCAAAATCAGCAATCGGTGCATCCGGCGTGTCGCGCTTGACGTTGTAGCCGGTATAGTGATAATCTTCCTCGTTTGCGCCGCAAACGGAATTGTTCAGCGCAGCCAGAGACTGATCAATGACGAAGGATACGCCCTCCGGCAGACCAACCGGACCGATAAAGCCGGCGACAATGCCGCTCTCAGCGGTAATCTCAGCCGGATGGATTTCCTCACCAAGGAAGTTGCGCAGCTTGGTCTCGTTGACCTCCAAATCGCCGCGGATAAATGCAATGACATACTCGTCGGTCAGGTTCTTCTGGTATACAACCGCCTTGCACGATGCATTGGCCGGTGCATGCAGGAATTCACAGACAGCCTCGATGGTCTTGGTGCCCGGTGTGTGAACCTTCTCCAGCGGAGCCTCTGTGGTCTCCGGTGCGTCTACGATGCAGTCCGCAGCTTCCATGTTGGAGCTGTATCCGCACTCGTCACACAGAACAATGGTGTCCTCGCCGCAATCGGTCAGCAGCATGAACTCATGCGATACGCTGCCGCCCATCATACCGGAGTCAGACTTTACCGCGATAACTTCCGGCACGCCTGCGCGGCGATAGATGTTGACGTATGCCTGATAGCACTTCTCATAGTATGCTTCCAGATCTTCCTGCGAGGTATGGAAGGAATATGCGTCCTTCATCGTGAACTCACGCACACGAATCAGACCGCCGCGGGCGCGCGGCTCATCACGGAACTTGGTCTGAATCTGATAGATCATAAACGGATACTGCGAATACGACTGCGCCGTACCGCGTGCCAGATGGACAGCCGCCTCCTCGTGCGTCATGCCCAGAACAACCGGCTGACCGCTTCTGTCCTTGAAACGAGCCATTTCGCTGCCGATGGATTCATAGCGGCCGGATTCCTGCCACAGGGATGCCGGCATAACAACCGGAAACATCACTTCCTGTCCGTCGATCTTGTCCATTTCATCGCGGATGATGTTTTCAATCTTCTTGCAGATACGCTTTGCCGGCATAAACAGGGAATAAATACCGGTGGTCAGCTGCTTCATATAGCCGCCGCGAATCATGAGCTTGTGACTGTCTAACTGGCAATCCGCCGGAGTCTCCTTAAAGCGGGCGCCGAGCATGCTGCTCATCTTCATATGAATATCTTTCCTTTCTGTGTGCACCTTTTTGCACACCCCGCATACGCTGAAGCATCAGCCATACCGGAGGTGCTGTTATGCAGTCTATTTTTTATGTTCGTCCCTCTGCACAGGAAATCGTAGAGACCGCCGTGACGCTGCGCGAGCCGGATCCGCCCGTGCTTCTCGGCACGGTCACGGATGACAGCGGCAAACCGGTCTCCCATGCGCTCGCCGTCTTATATGCGTCCGGCGGCGTACAGCCGGACACTGTTGCCGGCATCAGCTGCACCGATGCGCAGGGACGATTTTTCTTCGGGCCGCTGGAGGCAGGCGTGCTGTATGAAGTCCGCATACAGGCAGACACGCGTCCGCGCCGTGTGCTCGAACAGCCCGAAGAATAAAATCTTTTTTACTTCTTTGCCTTGGTAGAAACGATTTCTGCCAGCTGTGCCTCGAACTCCTCGAAGCTCATGGCACCCAGATCGCCGTCCACGCGCTGACGCGGAGATACCGTGTTGTTCTCCAAGTCCTTATCGCCGACAATCAGCAGGTACGGAATGCGCTCGTTGCGGCCCTCGCGAATCTTGTAGCCCAGCTTCTCCGAGCGATGGTCTACGGTTGCGCGATAGCCCTTCTTGAGCAGCTTCTTGCCGATTTCATCCGCATAATCTGCGGCGCGGTCGGTTACCGGCAGAACGCGTACCTGCTCCGGTGCCATCCAAGTCGGCAGAGAGCCTGCATACTTCTCAATGAGGTATGCCAGCGTGCGCTCGTAGCAGCCCAGAGAGGTTCTGTGAATGATGTACGGCAGCTTCTTCTGACCGTCTGCATCCGTGTAATACATGCCGAAACGCTGTGCCAGCAGCATATCAATCTGGATGGTAACCAGCGTATCTTCCTTACCGTGTACGTTGTGGTACTGAATATCCAGCTTCGGGCCGTAGAAGGCAGCTTCATCAATGCCAATTTCATACGGTACGCCCAGATCATCCAGAATCTGTGCCATGGTAGCCTGTGCTTCTTCCCACTGCTCTGCGGTGCCCTCGTACTTGTTGTTCGGGTTTGCCGGATCCCACTGCGAGAAGCGGAACGAGCAGTCCTCCCACAGACCTACGGTATCCAGCATATAATGTGCCAGATCCAGACAGTCCTTAAATTCTTCCTCCAGCTGATCCGGACGAACGACGTTGTGACCCTCCGAGATGGTAAACTGACGAACACGAATCAGACCGTGCATTTCGCCGGAATCCTCGTTGCGGAACAGCGTCGAGGTCTCGCCCAGACGCATCGGCAGATCGCGGTAGGAACGTGCGCGGTTGAGATATACCTGATACTGGAACGGGCAGGTCATCGGGCGCAGAGCCAGACACTCCTTTTCTTCATCATACGGATCGCCGATGATGAACATGCCGTCCAGATAATGATCCCAGTGACCGGAAATGCGGAAGAATTCGCGCTTTGCCATCAGTGGGGTCTTGGTCAGCAGATAGCCGTGCTCCTGCTCGACATCTTCTACCCAGCGCTGCAGCAGCTGAATGACGCGCGCGCCCTTCGGCAGCATAACCGGCAGACCCTGACCCAGTGTCTCAACCGTGGTGAAATATTCCAGCTCACGACCCAGCTTGTTGTGGTCGCGCTTCTTTGCTTCTTCTACTGCTGCGAGGTACTCGTCCAGCATGGTCTTTTTCGGGAACGCCGTGCCGTAAATGCGCTGGAGCATCTTGTTGTGCTCATCGCCGCGCCAGTATGCGCCGGTGCAGGAGGTCAGCTTGAACGCCTTGACCTTGGACGTATCGGTGCAGTGCGGGCCTGCGCACAGGTCGGTGAAGTCGCCCTGATGATACAGCGTAATCAGCTCGCCTTCCGGCAGATCCTCAATCAGCTCTACCTTATACGGCTCATTCTTCTCGCGGAACAGGTTGAGCGCATCCTCGCGGGAAACTTCCTCGCGAATCATCGGAATGCCCTGCTTGACGATTTTTTTCATCTCCGCCTCGATCTTTTCCAGATCCTCCGGCGTGAAATTGTGTTCGGAATCAATATCGTAGTAGAAGCCGTTGTCGATGGCCGGTCCGATTGCCAGCTTGACATCCGGATACAGGTGCTTGACTGCCTGCGCCAGAACGTGCGAAGCGGTGTGACGCAGGGTCCACTTGCCCATGTCATCGTCAAAGGTCAGGACGCTCATCGTGCAGTCCTTCTCCAGCGGGGTTTTCAGATCGACGGTCTGTCCGTCTACCTCTGCTGCCAGTGCGGCACGTGCCAGACCGGCAGAAATCTGCTTGGCAACATCCAGACAGGTTGCACCATTCTCGACCTGCATGATGGTTCCGTCTTTCAGGGTAATGTTAATCATAACAATCCAATCCTTTCTTTGGGGCAAAAAAACAACTCCCGCCCCCAAAATGTTGTCAGGGGTGAGAGCTAACGGTTCCCACGGTTCCACCCTGCTTGCACTTATGACAAAACGCCAAAAATGCCGCTCGGTTATCTGATAACGCGGATAAGACGCCGCAGGATACTGGCTGGTTCCCCTGCGGAGCTCCGGGACGGTGGCACGAATCCAAGGCGCTACGGGCACTTTCAGCTTATAATGCCCGCTCTCTGATGCGCGGTTGTCGGGATTCCTGCGTTCCCTTCTCTGCTTGTTTTTTTGATTTGTCCTTATTTTACAACGCGCCGGAACGCTTGTCAACCAACAGTTTGTACAAAAGCCGTATCCTGTTATGCACCGGACAGCATGGTTTCCCCGTCGGACACCAGCAACTGCACGCTGTTTTCCTGTATTTGGATGGCAACGCACTGCCCTGCCTGTCCGGTCAGCAGCAGACCCGCCAGCGGATCCGTCACGCATTTGGCGACCTCATCGCGGACAGCCCGCGCGCCGCGCTTGCCGTCGACCACGCCGAGCCGCCGTTCAGCCTCTGCCGACCACGTGAGCCGTGTGCCGCGCGCTTCACAGCGCTGCGCAAGTTTGTGCAGCTCCTGCGCCGCTATGGCCGCACAATCACGCGGCGTCAAATCGGAAAACACAATCAAATCGTCCAGCCGCGCCGCCAGCTCCGGCTGTAATATGCGGCGCGCCTGTTCCTCTGCCTGCTGCTGTCTTGCGTCCTTTGCGCCGAAGCCGACCGCACGCCCCTGCTGTCCGCTGCCCAGATTGGAGGTCAGCAAAATGACGGCGTGGCGAAAATCCGCACTTCTGCCCTCGGAATCCGTCAATCTGCCGTCCTCCAGCAGGCGCAGCAGCAGACGCAGGACATCCGGATGCGCCTTTTCCACCTCGTCAAACAGCACGACCGAGCGCGGCCGCCTGCGAATTTTCTCGGTCAGCTGTCCGCCCTCTCCATATCCTTTATAGCCGGGCGGTGCGCCGATGAGCCGCGAAACATCGTGCGCCTGCTGATACTCTGACAAATCAATGCGAATCAGACCCTCCCGCCCGAACAGCGCGCGCGACAGGGCAAGACTGACAGAGGTTTTTCCCACACCGGTCGGTCCGGTCAGCAGCAGCGCTGCAACCGGCCGCGCCGTATCGCGCAAGCCCGCACTGCCGCGCCGCACGGCACGGCAGATTTTGGCAATGGCCTGCTGCTGTCCGATGACGGTTTGTCCCAGCTCCTGCTCCAGCTGCATGAGCTTATTGGCGGCTTCTCCCTCCTCTGCCGCGCGGAAGCCGTCAAATCGGCGGGCAATGTGCGCAATGTCCTGCGCGCGCAGCTGCGTGCCGCCCTCCAGATGCACGGCGGCGCACGCCTCATCCAGCAAATCAATCGCTTTGTCCGGCAAATGCCGCTCCGGATGCGTGCGCACGGAAATGGTTACTGCGGCACGCAGGGCGTCCGGCGCAATGCGCACCTGATGATGCTGCTCGTATTTCCCCGCTATGCCGCGCAAAATGGCTTCCGTCTCCTGCTCATCCGGCTCCGAGACGCGAATTTTTTGAAAACGGCGTTCCAGCGCTGCATCTTTTTCAATGGTCTTGTGATATTCCTCCGATGTCGTCGTGCCAATCAGCCGAATTTCTCCGCGCGCCAGTGCCGGCTTGAGCAGATTGGAGGCATCAATCGCCCCTTCCGCCGACCCTGCACCGACCAGCGTGTGCACCTCATCAATAAAGGCGATGACATCTTTGGATGCGCTCAGCTCCCGCACGATGTTTTTGAGCCGTTCCTCAAATTCTCCGCGGTATTTTGTGCCGGAAATCAGGCTCGCCATATCCAAGGAAACCAGCCGCGCATGCCGCAGCTCGTCCGGCACTCTGCCGTCCGCAATCGCCTGTGCCAGTGCCTCCGCCACGGCAGTCTTTCCGACACCGGGATCTCCCAGCAGCACCGGATTGTTTTTCGTACGGCGCTGCAAAATGGTCATGAGGCGAAACAGCTCTTTTTCTCTGCCAATCACGGGGTCTAAGCGGCCCGCCCGCGCCAGCTCTGTGAGATCCGTCGCGTACCGATCCAATGTTGCCGTCGCCGCGGGACGCGCAGATGCCCGTCTGGCGTGCAGCTCCTGCGTGAGAGACATGCCGGTCTGCCGTTCCAGCGCCGGAATATCCGCCCGCATGTGTTCGAGGACGCGGTGCGCCATGCACCCGCGAAAGCGAACCAGCGCACACAGCAAGTGCCGCTCGTCCGCCTGTCCGCCGCCCGCCGCGCTCGCCGCCTGATGCAAAACCAAACGCAGTTCGGGACTGATGCACCGCGGCCGCCGCATCGGGAACCGGCTTCCCGTCAATCGCGCGGTATAATACAAGCTGCGCCAGCCGCCTGCGCCGGCATCCGCCAGCAGCTTGGACGCGGTTCCGCCTGCAGCTGCGCTGAGTCCCAGCAGCAAATGCTCTGTTCCGACGGTCTCCCGCCCCAACATGCCCGCGCGGTGCACGGACGCCGCCAGCGCTCGTCTGGCGTTTTTGTCAAAAGGTCCCTGAAATTCCATTCTCCTCCCTCGCTTTCCACAGTCTCTTTTCTCAGTTTTGCCCGTTTGTTCCAGTTTTAGACGCCGCGGGCAGATTTTTTCTGTTACCCCGTGTCACTCTGCATCAATATATGCTATACTAAAGGGGACATATGATAGAAATCGGATTTGCGGAGTCTTGGCAAAACTGACTTTTTGTTTGTTTTTATCGCGCCGTTTTTTTGTGCGAATTGTGCGCACCGCGTCAATGTGAACAACTTTTTAACGCGAATTTTAACGCATTTTTTGCATAATGCAGTTGCTATTCTGCGAGCAGGCGCGTATAATGCGTTTTGACAAAAGGAAAATGAATAAAATTCCATTTTCCAGATAATGCAAAAAGCAAATAATAAGGAGGTTTTCTTGTGACTACACCACAAATTGCTGCCGTTGTCATCTTTCTCGCTGTCATCGTCGCTATCATGACCGAAAAGATTCATCGTGCAGTCGCTGCAACCGCTGGCGCCGTCCTCCTGCTCCTGATCGGCATTTTGGACGTAAACTCCGCCGTCAGCTATATCGACTTCAACACGGTCGGTGTCCTGATTGGTATGATGCTGTTCGTTGCAGTGGTAAAAAATTCCGGCATCTTTGAATTCATTGCAATCAAATCCGCCAAAATCGCGAAGGGTGATCCTTGGCGCATCATGGTGCTGTTTGTCATCATCACCGCGGTTCTTTCCGCCTTCTTGGACAACGTCACCACCGTCCTGCTGATCGGCCCGATGACCATCGCCATCACGCAGATTTTGGAAATCAATCCGGTTCCGTTCCTGATGACCCAGATCATGGCGTCCAACATCGGCGGTACTGCCACCCTCATCGGTGACCCTCCGAACATCATGATCGGTTCTGCGGCAGGTCTGTCCTTCGTAGACTTTATTGAGAACACCGGTCTGGTTGTCATCGTGATTCTCGCAGTCATGCTCGTATGTTTCCGCATCATGTACGGCAAGCAGTTGGGTGTCGACGCGGAAAAGACCAAGCTGATTATGGAGCTGGACGAGAGCAAGACCATCAAGGATCATGCTCTGATGGTAAAGAGCCTCGTGCTCATCGCTCTGGTTGTCGTCGGTTTCGTCATGCACAGCACGCTGGGTATTGAATCCTGTGTCGTTGCGCTGACCGCCGCTGCTGTCATGCTGATTATCGGCAAGCAGGACGCAGAGGACATCATTGCCAACGTCGAATGGTCTACCATTGTGTTCTTCATCGGTCTGTTTATCGTCGTCGGCGGTATGCAGGAAACCGGCGTCATCAACATGCTGGCACAGGCTCTGATGGATGTCACCCACGGCGATGTATTCATCACCATGCTGCTGCTTCTGTGGCTGTCCGCCATCTTCTCTGCATTCTTGGACAACATTCCGTTCGTTGCAACGCTGATTCCGATGATTCTGACCATGGGACAGAGCGGTGCGGACATCACCCCGCTGTGGTGGGCAATCTCGCTCGGCGCATGCTTGGGCGGCAACGGTTCTCTGATCGGTGCTTCTGCCAATGTTGTTTTGTCCGGCATCAGCAACAAGAACGGCTACCCGATTACGTTTATGAGCTATTTGAAGGTCGGCTTCCCGCTCATGATCCTTTCTATCATTATTTCCACCGGCTTCCTGCTCATCCGGTATTAAGAGCCGGAAAGCCCGATGGTATCCCGCCGCACCCTGCGGCAGAATGGAGTGTATTTCATGAACGCCAATTCCATCTCCGGTGATATGATTAACTTCCGCCTCCGGCAGCTGGGCGCAACGTCCATCCGCGAAGTCAACAGCATCATGCACATTGTGCGCTTCCAGCTGGAAAACGGATTTGAGGTGGCTTACGTCTTTAACATCACCAAGAACAACAAGTATTTCTTACAGCGCATGCGCCCGTATGCACTGGCACACGGCAAAATGGCGGACGCCGAGTCCATCGTTGCATTTATCACGGAGGACATCGCCAAATTCCGTCAGGCACAGCGCAGCAGCAACTTCCACACGTTCATCGAAACAGCGAGTCTGATGAACACCCTGACCGCCAAGCTGGAGGAACTGTTCCTCAACAACAACGTAGACGGCAAGCTGCTGACCAATTTCAACCACTGCATTCAGAACGACTGTGATTACGTCGATGCGCTGATTGACAATTCCAAACCGCTGTAATCCAACATACCGTCTTTTTTTTGCAGACCTGTCTTTTTTGGCAGGTCTGCTTCTTTTTTGTGCTTTCTCGCATCTTTTCTCGTTTGTAGTCCGCCTGCCTGCGTTCATTTTTTTCGTTTCGATGTTTTTTCCGAGCAATTCTCCGCCTTGATTTTACCCAGCAAAGCATGTATAATGGCAACGATGAAAAACAAGACAAGTGTCGGTCTGTTTTTTAGACATTTTTGTCCGAGAATGTATCATAAAAGAAAGAAGGTGGCTGGTTTGTCTTATACATTCCTGCTGGTTCTGGCAGTCATTCTGCTATCAACAAAGGTTCTGGGCCTCGCGTCCGGCAAAGTCAACATGCCGCAGGTCGTCGGCGCTTTGCTTGCCGGTCTGATCCTCGGTCCGTCTATCCTCAATATCGTGTCGGTAGACAACACGATTTCCGTCATTTCAGAGCTTGGTGTCATCATGCTGATGTTCTCCGCCGGTCTGGAAACCGATCTGGCTGAGCTGAAGAAAACGGGTCTCGCCTCGTTTGTCATTGCGTTCGCCGGTGTTGTTCTGCCGCTCGTGTGCGGCGCCGGACTCTATCTGTTCTGGTTCCGCGGAGAAGGCGATCCGCAGGCAGTGCTCAAGGCAATCTTTGTCGGCGTTATTCTGACAGCTACCTCTGTTTCCATCACGGTCGAGACGCTCAAGGAAATGGGCAAGCTCAAAGGACGCGTCGGCACAGCGATCCTCGGCGCCGCCGTCATCGACGATATTCTCGGCATCATTGCTCTGACTGTCGTATCCAGCTTTACCAATCCGGATATTCAGATTTACACGGTTCTCATTAAAATCGTTCTGTTTTTCGTTTTTATCGCTGTTGTCGGCTTCTTCGTGTACAAGTATTTTGCACATCTCAACAACGCATTCAACGAAAAAATGCACCGCCGCGTTGCGATTTACGGTCTGGCATTCTGCCTGCTGCTGTCGTTTGCCTCTGAGCAGTTTTTCGGTGTCGCAGACATCACCGGCGCATACTTTGCCGGTCTGCTGCTGTGCAACCTGCCGAGCGTGCGCGCTTACGTGAGCCGCAAAATCGAAATTTGCGCCTACATGCTGTTTTCTCCGGTATTCTTCGCGAGTGTCGGTCTGAAAACCGATCTGCGCGGCTTGTCGCTGTCGCTGCTCGTCTTTGCCATTTTGCTGCTCCTGATTGCGATTTTGTCCAAGATTATCGGCTGCGGTCTCAGCGCCAAGCTGTTCCACTTCAGCAATCACGAAGCGCTCTCCGTCGGCATCGGCATGGTATCGCGCGGTGAAGTCGCTCTGATTGTTGCCCAGAAGGGCGCGGCGTTCGGTCTGGTTCCGGACTCTCTGTTCGGTCCGGTCATCCTCGTCGTTATCGTCACGACACTGATTACCCCGATTCTGCTCAAGCTGGTCATGGGACGAAATCCCGCATAATTCCTGCAAAACCAACACAACCCCGCAGACAAATTTTGTCTGCGGGGTTGCTTTTTGTCCAGTTTTCTGCATTATGGCAGCAGTGCTTTCCAGCGGCTGAGTGCCAGCTGTGCGTCCTTATACGCCTTATCTGCGGTCTGCGTGCCCGCCTTGACACCCAAAATCGCCGCATCTGCCGGAAGGACATATCCGTAGGTCTGCCAGCGCTGCATCGCCTGACTATACGCCGCTTGCGCCTGCGACGCCTGATATTTTTTCATGGACAGCTCATAATTTCTGTCCGCATTGTACTGATTGATTTTTGTCTGCGCCAGATTGGTGCGCAAATCCGCAATGCCGTTCCAATAGCTCTGTGATGCCTGTGCAATCTCCGAACTGCTTGTGCTGTGCGCCTCCTGCTCCTGCCTGAGCCGCCGCGCAGACAGCGTGTTGAGATTGCTGCGCAGTGCATTGTCCATCGCAATGCGGGAAGATTCGGTGTATCCGCTCGTCGGTGCAGCGTATGCGCCGCCGCTGTTCAGACCCGCCGCCGCCAATTTTTCTTCCTGTCCCAGTGCCGAAATGCGCGCGGCGGTTTGCGCCTGTGTCACGCTGTCTCGGTATGTGGACTGAATCTGACTCAAGGTTGCCCGCAGTCTGCGCTGGCTGTCCGCCTGCGCGGTTTCAAACGCGCTGCGTCTGCCGTCCTCTGCCGCGCGATACAATCCGTCAATATCCAATGCCATGATTGTTCACCTCCCTCAAATGCTTCTCGCCGTATGACGCACGGCAAATCGAATGGTCAGTCCCAGCAAGCCGAATGGTTCTTCCTCTTTTTCGTTTTTTGCAAGCAGCTGAAACTGCCACGCGTGCCGCACACGTCTGCGCACATCGACCGGCACGGCGGTCGGCGCTGACCGAAAGGAAAACCGCGAAAAATCCACTTGCGCAAAACAAAACTGGGAAAATGCCGTGCGCTGCACACACCGTGTCATGCGGTCGGTGCGGTACCAAATTTCCGCACCGGAACAGCCGTACGGCATGAGCTTTGGCTGACTGTACACGATATTTTTTGTTCTGCTGCCGTCGCCCAGCGACAACAGCGGCGTTGCCCAGTGCGCGGCGATGGCTGCACCGTCATCGGAGTACGCATGTGCATCGTCGGTATGGCAAAACCGGCAAACACGCCCGTCCTTCGTGCCAAACCACAGGTATCCGCCGGTGTCGGCATCCGGCAAAAAGCATTGCGCGGGAATATTTTCCCAATAATACCATTCCGGTATGCCGTCCGTCATCTGTCTGCTGTCTGCCACATAGCAATGCGTGCCGACCGCAAGATAGTATTTTCCATCCCACACACAGGCAGCCGCCTGCGACAGATTTTCTCGGCACAGCTTGGGATTGATGCGCTGCGACACGCCGGAAATGGTTCGATACTCCGTGACATAGGTGCCATAAATGCCCATCACGCCCTGCGGAGAAAGATAATACGGCGTGCCGTTCAAAACGTCAATGGCGTGCGGGCTGACTGCACCCGCCGCCTCCGCGCCCTGCCGCAGAGAATAGGCAGGCTTTGCGTTGTCATCCAGTGCAAACGTGCGCAAATACTGCTTGGCATCCTGTCCATCCTCTTTGAGCACAATTTGCGTGTCATACTGGCGGGCATATCCCATAATCGCGGAGGCATCCGAGCCGATGCGCGTATATCCGGTATCCGGAAAATAGCTTGGGTCGTATAGTCCCGACTGCCAGTCGCAGTTGGGCTGATCGGGATTTCCGGACACAAACACGCGCGTATCGTTCTGTCCTCCGAACAATCCGCAAATTCGGCATTTATTGATATCTGGTTGATCTTTCACCGTCTTGGAAAACGTAATGACGACATTGGCGAGTCCGCCGGCGTCCGGCGGTGCCTGCGCAAATGTGACCTTTCCGGCATAGGCATCCACCCATTTGATGGTGTAGTCTGCACACGCCGCGGAATCCACATCAATGTTTTTGCAGTCCAGCTGAAATTCCGTACTTTTTCCGTCTCCGACAAAGGTATTGATGCGTTTTGGCGTCAATAAATTCACGGCTTCCAAGCTGGTTCCTCCGCCGGCAGGCGGGCTGCCGATGGTTGTCGTCGGAACAAACGCCTGCTTGCTGACCGGCTGCACGCGCGTCCCGTCATAGACAAGATAGGTCTTGCCGTCCAGCATCCATAGTTTGCCGTTCATCAAAAAGGACACCGACCGTTCTGTGTGCATATCATCATATACCAATGTCGTGGTGCCGTCCGGCTTCAGGCACCACAGCTCGGTTCCCGCATGGCACAGTATCTCCTGTCCCAGCCGATGCAGACCGTAAATCTGACCATCGAACCGCGCTTTTGTCTGATACCCTGTGCGTTTGACCGGAAAATAGGTTTCATCGGCAATCATGTTGCAGGCATCCGGCGAGCGGGACACGTCGGTCTTGGTCGGATGATTGGCAAAATCCACACCGGCAAATCGCTCTATCGTCAGCTCCTGCATCTGCGCCGATTCAGAAAATTGATACGCCCTGCTCATGCGTCGGTCTCCAAAATCGGCATCTGCACACACGGCGCATAATATGCCGCCCGACGTTCATACTCCTCCATCAGCCAATTGCATTTGCTGTGGTCATCTTCTTCCATGAGCATCGCCGCCAGTCCATACGGAAAGCATTCCTGCACAAAGCATTCTTCGTACGGAATCTCATCTTCCAAGCTGTTCAATGCGGCAGCCGGACGCAGGGCACTCCACTGTTCCGCATGCGCCGTCAAGCGCTGCTGCTCATAGGCGCGGTCGCGCAGCAGCTGATTGATACACCCCAGTGCAAACGGCTTGAGGGCTTCTGCATCCTCCAGCTCCAGACCGCTCAGCATCATCGCCTGTTCAAACAAATCAATGCCTGTCATGTCGTACAAGCCTCCTCTCTATTTTGCGCAGCGGGCGCATTGCTGCGCCCGCCTGTGCATGATTTTACCGCATTAACACGTCTTTTCCACGACATCCGAAGTGAATTTTCCCTCTGCGAATGCCGCCACACGGAAGGTGGCGCCGGAAGTCATCGCCACACCCGCCGTATATACCTTTGCGCTGTCCGAATAGCGCGGGTCGGTACCGTCTACCGTATATCGCATTTCGTCCGCGCCGCTCGGCTTGGTCGCCGTCACGGTCTGCGAACTGAACGCGAGAATCGGCGCGGTCAGCTTGCTGCTCTTCTGCACCAGTGCATACACGCCATTGCTCTTTGCGCCGAGCACGAACGCATCGTAATAGTGTCTGCCTTCAATCAGCGCACCGGATACACCGACCGGATCGTTGTGCACCTTGGCGTCCGAGATTTTGTACGGCATCAGCACGGAGTTCTTGTGCGTGATGATAAAGTAGCAGCCCGCCGGCATGTAGCTTTTCGGCACGCGGACAATGTTGAGACCTGCGATCTCTCCGCAGACGCCCTTGCCGATGGCCTTCACGCCGAGACCTTCCAGACCGGTAAACTCCGGAGACAGGCGAATCATTTTATATCCCTCCGCCGTCACATAGAGATAGCGGTCGCCGTCCGGCACTAAATTGTCATCCAATGTCTGTGCGCCGGTGGAAATCATCTCGACAATGGTATCCTTGGTCGGCGCGGTGTCCGTTGTGGCAATGGTTCCCGCCATCATCGCAAAGCGCTTGAGCGCATACTTATCCGCCGCCGGTGTGGACTGCTCATTGATCTGCAGGCGCAGCATGTCGGCGGCCTTCTTGCTCATGTTCTGATCCAGATAGTTGCCCTTATCAATGGTCAGCGTAAACGCCTTGTCCTGCGTCATCTTGAGTTCCTGCACAATGTCCTGCATTTCCGTCACCGTGCCGTAACGCGCCATGCCTTCGCGCGTGTAATCCACCTCCGGCACAGTGACCGGTGTGTACACCTTCAGCGTCTTGACGCCGGTGAGGTCAAAGGTCGTCGAGGTCTTTCCCTTCACAAACGAACCTGCGGTGAATACCTCTGCAATTTGACTGGAATATTTTGTCGCGAGATTGACAGCCATATGATGTTACCTCCTTAGCCCTTTCCCATCAGTGCAAGAATGATGGGATCTGTGATTGTGTTTTCTCCGTCCGAACGCGCCGAGCCGACATCCATGCGGCGGTTGTCCGCATTTTTGCGCAGCTGCTCCAGTTCTTCGCGCAGCTTGCGAATTTCAAACGCCCGATATGCGCCCAGCAAATCACCGGAACGGTTGGCATCATCCCACACTTCCGGCGGAATGTCCTGCGCATTGATGTCCGGATACGCGCTGAGAAACGACTGATAGACGTTGGGCTGCCCGCCCTGTCCGCCGTTCTGGCTGCGCTTTGCCGCATCATTGGCGCGGGAAAGCCCCTGTTCAGCGGCTGCAATGAGCTGCTCCAGTGTCAGCTCCAGCGTCTGACCGTCCACGGTGACGGCATAGGTCTGTTCCGTGTCCTGCGGCTGCTGATTTTTCGCAGCCTGCGGCATCTGTGTGTTGTTCATCTGCATAAAAACTCCTTTCACTGCTGCGATGTCTGTGCATCTGCAGCTTGTTTTGTCTTAGAAGATGGGTGAATGTCCGGCAGCTGTCCGCTGTCTTTCTGCTCCTTGAGCGCCCGAAGCAGGCGGGACTTGCCGCGAATCTGATTATCCGGAATGTTTTCCACGTACAATACCGGATCGGTAATGATGCCCTGCGCGAGCAGATTGTCGTTGGTCACGGTCTGCATGGTCTCCGACCAATACGCAGACGAGCCAACCTCCACATTGAGCTCCAGCGACAGCGTATCCAGTTTGCCGAAGTCTATCTGCTGTGCCGTTTCTTCTCCGGCGTCATCGGTCAGGCACACCGTGCGAACGCCGTAATGCACCCGCATGAGATCCACGAAAATGCGCACGCAGTCCTCGACGAAACGATAAAACTCCATTTTCACCAGCTCCAGCGGCGCAATGGTCGCCTGCTGTACTGTCACGATGGCGGATGTATTTTCCGGCTTGACGTTGCCGAGCGCCGTGTCTGACGCGCCCATCAGTTCCATGGTATCCCGCTTCATCTGCTCCAGCAGAGTCATCACCTGTTCGGAAATGTCCGGTGCTTGAAATGCGGTGACAATCGCCTCGTTCGGATTGCCGCGCATGCCGATCGCCTTGCCGACATCCGAGGAATAGCCGGACGGAAACCGCGTCACATCGTAAATAATCTTGGGAAATGCCACGTGCTTGATGCACTGCACATACATGGAATACAGCTTGTTAATCGCAATTTGATTGGGGATTGCTTCGGTAATCGGCGATTCGCCGTGATAGCAATTTTTGACCTTCATCCACGACATATACGCCAGCGGATACATGCGATACGGTGTGAGCGTTTCTTCCATGACAACCGTATTCTGCGTGCATTTATAAAACGAAATGCCATGTTCCGTGCGCTGCATGCGCAGCAGCACCGTCACCATATTGTCACAGTCATCCGTCTGCGCATCGTACTGCGGTTCCAGCAAGCTGTCCGGCCGGATGCCCTCCGCCTCACTCTTGCTCAGACCGCGCCGCATGGCTTCCTGCCGCACGCTGTCCACCGAACGGCGCATAGACAAAATAATATACGGCTGCCGCTGGACATCATCCACGGCGGGGTTGCCGAAAAAGACATCCGTGTTCTCGATGAGATCCACCGCAATATCTCCGGCAACGCCCTGCCCGCTCTCCTTGTCTGGATCAAAGCGAATGTAAAAGCATCCATCGCCGTCCACACAGGCATTGCGCAGCATATACCGATTCTTGCTCTTGACACCAGCGCGTTCGATAACGGATGCAACCGAACGGTCAATGACCTTCTGCATCTGTTCTCCGTTCGGCACCGCCTGAAACGGCTGTGCCGTCACAGAAATATCGTCGGACACCAGCATGGAGATAAACAGATTCACCACGCGTCGCAGCACATTGAAAATCAGCGGGTCGAGCGTTGTGACATTGAGCCCCTCCCATTGTCTGCCAATAAAGAAATTTTCATTGGTTTTTACGCGGTCGTACAAATCGATGCGGTTGTTGTAATCCACACCGCGCTGGTACTCCCGCCAAACCTGCTCAGGAATCAGCATCGGTTCTCTCCTTCTCCGCCGGACCGGTATAGGCGAGCAGCGCTGCAATGTCGCGGCTCAGCGCGTCATCGACAGCTGTGCGTGCCGCCGCATCTTCCGGCTTTTTTCGTTTCCAACGCGGCAATTTCGCGCCGCGCGCTGCCCATACGCCGCACACAAAGCACAGCAAACTGCACAGGCAGCAAACAATATACTCCATCGGGATTCCTCCTCATCTTTGGTAAGATAAAAATGCACCAACTTCTTTGTCGTATGCACCCGGATTCCACGGCGCACCCTCCGGCCGAATGGTTCCGGCAAAATACCGCAGCGCGTCCGGTGCGTGCGTCAGCTCGTGCGGGGTATTGGCTGTGTCGTTGGGGTTCTTGGCATCCGCCGCGAGCATCGGCAGCGTGCGAATGAGATTTTTGCACGCCGGACTGATTTTGAGCCGCGCGGTCCGAATGCCCTGCTCATCAAAATACGGATGCAGGTATTCTTTGACGGCATACCAGCCCGGAATCCGTTCTCCCATCGCCTTGTCAAAAAACAAGCCGTGCTCGGCAAAAATATCCACCGCCGACCGTCCGGTTTCCTGCCTGCGGTTGAATAAATCCGGCGGCGCCAGCCGTTGAAAGATGGTTTCTTCTCCGGTTTCCGCCTGACAAATTGCCTCAGCCGCTTCGGAAATAATCAGTCCGGACTGATACACCTCTCGGTACACCCAAGCCGTGCCGTCCGGCGCCAGCGCAATCCACAGCGCCGCAAGCATATCCAAGCCGTAATCAATCGCCAGATACCGCCGCCACCAGTCCGGCATGTCCGGCGGACGGCAAATGTGAATGTCCGGAGAAAATTCTTCAAAATACTGTCCCTCAAACAAGTCCCACCTGCCGTACAGCAGTGCTTTTTTGCTGCGCGCATCGAGCAGCTGCAAGCGCTCCACATATTCCGGATCGCTGCGCATCAAAAACGTATTGTCCTGAACCTTTGCGGGAAGAAACAGCTTTCCGTCCTTTTCTTCGCCCGGCGTCAGCACATCAATATAGCGGCTTTTGACCCAGCTATGTCCGACGCCGCCCGGATTGGTCGACGCCTTGACCTGCTTGGGATACCCGTTGGTGCCGCGAATGCGCGACAGCAAATAGGTAAACTGGAATTCGGTAAAGTGCGTCAGCTCATCAAATCGAATGACATCGTATTCCGCGCTCTGGTATTTTGTTACATCGTTTTCGCTGTCGCAAAATCCGAATTCAATCAATGATTTGTTGCGAAACGTCCACAAATGATTGCTCTCGCCATACGTTCCCCACTCTTTGGGATACAGTGTCAGCGAAACCTGAATCAGCGAGCGTTTCAGCTCCGGAAACGTGCGGCGCAGGATGAGCTGGCGCGATGCCGGATATTTCATGGCAAAGAGCAGCGCGTCAATGAGCTGCGCATAGCTTTTTCCTCCGCCCGCCGCGCCGCCAAACAGCGTTTCCCGCGCCGTCGAGCGAATAAATTCCAGCTGTCTGCGTGTGACGGAAAGCTCCATTTATTCCACCACCCGCAGCGTCAGCTCAAATGTTTCCTCCGGCTTTTCCATTTGCTCCGGCGTCAGCAATTGTCCCTTGCCGACAGCCCGTTCCAGAATTTCTTTCGCAACCCCTGCGCGCGCCGTGCCGCTGAGCGTTTCATCCTCCAGCATGCTGCACAGGCATTGCGCCGCCTCCGGAGAGTGTTCACACAGAATCTCACGCACCTGATCGCTGTGCGTCTTTTTCCGTCTGCGGCGGCTGGTGCTTTGCGCCATAGGCATTCCTCCTTTGTTTTGGTTTTGTTGCAGTTCACGAGCTATATAATACAAACCGTGCCGCTGTTGTACACATCAATTTCTTGCAAGCCTGTGGATAACCGCACAAAATCGCGGGCTTTTTGTCGCTTTTTCAAAAAAAATCAAAAAATTTTCTTTTTCTGTTGACAAACGCAGGAAGTAGTTGTATATTTGTATTAACGAATTAGTACAATAATTCAATTCTCATAAAGGAGGCATCTTATGCAGTGGAAGTTATCCGATGACCGCCCGATCTACGTACAGCTGATGGAAACGATCACGGCGGCAATCGCCTCTGGCACACTGACTGCCGGCAGCCGCCTTCCCTCGGTGCGGGAGATGGCAGCACAAGCGGGCGTCAATCCAAACACCATGCAGCGCGCTTTGGCAGAGCTGGAACGGGAAGGCCTGCTGTACTCACAGCGAACCGCCGGCCGCTTCGTCACCGACCAGAGCGACCGCATCACGCAAAAACGAAAGGAACTGGCTATGCAACAGATTCGTATTTTTCTGTCGTCCATGAAAGAAATGGGCTACACATCCGAACAGACACTGAACCTCATCCAGCAAGCCGTAAAGGAGGAACATTCATGAGTGAACCCATCTTACAATGCACCGGACTGTGCAAGAATTACGGTCAAAAGACCGCTTTAGACAACGTAACATTTTCTCTGCAGCGCGGCCGCATCATCGGCCTGCTCGGCCCGAACGGCAGCGGCAAATCCACGCTGATGAAGCTGGCAAACGGACTGCTCACGCCGTCCTCCGGAGAAATTCGCATTGCGGGCAATGTGCCGGGCATCGAGACACATGCCATTGTCTCCTATTTGCCGGAACGCACCTATTTCAGCGATTGGATGACCGCAGACGATCTGCTCCACTTCTTTCAGGATTTTTATTCCGATTTCAACATCAACAAGGCCGCAGACATGCTGACTCATCTCGGCATCCAGCCGCACGACACGCTCAAGACCATGTCCAAGGGCACAAAGGAAAAGATTCAGCTGGTTGTTGTCATGAGCCGCGAAGCCGATTTGTATTTGCTGGACGAGCCGATTGGCGGTGTCGATCCGGCGGCGCGCGATTACATTCTCAATACCATTCTGACCAATTACAACGAAAACAGCACCGTGCTGATTTCTACCCACTTAATTTCCGACATTGAAAAGGTTCTCGACGAAGTCCTGTTTCTCAACAAGGGACAGTTGGTTCTGCAAAAGACCGTTGATGACATTCGTGCGGAATACGGCAAGTCCGTCGATGCACTGTTTCGGGAGGTGTTCGCATGTTAAGCAAACTCATGTATCATGAATTTAAGGCGACGCGTCGGGTTTTCTTTCCGGCTTACGGCATCATGCTTGCCCTCGCCGTTATCAGCTCCGTATTTATGGTTTTATCCAACAACCTACAGCGGCTGGCGGTTCCGCTGTCTCTCCTCTTGCTCGCCTATGTCCTGTCTCTGTTTGCCGTCGGCGTTTTGTCGTTCGTCTACATGATTGTGCGGTTTTACAAAAATCTGCTCGGAGACGAAGGCTATCTGATGTTCACGCTTCCGGCGACACCGGCACAGCTTGTTTGGTCGAAATGCCTTGTCTCTACCATTTGGATGGTCGTTTCCACGATTTTGTGCATCGTCACCCTCGGCATCTTACTCATTCCGCTGATGCTTGGAACGATTTCCACCGCTGATGCCAGCTTCTGGCAGACTATCCATTTGGGATTCCAGTACATCGCGCAAACCTGCGGTATCCATGCGATTACTTTCCCCATCCTGTTTGTCATTCTTGGCATTGTGTATATCGCCAACAGCTGCATGCACATTTACGCTTGCTTGTCCATCGGCGGACTGTTCAACAAGCATCGTCTCGGCGCAGCAATCGGCGCTTATATTGCATTCGCCATTGTATGGAACATCATTTCCTCCCTGTTGCTGTATTCGGGCGGAAGCCTTGCAAATATGCTGCATTTGGATGCCTCGACCTTCTATGATCCGATGCAGACCATCCTCAACGGAATGGGCGGCGCGTATCTGTTCCTGATTGGCTGGATTGTCGTCACCATGCTTTGCCTGCTTGTGAATTTTCTCATCACCAATTATATTCTCAAGCGTCATCTCAATTTACAGTAATCCAACATCCTTCTATCCATCCGACAGCCTGACCATCTCATTTGATTGTCAGGCTGTCGTTTTCTCTGTACAAATCCACCTCAAGTATGGTAGAATAGATTGTACAAAGTGACAAGGGAGGGAACGGCTATGCGATGCCCCTATTGCGGTGTCAATTATACAGACGGAGAGCGCCAGTGCCCGATTTGCGGCAAACGTGCCCCGCTCAACGCCCCGAAGAAAAAGAAAACGATTGATTTCGGCATTTCTCGTGAATCCAAGGAAACGAACTATACAGCCAAATCCACAGAACGAAAGCAAACCTATCGAGACTCATCCGATGCGTTTCAGGACATTCCCAAACGCGAACAGAAAGAGAAACCGGATACAGAGTCCGCTTGGCAGCGTGCCGCCCGCGGCGAACATTCCCACGGCAATCCGCTTGAACCCAAGAAAAAGAACGGCTGCGGCATAGGCTGTTTGATTGTTGTGATTGTTTTTATCGTCATCAGCATTCTCGGCTCGCTTTCTTTCGATTTTGCGTCCAACACACAGGATGAGCTGGAAAATTTGATTGATTCTGTTGATTCTGTACTTGAGGAAACCGATGGTTCGCACACGGATGACACGTATCAGGCGGTAGATATGCCGTCCATCCTGAACGGCATCTGGAAAAACAGCGATGCTTCGCTTTCCCTCACCATTGACAACGGTGTTGTTTCATGGAAAAATGCGGACGGCAGCTTTACAACGGATTCCCCGACGCTGTATCAGCTCCATTTGACGGAAGATAATATTTTGGATTATCTCTCGGAGGATTTGCAGGAAAAATACCCGCTCAGTCAATATACCTATTACGATTTGACTTGTTGGGGAACCGCCGATTCTGACGATGACGAGGAGCATTATATCGAAATAATTCTGTTTGTGCCGCAAGATACCGCGCAGCTGTATTCGTTCGATTACTATGACTGCGATACATACAAGACCAACACGATGACCAAAGGCGGCGTCCGCTCCAAGCAGGTCGGCTAACCGTCCGCTGTTCCGGCGGAACAATCCACATAACTGCATAAAAAAATCGCTCGCACTTCACATGAAGTACGAGCGATTTTTTGTTGATATGCACACCTGCCGCACAATCCAACTTGTCTCTCCCTCTGGGAGAGATGTCGCGCAGCGACAGAGAGGGCAGGCTCCCTCTTTGAGGGAGCTGGATTTGCCGTAGGCAAAGACTGAGGGAGTTTTGTCAGATTGACAAAATACGCATGCGGTTTGCCCTGATGCAGACCTGTCCGCGTGCTGCTCCTTCCGTCACGGCTTGCGCCGTGCCACCTTCCTCAGGGAGGAAGGCTTTGGTTTTTACGCGCAATCCAACCTTGTCTCTCTGAGAGAGCCAAGAAGTCGGTGCGAACTTTTCCTTATTTCCCCGGCACATATTCCTCTTCTATTCTCTGCACGCTGCGGCATTTTCCCGTGCTCTCGTCAATGTCGAACACGGCGCCCTGCAGCACGCAGACGCCCTCCGCCGGTTCAAATCGGCTGGTGAGATCGCCGCGGAACATGGCAATAGACTGCTCTTTCCGCACACCGAGCACCGACCATTTGGGTCCGGTCATGCCGAGATCCGTAATATAGCCGGTTCCCTCCGGATTGACGCGCGCATCCGCCGTCGGCACATGCGTATGCGTGCCATAGACAGCGGAAACGCGTCCGTCCAGATAAAATCCCATCGCCAGTTTTTCCGACGTCGCAGATGCATGTATCTCACACACAGCAACATCATAGCGTCCTTCCTGCTCGCGCAAAATCCGGTCTGCACGCAAAAACGGGTTGTCCGGACCGTACTGCATATCACAGCGTCCAATCAACTCAAACACCAGCACCCGCCAGCCGCTGCTGCTCTCGTAAATGCCAAAGCCCTCACCGGGGGACTGCGGCGCAAGATTGGCGGGACGGATGATATACCGGTTATCCTCCAAATAGGTGACGATGTTCTGTTTGCGGTACGTGTGGTTGCCCAATGTAATGACGTCTGCACCGGCATCAAAAATCGCATCCGCCTGCTTGGGCGTAATGCCGACACCGCTGGCGTTTTCTCCGTTGACAATCGTAAAGTCCGCGCCGACTTGTTTTTTGACACGGCGCAGCACATGTTCCACGGTTTGCAGCCCCGGCTGAGATACCACATCTCCTACCGTCAGTATTTTCATAATTCTCTCCCTCTAAACAAAAGGGCGGCACAGAATCTCTCTATGCCGCCCATTTTTAATTCCTACTTAGTCAAACAGCGGGGAAACAGAAGATTCCTCGTAGATGCGTGCAATTGCCTCGGTAAATACCGGAGCAACCTGCAACAGCTCAATCTTATCGCTGCGCTTTTCTGCCGGCAGCGGAATGGTGTCGAGCAGGGTCAGCTTCTTGATCGGGCTCTCCTCCAGACGCTGGATAGCCGGACCGGACAGAACGCCGTGCGATGCACAAGCATATACTTCCTTTGCGCCGCCAATCTTAATCAGCGCCTCAGCTGCGTGACACAGCGTGCCTGCGGTGTCAATCAGGTCATCACTCAGGATGCAGGTCTTGCCCTTTACATCACCGATGATGTTCATAACCTCGGATACGTTCGCACGCGGACGACGCTTGTCGATAATCGCCAGACGATAATCCAGCTTCTCGCAGAACTTGCGGCAGCGGGTTACGGAGCCGAGATCCGGAGAAATAATCATCACGTCGTCACGGCCGCGGCCAAACTTGCCGGCAATGTACGGAATCAGGACGGATGCGCCCATCAGGTTGTCCACCGGAATGTCAAAGAAGCCCTGCAGCTGCTGTGCGTGCAGATCCATGGTCAGTACGCGGTCTGCGCCTGCGGCAGTGATGATGTCAGCGACCAGCTTTGCGGAGATCGGATCACGAGCCTTGGACTTTCTGTCCTGACGCGCATAGCCGAAATACGGGATAACGGCGGTAATACGGCCTGCGGATGCACGCTTGCATGCATCAATCATAACGAGCAGTTCCATCAGATTGTCATTGACTGGGTTGCAGGTAGACTGGATGAGGAATACATCCGAACCGCGAACCGTCTCCGAGATGGAAACAGAAACCTCGCCGTCTGCGAAGTGACCAACGGTACACTTTGCCAGCGGCAGTCCCAGTGCAGATGCAATCTGCATAGCCAGTGCGGGATGCGAATTGCCCGCAAGAATCTTAATGTTTTTTCCGTGAGATATCATGATGGATTATCCTCCTGCATCCTGAAAAATTTACCGAACGCACGCGGCGTTTCGGTTCCAGCTTCTGAACTCAATCGAACCAGGTATCTATTGCTCTATATTTTTATCGTTAATCTTTCTGTCCGTGCATGCGACGGCGGCGGTCATTCCAGCCTTCTTTGTTTTCCTGCCGTGCACGGGCAACTGCCATCGCACCGTCCGGCACGTTCTTGGTAACCGTTGTGCCTGCGGCGGTCAATACGCGGTCGCCAAGCTCAACCGGCGCCACCAGATTGGTGTTGCAGCCAATAAAGCAGTCATCACCGATGACCGTCTTGCTCTTGGTATACCCGTCGTAGTTGACGATAACCGTGCCGCAGCCGAAGTTTACGCGCTCACCGACCTCGGCATCGCCGATATAGGTCAGGTGCGAAACCTTGGTGTTGTCTCCAATGTGTGCCTTCTTCAGCTCCACAAAGTCACCGATGCGGGTGTGGTCACCGACCTCGCAGCCCGGACGGATGTATGCAAACGGACCGACCGTTGCATGGGCGCCGACCTTGCTCTCGTAAACCTGCGACGAATTGACGCTGGTTTCATCGCCAATCGACGCACAATCGAGAATCGTGTTCGGGCCAATCGTACAGCCGCAACCAACCCAGCTGCCCGGCTTAATCATCGAGCCCGGCAGAATGGTCGTGCCGTATCCGATCTGTGTATACGGGGAAACATAGGTGTATTCCGGATCCAGCATGCTGATGCCCTTGCCCATCAGCGCGGCATTGATGCGGCGCTGAAGAATCTTCTGTGCGCAATACGCATCATACGCCGTGTACACAGCGACATGCGCCTCCGTGCGGCAGGACTCCGTCTTTGCACTGATGCTCTCTGCAATGCGGATGGACTCCGTCAGAGACATCGGATGGCTGTCCAAAATTTCCTTGAGCACGTGCATCTGGAACACCGCGCAGTGCCATGTATCCGCCATGGCGCCGCAGGTCAGCATGCTGACGGCATTTTTCGACTGCCGATGCATGCGAATGACGCGTTCGTACTCCTCCTGCTCTACATCCGGCATCGGCGTGGACAAAACCATAACGTCTCCGTCGAGCTTTTCCACAGCAGCGCGCAGCATCTCGGTAAAATCTGCGTCATCCGGACACACAATGGACGGAACGCCTTCCAGCTCGGTCTCACTCTCCTGACGAACGTAGACCAGCTCGCATGCATCCGGCAATGCGTCCGCCACAATTCGTCCGACCGGGGAAAACAGAATTTCTCTCTGCACAGGGTACTTTCCGTCCCTGCTCCGTCTGCCGCCCAGCAAAATTGTATTCAATTTCTCACAAGACATGAATAGGCTATCCTTTCTTCAATCGAGGCTGTCAAAAGGGCAGACAACCCCCACGAAAATACTTAATCTTATTATACTATGTTCTTGAAAAAAAAACATCATAAAATATACAAAATTTCGCGGAATTCTTTCCCCTTGCACTATTACATTTGTCACGATATAATAGAGATATTATCATTCAGTGACAATTACTGAATCAGAACTGCACATTTTCCCACAAATACACCGTATTTGTGCAATGGGAGCAGGTACTTTTTTTCCGGAGGAACCCATGTCTCTTTCATCTCTGATCCCCGCCGGCGGGGACTTTTGTGTTTTACGCGCCGATGTTGTCGATACGCTTTTGACCTGCCGCGACGGCGACAGTGCGCTGGTATATCTCTATCTCGTCCGCAAGGGGCAGGCATTTGACGAGCGTGCAGCGCTGCGAGATTTACATTTGACACGCGACCGCTACGACCGCGCCGTACACACGCTGACCAATCTGCAGCTCGTCCGCACTCCCAACGAACAGCCTGTACAAGAGCGCTCCTCTGTGCCGCCGCGCTATTCGGTCTCGGAAATGCGCGCGCAGCGGGAGGACGATCACCGGTTCGCATCCGTCTGCCAAACCGCAGAAATTGTACTCGGCCGGCCGCTGACCGACTCACAGACGCGCACCCTGATGAACGCGTATGAATATCTCGGTCTGCCCGCAGATGTTCTCATTGATCTGCTCACCTATCTGCACCGCAGCAAGGGAACCGTTTCCCGCCGCGACATCGACGAGCAGGCGCATCTTTGGGCGGATATGGGCATTTTCTCTGCGGACGCCGCCGCCGCGTTTCTCGCACAGCGCGAGCGGGAAAAGCCCTTGATGGACGAAATGCTCCGCGTCTTGGACATGGCAGGCCGCGACCCCGCACCGGACGAGTACCGCTATTTATCGCAGTTTATCCGACAGGGCTTTGACGCAGAAGCCGTCCGCATTGCCAAGACGCGCATGTACGACCGTCTTGGCAAATTCAGCTGGAAATATCTCAACGGAATTCTCGAAAGCTGGCACAAAAAAGGTCTGCACACGGCGGCGGAAATTACCGCTGTGGAACCGGATTTGCGCCAGCCTGTTTCCGCCAAGCAGGCGCAGAATCCATCCGCAAAGCCGCCGCAGGCTGCCGATAACGGTGGTCTTGCGGATTGGGAGCGCGAATGGCTGGCAGAATTCCACGCAATGACAAAGGAGGATGACCCGCATGGCGTATGATAAAGCATTGATTTCTTCCATTCTTCGGCAGCTGGAGCAGCAGCACGACCGCTATGAAGCGGAGGCAGAGAGCCGCCGCTATCAGCTGTCCGCAGACATCCCGCGTCTGGCAGAAATTGATCGGGAACTGCGCGGCACGGCAGCCAAGGCGATGCGCATCGCCTTTGAATCAAACAACACCGATGCCGCCATCGAGCAGTTAAAGCAGCGCAATCTCGCCTTGCAGGCGGAAAAACGGAAATTATTGTTGGACAACGGTTATCCAGCTGATTATCTCACCGTGACCGTCAGCTGTCCCATCTGCCGTGACACCGGCTACGACGGCAGCCGTCTGTGCGCCTGCGTCAAGCGCCGCGCCGCAGAGATTCAAAAACAGGACTTATCCACCCTGCTGCCCGTCGACAAAGAAACCTTCTCGACCTTCCGGCTGGACTACTACAGCTCGCAGCCGGACAGCCGTTTCGGCCTCTCGCCGCGTCAAATGGCGCAGGCGAATCTCCAGCGCTGCCGCAGCTTCGCGGAACATTTCGGTTCTTCCTACGAAAATCTGCTGCTGTATGGCTCTGCCGGTCTGGGCAAAACCTTTTTGTCCTCGTGCATCGCCCGCACGGTCACAGAGCGCGGATTCTCTGTGACTTACGACACCGCCATTTCCATTTTCGATCAATACAACGCGGTCAAATTCCGCACCGGCGATCCCGCCGCCGCGGCACATGCCGTCGAACGATTCCGCAGCGCAGATCTTCTGATTGTCGATGATTTGGGAACCGAGATGCCCAGCTCCTTTCATACGTCCTGCCTCTATGACCTCATCAGCAGACGTCTCATGAGCCGAAAACCGACCATCTTAAGCACCAATCTCCTGCCCGCCGAACTGGAAAGCCGCTATTCGCAGGCGATTGCATCGCGTATTCTGGGCGAATTTACGCAGCTGCGCTTTATCGGAAGCGATATTCGCCGCATCCGCAAGCAGCAGCGGCTGTAACGCGGCCATTGTGGATTTTTTGCAAATTACACACAGAATCGTAACAATGGTTTTACTATTTGTTCACAACTTCCGCTGTCGAATACGCTATACTATGAGCATGGAACGAGGGAACGAAACGCTCGCTCCATACAAAAGATATGCCGGTATCTTTGAATTTCTCTTACCCCCTTTTTATTTTGTGAAACGTATGCGAAAACGAGGCAGCCATCCAAACGGATGGCTGTTTTGTTTTGCGTTTTTGTTTGCAATGCCGCGGAAACCTGATATAATACGAGATAGAACCAGTCTATTGTTTGGTTTGTGAATTTGGGAGGTTTTTCCATGCCGAATATTATCCACGCCGCAGATCTTCACATCGGCGCAAAATTTGAATTTCTTCCGCCGGAGAGCGCCGCACAGGCAATCCGCTTACAGCTGACCGCACTCAAAGCACTGGTTGAGCACGCAGCTGCCAGCGCAGCGGACGCCCTGCTCATTGCCGGCGACTTATTTGACACGCCGGAGGTGCGCCCGCAGATTTCTTCTGTGGTATTTTCTATTTTATCCAAGTGCCCGTGCCCGATTTTCCTGTCTCCGGGCAACCACGACTATTATCACGCGGCGTCTCCGTATGCGACACAGCCGCTGCCGTCCAACCTGCACGTCTTTACTTCGCGCACGCTGACCCCTGTTGCGCTGGCAGACGGCAGCACCGTCATCTGGGGCGCAGCCTTTCAGGACAACAAGGCATCCATTCCGCTGGATGTGCGTCTGGATCCGTTTAAGCTGAACATCTGCCTGCTTCACGGCGAATTGGGCGGAAACAGCGGCTACAACTCGATTTCCGAGAGCGCCGTCATCAGCAGCCGTTTTGACTACATCGCGCTGGGTCACAATCACCGGTTCAGCGGCGTGTTCCGCATCGGTGAAACTGCACTGAGCTGTCCGGGCTGCTTTTCCGCAACGGCAAGCAATGAAACCGGCGTCAAGGGCTATCTGTCCGGCAAAATCGACAAGGGCATCGCCGCATTGACGCTGCATCCGTCCGGCACGGCACAGTTCGAGGACGTCTCGCTGTCTGTCTCCGGTCTGTCCGATGACACGGCGCTCGCAGAAGCACTTCTTCCGCTGCTGCCGACGCCCACGGAGCATATCTGCTTAACCGTCCATCTGACCGGCACGCGCATGTATGAGCCGAATTTGGAAGCGCTGTCGCGTTCTCTGCGAAAAACGTTTTTGCACGCGCAGGTATTCGATGAATCCGCCGCCATGCAGGACCCCTATCGCTACAAGGACGAGGACGGTCTGCGCGGCACAGTGACCCGCGATTTTATGCACCGGATTTCGGAAAACAGCCACGACGAACAGACCTATGCCAAGCTGTCGCTGGCACTGGAATACGCACTCGCCGCGCTGGAAGGCCGCGATCCGGAATAACCGTCAATATCATACCGATACAAAACAAGGCTGAGAAGCACATGCTTCTCAGCCTTTTATTATGCCTGTAGCTCTTCCCACAGCTGCATCATGGTCTTGTGATAAACCGGATGGACAAAGTACGGCGCAATCTGCACCATTGGCTGAAGAACAAAATCCCGCTTGGGAATCTCCGGATGCGGAATTGTCAACACCTCATCCGAGAACAGTTCTTCATCATAGAACAAAATATCCAAATCCAGTGTGCGCGGCCCCCAATGAATCTCACGGGTGCGGTGCGCCGCCTGTTCGATTTCGTGCAGGCGGTCAAGCAGCTCATGCGGCGTGCGCAGTGTCTTGACGCACAGCACCGCATTGAGAAAATCGTCCTGTTCCACACCGCCATACGGCTTGGTCACGATGTAATCCGACACGCGTTCCATGCGCATGGTTTCATCCTGCTCCAGCGCCTGTACCGCACCATCCAGATAACCCTTGCTGTCTCCGATGTTGGAGCCAAGCGCGATATATGCCGTGTGCCAGCCGCGTTCGATGCAGACGGCGGCGGTCTTAAGCGGCAGACCAATCGGCGCCCACGGCTTTTCAATTTCCAATTGGATGCTGTCGAGCAGCGGCAGCGTTTGCAGCAGATGTTCGCACAGCTTTTCCGCCGCCGTTTCCAGCAGCTGGAACGTATGCTGTGTCAAAAAGGTCTGGATTTCCGCACAAACGGCACCGTAATCCATGGACTGCGTCAAATCATCCGTCAATCCTGCCGTGCGCAGATGGGTGCGCAGTGCCGCGCTGATGACAAATTTCTGTCCCAGCCGGTTTTCCTCCGGAAAGACGCCGTGATGCGCAAATACTTCCAGCTGTTTGATGCGGATTTCATCCATGCACATTTCCTCCGGACTGCAAAATTGCCTGTGTCATATCTACCGCGCGGCGGTTTGCCAGCACATTATGGACGCGCACAAACATGCATCCCTTCACCACGCCCAGCACCGTCGTCGCCAGCGTACCTTCTTCGCGCTGATCCTTTGGCAAATCCAGCGTCAGTCCAATCATCGACTTGCGCGAGGTGCCGAGCAAAATCGGATAGCCCAGCTCGTGCAAAATTTCTACATGATTGGTCAGAATCAGGTTGTGCTCCAATGTTTTGCCAAAGCCAATGCCTGGATCCAGAATGATATGCTCATCTGCAATGCCTGCCTGCTTGGCAAGACGCACACAGCCGCGCAAATCATCCAACACATCCGGCAGATAGTCGTCATAGACCGCTTCTTTTCGGTTGTGCATCAGGCAGCACGGCACGCCCGCCTTGGCAATGACGCCCGCCATCTTGTCATCATACTTCAAACCCCAAATGTCATTGACGAGATCGGCGCCCGCCTGCAATGCTGCCTCTGCGACCGCGCTCTTATGGGTATCGACGGATACCGGAATATCAAAGTTTTTCTTGACCGCTTCAATTACCGGTACAACGCGGGAGATTTCTTCCTCGTCCGGCAGCAGCGTATAGTCCGGCAGCAGCGTATAGCCCGGCCGCGTCGATTCGCCGCCGATATCCAAAATGTCCGCGCCGTCCCGTATCATATCCTCTGCGTGCTTGAGTGCCGCATCCACGGAATCCCATTTTCCGCCGTCGGAAAAGGAATCCGGCGTCACGTTCAAAATGCCCATCACATAGGTGTGACCGGTCGTTTCAAACGACTTTCCTCCAATAATCATATGTTTAACCCTCTTTTATAACAAAATCGTGTTATTTTTCCTGTGTTCCGGCCAATAGCAGGTATCCTGCGCGGCACAGGCAAAGCACATCCGGCTCGCGTCATCCGCTTCACACAAAATGCGTCCCAGCATCTGCGCGGTATCTCCTCGGCGGTGCTTGCTGACTGCCTGCAAAATAGCCTGTTGTTCCGATGCAGAAAACGCCGTATCGCGCAAAATCTCCTGCGCCGTGCGCATGCCTGCCGCAGCATGATCCTCTCCGGTCAGATACTGCTGCAAGCGCCCAATGTCGTGCAGCAGTGCCGCCGCATAGATAACATCGCGCGGCAAATCTAATTGCCGGTCAACTGCCAGCAAGGACGCAATGCGCGCCACATCCAGCAGATGCGGCAAGCCATGCTTGCAATAAATGCGCTCCCGTTCCAGCTCTTGGATTTTGTGCAGGCTCTCGCAAAACAGCGGGTGCGAGAGAATCGCCTGTATACGCTGCATGTTGTGTATCATGTCTGTTCCTCCACGGCATCGCGCAGCTCACGCAGCCACGAGAGCGAACCGAACGCCAGCACCGGCAGCTGCTCCTGCTTGGCGCGTTCCCATGCCCGCGCCGGACTGTCAACCGGTGTGACATCGTCACAAAACTGCCGGAAGCATTGCGCCAAGTCCTGTGCGGACAGCGCGCGCGGATTATCCGGTGTGACCGTGAAAATCTTCTTTGCCAGCGGCGCCAATAACCGTCCGACTTCCGTGAAGTCCTTATCCGCCAGCACACCGACAATTTCTACGATACTGCCCGCCTTCCAGCGGCGCAGCGCTTCTTCGCGCAGCTGCTTGGCGGCGTTGGGATTGTGCGCGCCGTCGATGACCAAAACCGGCGTATCACAAATCTGTTCCATTCTGCCTTTCCAGCTGGTGTGCAGCAAGCCCTCTCGGATTTGCTGTTCGGTAACCGGAAACTGCGCAAGGCTTTGGACGGCTGCAATCGCCGTTGCCGCATTTTTTGCCTGTACGGCGCCGGGCAGATGTACCGTGACATCTCGCATTTTTCCATAGTTAAATGTCACAGAGCATTCATCTGCCCGTATAACAGAAACGTCCTGTACTATGGTCAGCGGGCTGTTTTGCTGCTGACAAATGGTTTGAATTTCCCGTTCCACCTCCTGCGCTTGTCCTTGCAAAACCGCCGGTGTCTGCGGCTTGATGATGCCGCCCTTGGCGCGGGCAATGTCCTGTATGGTACTGCCCAAAAATTTCATATGATCCATGCCAATGGACGTCAGCACACTGACCGCCGTTGTCGAGATGATATTGGTCGCGTCCTCTCTGCCGCCCATGCCGCATTCTACGACGGCAATCTCGCAGTTTTGCTGTGCCATCCACGCGAATGCGAGCACGGTTTCCATTTCAAATGCGGTCGGAACCGGCTCGCCGTTTTTCCGCATATCGTCGCAGCACGCGACGAGCTTGGTCATCCACAGCGCGTAATCCGTCTCGGAAATCATCGTTTCGTTTACGCGCCAGCACTCACGCGGCTCAAACACAGCCGGTGAAGCATATGTACCAACGCGATACCCTGCCGCCCGCAGAATCGAAGCGATGCAGGTCAGCGTAGAGCCTTTGCCGTTGGTGCCCGCGATATGCACAATCGGATAGCGATTTTGCGGATTGCCCAGCTTCGCGAGCAGATGCTTCATGGGTTCCAGACCCAGCACAATGCCCTTTTGCGCGGTCAGACCCGCGATATACTCCCGCGCCTGCTGATACGGCATGGCGCGGCGGCGCAGGGTCACAAACATATACGGAATGGCGCCGTGTACCTCCTGCGATTCCACGCAGGAATAGGCTTGTTCGTCCCATTGCGGGAACTGCGTATCGCCCGCATACGCGCTGTGAATCTCCGTCAGGTACAGGACATCCGCCAGCGGCAGGGCTTCCTGATACAGCCGTGCGCCGCCGCAGATAAACACATCGCGTCCAGACGCCTGTTCCAGCGCCGCGCCAAGGCTGGGCACGGTGACACAGTGCGGCGCATCGAAATTCTTGGTCTTAGAAACCACAATGGTCTCTCTGCCCGGCAGCGGAACGCCGATTTCCTCATACGTCCGTCTGCCCATGACGATGACATGCCCCATCGTGAGATCCCGAAACCGATGCTTTTCCTCCGGAATATCCCAAGGGATGCGCCCATCCCGTCCGATGATTCTATTTTGTGCAAATGCGGCGATCAGCGCAAGCATAGCATTCTCTCCCGTCCGTTTTTTCCTAGAAGTATAGCATACCATATTTTCCGGCATATGACAAACCGCACGCCGCACGTATTTCGGCGCTTTGGCTAGGAAAATCACCCAATTTATAGTATACTGATACCAAAGAAGGAGACATGCCATGCTGATTTATCTTTCGCTGATAGAAGAAGATGCCGAGAGAGAAAAATTCGAGACGCTCTACGATGCATACCGCAATCTGATGTTTTACCTTGCCAACGAGATTTTGGGCGACACGCAGGATTCCGAGGATGTCGTGCACCAGTCTTTTTTGAAGATTATCGGGATTTTGGACAAAATTTCCCAGCCGCGGTGTCCCCAAACGCGGGCGCTCGTCGTTACTATGGTTAGAAGGACGGCGATTGACCTGTACCGTTCGCGCAAGCGCAAGCCGTTTATTCCGCTGTGCGAGGACGTCCCGCACACGCACCCGATGCCGGAACCCGACGCGCTGACCGAAGGCTCTGCCATTGCGCACGCCATCGCGTCCCTGCCCGACCGATACCGCGAGCTGCTTCTGCTCAAGTACGACACGGGGTATTCCGAAAAGGAAATCGCCCAGCTGCTCGGCATGACAGAAGCCAACGTAAAAAAGACCATCCAACGCGCAAAAGCCAAGCTGCAAACCCTTTTGGACGAAATGGAGGCGGACGTATGAAACTGACAGATGAGCTGCTCGAGCAGCACGCTGCGGAAGCCCGCGATCTCTGGCTGTCCACGCTGCCGCAGCAGGAGGAAGTCCCGCCGCACAAGTTTTCGCGCCGGTTTGAGCGAAAAATGCGGCGGCTGCGCGCGGAACAGCGCCGCTCCCCGCGCATGAATCGCGTCGTACATATTCTGCGCTATGTCGCCGCCTGCGCAGCGGTTGTCCTGTGTATCGGCGGCACCGCCTACGCCTACCGCATCGGCGTGATTGATACGATTGTTCAGGTGTTCCGCGAATACACGTCCATCACGTATTCTTCCGAGACCGCCGCCGAGGATGCAGAATTTCCGGAAAGCACACTCACGTATATTCCAGATGGTATGGAACGAAGTGAAGGTGAACGCATAGAAGAAAATGATGATTATAGATTTACTGCTTATACTGGAAAGAACAACACAAAGTTTTATCTTGAAGAAACAACAGTTACTAGCAACAACAGAGACACGCAGACTATTAATACAGAGAATGCAGTCGTCAATCATTTTGTAATCGCCGGCGAACAAGCCATGTCTTCCGCAAAGGCGAAAACTGTTATTATCGTTTGGACACATCAATCTGTTTCTTATACGCTGATCACATATTATTTATCCTATGATGAAGCACTAAAAATTGCCGAAGGCATTCAACAAAAATAAATTTTAAAATTTTTTCAATTTCGGTGTCCCCTTTTGCACCTCTTAATTCGTTACTATGTGTAGAACGATTTAGGAGGTGCTTATTTCTTAAGAATTCTAAAAATACCCAAACGCGCTTTTCTTCCCGCACCAATTTTGTTACAATATATGTAACATAAAGGAGGTTTTTCTATGTTTACTTGGAAGCAGATATTGTGCATACTGATATTTTCTCTGATTATAACAGGAAGCTCCCGCATTTTGCGCAAAAAACTCGCTCCCAAAGGAATAGACCCGTTTCTGCCGTCCTTTATCATTGCCTTGATTTTGATGGAACTGCAGTATTTTGTTTTCTGCGCACTCTAACATATTGAAAAAAAAGGGGGGGTATATATGTCAATTGAACTTCTAGTCCAGCTTATCAATCTTATTCTTCTGATTTTTATTGCAATTATTATCTGGTTTGGATATAAAGCTCTATGCAACTATCTAAAGAAAAAATAAAATCTTCTCTCTGTCCCCAGCTGCTTCGGTATCTGGGGATGCCTGTCTCTTAACAATTCTAAATGTTCCCAAAAAGGTCTTTTCTTCCCGCATCAATTTTGTTACAATATATGTAACATAAAGGAGGTTTTCCTATGTTTACCTGGAAGCAGATATTGTGCATACTGATATTTTCTCTGATTATAACAGGAAGCTCCCGCATTTTGCGCAAAAAACTCGTCCCCAAAGGCATAGACCCGTTTCTGCCGTCCTTTATCATTGCTTTTATTTTGATGATGCTGCAATATTTTATTTTTTAGCGCATTTTAGCGCATCAAAGAGAGGTGTTTTTTATGAAAAAGAATCGTATATCCATGATGATCTGTCTGGCGTTTTGCGCCGTTCTGCTCGCAGGCTGCGGACAGCCCAAGAACTTCAAGCTGAAGGATCCCACGCTGGAGGTTGTCAGCCCGAAGGTCGCAGAAGCGATTCTCACGGACGCCGGCACGGACGAAGATGCCGTACAGTCCCTGCGCGACAACTACGACAGCTCCACGCAGCAGCTCGTGCAGTACACCTGCTATGTGATTCCGGAGGATTTGCCGGAAACATGGGTAGCCTTCGGTTTTATCGCCGTGACAACCCGAGACGAGAATCCCACCTTCCAGTATGTATCCAAACCATATGGAAAAATGGATGATTCTCCGGAAAATTACAAGTTTGACGCAGCTCCACTGAGCGCTGCGATTACCGGAGAACAGACCGTTCAGCTGGTCTGCGACGGCACGGTGGAAAAATACAAAAATGTCTCCGACATGGACGACGCAAATCATGCACCGGAGGCGCGCTCCGCTGCCCACGTCAGCATCGTGGTCGACATGAGCAAAACGCCGCCGACAAAATAACGCCGCGTTTTGACAATTGCCCCGATTTGTTTTATGATACTCTTGTTTACAGAAAGGACATTGTATCATGAACACACTCACACAACTCATGCAGTATTTCGGCTATGCGTCGGCGTTCGCCTTTGTCGCTCCGGCAATCGTTCTTTGCAGCATCGCTCGTTTGGGTCTCGGCAAGGGCACGCCGAACATCGTTCCGGATATTATCACGCACGGCTTGCTCTTGATTGCTCTCGGCGCCGGTCTGTTTTTTCAGGTCACGCTCGCGCGTCTGACCGACAGCGCGTATCCCATCTGGTTATACGTCCACGGCGCTTCGCTCATCATCAGCGCGGTGCTCAGCGCCGTACATCTCGTGATGTACCGCAGGCTGTCGCAATTGCGTTGACAAGCTCTCTCTTTTTGTCGTATACTGAATTTAGTCGGATATGACACAACGAGATCAAAGGAGGATTTTCCCATGAACGCAAAAGAATGCATCCGCGGCCGCCGCAGCATCCGTCACTACAAGGACACGCCGGTACCGCACGAGGTTCTCGAAGAAATCATCGCAGACGCAGCCTATGCGCCGTCTTGGAAGAATACACAGATTTCCCGCTACGTTGTCGTAGAGGGCAGAGAGGCCATCGACAAGCTGGCGGCAGAGTACGCGCCGTTCAACGCAAAGACGGTTTCCACCGCGCCGATGCTCATCGTGCAGACCTTTATCAAAAACCGCTCCGGCTACGAGCGCGACGGCTCGTTTACCACCGACCGCGGCGAGGGCTGGCAGATGTATGACGCAGGCATTGCCGCACAGACGCTGTGCCTGTCCGCACATGACCACGGCCTTGGCACCGTCATCATGGGTATCTTCCACCGCCGCGAGCTGGAGAAGTATCTGAACATTCCGGAAGATCAGGAAATCGCCGCGCTGATTGCCCTCGGTTATCCGGACGAGGAGCCGAAGGCACCGCGCCGCAAGGATGTAGAAACCCTGCTCTCCTACGCAGACTAATTGACCGTACATACAGCAAAAACGCAGTCCATCGCGGACTGCGTTTTTTTGTTGTTTCTGATATTTTGCCATGTTCTGTCGTCAGTAGATGACCACCGTGCTGTTGTTCGGAATGTTCTTGTACAGATAGGTAATGTCGGTATCCAGCATGCGGACACATCCGGCGGAAATCGGGAAACCAATGCGCTTGTCCTTGAGTCCGTTGTAATTCGGATAGTACAGGCGCGAATGGAAGGCGTATCCGGTATTCGGATAGAACCGCACCACCGGCTTGCAGGAATACGTGTCGTGATTCCAGCCCTTTTCCCGATAGGTGATGTACGTCACGCCCGTCGGCGTCGGTGTGGAGTCCTTGCCGGTTCCGCAAATAAAGGTTTTGGTGAGCTTCCAATTCTGCTTGGAGCCCGAGAACACATATACCTTCTGGTTCTGTCTGCTCACCCAAACCAAATATTTGGTTTTGCTGGAATATCCCTTTCCGTTGATATAGGATTCCTTGAGCCCGTTGGAATAATCCATGTTGTATTTCTGCGTGTAATCTCCGCTGTAGGTACTCGTGATTTTATTGGTAATCTTGGACGCTGCCACAACGCTGGTCGAGCTCTCCCACGAAACCGATTCGGTATACTTGTGCGTGTATTCAGACCACGCTTCGGCATCTCCGTTTTTCTTGTACGTGTGCGTCGTTGCCGCTTCCATAATCGCCTGATATCCCCAGAAGCCCTTGGACACATCACCAAACGTATAGCGCTCATCCATCTGCTGTTCGGTCGTCTTGTCTCCGGTACGTCCCAAAATCTTGTTGTACACCGTCACGGCCTGCGTGCGTGTCAGCGGCTCGTTCGGCCGGAATGTTCCGTCTCCAAATCCGCCAATCCAGCCCTGTGCCGCCGCCGTCACAATGGCATGGTAATACGGGTCGTCTGCACTGACATCAGTAAACTGGCTGTCTCTGTCGGTATACGCAACCAAGCGCGAGACCATTTCCACAAACTCTGCGCGTGTCATCGGCTGATTCGGTTCAAATGCTTCGCCGGTCGCCACAAGTCCGCGCGATGCCAGCGTCTTTACCGCCTTTTCATACCACGCACCTGCCGGAACATCCGGAAAATCACACGGATACGAGCCATACGATTGGTCTGTCAGCAGACCATACAGGATTGCACACGCCTGTGCGCGCGTCAGGGAATCCTGCGGGCCAAACTGGTTCTTTCCATAACCGGAAATGTACTGGTTGTGCGCCGTCATCAGCTTCGGCGCGTACCACGCGACATATGCCGCCGCGGCGGATACCGGACGGTCAAGCGGGTCGGCAACCACGCCGTTCGGCGTCATCCAGTGCGTTATGTTCTTTCCGCTGTCATCTTTCTTCGGCACATGATAGGGTTTTGTGCCTTGATAGATGTTCCGTGTCACGGTCTTTCCCGAATACGTCAGCGAAATCGGATAGGACGGCGTATAGCTGTTCCATGTCTCCGTGCCGTCCTCATTTGCAGCGCCGTCATGGTCAATGGACGCTTCCAAAACAGCGCCATATGCCCAATGACTCGCCGGCACATCGACAAACTCGCGCAAATCCTGCGCCTGCTGCAAGACCTTCATATCCATTTTTCTGTCAAGCACGCGGCCGAACACAACAACCGACTCTGCGCGCGTCAATGCAGCGTTTGGGCGGAACGTACCGTCGCTGTATCCGCTGACCCAGCCGCGCTGTGCCGCTGTCGATACCGACGGATAGATCGGGTCGCTCTGTGCCACATCGCTGAACGAGCTGACCGCGTTTTCATCGACGCCGACCAGCCGCACCATCAGGCAAACAAAGTCTCCGCGTGTGATGGTGTCATTCGGATGGAATGCGCCGCCCGCATCCGTCAAAATGCCGCGCGATGCCAGCGTTGTAACAGCCTGATAAAACCAATCTGTCTCCTTCACATCGGTATAGGTGCACGGCAAATCACCCATCGACTGATCTGCCAGCAGTTGGTACAAAACCACGCTGGTCTGTGCCCAAGTGAGGGAATCATTGACGCCAAATTTGCCGTTTGGATAGCCGGACATAAACGCGCTGTGATCTGTGCGCAGTGCAACCGGCTCCTGCTGCGGCTTGTCCGGTTGTTCCGGTGTCTCTGGTGTTTCCGGTTGTTCCGGTTGTTCCGGTGTCTCTGGTGTTTCCGGCGTCTCCGGTTGTTCCGGTGTCTCCGGTGTTTCCGGTACTTCCGGTGTCTCCGGCGTTTCCTGTGTTTCCGGCTGTACAGCCGCCTGCACCGGCTGTTGTGCCGTTTCCTGCTCCGGCAGGCCGTTTTCTTCCTCCGCCGCCCAAACCTGCGGCATCATAGACACTGCCATGACGCCTGCGAGAATTGCCGCTGCTGCTCTCTTTGACCACTTCATCATGTTCCCTCCTTCTTTCAGCAAAATGTTCTATTCTGTAAATTTCATTATATCAGAGCGGCGTGTTCCCGTCAATCAGCACAATTTATTCTTAATATTTTATTTTTCATTTATTATTTTTAGACAAAAAAAGAACAGAAGCAGGATTTTTCTGCTTCTGTTCCGATATTGCCTGTATTAGTATCCGATTTTTCCGCCCAGCAGCTCGTCGTTCTTCACCCAGTCCGCAACATCAATGACATCATAATTGTCATTGTCGCGCCGGATAACAACTTGGCTGATGCCGGCATTGATAATCTGCCGCTTGCACATCGGGCAGGAATCCGCATCGCGCATGATTTCTCCGGTCTGCGTATCGCGTCCAACGAGATACAGCGTCGAGCCAATCATTTCTTCCCGCGATGCCGCGATGATGGCATTTGCCTCCGCGTGAATGGCACGGCACAGTTCATACTGCGTGCCGCGCGGCACATTGCGCTGCTGCCGAATGCAGTAATTCAGGTCAATGCAATTGGCGCGTCCGCGCGGTGCGCCGTTGTAGCCTGTCGAGATAATCACGTCATTTTTTACAATGACAGCGCCAAAGCTGCGGCGCAGACAGGTGCTGCGCTCCAGCGCAACCTGTGCCATATCAAGATAATAATTCTGTTTATCGCGCCGAACCATTGTGTCCGCCTCCCGTTTAGTTCAGAAAATCCTTCAGCTTCTTGGAACGGCTCGGGTGACGCAGCTTGCGCAGCGCCTTCGCCTCAATCTGACGAATACGCTCACGGGTTACGTTGAATTCCTTGCCAACTTCCTCCAGCGTGCGGGTACGGCCGTCCTCAATGCCGAAACGCAGGCGCAAAACCTTTTCTTCGCGCGGTGTCAGCGTCTTGAGCACTTCTACCAGCTGCTCCTTGAGCAGCGTGAACGAAGCGGCCTCAGCCGGCTCCAGTGCGTCATCATCCGGAATGAAATCGCCCAGATGGCTGTCCTCTTCTTCGCCGATTGGCGTCTCCAGAGATACCGGTTCCTGTGCGATTTTGAGAATTTCACGCACGCGCTCTACCGGCATGTTCATTTCTTCTGCGATCTCCTCCGGCTGCGGGTCGTGACCCAGCTCCTGCAGCAGCTGACGGGATACGCGAATAACCTTATTGATGGTTTCTACCATGTGTACCGGAATACGAATGGTACGTGCCTGATCTGCAATGGCGCGGGTGATTGCCTGACGAATCCACCATGTTGCATACGTCGAGAACTTAAAGCCCTTGGTGCAGTCAAACTTTTCTACCGCCTTGAGCAGACCCAAATTGCCTTCCTGAATCAGGTCAAGGAACAGCATGCCGCGGCCGACATAACGCTTTGCAATGGAAACGACCAGTCGCAGGTTTGCCTCCGACAGACGCTTCTTTGCATTTTCGCCGCCGCGAATTGCCTTGCGCAGTGCCTGATATTCCTTCTCGTCAATCTGCTCGCCGTTGCGCTGGCGCTCGTCCAGCTCCTTGATTTTTTCCTTGGCTTCCATGCCCGCCTGCATCTTTTTCGCCAGCTCAACTTCTTCGTCCGGCGTCAGCAGATCGACCTTACCGATCTCCTTTAAGTACATGCGCACCGGATCATCAATCGCAAAGCCTTCTGCGAGAGACTCGGTATCTTCCAGTTCTTCCTTGGTTACTTCCTCTACGGCGTCCTCAGAAAATTCTTCTTCAGACTCTGCCGGAGCGGCCAGAACCTCAGCGCCCTGCAGCTCAATACCCGCCTTCTCCAGCTCTTCATACAGTCTATCCAGCTCATCCGACTCCATGTCGATGGACTCCAGCGCATCAGACATTTCCTTCAGCGTGAGCTTGCCCTTCTTCTTGCCCAAAGCGATAAGCTCTTTGATGGCTGTCTGCTTTTTTACATCCATGTCCTGTGTCATTCTTTAAGCCTCCAAATAAATTCATCATGTATTGCTTCTGATCTTATATTATGAAAACGGCACCGCGGCATCATTCCGCAAAGCCCTTATTCTTGCGCTGCATCTGCGCCTTTTGAAGCAGCGGATCTTGCTCCGCATCGGTCTGTGCTGTGCGCATCAGCTTCTGTTCCTGAATGATTTGGGTGTAATCCTCCAGTGCCTGCTGCCTGCAGTCAATGGGAATGTCCACACGCAGCGCCGACGCCAGCAAATCCATCTCCCGCGGCTCCAGTCTTCCCTCCAGAGCAGGAATCGAAATCGTGCGGCCGCTGTTGTACAGCGCCGAACAAAGACCGTATATTTTGCCCAGCTCCGGAGAAGAAAAATCATCCGGCGATACAACCTGCCGCATTTGCCCCATCAGCGAGGTATCTGCGAACAAAAGCGACAAAATTCCTTCCTCTGCGCGCGCAGAACGCACGTTGTCAAAATGTATCGAGCGGTCTCTCGGCTGCGCCGCCTGCGCAGGCGCACGCACTTCCCGATGCATCTTTCGCTTTGCCTGGGAGCGCAGACGAATTTTCGCCTGTTTGACCTCCTGCCGAAACGCCTCCGGCGTCACGCCCGCCAGCTTTGCCGTCGACGTCGTATACACGTCCTGTTCCACTTCACTGTCGAGCAGCGCAATGATGCCTGCCGCTTCCCGCAAAAACAAAATACGCTGGTCATCCTCGGTAAAGTCATACTTGTCCTTTGCCGCTTCGATGCGATAGCGCACATCGTTGTCTGACCGCTCAATCAGCTTGCGAAAGGCATCGGCTCCTTTGGTCTTGATAAACTCATCCGGATCCTTTGCGCCCGGAATTTTTAAGATTTTGACGCGAATGCCTGTCTTTTTCAAAATGTCAATGGCCCGCTGTGCCGCCGACTGACCGGCGGTGTCTGCATCGTAGCAGACAATCACGGTCTTGGTGTGGCGCGACAGCAGCCGCGCCTGTTCTTCCGTCAGGGAAGTTCCCAGAGAAGCCACTGCACTGTCAAAGCCTGCCTGATGCAGGGCAATGACGTCCATATAGCCCTCTGCGAGCAAGAAATACTCACTTTTTGTTTTTTTCGCCCGATTCATCGCAAACAGATTGCGCCGTTTGTTAAACACGATGGTTTCCGGCGAATTGAGGTACTTTGGTTTGCTGTCATCCATGACACGGCCGCCAAACGCAATGACATCTCCGCGCATATCAATAATCGGAAACATGACACGATTTCTAAATTTGTCGTAATATGTACCTCGGTCGCTGCGCACGATGAGACCCGCGGCTTCCAGTTCTTCTTTGGTAAAGCCCTTTTGCGTCATCGCATCGAGCAGTGCGTGAAAGGAATCCGGCGCATATCCCAGCCCGAAATTGTTCAGGGTCTTTTTGCTCAATCGGCGCCGCTGGAAATACGCCAGTGCCTGCGCGCCCTGCGGCCCATGCAGCTGCGCATAGAAAAAACGAGCTGCTTCGGTCAGTGCTTCCAGCGCCCGTTCGCGCACATGCCGCGTCTGCGGACTGCTTCCGGTCTCCGGCACTTCCATGTTGTATTCCTTGGCAAGAAACCGAACGGCGTCCGGAAAATCCAGTCCTTCTGCGTCCATAATAAATCGAATCGGACCGCCGCCCTTGCCGCAGCCGAAGCAGTAGAAAATCTGCTTATCCGGTGCAACAGAAAACGACGGCGTTTTCTCATTGTGAAACGGGCACAGTCCAAAATAGTTGCTGCCTTTCTTTTTCAGAGAGACATAGCGTGACACAATATCCACGATATCGCATCTGGCATTCAGTTCATCGAGAAATCGTTCATCAATTGCCAATCAACTGCCGCCTTTCCACATCAAAATGTATTGCATGCACACATTCTGCGTCCGGCAAATTGTGTACATAAATAAATACCAAGTGACTGTATGAAAATCCTCTTTTTTTCTGAAAAAATTTTATGTTTTTTCAAATTTTTTTGTTTCTCATTTGATTCGTCTGCCCATAAACTGCGTATCCATGATTTCCATGTCTACACTTGCACTGGTGGCATCGCGCAGCGCCTGTTCCAGCGCCGCCGTGCCGTCCTCCGGCAGCGTCGCCGTCAGCGTGACATCTGCGGCGTAGTCGGTTTCATCCACGATGCAGTTGTGCTCCGGCAAAAGATTCTGCACCGTGCCCAGCAGAGAATACGGGCAGGTGATGAGCACCACGGCATAGCGATTGACCTCATTGACGCCCGCATTTTCCAGCGCGAGCTGGGTGCTCTTGGTGTAGGCGCGCACCAGTCCGCCGGTTCCCAACAGAACACCGCCGAAATAGCGCGTCACCACACACAGAACATTGGTCAGATTCTCTCTGCGCAGGACATCCAGCATCGGCATACCCGCCGTGCCCTGCGGCTCGCCGTCATCGGAATAGCGCATATAATTGCCTTCTCGAATAATATACGCATAGCAATGATGCCGCGCATCGCGGTACTTCGCTTTGACCTCGTTGAGGAGTTCAATCGCCTGTTCCTGCGACTCTACAAAGTACAAATCACCGATGAATTTGGACTTTCTGTCCTCATACCGGCCCTCGCCGTAACCTGCCGGCACCAGATAGCTCTCAGCCATCCTGCACCTCGTATTCCTTGAGCTGACCATACAGCTTATCATCGCACTCGATGTCGACAACCGTGCCGTCCGCATCGTAATCCGTCGAGAACACAGCCGCTTCCTTGTGAATGACATCGAGCAGATAGCCGTCTGCATACGGAATGCACAGCTTGACACGGTGCTTTCCCTTGCCGAGTGCCTTTTCCATCGCGGCAAGCAGCTCATCCAAGCCGCGCTTGCGCTTTGCCGAAATCGCAACGACGTTTTCTCCGGACGGAATCAAATCGGGATTTTCGCACAAATCCGCCTTGTTGCACACGAGCAGCTGCGGAATTTGCTGCGCACCGAGCTGAGAAATAACTTTTTCTACCGTTGCCGCCTGCTCGCGCCAATCCTCGCGCGACACATCCACAACGTGCAGCAGCAAATCCGCATATTCCAGTTCTTCCAGCGTTGCTTTAAATGCAGACACCAGATGATGCGGCAGCTTGCGGATAAAGCCAACGGTATCCGACAGCAGCACTTCCTGTGTCTCGGAAATGCGCAGCTTGCGCGTGGTCGGGTCAAGCGTATCAAACAGTCTGTTGTTTGCCTCAATGCCTGCATCCGTCAATGCATTGAGCAGCGTCGATTTTCCGGCATTGGTATAGCCGACAATCGCAACCAGCGGCAGTTCCGCCTTTTGTCTCTGTCTGCGCTGCACGGCGCGGACGCGGCGCACATCCTTGAGGTCGCGGCGCAGCTTGTCAATGCGCTGCCGGATGTGCCGGCGGTCGGTTTCCAGCTTGGTTTCGCCAGGGCCTCTTGTGCCGATGCCGCCGCCCAGCCGCGACATGCTCTTGCCCATACCGGACAGGCGCGGCAGGATATACTGATACTGCGCCAGCTCGACCTGCAGCTTGCCCTCGCCGGTGCGCGCGCGCTGTGCGAAAATATCCAAAATCAACGCGCTTCGATCCAGCACCGTTCGGCCGGTTGCCTCCTCCAGCACGCGCATCTGCGACGGAGAAAGTTCGTTGTCAAACACAATCAGTGTTGCATCGTTGTCGCGCGCCAGCGTGACAAGCTCTTGCAGCTTGCCCTCGCCGATAAAGGTGTGTGCGTCCGGTGCATTTCTCGTCTGTAACATTTTGCCGACACATTCGCCGCCTGCCGTCTCCAGCAGCGCTTCCAGCTCGTCCAGTGTCTCCCAGCTCGCGTCCTCGTCCTCTTTAAAGACCGACGCGTGCAGACCAACAAGCACGGCGCGTTCTGTCTCCATATCGTCCAGCATCCAGTCTTCCACTGCCTGTCCCTCCTTTCAGGTAAAGCAAAAACCCGTCCAAAATGGACGGGTTTATAATCACTTCTTGAAAAATTACTTGTCAAGATTGAATCTTCTCTTGAAGCGGTCAACACGTCCGCCGGTATCAACGAGCTTCTGCTTGCCGGTAAAGAACGGGTGGCACTTGGAGCAGATTTCTACCGAGATATTCTCCTTAGTGGAAGCGGTCTCATATACAGCACCACAAGCGCAACGAATGGTTGTCGGTACGTACTTCGGATGGATTCCTTCCTTCATTTTTGATTCACCTCTTTCCGCCAAAGCCTTACAGTCATAAAATCATAATATCACAACGACCTAACAAATGCAAGCACTTTTTTTATTTCGCGGTGTATTTTTATTAAAATCACGCTTGAAACACGGTTCCGTCCGTATTTCCTCAAGGATTATACCATAGACTCCCGCACAATGCAAGTGATTTCTCACAGATCCAGCCAAATTGTCTGACGACTGCTGAGAAAGTACAGTGCGCATCCCGTGACCGGCTTGGCGAACACGGTTTCCGCCGCCCGTTTATAGGCGGACAGCTGGGCGCGGTATTTTTCCGCCCGCTGCGCGGCAAAATTTCGGGACACGCGGTCGGTCTTGAAGTCAATGACCGTCAAGCCCTGTTCCGTTTCCAACAGGCAGTCAATGACGCCCTGCATGAGCAATTGCTCGTCAAATCCCTCGGCTTCCCGATAATAGTCGCGCGCGGGAACCAAAATAGAAAACTTAAACTCCCGCCGGACGATCGCTTGCCCAAACCGCGCATACAAATCCGATGCAAAAAACGCCGCAATCTGTTCAAGCTCTATGGCATCCGCCTGCTGTGCACTGAGAATGCGTTTGTCGCGCAGCCGCGCAAGCTCCTGCTCTCTGCCCTCCGCGGTTTCACACCGCGCAAAGTCGCAGAATTGTAGGAACAAATGATGCGCCGTGCCGATTTCCGACGGCGTCAAGCCGCGTGCTTCCCGCTCAAAGAACGGGCGGCGCAGCTCTGCCTGCTGCTTGGGCGGCGGCGTCTGCTCGCTCGCCTCCTGCGCCTGAAACGATTCGGTAATTGCCGTAGCGGTCAGCTTGGACGGCAAATCACGCAGCGCATCCGCCGCATACGGCTTGAGTTCCGGTGCCTGCAGCGGTTCCCGCTCCACAAACTGCCCAACCGCCGTCTCGGCTTGCTGCGCGTCCTGTCCCTGATACGCAACCATGCGAACCGTAAAGCACCGCGGCGCATCGCTGTCCAGCTCCGGCAGGCGGCTCAGCTGCTCCCGCAGCGGCAGCGCATCGGGATGTCTGAGCAGCGGCACCGCCATCCACAGTGCATATTGATTGGCACCGGACAGCGCATACGGCGGAATCGGACGCAAGGCAGAAATGGCCGCCCATTTTTCCAGCTTGCCGCCTGCATCGCGCAGCGCCGCCGTGCAGATGAGCTTTTCTTTCGCACGCGTCATCGCAACATATAACACGCGCAGCTCCTCACTGACCATTTCTCGGCGCAGCACACTCGCCATCGCCAGCCGATCCAGCCCGTCATATTGCAGCCCGCGCTGCATGTCGCGGCAGCGCATGCTGATGCCCATGCGCGGATGCAGCAGCACAGGCTTGCGCAAATCCATTTCATTGAACCGCTTGGCACAATTGGCGAGCAGCACAATGGGAAATTCCAGACCCTTGGATTTATGAATGGTCATGATGCGCACCATATCTCCCGCGCTCTCCGTCTCCGGCGCAGCAACTTCGCTGCCCGCTTCCCGCAGCTCTCGGATATAGCGCACAAACGCGAACAGGCCGCGGCTGCCGCCGCGCTCAAAGCTGCCCGCCAATTCAATAAGCGCCGTAATATGATTTTGCCGCGCCTTGCCGTTCGGCATCGCACCAAACACGCCCATCGCACCGGTCTTATCGACAATGTGCCACAGCAGCTGATGCACCGGCAAATCGGACGCCAGCACACGCAGCTCCGTGAGCTGGTCGAGAAATGCCTGCGCTTTCGGCATGGCCTGTGCGGCGGTCGTCAGCGCACAATAATACTCGCTGTCCATATCACACAGGCGAATTTCCGCCAGATCTTCCTCTGTGAATCCGCCAATCGGCGAATTGAGTGCCGCCAGCAGCGGAACATCCTGCCGCGGATTGTCCACGATTTCCAGCCATGACACCAGCGTCAAAATTTCCGGTGTGCCGAACATATCCTCCGCGGCGTCCGCGCCCGCCGGAATGCCGCGCGCAATCAGCTCCTGCTGAAAGACCGACGCTTTGTTTTTCGCGGAACGCAGCAGTACGACAAAATCTCCCGCTCTGCACGGTCGCAGCTGTCCGGTCTGTTTATCGGTCACGCGAAAGCCTTCATCCAGCATGCTGCGCACGCGGTTTGCACAGTACGCCGCCTCCTGCCGAATGGATTCCGGCGCATCTTCGTCCTCCGATTTGGTTTCCAGCACACAAAACTCCGTCTTATAATCGTCTGTTCCCTGCGGGAATGACGCGCCCGCATGCAGTGCCTCTCTGTCCGTGTATTCCAGATCTCCCAAATCCTCGCTCATCAGGGCTGAGAACAGATAATTGACGCTGTCCAGCACCGCAGGGCGGGAGCGGAAGTTTTTGGAAAGCACCACGCGCCGCGGCGCATCATTGGATACGGCTTCTGCGTCCTGATAGGACTGGTATTTATGCAGAAAAATATCCGGATTGGCAAGCCGGAACCGATAAATACTCTGTTTGACGTCGCCGACCATAAAAATATTTTTTTCGTCATCGCTGACCGCGCGGAAAATGGCGTCCTGCACGGCATTGGTGTCCTGATACTCATCCACCATAATTTCGGAAAAATGCATCTCACGCGCAAGCTGTGTCGGGGCATCGTTCTCATCCACGAGCAGCTGCACCGCAAAATGCTCCAAATCGTTAAAATCTACCACACCGCGCCGCAGTTTTTCCGCCTGATAGGCATCCATAAACATCTGTACCGTATCGCACAGCGCACAAACCGCCGGCGCCATCATGTGCATATCCTCGCGCACCTCTTGTTCGGTCACGCACAGGACTTTATCCGCCATCTCTTTGACCATGTCTTTCCAGATATTGCGGCGGTTCTTGAGCTGCTCAAGAAAGTCTTTGTCCTCATATCCTCGAATCGCGGGAATGCGTTTGAAGCTGCCGCGAAGCTGTGCGCACAGCTGGACGGCGGCATCCCATGCGCCGTCACGCACCAGCGCCAGCAAATTTTCCGCCTGCTGCTTGTCGTGCGCAAAGACCGGCTCATACTTGTCCTGCACGACATCCGCGCCGTTCATCTCATCCAGTGCATCTTCCAATGCGGCAATGCTGTACTGTATGCGGCTGTCTGCCTCCTGTAACAGTGCCATGCCCCAATCGGTATTTGCAATTCGGTCAAATTCCTGCACAAATTTCTGCCGATATTGCTCCAGCTCTTTTTTCGGCTTTGGCGAGGACTGCAAATTGCGAAAGGTCTCCAGCACAATATTGGCCAGCTGTCTGTCATCGCGCCCGCCGCTGACCGCTTCAACCAGTGTGGAGAAGCCCGCACCATCCACCGCGTACTGTGCTTCGAGCACTTCTTCCAGCACTTCCTGCTGCATCGCCGTCTGTTCGCTGTCGTCCGCCGTGCGAAATTCCGGCGGCAGTCCCAGCTCATGAAAATGCTCCTTGACCAGACTCATACAAAACGCATGCACCGTTGTGATTTTGGCGCGGTGCACGAGCATCAGCTGTCGGCGCAGGCGCAAATTCTGCGGCTGTTTTGCCGCCAACTCCGTGAGGGCATCTGCGATTTTTCCGCGCATCTCGCTCGCCGCCGCCTTGGTAAACGTCACAATGAGAAAGGAATCTACATCGCAGGGATTTTCGGCATCCGTCACGCGGTCGAGCACGCGCTGTACAAGCACAGCCGTCTTGCCGGAGCCTGCGGCCGCCGACACCAACAGTGTGCCGCCTCGATTGTCAATTGCCTGTCTCTGCTCATCGGTCCATGAAACGCCCATGCTTGTTCTCTCCCTTCTCTTCCTCTGCAATGCCCTGCCAGAATTCCTCTGCCGGAATTTTTTTGATGGTATGCGGCTTGTCTCCCAATCGTGTGTCAAACCGGCAAATCGCGCGATACGGGCACCATGCACAGGTGTCCTCCGCCGGTCCGCGGCGCACCGGTTTGGCATCCATGCTGCCGTGCATCAGCTCGTGCCCCATCTCTCCGAGCACGCGGCGGATGTGCCCGCTCAGCTTGCCCAGCTTTTCTATGCTTGCCAGATTGGACAAGCTGCTTTTATTCGGTGTATCTCCGGACGCCAAGTAGCCAAGCGGCAAAAATGCCGCGTCTTTTTTGATGTCGTGTTCCATCGCATCGAGAATTGCCTTCTCATCCAGCAGCAAGCCCGAACGGCGCAGCTGTTTTTTGCGCATGGCGTCCAGTTCTTCCTCCGCCGCGTCGCGCTTGGCATCCACAACAACCTGCTTCGCCGGAACATACAGCGCGCCCGCCGGAACAATGCGGTCAATGCGCTGGGCAAGCTTGTCCTGATACCGCTGTAAGCCCTGCTTTTCAATCGCAAACAAATACAGCAGCAGCTGGACATTCAGCCCGTACCACAGGTCAGACAGCTCAAATTTCTTTGCGCCGCTCTTGTAGTCGAGCACGCGAATATATAAGGTACCGTCCTGCACATATCCGTCCACACGGTCAACCTTGCCGTTCAGTTCCAACGTTTCGCCCGCGCTGTTGATGAGAATGGGCGGCAGGTCTCCCTGCCATGAGAAATCCAATTCAAAGTCAATCGGCTCAAAATCCGAACGCGCCATCTCCTCCAACAAATTATCCAATACGGTATCGGTCATATGCAGCAGCCGGCGGAACAGATGCCGGAATCGCGCCGAATACTGTTCCAATCCGCCGAGCTGTGTCTCGACATAAATCGTCGTCCAGCGCCGTGCCAGCTTGTGTACGGTCTCTGTCTCCGGTAAACCGTCCGGATATTGCTCCCGCACTTGCTTGAGTGTGTGCTCCAGCACAAAATGCAAAAACGTGCCGGTTTCCGGTGCGTCAAAGGACGCACGGCGGCGTTCCTTTGCCCGCAGGCCATAGCGCAGAAAATATGCGTACTGGCAGCGATAAAACGCATCGACACGCGACGCCGTCATGCGCAGTTTTTTTCCATACAGCTGATGGACGACATCCGGATTGCGCAGCGGACCGCGCACAGATTGTTCCATCGGCTGAATCGGTGTCGGCTGCGCACGAAGCGCCGCCTGTGCCGCCGGTGAGCTGTCTCTCGATGCGCCGCAGCACGCCAAATCAAAACGAGGACGCTCTGCTTCCAGCCGATAGCTCTGCTCCAGTTCATTTTCTCGCGTCTCCGGCAGACCGCTGAGCAATTGCCGCAGCGCGCCGATCAAAAACGAAGGTCGTTTTTCTCCATCCGCGCCTGCCGTGCTCCACGATAGCAGCAAATCCTGCGAAGCGGATGCCAGCACGCGGTACAACGCCGCCTGCTCCTGCTCCATGCGCTCCTCGCTGGTCTCCAATTCCACTTCCAAGCCGAGCAGCTGTGCGCGGTCGCTGTCAGACAAGATGCCGCCGCCCTCACCGGCGGACGGCAGAACGCCGTCATTGACGCCGAGCACCAGCAGATGCGGAATGCCGGTCTTGCACACGCGGTCAATCGAACCGCAGGTCACGCGATCCAGAGAAACCGGAATGGTTCCGACATCATATTCTGTGAGCACCAAGCCGAGCATCGTGACAAACGCATCGGTTTCCATCTCTGCATCGCCCTGCACCCAGGCAAACTGCTCCATCGCCTGCATGAGAATCTCCCACAGCTGGCGATATTCTTCCGCCGTTTGCAGCCGTCCGGCGTCCTCATGCAGCTGCGCACGCGCAGCAATGCTGTCCGGTGCGCCGATGCGCTCCAAAAAGGCATACAGAGCCTGTGCATACTGCGCCGCAGTCTGTGCCTGTTCCAAGTCCTGCTGCAATGCCAGCAGCGGCTGCACCGCTTTTTCGCGCAGCGCATTGAGTGCTGCGAGCTTGTCCCGCGCTTTATCATCCAATTCGCCGCCAAAGCTGTCCGGATGTCCGACAAACGGCTGTAACCACTTGCTGCCGCGGATGCGCCGGAACAGCACATAATTTTCCAGCAAATCGCATTCTTCCGCCGTCAGCCCTGCAAATCCGGTTTTGAGATACGCGAACATATCCTCATACCGCCAGCCGTTTGTGACCGTGTGCAGCGCCGAACCGACGAGCGCCAGAACCGGCTTTTGCAAAATATCATGCTTTTCACTCAAAAAAATCGGAATCTGATAGCGCTCAAACACCAGCTCCAAAACCGGCGCATAGACGTCAAAATTCCGTGCGGTCACGACAATATCCCGCCGCCGCGCATCGGTTTCACGCAGCAGCCTGCGAATATACGCCGCCGCAAATTCACACTCGGAAAACAAGTTGCCGGCAGCGTGAAGATGTACACTGGTCTGATCGCTGTCAAATTGCTGTGTACCGGCAGACAGCCCATAGGCCTCTGCTATTTTCAAGTCATGCGGACGCGGCATCACCATGCGCTCTATGCGTTCGATGTCCAGCGGTTCGCCGTGTGCTCCCGCCAGACGCTTGAGGCGCGATACCGCATGCATGGTTTCCGGAAACAGCTCCGGCTGATGGAGATCCCCTGTGAGGGCTATGGTCATCGGCACATGGCGCCGCAGCAGCGCCGCGAGAATTTCCAATTCCTGCTTATTAAACTGATCAAATCGGTCTAAGTACAGCTCTGCTCCGTCAAAAATCGTACAATCCGGCAGTCTCTGCGCAATTTTCGTCATCTGATCGCGCGGATCCGGCAGATCCTCCTGTGTCAGGGTCTCATATACTGCACCGATTTGACCGAGATCGCGCAGTTTTTCCGCCAGATGTCCTTCCGCTTCCGCCGAAGCCTGCAGCATTTGTTCCGGTGATATACCGTTGGTTTTCATCTCATCTATGATTTGCAGCAAATCACGCAAAACATCCGGTCTGCGAATCGCACCGCTGTATACATCCAACGCATCCGCGGACGTGCGCACCGCTTCATATAATACAAGCAATCGTCCTGCCGGTGTCAGCTGCACTTCCGCCAGTCCGCCCGCTTCAGAAAATACACGATTTGCAATGCGCCGAAACGTCAGCACTTCCGCAAAGCGTGCACCGCGATTGTTTGTCGCCTGCGCGAGCAGACGTTCATATTCATGCGACGCCAGCTCCGGCACAATCAAAATTTGTCGTTTTCCGCTCGTTTCCCGTGCGGCGATGCGCCGCAGAATCTTCGTGGTCTTTCCGGTTCCCGCACGCCCTATCATCAGCTTCATGCCGTTCTCCTCCCAACGCATTTATCCTGAGCTTTTAGTATACCAGCAAAAAGCAAAAAAAGACAGCCGATTTCTCGACTGTCTCAAAAATTTGGAGCGGATGACGAGGCTCGAACTCGCTACCTCCACCTTGGCAAGGTGGCGCTCTACCAGATGAGCTACATCCGCATATTGTTGGTGCCTCCGGGCGGAATCGAACCACCGACACGGGGATTTTCAGTCCCCTGCTCTACCGACTGAGCTACAGAGGCGAATCGTCTTTCTGTCACGCTGTCGCAACAAAAAGAGTATTCAAAACGCTTTTTTAGGTGTTTCTCGCATCAAACACCGCACTCTCAAGTGCTTGTTTAGTATACCGTAGGAATCCAAAAATGTCAAGGAATTTTTTCAAATTATTTTTTGTTTTTTTCCATGACATTTTCTCGTGGTATGATTTGCTGTTTTCGCGGGGATACTGATGGATACAAAGATTTCTCAAATCCAGGAGGCGAAGCCATGCCGAATAAAGTAGAGATCTGCGGAATCAACACCTCACGGCTGGAGGTATTGTCCGCCGAGGAAACCGATGCCCTGCTGCGCCGCAGCGTCAGCGGTGACCGAGCCGCCCGCGAACGGCTGATTTCCTGCAACCTGCGTCTGGTGCTCCGCGTCATCCAGCGCTTTTCCGGACGCGGAGAAAGCATGGATGATTTGTTTCAGGTCGGCTGCATCGGTCTGATGAAATCCATCGACAATTTCAATGTGGAGCTGAACGTTCGGTTTTCCACCTATGCCGTCCCAATGATTATCGGTGAAATCCGCCGCTATCTGCGAGACAACAGCTCGATTCGTGTCTCCCGTTCCATGAGAGACACCGCCTATCGCGCCTTGCAGGCGAAAGAAGCATTTGTAAACGCCAACCAGCGCGAACCCACGATGGAAGAATTATCCCGCGCCATGCAAATTCCGCGAGAAGATATTGTCTTTGCGCTGGACGCCATTCTCGATCCGGTATCTTTATATGAGCCGGTATTTGAAAACGGCGGTGATGCGGTCTACGTCATGGATCAGGTCGGCGACACAAAAAATACCGATGAGCACTGGCTGGAGCAAATCGCGCTCAAAGAAGCCATGCGGCAGCTGTCCAGCCGAGAACAAAACATTCTGCGCATGCGTTTTTTCGAAGGGCGCACACAGATGGAAGTTGCCGATGAAATCCATATTTCACAGGCGCAGGTGTCTCGCTTGGAAAAAAGTGCTCTCGCCCACATGCGAAAGCAAATCTAAATCCTGTCCGTTTCGTCCTTGACAGATGATTTCCCCTCCGCTATCCTGAACATAGATTGTTGCAGGAATCGGAGGATACTTATTTTATGAAGCAAGCAATGGTTGTCGTCAGCTTTGGAACCTCTGTGCCGGAGGCCATGAAAGCGATTGAAAACATCGAACACGCCGCCGAGCAAGTGTGCGGACAAACCGTTTATCGCGCCTTCACCTCGCGAATCATCCGCAAAAAATTGCGCGAGCGCGACGGCATCGACATTCCCGACCCGCACACGCTGTTTGAACACTTAATCGCGCAAGGGTATGACAGCATTCGTTGTCTGACCACGCACGTCATCGCCGGCATCGAATACGAGCAGCTGTGCGCTGACGCCGCGCAATTTCCGCAGGTCCGCATGGCACGCCCGCTGTTATGGTCGGAATCCGATTACGATGTTTGTGTCCATGCCGTCATGCACAGCATTCCTGCGCGCCAAGAAAACGAAGCACTGCTGCTCATGGGGCATGGAACCGAACACTTTGCCAACGCAGCGTATTGTGAATTGGAGCACAAATTCCGTACAGAGGGCTATGCCAACGTCTATGTCGGCACAGTGGAAGGCTATCCGACACTGAACAATATCATCCCGCAGCTGCAAGCCGCCAAAATCAAAAGGATTCTGCTCCTGCCGTTTCTCATCGTCGCCGGAGATCACGCCCGTCACGATCTGTCCGGAGACGCTCCGGACAGCTGGAAAAGCCGGCTCGAAGCGCTTGGTTTTGAAACGCGAACCGTCCTTATGGGACTCGGTGAAATTCCGGAAATCGCGCAGAAATTCGCAGGTCATTTGAAGGAGATGGAATAATTTATGAAACGCAGCCATGTCATTTTTCTATTTATCACACTTTTGGCGACGCTGTTGCTGTCCGGCTGTTCTTCCGGCTCATCTGACGCCGCTTCTGCTCTTATATCAACGGACAAGATGCAGCTGATTGATTCCCAAACCGTGTATCCCAACCCACAAGATACCGCAAGCAAAGAGGATCGTGTTTATTACACCGTTGAAGTATATCAGGACAAAGACAACACCATCCTTGTGCAAGCGGATTCCAACTTCAAATTATTTGAGAAAACACAGTATACCGTTGATTTCGATCAGGCACTGACAAAAGCCGATGTATCCATTCGGTGGACAACGCTTATGGGCAGCACGGAAGCTACCCAAGACGATGAACTGGCAATCGCAGATATTTCCCTCTCACACGACGGCACGGTATTCAGCGAAAAGAAAATAAATTTCGTCACCAAAGCCATTGATATCGTTGTGGATAGCATAGAGAAAAATACGTAGAAAAAAGCCTGCATTCCGTTGGAATACAGGCTTTTTCATTTGGTCCGAGTGACAGGAGTCGAACCTGCGGCATCCTGCTCCCAAAGCAGGCGCGCTACCATCTGCGCTACACCCGGATATTCAAGTTGTCCCGCCAATACAATGTCTTGACATTTAATTAGTATACGCTATAATAAGAGCATAGTCAAGATTTTTTTGACTAAATTTTTTGTGTGCATAAGCCATATGCGCCTATAAGAGGAGTAGAAATTATGAACAACACCGAAAAGACAATGGACAAGATCGTTGCCCTGTGCAAGGGCCGCGGCTTCGTTTACAGCGGCTCCGAGATCTACGGCGGTCTTGCTAACACCTGGGATTACGGTCCGCTTGGTGTCGAATTCAAGAATAACGTCAAGAACGCTTGGAGAAAGAAGTTCGTACAGGAGTCCCCGTACAATGTCGGTCTGGATTCCGCTATCCTGATGAACCCGATGACTTGGGTTGCTTCCGGCCATGTCGGCGGCTTCTCTGACCCGCTGATGGACTGCAAAGACTGTCATACCCGTCACCGCGCTGACCAGCTGATCGAGGACGCTACCGGCGAAAATCCGGCTGGCTGGAGCAATCAGCAGATGCGCGACTACATCGACGAAAAGCAGATCGCCTGCCCGAACTGCGGTGGTCATAACTTTACCGATATTCGTCAGTTCAACCTGATGTTCAAGACCTTCCAGGGTGTTACCGAGAACGCAAAGAATGAGCTGTATCTGCGTCCGGAGACCGCACAGGGTATCTTCGTAAACTTCCAGAACGTACAGCGCACCACCCGCCGCAAGATTCCGTTTGGCGTGGCACAGGTTGGTAAGTCCTTCCGTAACGAGATTACCCCGGGCAACTTCACCTTCCGTACCCGTGAGTTCGAGCAGATGGAGCTGGAATTCTTCTGCAAGCCGGGCACCGATCTGGAATGGTTCAAGTACTGGAAGGACACCTGCAAGAACTTCCTGCTCAGCCTCGGCATCAAGGAAGAGAACATGCGTCTGCGTGACCATGAGCAGGAAGAGCTGTCCCATTACTCCAATGCTACCACCGATATTGAGTTCCTGTTCCCGTTTGGCTGGGGCGAGCTGTGGGGCATTGCTGACCGTACCGACTTCGACCTGACCCAGCATCAGAACACCTCCGGTGTTTCTATGGAATACTTCGATCAGGAAGCCGGCGAGAAGTACATCCCGTATGTTATCGAGCCGTCTCTGGGTGCTGACCGTGTTGCTCTGGCATTCCTGTGCGACGCATACGATGAAGAAGTTGTCGGTCAGGACAAGAAGGGCAAGGATGATGTTCGCGTGGTTCTGCGTCTGCATCCGGCTCTGGCTCCGTACAAGGCTGCTGTTCTGCCGCTGTCCAAGAAGCTGCATGATCAGGCTATGCCGGTATATGAAGAGCTGTCCAAGCACTTCATGATTGATTACGATGAAGCTGGTTCCATCGGCAAGCGCTATCGCCGTGAAGATGAGATTGGCACGCCGCTGTGCATCACCGTTGACTTCGAGACCGAAACCGACGGCTGTGTAACCATCCGTGACCGCGACACCATGGAGCAGATTCGTCTGCCGATCGCTGAGGTCAAGGATTACATCGCAAAGAAGTGCGAATTCTAATCAAATTCTGATATGCTTGAAAAGCTGTCCTGTTCGCAGGACGGCTTTTCTTTTGCATGTCATGTAAAATATACTTGACATTTTATCGTATATACCATATAGTTTAGATATGGAACGACAGGAGGAAAGCTGCACATGAAAAATCTGCGGTTGAAGGCGGCGCGCGCCGGAAAAGATCTGTCCCAGCAGGCGCTGGCAGAACTGGTCGGCGTTTCCCGCCAGACAATCAATGCCATTGAAAAAGGCGACTACAATCCAACCATTCGTTTGTGCATTGCCATTTGCAAAGCACTGGACAAAACATTAGACGAGTTATTTTGGGAGGCATGACCTATGAAAAGAAAAAATATCCGTTTACTCCCCCCGATTGCTCTTGACGAGCGTCAGAAGCAGCAGATGTACCAGATTGAACACCGTGGTTTTTGGCTTGCCTATTTCGGCATTTTAGCCTTGCTGCTGTTGGAGATTCTCACCAATACCTCTGGCATATTGATCGGGTGCACCACGGTTCTGCTGCTTGCCCTCAGCATATACATGGAATTTTGCTGTATTCGCCGCGGCTTGTGGGATTGGCGTCTCAAGCCCAGCCCGAAAAGCAATGCCCTGATGAGCATGGTTGGCGCTGTTTGTATCTTTGTCTTTACGCTGCTCGTTTACGCAAAACAGGGATATTTTGTCCATTCTCCTGCGCTGATGTGCTTGTGCGCCCTGATTGCTGCTTTTTTTACATTTGTTCTGACCTTTGCCCTGTTGTCTGTCACCGCAAGAGCATGCACCAAACGCAACGAACAATTAGATGAAGCGTGCGAAGAGGATGAGGACGAATAATCTCATATTTTTCTGTTAAATTTCCGGCAACCATGCTATACTAAAGTTGTTTGAAAGTAAATTTCTCACAGGAGGCTAAAACGCGATGGAAAAGAAAATTCCTGTCCGCAGCGAAGCGGACCCGAAATATACTTGGGCATTGGAAGATGTCTATGCAAACAACGATTTGTGGAAAGCTGATTTGGAAAAGGCTCGTGCCCTGCCGGCGCAGCTCGCTGCCTACAAAGGCCATCTGGGTGACAGCGCACAGAAATTGCTGGAGTTTTTGCAGCTCGGCGATGGCATCAGCGTGCTGTTTGATTCACTGTATGGCTATGCACAGCGCAGAAGCGATGAGGACACCGCAAATTCTCTGTATCAGGGCATGACCTCGCAGGCAATGAGCGCCATGGTCGCTGTCGATGCGGCAAGCTCCTTTGAAACACCGGAACTGCTTGCCATTCCGGATGACAAGCTGGAACAGTTCTACAAAGATGAACCGGCACTGGAAACCTACCGTCTGGCTCTGACCCGCATCCGCAGCAAGCGCGCGCATATCCTGTCCGATGCAGAGGAAAAGCTGCTCGCTGCCGCCGGAGAGATGTCGCAGGCACCGGACAGTGTCTATTCTGTTTTCGCCGATGCCGACTTAAAATTCCCGTCAGCAACCGACAAAGACGGCAATTCTCATCCGGTCACGCATGGCACCTATATTCCGCTCATGCACAGTGCCGACCGTGTGCTGCGCAAGTCTGCGTTTGAATCTCTGTACAGCGTGTATGGTCAGTTCCGCAACACAGCCGCCGCGCTGCTCTCCGCACAGGTCAAGCAATTAAAGTTCTATGCCGATGCCCGCAAATATGATTCTACGTTGCAGGCATCGTTGGACGGAAACTATGTACCGACCGAAGTATACACCAATCTGATTTCTGCCGTACACGAAAACATGGCGCCGATGTATCGCTATGTCGATTTGCGCCGCAAGCTGCTCGGTGTCGATGAGCTGCACATGTATGATCTGTACACGCCGATTGTCAGCGATGTGGATGTGGATATTCCTTATGAAGAAGCCAAGCAGACTGTATATGACGCCCTCGCTTGTATGGGTGATGACTATCGCACGATTCTCAAGGAAGGCTTTGACAACCGCTGGATTGATGTCTATGAGAACGTCGGCAAGTGCTCCGGCGCATATTCTGCCGGTCTGCGCAAGCATCCGTATGTCCTGCTCAATTATTCGGGCACACTGGACAGCATGTTTACGCTGGCACACGAGATGGGTCATGCGATTCATTCGTATCTGTCCAACAAGCATCAGCCGGTTGCCTATTCCAATTACAGCATCTTTGTCGCTGAAGTTGCCTCGACCTGCAACGAAGCCCTGCTCATGCAGCACTTGCTCAAGACAACCAAGGACAAAAAGCGCCGTGCGTATCTCATCAACTACTTCTTGGAGCAGTTCCGCACAACGCTGTATCGTCAGACCATGTTTGCAGAATTCGAACTGGAAATCAACCGCCGCAACGAGCGCGGCGAGAGCCTGACAGCGGAATCCCTCAATGCCCTGTATCATGAGCTGAATCATCAATACTTTGGAGACGATATTGTCATCGACAAGGAAATTGATCTGGAATGGGCACGCATTCCGCATTTCTATTACGATTACTATGTATATCAGTATGCGACCGGTTACTCTGCTGCCATCGCGCTGTCCCGCCGCATCCTGAAAGAAGGTGCTCCGGCAGTCAAGGACTATATTCATTTTCTGTCCGGCGGCTGCTCGACCGACCCGATTTCTCTGCTGCGCGGCGCCGGTGTTGATATGGCATCGACTGCGCCGATTCACGAAGCCCTGCAGCTGTTTGATGAGCTGATTACCGAAATGGAACAGCTGATGAAGGAGTAAAATTCTTTGATAAAGCGGCCAGCGCCGGAATCTTAAAGATTCCGGCGCTGTTGTTTTTGCTGCAATACAACTTACTTTGCTAGTTGGTTGTAGCTGACATATTGTGTATCCGAATATTCGTAAATCGTTCTTCCCATCGGATTTGTATAAGCAACGAATGCACGCACAACATATACCGTACTCGGATATAGCGGCTTTATCGAATATGCAAACGATCCGTCTTCCTTATATCCGTTAAAGGTCACACGTGTACGTCCCGGCGTATTCACCGAAAGACTGTCTGTCCCCATTCGAGCCTTTGTTTGATAAACCAAGCCATGCATCGTCACAGGGTAATAGTGTTCTTGATTTTTATAATCTTCAAATTTGCCTTCCATGCGGATCTTGCCAACGTCCGTCCTTGCAGTAATCTTCAACGACACCGTTGGAACATGCAGTTCAAACGGAAGCTTATCAATTTTTTCAACCTTTTTTTCTCCGCAAATGATGCAAGTATATGTTTTTTCACCCTCTTCTTCTGTAGTTGCGGCCTTCGAGATTCTTCCTTCGTTCCAACGATGATCGCTTTTCGGAATAACAGATCCTTTCTTCAGCGTCTCTCCGCAAACATCACAAACGGTATCTCCCGTATATCCTTCCTGCATGCAAGTTGCGGATAGATTGTTGTGCACTGCCGCTTGATGTCCTTTGGCTGCAATAACGGTACCCGTCTCCAGAACTTCACCGCAGTCTGCGCAAATGGTATCTCCTGTATACCCCTGTTCTGTGCAGGTTGCTTGTTTTGCATTCTCCAATTTGGTGTTTTTGTGCTGGCACGCGGCTCTCTTCAAAGCAATGGCATACGTTTTCTCCGCTGTACCATCTTCAGAAACTGTCAAAACACGCACTACACCGTCTTTCGCCGGAAGTACAGTAATGCCCGCATTGTCTGCCGATGTCGCCGAAACTTTAGAACCGGAAGCCGTATACTCTGTTGTATCGGCTTCGAATCCATCAATAGCAGTACCGTCTACGGAAATAGCAGAGAGATCTGCCGAGCTATTCGCTGTAATCTTTCCGGCAAATGTCATGATTTCCGCTTCTGTTACTGCCACACAGTTTTTACCGGAAGTGCCGTTTTGCTGTGTGAATGTAATACGGAGTGCAACCGGATTTACCGGCTTTGTAAATGTATACGTGCATTCTTCACCTAGATTATACGTTTCTGCCGATGTTTCAGCCGCACTGATTTCCGTAAAGTTTCCGCCATCCAAAGAGTATTCAAACTTTACAGATTCCGGTTTTGCCGCACAATTATCATAGTAATAAAACAGATTCACGCTGCCAATTACCTGTGCAGTATCCCACTGGAATGTCAGCGCAGCTGTTGCAGAAGTTGTACGATTGCTCCAGTTGCTCCAACGTTCGTTTGTATTATCTCCCGGTTTCGTTGTGCCATTATTAACGGAATTCAGGTTATCCGATTGCTTATCTTTGGCAATATCCTGTGTCAGCTTAGAGGCTTGTCCCGCAACATTAGTGCTCTCGCTGTTGACAGCTTCTGCCACACGAATACTTGCAGTTACTGGAAGTGTTTCTTCTCCCATAATCGTTGCCGTACCATTTACCGTAACAACGCTGTCCGTCTGGCTAAACTGCTCGGCAGACATCGCATCCCATTGAACAGCATATTCTCCGCTCAATGTTCCATCCGCCAGTACACCTCTCACAGTAGACGGCAGTGTTGGAACAGAATCTACTTGTGTAACGGCGGAAATATTACGCATCGCAACGACATTGGCAATCACATGCAGTCGTGCTGTTACCGCAATCTCCTGTTCAGCAATGCTCAATGTACCCTTGATGGTATAGTCGCCTGCCTGATTATAGACATCTGCTGAAACACTTTCCCACTGAACCTTGCCAGACACCGTGCTTCCATCTGCCATCGTGCCGGTTGCATCGGATTTCATAGCCGGTTCTGTTCCTGTTTTTACGGTATAATCACGTACAATTGTATAGCTTGTCAGCCCAGATTTTTCTTCTTCGGTATTGTTGCTCTTGGTCTTGATTTTTACACTGCCGCTTGTCAATCCAGAACTTGCTGCATCCACAGTTATGTCGCCTGCATCCTTTGTAGAGCGAACAATAACAAGCGCTTTACCCGCATATGCTGCAATATTCGCCGACGTTTTACTTGTCAGTACAGACGATTGCTGATACTTTCGTGTTGTTGCCTGATCACCATTGTCTACACCGACAATTTCGCCGTCTCCGGTCAAAGAGAAGTTGATGGTATTGGCTGCCGTCGTATCCAGATTGCCATTCTCATCCGTGACATCAACAGAGATATACGCCAAGCTGCTGCCATCTGCTGTGATTTCCGTTTTATTTGTTGTCACTTGCAGTTTATTCGGATTTCCCGGAGTGGAAACACTGTTTTTACCCGTTGTCTGCGTAATTTCCTTTCCATTTTCATCATATGCCTTTGCAGAGATTGTACCCGCAGCATAAGAAACCTGGAATGTCGCATACAGACTGCTGCTGCCACTCGCTGATACTGCATTGCACACGGAACCGTCATCCGCCTTCACAGTATATGTATAGTACGTATGACCTGCACTGGATGTGTGCGTCTGACGTGTAGCCGTGCCGATCTGTGTACCATTGCGGTACAGCTTTACAACCGGCGCATTAGAATAAATGACAACCGGAGTCTTGCCGCTCGATGTCAACATATTATCGCTATCCCATGCCGTGACAAGATGCAATGTCGTGTCATCCTGCTTCCACTGACTACGGTACAGATAATACGTATCCTTTTCAAATCCTGCTGTATCTACAATGCCAAAATAGGAACTGTTCGGATATGCGTTACCCGTCACAGAGCCACTGCCAGTGCCATTCCACGGAGTCGGTTCGCCAATATAGTCCCAGCCAGTCCACACGAACTCACCCGCGATGCAGTCCAACTGATAGGTATTGTAAATAGAATCATGCGCCGTATTGCCCCAGTTGACGGCAGATGTATCATATGAAGTCAAATGATATTTTCCATCTGCATTGCTATTATTATTCTGGGAGGAATAAATCCCTCTGCTGTTTGTTGCAGAAGATGTTTCACTGGCAATCGCGACACCGCCGCCATAATTTTGCGCCAAACTCTGCAATTCACTCGTTGTCTTTGCATAGTTAAAGCCAACCACGCCGCCATTGCTGCGAATCGTATTGAGAACATTTACCAGCTGGTTGCTTCCTCCACGATTATTATCGCCACTGGTTGTTGGACGCGTTGTGTCCACCTGCTTAATCCAGTTGATCAGGTTCTGTGCAACGGATGCAAATGAGCCCGTACTAGACCCGTTTGTACCCTCTTGAATTTCATTGCCCAACGACCACAAAATAATGCTCGGTGCATTCTTATCGCGCTTTACCATAGACTTAATTGCAAACTCTGCCCAAGTCATACTGCTGTCAGCGCCGATCAAATTTGTGCTGGTTCCAGACAATTTGGTATTAAAATATTTGCTGAAATCATTGTAATTGCCGTTTTTAGCATCCAGCCAACCATCGAATGCCTCTTCAATGACCAACAATCCCAACTCATCACATATACGGATAAAATCCTTATCCGCCGGATTATGGCTTGTGCGAATCGCGTTTACACCCATATCCTTCATGTTCTTGAGCTGCCGATACATCGCATCTGTATATGCGGCAGAACCCAGTGCACCTTGGTCATGATGCAGGCACACACCATTGAGTTTTACATTCTTTCCATTGAGATGAAAACCCTTCGAATCAAAGGAATAATAGCGGAAACCGAAGGTTGTTTCTTCACTGTCGATAACCGTGTCATTCTGCTTGATTTCTGTCTTTACCGTATACAAATTTGGACTATCCACAGACCACAGCTTCGGATTCGATACTGTTGCCGCCAGAGAAACCTCGCTGTTACCGCTTGCGCCAAGCGATGCACTGCTCTGCGTATCGTCAGAAACCTTGTTGCCGTTGCTGTCATAAACAGCAGCAGTCACAGTAACGTCTGCTTGCTTTGCGCTGTCATTCTGTACAGCCGCTTTCACGGATACTGTTCCCTTTCCATTCTGAATATCCGGCGTTGTAACCGTAATACCGTCATGGGAAATATGCACAGGATCTGTCACTTCCAGTGTGACATCTCGATAAATGCCAGAACCGGAATACCATCTGCTGGACGGGATATTATTTACCGTCTTTACTGCAACCACATTTTCCGTCTTGCCATCGCAGGTAAGATATTTGCTAATATCCATCGCAAACGATGTATATCCATAATGATGCTCACCAACCTGTGTACCATTTACATAGATAGAGGCATCCGAATATACACCGTCGAAGTTCAGCACAACTGTTTTCCCGTTGTCTGCTGCCGGCATCGTAAAGGTTTTGCGATACCAGCCCGTGCCGCCGGGTAAAAATCCGCTTTCTGCTTCACCGCTGGTTGTAAAGTTCTGCGAAATGCTGTAGTCATGCGGCAGCGTAACGCTATTCCAACCCGAATCGTTGAAATTTTTATTCGAAGCAGAGCTGTTGTTTCCAAGATAGAACTTCCATCCCTCATTGAAGTTTCTCTCTCTTGCATTTGATTCATTGGAAGAAACCATTACCGTTTCTTCTTTGCCATATACGGTAGCATTTGCATCAATGGCTACCGCGGGCAGCTGTGTTGCTGTCAGCACACCCACAAGTATGCCGGACAGCACGCGTGTTGTCCATCTTTTTTTGTTCATTTTTTTGTTCCTCGTTCATCACAGTCAAAATTGATTTTATCCGCTGCGGATCCCCCTTCCGGCTGCGACTCTCCTTGTTCAATCCAGTCTGTAGCCTCCTTTCCTTATCGTATCTCTCGCGCGATTTATTCAGTCTCAGAGCGCTGCAGTTCCCGTCTGCAAGTCTCTGCATACTGTTGATAATAGGCTGCGGCAGACGCATTCATCCGGCAAAGATACTCCGGACGTCCGTCTGTATTTCCGCATTCATTTTGCACCATTGCGATACAGGAATGACACAAGGGAAGGTTCGGGCATTCCGAACAGACCGGTGCATATTTCATCGCATGGGTGTGCTCTCGAAGTTCTGTCCAAGCATCTTTGACGGTACGATTGTTTAAGGGAAATTCGACCGAACCAAACATGCCGCAGTTTGTAATGTTTCCCTGCCAATCTATCCAAAACGAGCTGTGGCCTGCGCGGCATTGCATTCGCATGTCTTTGCGCTCCATCAATTCAAAGTTTAGCTGGTCAAGCGAAACAAAATGCCGGAATCGTTCAGCTTGTCCCAGAAGCCATTTGGGTTCTGCCCGCAGATAGTCCGCATAAGCACGTGCCTTTCCTGCTTCCTCCGGACTGAGCCGGTCATTTTGTCCGTACATACTTCCGTTTTCTCTGCGAACCGGAGGAAACATGTATGTCGCAACCTCTATCGGGCTTTCTACTTTCTTTGCAAACGCGATCATCTGTTCCAAATCCTGTACATTCTGCGGCGTCACGCTGCAATTGAATTTAACCGGCACGCCGGCTTCTTTCAGATACTGAACCGCATTGCAGACCTTTTCAAATGCCGCTCCATTTCCGCACAGCTTTTCATAGGTGTCTTCACTGCCGCCATATAAAGTCAGATTGATGCGCACCGGCGGCTGTTTTGCAAACCACTGCGCCCAATCGCGGTCAATGAGAGAGCCATTGCTGTTCACGCTGATCTGCATGCCCATATTGATTAAGCCTTCATAGATTTTTCGAAAATCCGGATGCAGCAATGGTTCTCCGCCGGTCAGAAGCGGAAACAGCATGCCCAGCTCCTGCGCCTGCTGCATTTTATCCAGCCACCAGTCTGCATCCTTCAATCCGCCCAATGCCTGTACCTCTGTCATGCTCTTTCGGACATAACACATCTTGCAGGCAAAGTTGCATACCGGAAGCAATTCAAAAACTCCAGACAACGGAATTCCATTTTGACTTGCTTTTTTCCAAAGTTTATCTCGTACTGTCACGATTCTATCACCCCGTCTTTTATTAACTGTTGTTCCAAACATTGAACCGCCGTTTCGTCCGGTGTACAGGTCAGCTGATATACCGGTATTTTCTCCAGCAGATTGGCAAGCAGTTCTATCTCGCGTGCCTTTGCCTCAGCGCTCCATCCGTCGATAACCATCTGCGGCATCAATGCCGCAATGGCATGCCTGCCGTTGAGCCGGACAACTTGATTTTGCTGTCCCTGCCGAAGCAGCACCACTGCACCGAGCGCGTGCTCTTCCTCGCTGCAAATCGGTTCTGACCCGTCCAGCGGATAACCGAATGTCCGCCATCCCTCCGGCAGCCGCCGCACCAGCGTGCGGTCGGCACATATGCGCCGTGCTCCGCGATATTTTTCCCACAGCTTCGCCTGCGTTGTTTTTCCCGTACCGGACGGAGCAGTAAACAAAATACCTGTTTCCTTTACAGCAATCTGTGCCGCGTGAAAAAACAATGTCCCAAACTGCTGAAAAATTGCCCGCATTGGCAATGTGCGCAGGATAAAATTCATCTGCCGCGGAATATACGCATAATTTTCCAGATTCAAAGCACATCGTATATGAGAAAAATCCGGTGTGCAGCAGCACATTGCAATAGCCCCTTTGGCACCGCCTTGTGTTTCACAAAGATATGTATCCTGCTCTATATAATAATTCTGTACCAAGTCGTTTCCCGTCATTGAAACAGTTGGTATAGCGTGTGTTTTCCAATCCCATGAAATCAAAACAGTTACATCCGCATTAAAATTATTTGTGCATGCAAACTTTTTGAGTGTATCATCTATTTCTATCTTTTCTTTTGTATGAATGTGAAAAGTTATTTTCGAAAATCGTAGTGTAAATTTCATATTTCTCCGCAAAGAGTGGGGGAAAACAACAAACTGCTATTTTCCCCCACTTCCATATATTTATTTTGCTTATGATGTAAAGAAGCCTTCACCACCCGAAGTGTGGTAGCAATCGCAGGTATCCCTATCAAAGCTCTTTTGAGTTTCTGCACATACACTGAACGGCTCTACTTCAAACAACTCATCATAGCACGCCTGGTCTGAATGATTTAGTATAGTTTTGCAATTTGCCGCAATACTCGTATCCAGCATATATGTTTCCACCATTAACATCGGTGTTTCATATACTTTCTTCAATGCCATCTTCCTCCTTTCTATCAAGCGTATTGGCAGGAGAAAATTCTCCCGCCAATACATCATCATTTAATCCTCTGCCTCATCCTTGCCCACGTTGTCAGCATTCTTTTCAGGAATGATAACAAAATCCGGTGTTCCCGTTACCTTGATATTGGTCAACGAAATAATCTTATCCGAAGGATTGGTAATGGTCAGCGTTGCAACCTTCACGCCATTTACCTCCGAAATCTTTGCAAACTTTGCGACATCATAGTAACAATCTACCGTATTGTTCACAGCAACAGACTTGTCGCCGAGCTGAACAGTTCCTGCCCTCATCGGTGCCTTGATGCCAAGATACAGATGATTTACATTTGCATCCCAGTTCGCCAAGGAGAAGGAAACGCTCTGACCCTGCGCAAGATATACTTCTTCCTTCGGGCCGTTGCTCTGATACGTGGATGCATCCTTCACTTTTCCGTTGGTATCCGTGAATACTACAAAATTCTTATTGTCCCAAACCAGCTCTCCGCTTTTATTTTCCTTAGTATCAGCCAGCAGAGCATTTCGCAGCGTTGCAAACGTCATATTGCTCTCGCCATCTGCCGCATAAGCATCCTGCGCAATTGTAAGATTGTTACCACTGTCAGGATTCATCGGATTCATAACGCGAATGCCGTCTAAGTAAAACTCTGTACCATATGCCGAGTTATCGGTCTTCTTTGCAATGGTAACTGTAACAGTATAGGTTCCATACTTTTCAGCATTCCATGTAAATACCGGAACATTATACAGCGTGCCAGTATTTTGATACTTCGTATCTCTATACAAAGTTTTAACTACAGCGCCTTTGCTATTTGTTATCTGAACACGCATATAACCGGAATCAATTGAACTTCTCGCAAAGAACGATGTTCCTGTTCCAGTGAACGTGTACTTAAATGCCTTGGCTTTTCCATCCGCTGTGCTCACATGCTTCGATGTACCGCAGCTGTCTCCGCTGCTGTTCATATACGCATTGTCGGAGCCATACGGGCTATCATTCGGAGTGCCTACAACGCCCGGTTCCTGATAAACAGTACCGCTGGTACCATCGTTTACGTCCGTCCAACCAGTTTTACTAAATGTTACCATGTTGGAGAAGTTCTCCTCGTAGTACATGGAAGTTGCCGGAATAATGTAAATCTTTGCTTCTGCTGTCTTCGTGTCAGCTGCGCTCTGTGCCGTTGCCTTAACTGTATAGGTCAGCGTTTCAACATCCGTCAACTGTTTATTCAGCGTATAGATAATCTTATTGTCTTGAATCTTTGCTTCACCAAACTGTGCTCCGGTTACAGATTCAATCGACTTGGTTCCGTTCTGTACAACATCGTTTGCAAGCGGATCAATTTCTACCGGCAAACCATAGTCAATAACAATCTTATCATCCTGCGGCTGAACGGTCGTTGTATCTACATGTGTCAATGTATTGGTAAAGGTATAGTCCAGTTTGTCGTTAGCTTCATCAGAGCCCTTGATCAATACCTTGGCGCTGGTTGCTCCGTTTGCCGCTTGCTTCTCCTTAGAACCATTTGCGGCTGTCGCAGTATAGCTGCTGCTCGGCGTTTGCCAACCTTTTTCCTCTACTTCTTTTACATAGTACGTGTTTCCATTTTCCGGTATCTGACCGACAAATTTTGCGGTCTGCTTATTCTTCAGCTTAAACGTACCGTCGCTTGCCGTTGTGGCAGTATCAATCGGCTGGTTCGATTCATCCAGAATGATATAGTTTGTATTCGCAAGCGGCTTATCATTCTTAAACAGCTTAAACGCAAACTCATGGTTATTGATTGCTTTCTGCGTATCTGCAGAAATTGCAGAACCTGCGCTGTCCTTGTCACTTACGAGTTTCTTAACGGATACAGAATCTTCCATCGGCAGATTGAATCTAATCTTGCAGTTGGACGCGCCCGCACCGCGTTCCAGATAAAATACGGTCAGTGTATGAGAAGTGGTCGCTGCAAACGTCTCACGGTCGGTGCCCAGAACGCCCTTTCCATTTTTATCATTAAACAGCTGACCGGTCATTTTTTGATCATTCATATCACCGACTGTACCGTTGCTGGTATTATCTGTACTCTGTAATACAGTCCACTTATTTGTGGCAAAGTTCATTGTGCCTGCCATTTCGTTATGAATGCCGCCAATATCCAGCACGAGCTTGCCGTCAACGAATACCCAAACATCATCGTCGCCGGAGAAATCAAACTTAATATCGGCAGATTTCTTATCAGCAGCGTTCATCTTGCCATTTGCCGTCATAGAAAACGGAATAACTGCCTGCATGCCGAAATGATACGTAGCATCCTCCGTCTCTACCGATGTATCCTTGTTAAACGGCAGCCAAGAAGCCTTATCGCTCTTGCCCTGCGCACTTAAATCTGTAATTGTCTGCGGACTTGTGCTATACGTCAAATCCGTGTTGCTTCCAGCCGGTTTTTTGTCCGTAAAGTGCGCAGACATCTTGTTAGAATTAAATGTATAGTAATTCGTGGTCTTGTCATACTGGAACGGCAGACCTACATTTGTGTAGATCGTCTTGCCATAGCTGTTCGTCGTATCGTCAGAACGGAACAGTCCCGGCTCGGTTTTCGTAAAGACAATATTGTTGCTCTTGTCCAGATTTTCTTTTACTAAGCCGCTGCAGATATAGTTACCGGTATAGCCAGCATTTTTGACATTTGCGCCCCAATAGTTCCACTTAGCATAGTTTTCGGTACTGTAGTTTCTTCCACCTGCCGTGCCGGCATTATCGCCTAAATACTCAGACTGATTGTATTTACTATATTGACCATTACCTACGCCTTTTACCGGATTGCCGCTGCTAAAGTACAAGCCCTTCCAAGTATCAATGTCCTTGTTATTTTCATAAGCCTTTGCAGCCTCTGCGTTATGCGTCGCTTTGTTGATCTTCTTGGTGTCGTAATTGTACATCGTCACTGGAAAATACTTGATGGTGCTCGCGTTGCTGGCTGCATCTGTATTCTCCACTTCATAGGTTGAAGCACGCAGCTCCGTTCCTTCTGCGACTGTGCTCTGATCCTCCACCAGCTTCAGCTTTGTCTCGCTGCTGTCAGACTTGTTGGAGTCTGATGTGTTATCATCGTCATGATTCCACCGATTGTTCCACCAATTGCTGAATGACCAACGATTGCCAGAACTGTTGTATCTGCCGCTCGCCGCAAACGCCGGTGTTACCATCGTTGTGCAAAGACACAGAGCCAGTGCAAAAGCAAATAATTTTGCTCGCAAACCCTTTTTCATGTTTCATCCTCCTTAATATTTATTTATATGAACAGGCTCGGTAAGCAGTCTTGCGCGATCCTGATTGTTGTCATTTATAAAAGCAAATCTTGCTCTTGGAGCTGCTTTATAAATGCTCGCACATCTTTTCTCGCACATGCTTCCGTCGTGTCATATTCCTCTACAATCGCTTGCACCAAGGCGTCCTCCGTGCAATCCTCCTGCATGTGTTTCCATAAAAATACTCCGGTCTCATTCAAACTCATAATTCCCTGAAACCGCACTGCCAGTTCACCAACCGGAAGTAACACTGTTTCCCCTGCGATCTCTCGCATGATGATATCCTTCGTAATTTTCATAGCTCCCCCATCTTTCAACACTGCTGTTCTATCGCTATTTCGTCTCAAAATCGAACCAAAATTCTCTTTTGACACCTATATACTTTTTATTATATCAAAATGTTCCTTGTTGTCAATCAAATTCATGCTATCCGGCACAATCATCTGTCATTTTTCCTCTCTTATTTTGTGTTTTTCTTGTGCATACTACCTGAATTCTTCGTGTACATGAAGAAGATTCTCGGCAAAGCAACACCGAGAATCTTCTTTTTTCCTCTATTACACCCACCGCATCATATCCTTTTTCATCCGCTTCATAATGCGCTTTTCCAGCCGAGAAATATACGATTGCGAGATACCGAGCAGATCCGCTACCTCTTTTTGCGTATGCTCTTCTCCGTCTGTCAGGCCGAACCGCATACAGATGATGGTTTTCTCGCGCTCCGGCAGGCGGTTGAGTGCCCGATGCAGCAACTGCCGGTCTACATCATCTTCTACCGGCCGAATGACGCAGTCGGGTTCTGTGCCGAGAATGTCCGACAACAGCAATTCATTTCCATCCCAGTCCGTGCTCAGCGGTTCATCAAAGGACACCTCGGTTTTCTGTCCGGAAACCTTGCGCAGGTGCATCAAAATTTCATTTTCGATGCACCGTGAAGCATAGGTTGCCAATTTGGTCTTTTTCTCCAAATTGTATGTCTCAATCGCTTTGATTAACCCAATTGTTCCAATGGAAATCAAATCTTCCATGTGAATGCCGGTATTTTCGAACTTCCGCGCAATGTACACGACGAGCCGCAAATTGTGTTCAATAAGCCGGTCTCGGCAGGCTCGATCTCCCTGCTGAAATCCCCGCACCGCTTCCGCTTCCTGTTGTGCTGTGAGCGGCGGCGGCAAAACAATCGAGCTTCCAATGTAAAAGATACCTGTTTCCGATGGAAGCAATCCCAATCGGCACAAAATCCCCCGCAGCTTTTCCCAAATTCGCATACCCTTCTCCTTTCACGGTTCAATGAGTCCGTCAAATTCTCCGGAGCAGATATCCGCCGCAGAAATTGCCGCCATACAGTCATATGCCGTGCCGTCCGCCCGTCTGACGGCATCCGGATGAAAGCACGGCAGCAATCCCCCGCCGCCAACGCTGTGAAATGATACGAGCCGCCATCCCGTCAGCCCTCTGCGCTGTGCTTGCTGCACCAATTCGGCGGCATTGTCCTGTTTGAGTTCTCGCGGCACAAACCGCTGCTGTTCTGGTAAAATCTGAATCGCGGCGTCCCGTGTCAGCAGCAGCACAGGTTTTCCCGTCATCGGATCACACAGCGTGTTTCCGCTGTCCACCAACAAAAAAATCTGTGTTTGTTTCCCCCCGCAGCAGATGGAAATTTGTTCTCCGCGCGGCCGATTGCTTTTCGCCTGATTGCGAAAAATAAAACAGCTCAGACCATATGCCAGCAGCGCCGAAGCGAACAACACCCGCCGTGACACCTGTGCGACAAGCACACCGCCCTGCATCAGGCGCGTTCCGCTCATCTGTTCCAGTGCCGTCACTGCTCCGCCAAACACAAAGGCCACGAGCAGGATGAGCAAGGTCTGCCGCACCAGCAAGCGCACCTGCCGAATGGAAAAGGCAGTTCCCGCCATGACAGCCCCCGCCGCCATGCGCACCGGCAGTGCGGATAGAACCGGAAACACAATGCACCCGCCGGCATACAATGCACCAAGTCCTGCCGCAAGACTCAGCCGCCAAACCGCTGCCGGTCTGCCGCTCAACGCCGAGACACATCGCAGGATACAGTAATCCATTGCAAAGTTCAACGCGAACAGCACATCCAGATACACCACGCGCATCCCCTCAGCCACCTCCGTGTATCTGTTATTATAGATGGTATCCGGCGCGGAACACGGCGGTCTTTGTCCGCAGAAAAAAATTATTTTCCCGTCACGGGCAGTTTCTCTTGCGTTTTATCCCCACACGCAGGACGAAATTTTTTCTATCTGTTTGACCTTCTCTCCCGCGGCGTCAGAAACGTCTGCCACAACCCGCACGCGGTATTGCCGATCTAGTCCCGCTATCCTGTCCATATAGGATACCGTGCTGTCAGAACAAAGCCATGTATGTTGTGTCTCCCAGTTTTCTCCATCCTTACTGTTTTGCAGCTGTATGCGCAGTATGCCGGTGTACCCTGTCGGCAAGCCAATCATTGCATTGCAATAAATTTCCGAACCAACAATCCGAATCCCGCAAAATATCTGCGTCATGGGTGCAATGGGCTGCGCCTCCTGAAACGGCGTGACATCCGGCGGCGGTGCTTGTTTGATTGTTTCCGCATTCACATCCGCCTGCATCGCGTAGCAAAAACCTTCCCATCGGCTCATCTCGTCACTCGCCCATGCGGTACTGCCCAATGTCCCCAGAGCCAATGCAACAACCAGGCCTTGTTTTATGATTCGTCTCATATATAGCCTCCTTATTGTATCTGTTCAGCGGTTTTGAGTACATCCTGTGTGTCAATGTTCTGCGCCGTCACACAATAAATCGACACGCGCAGGGCATCCGTCCAAGTCACCGTGACCATACCATCTTTTTCCGCCACCTGTGCCGTATTTCCATGAATCTTCGTCTGAGAAGTCTGTGCGCCTTCTGTGTCAATGGACGCCGTCATTGCCGCACCGGTTGCCTTTTGAATCGTCAAATACCGTCCATCTGCCGCGGCAAAGGTATCTACTATGGTGCTCTGTGTGCGTTCTTCTTTTTGAAACGTCAGGCCATCCGGCAGCCAATGGACAGAAAAGCTCTGCACAACGGTATCCGTGTACTCAGACGGCATGGTTTGATTGTATCCGTCTGAAAAAGAGTACGCAGTGCCTGTTTTGGTGCTTTTTTCCACCAAATGCAGCACATTCTCTCGAAAAGCCGGAGAGGACGCAAATGCTGTTGCGGACACAATGGTCAGCACGCAGAACACTGCCGCAGAAACCTGCATCACATGCAGGATGCTCTTTCGTGCGTTCCGATGCCGTTTTCTGCGGAACTGCCTGCGAATAAACGCCCTCATGCGCCGGTTGGTATCTTCAGGAACGGATAGATCATGCCCCGCCTCTTTTTCCGCTTGATACTCCGTCCAAATGTGTGCACTTTCGCGCTGCATGACCTCATTCATCAGCAGAGCAAAGACGGTATCTTCCATCTGTTCCTGTAATTGCTCCTGTCTAGTCAAAGCTGTTCCTCTCCTTTCTTTGCTTCCTGCATGGCTTGGAGCGCATGTCTCCGCGCACGGGTCAGCTTCATGCGCACGCTCTTGGGCTGACAGCCAATCTGTTTGGCAAGATATTCGTCGGAATATCCCAGCATATATTTTCCGCGCAGGAGCAACGCTTCTGCTTCCGGCATCTGCTGTAATACCTGCATCAGAAGCTCTGCATTTTCTCGTGCAATCAAAATTTCATCCATCGTCGGCGCGGTCGGTTCTTCCTCCGCAATCTCTCTTGCGTGAGCTTTGACAATATCTTCATGCTTCAAGGTATTGATGGCGACATTTCGCACGACCATAGCAATATATCCCGCCTGTACACAGCGTTTTTTGCTGCGCAAAACATCCAGTTTGTCCATAATGCGCAAAATACTCTCCTGCACAATATCCTCGCAGCTCATCCAGTTATTATTATACCGTCTGGCGACAGAAAACATCAACGCATGAAATTCTTCATACAGTTCGATGAGAAATTCTTGATCGTCCGGATCTGATACAGCCGAACAAATCCATGTAATCATTGGTTTCTCCTTTCGTCATATTTCATCTCTTTATTATTAAGACAAGAAACTCGCGTATTTGCAACACTTTTTCAGAAAAAATATCTCCGCCCTCACAAGAAAAGCGGAGATATTTCTCAGATGATGTTTCTTTACTTCTCTAACGAAGAACCGCCCATCTCATTCCACAGCGGGAACGGGTTGATCTCATTCGGATCAATGCTTTCCGCGGCTTGGAGCGCCTCAGAAAAGCTGTCGTATTCTGTACCGAGAGTTTTCTGCTCGTACTCGTCAAATACTCGCATTTGCTCCTGCTGTTCTGCGCTGTACGCCACAGCCCGTCCTTTCGCATCGGTCTTCTGCTCTGCTTCCTGCAAATCAGAAATCGCATCCGCTCCAAATAAAAGATCCGCTTGTTCCATCGACCGCAGCTTCCACTTTCCATCCTCTTTGACCATCGTCACATTTGCAGAAAGTTGTCCGGTTGGTGCAGATACTTCAATCTGCCCATCTTCATTTTCTTCTACCCAATTGCCCCATTCTACAAATACAACGTGCATCGTAGCAGATGTTCTATCTTCATTCAGTTTGATATTTTCTGCTGTACAGGATAAAACGCCACCATCCACCTTATAGTCCACGACATCCTTTGCACATTCTCTCAATACACGCTCATTCAGTTCCTTATAGTTTTCTCGAGACGGATTATCCAATGAATAATACGAATCTACTCCTGTATTAAACCGATCAATATAACTCTGAATCTGTTCTTCACTCAGTTGGTCAGTTTTTCCGTTATCCGACTCGAAATGTCCAATTTGCTGGAACATATTCTGCGAGCTGATAAATGCTTCCTTGATTGCTTCATCCTCGGAATATGCATTTGCCCACAGTGTGCTGCCAGCGATGCAGGCGGTCAGCGCAACTGCCGCAATGCCAAACTTAAAACCAGTTTTCATATGAAATCC